>Ga0265295_1001763_pt1 | contig 36953 bp, 35 predicted proteins | sample Munlansysbiofilm_FD_192503 | JGI IMG/M metagenome (GOLD analysis project Ga0265295, IMG submission 192503) | Leachate microbial communities from a municipal landfill in Southern Ontario, Canada - Methane capture system biofilm | ecosystem: Engineered > Solid waste > Landfill > Unclassified ... | reverse complement strand
TCACGGCCAGCAGCAGGAGCCGCAGGAGTCATACCGCCCTGATCAGAATTTTCATTTTTTAACCAAGCAGGCGTTCCTATAATTGGACTGAATTGATCGGAAGCGTTTGCTTTTCCAAAATCATTGGGATCTTGTTTTATATTGGAAATTCTTTCAATGTTATTGCCTTTTCTATTATTCCACCAATTTTTAAGGCTATCCCTCATACTTAAATCATTATCCGATTCTATATCAATAGGTTTCTCTTTTTGGGTTGATAAAGATTTACCTATTAAACCGTCTTTTCCTAAATTTGTACGGGTGAATCCGTCAAGAACCATTTGTTCTCTTTCTTCCTGTGTTGGTTCTTTAGAGATATAAGGTATATCACCTTGTGGCAAAACATTATTTTTTTGATATGGATTTGAAGAAGGATTTGCTTCTATGGGTTTCATATGAGAATGCCATCCTTCTTGATTTATAATATCCTGCTGTTTGTTTTTTTCTTCAAAATCCCAATCTTTTTGATTTGAAGGTAGTCCTTCAGTTTTTTTCATTGAAGCTTCATGGAAAGCATCATCTATAGCCCTGAACATATATTCGCCTCGGTTTTGCATAGTGTTTTTAAACGCATCATAATATATTTCAGGCGATTCGTGCTGTTGAAGAGTCTTGATATGGCTTGCAGAATCAGTATCTTGATAAGCTTTTTGCATCCCATCATAAAAAATATTTGTTAATTGGTTTCTGGATTCCTTGTCGCTTGAACTTAATGCAGCTTCAAGGCTTGCAGATGCTTTTATTGCAGCAAAACCAAATCCTTTTTGTAAATAGCCTTGCAAGCTTGTTTTAAATGCCGCTTGTTGCTCAAATGTTTCCAGTTTGGAATATTCGCTTTGCATTGCTTGGGCATATTCTCCTGCTACAGTTCTTGCTCTACCTTCATTAAAAATGGCTTGAGGCAACACATTTCCTTCATTGTCAGTTTTTTCCCCAAGGGAAATTACACCAGCGTCTATCGCTGTTTTCACAGCTCTTCCTTCTCGCAAAGAAGAATTTCCTACTTGAGTACCTATACCAGCTTTAATATTTTTGGAATTATCAGTTGTTGTGCTGAAATCCCTTAGTGTTTTAGCTGTTGTAATTTCATCATCATTTTTTACTGTGCTACTGTTTTTTTCTGTGCTATTCCCGCTGGTGGCTCTGGTTTGTGCAACACTTGTTGTACCGTCAGAATTTATCATGATGCCTTGCGAAGAGACAATTCCATCCAGCCGATCAGAAGACACACCCCAGGCATTTGCCAATTGTTCCTTTTGACGAGGGTCAAGATTTGCTGAAAATCCCTTTGCCATTTCTTGCTGAAATAATGCAGCACCTGTATCCGATTGTCTCAATGCATTAACCATATTCATAGTCTCAGGAGAAATTTTTCCACCATTTGAAAGCATATCTGTATATGCTGCTTTTGCAGTGGTCGCTGCTATAGGATTAAGGGCAGCCGTTTCAGCGTACCTTGATCCTGCTTCCTGAGTCATTGATTCATAGGTTTTTGCTTGCGCTTTTTTTTCTTGTCCAGACTGTGAGCCAAGAACCAAAGGATCAGTAAGCTTATCCAATTCAGATGATTCTTGAATACTTTGGGCTGTTTTTACATAAGCATCATGTTTAGCAAAACCTATATTTCCTGATATTTGTACTCCTTCATTCTGACCTAATGTTTTGGCTGACTGTATTTTACCTTGATATTTTTTTATTTCATCCAATGTAGAACCAAGTTCTGTAGCCCCCTCAATTTGACCTAGTTCGTTGGAAATTTTTGCTCTTTCTATAGCCTCTGTATGTCTTAAAAGTCCTTCCAGTCCATCTCCAACGGTATTCATTCTGGTTTCGCCCTTGACAGTAGTTTCAAGTTCTCCTTGACCTTTAACGCTACCTGTTCGTTCTACATACTGGTCATGACCACCAAAATGATTTATTCCAGTTTCATAGGCTTTCATATGTTGTTCTCTTGCGGATCTTGCAAAATTTGACATGCTATTAAAAGATGAATTGCCGTGAGTAATCATTGAGCCTTGTGATGCTGTCAATGCATCTAACGATTGTCCGCGACTAAACGTCATTCTTTCTGCGCTATTACTGCCTGTGGCGGCAATTTGTCCACCCATACTGAGAGTCATTCTTCCCAAAGAAGACCCAGCTTTAGTAAATAGCGCGGCAACAACACCTGCCATGCTCATCGCCACAATTTTATATTGACCAAATACAGCAAATCCTTTTGCGGCATCAGAACTGAATGTTAAATAAGTAAGAAGGCCCAATTTGTTATTTCTTATCTCGTTTGTCAAATTGAGAGCTTTAGCAAGAGCAGCTTGATATAAAACAGCATCACAAATGGACCAACAAGTAAAAAAGACAAAAACTCCAAAGCAAAATTTTAAAAGTTCCGGTGCCAGGGGAGTAACCATAAAAATTAACAAAAATGGTATGAGGCCCAGATAAACAACGAAAAGCTGTGATTGAATATGTGGAAGCCATTCTGTTGTTGCCGTAAGTATATTTTTATATTCTTCAGCTTTTTTGATATTTATATATGCTGCATTATCTCCTGTTGATATGGCCTTATATAGAGCTTCTGAAATAATAGTCTGTCGCACAAGATCATTAGAACTGATGCTTTGTCCTATCATTCCAGAATAGCTCCCTTCTAGTGATTTACGACAATTTGTTACAGTTGAGGGAATAGATGTATTTACAAAAATTCCTGATTGCCTACAAAGATTAATAGCAACATCATCAGTCGCGGTCACAGGAAAATTCAAGGCTGGTTTCAAGCTGTCATTCCACAACATTTTGCATGTTAAGCTTGTGCCATCACTATCTTTCGTCATGATATTTTGTCGTGCGGCTTTTTCAAAAACAGGAATATAGTTCGTATTGGCTTTAATATCATTCCAGTTAAGTGTTGTTCCTGGCCTACCCATTTCAAACCAAAGACAATCTTTAATATAATTATTTAATTCCCTACTGATCCTTTCATCATAAAAAGAATGATTTATTCCTTTTTTCTGAAGATTTGCAGCGATGTTAAATAAAGCGCCTGTTGCATTTTGATTGTAATTCATATCACTTTCATAGAGAGCGAGAGAGCTTATTATTTCGACAAAGGCATCTTCTATGCTTGAGATAAATCCTGAAATTAAGACAATAATATCAGGAACATTAGCAACCGTTTCAAAGTGACCTGATGATTTATCATGGATAACAATATCCGTTGTTTTGAATATGAAAGTTTTAACAAAGATCAATGAAAAAAGAAGGATTGGCAATATCATGAATGATTTAATATCACCACCTTGTTTTGTGCTAAATAAAATTCCACCTCCTGCTTTTAATGCACTAAAAAGAACAGAGAGAAGAAAAAAACCTACAAACATGCCCTTATAAATAGGACTGTTACATATCAATGCAAGATGTTGGTACGCTGTCAACACGGAATTAAAATCCATTCTTGCATATATTATTTTCAAAAAATCTGGCATATCGGCAAAAGCATTTTCTATGGAGATAATAAAAACTACAGGGTAAAATAAAAATATTTTTTTAGTTAACATGATAATATCCTCAGATTGTGTGTTTCTATTTCCTTAACACAAAGATTTTCCAAAAAAAACGCATTCCCTGCTCCGTAGGCGAGAATGCGGAAAGTCTAAGATGCCACCATTTTTTTGTATCAAAGTCACGCTTCCCGCGCCTTGTCAATTTTGTACCGGAACTATATTTTCTCCCATCTTAGATCTGCGGCGTTCTTCAATTTTAATATTCGCGGTTAAAACAGCTATATATTGATTAAGAATCTCTTGTTTTTCAGAAAAAAAAGCGCCCATTTTCACGCCAATATTATCACTTATTAATGCCGCATGCTGAACGGCAGGGGCTGTCAGATCAGTTTTGCAATTTTTTGTTTTTGATGCAGAATTAGCTTCCTCTATTTTGTCTGGCAGATCCACTATAAGTTGTAAGCTTGTAAAAAGATCTGAAAATATTTGAAAAGCAATGTGAGCAGCAACATATTCAGAAAGGCCATATGCCAAATTATTTATGACTGAAACATAATTATTCCCTGAATTTGAAATTTCAGCAGCCATAAATCTATAAATGTCCAATGGCATTAACATGACTACTATTTTTTCTGCTTCTGTAAAGTCATCATCCGATTTAATTTTTTTCCCAATTCCGACAAGAGATCTGGTAGAGAAATCCAAAAGATTGTTATAAGTAATGCCGGCATAAGTAAATGGATCTGCTTTTTTAGGTCCACCTGATTCATTCACAATATAAAATTCGCCTCGGATAAAGTCCTTAATGGTGGCATTTTTATTTTCAGCTAAAGGATTCTGTAACGTGTATTGCGCGTCTCTGATAGCGACATCCCCAAATAAACCACGGATATAGGGTATGAAATAAGGCGGAACCGAACCAAGATAATCAGCAGCATTTTTTATAAGAGAGCCATTCTTAAAAAAAACATTTTTTAAATCTGACGGGCAACCATCGACCAATGCAGACATCCCTGATGTCCCTTGTGTCTGTAGCGTAGCATTAACGTCCGTATCGCTCGATTTAAAAGTTTTGACTGATTTTTCATATAAATTTGAAATACCAGATTCTTGCATAAATTCTTTGGTATTTCGTGAAAAAGATTCTCTTGTAAAATCTCCGCTTGCTGCGGTTGTTAAAACAGCTTTGGTCGTATTATGCATAGAGCAATCATCGAACTGAAGAGCATTCAATGCATCTATCATATCCATTACGTTGCTTAGGGATGTTCTCATCCCCTCTGATAGCATGCCGAGAGCGAGATCAAACGCGAATGCTGGTGCAGCGGACCCCATAGCGCGTTTCATTTTTTCAATTAAATATTCGGGTTGCATAAAGCTAAAGCCACCCAAAAAAAGATCAATACCACCACATCCTGATTCGAATCGTGGTTTTGAAATACTGATGACAGGATCATTGGTCATAACGTATCTAGTTGAAAAACTACCACCTGTCATATAGCCAGCTTTTCTTGTCTCAAATGATTGTGGCGGAGCATAGGTAGATGTCATATTGCTGTTCATCCAGGTTCCAAGCCAATCAGCGTATGAAAAAGGAATAAAAAACCAAGAAAAAAGTATTAGATAAAAAAACAATTTATGCTGCATTTTTATCCCTTTCTACTAAAATTTCAATAGCTTCCATAATATCACAACCAAACTCAGCCATTATTTTTTCAAGTTTAGTTTTATCTGTAGCTTCTGTTGAATAAATATAATAACTTGTTGGATCAACACATAATCTGAAAACACCTTTTGCAAGAGCCGACTGAAGATATATTTCTGAGTAATGAGGCTTATTGTTTTTTACGGATTCAAGTTGATGAAGATCAAAATCACTTATATCCAACATTTTTTCATCTTTAATTTTTTGATAAGTTTGGGCTTGCAGTAAAAACTTAAAAGCAGAGTTATCATTTATGACCCTGCCAACCTTACCAAAATCTTTCAGATCCATTACAGACTGTGTGATAGTAATAAAACTTCCTTGGTATTTTCGTGCTTTCCTGTATCCAGCCTCAATAACCTGTTCCAGCATGTAAGATTCTTCAGAAAAACACTCCCAGGCTTCGTCAAAACCGACTATTCTAGGCACATCCCTTTCTGAGAGGTACAGGTTAGATGTTATAGCATTCATTAGTTGAAGAATTATAACGGGGAAAAGTTCTTTTATATTTTTAAGTTCTTGAAGCTCTAAGACAACAAAATCATCATGGGCTATATTGAACGTACTTGGACCATTGAACCATCCACCATATTCACCCCTTGACGTAAATGCAGCCAGGTTGAAAGCGATTCTGGTAGATATGATATTAAGATCCGCGCTGCATGATTCTCCTACACAATTCTCAATAATCTCTTGCAAGATACCAATTTTTTTTGATGGCGAAAGAAGAATATTATAAACATCATCTATATTTCCATCATTACCTTTTTCTGTATAAACAATCTTTACTGCCTCTTTAATGAGGGTCATTTCCTCTTCTGATGGTCGAGCTAAAGACGCAGAATATGCCATTTGAGCAATAATAGCCGCTACAGTGTGAATGTCTTCATCAGGGTCCCTAATATTAGAAATAGGATTTAAAACTATTTTATTCTCTTTTGAGAATACAATGTACTTTCCACCTAACATTTCACACAGTTTTTTATAAGATCCCCCCACATCTACCAGTCGTATTTTTGCACCAGTTCCGAAATAATTTATGCAAAATGTATTCATGAAAAAACTTTTTCCAGCACCAGATTCAGCCGCAACAAAAGCATTATAATTAGTTGCATGTTTATTGAAAATATTGAGAGATACTATCTGCCCTTTTCTTCCAGAAAAAAGCATGGCGGGTTCCATCAAGCAGTTAAAATCAGCTTGAATTGGCAGCAACCTTAATGCTGCTTCGCTTTGTAATATTTGATGTCTATTCAGAAAATCTAAAAAATTTTTTTCATTGTAGAGTCCAAAAGGAAGACATGTTAAAAACAACGGTTGTAATATCAGCTTGTCATTTTGCACAGTAAAACCTTGAGATTCCCATAATCTTTTTAGTCTCGCAGCAGCGGCTAGAGACTTTTCTTCATCGTCAGCAATAGTCCACACAGAAGGGATTACATAATAAAAAGCTTTACCTTCTTCTAGCTGATCCGCAGCCCACATATATTCATCTGTTTTCTTCTTTAACTGAATAGAAAGAGATCCAAGGCCTTTTTGTTTCAGCATGATATTGCATTTTGCATGTATTTTCGACCTAATATTTTTGAAAATAATGGTTGTGGAAAAAAAATATGGGATAGTTATTTGTTGTGCATCGGATATCAGGCCTTCAATACCTCCAGTCAAAAGGTTTGCTGTGAGAGAATCGAGTTTTTTGGGCATATTTTTTACGGTCTGAGATCGTAAAATTTTATTCCCAATTACCAATCTGTCTTTTTCAAATTTATAATCAGAATCAGACAAAACTATTTGTTCGTTAATAGTTTTGAAGTCATCGTATCGAGGAAATGTAATTTTTTTGTCATTAAGAATTTGACCTAAAAATGCTATAAGTCCAAGTGGTTTTATTGGTACAGGATTAAGAAATGCTGCATTTAAGATTTCTTTCATGTTTGATTTCAATTCTTCAAAATCTTTATCTGTAAGAGATGCGTTGTACGGAATTTTAAGAGAAACAAATAGTCTATGATCCCTGGGCGGAATCCCTTTCATTTTTTTTCTGAAACCTTTTTGATCTTTTAAAAAATCGACAGTCGCAGAAGCTTGCTTTTGAACAACAACATGCTTTCTTGTTTTCATTTTCAGATATAAATCAGTAACGTAGTCAATATTGGGATCAGCATAAAGCAAAAACTGTAAAGAAGAATCGAATGGTATCCCAATATTGAAAAGACCCTCAAGAGTGTCAAATACTTTTTTTGAGGCAAAAACCAAAGGTGTACATTCAAACATGATTCCTATGGAATCATCGACGTTGTAGTATAATTCTCTGTCTGGATCATAGGCACGATAAGGGAGATATTTTGATATTTTATTTATGTTTTTCATGTTAAACAAATCTTTGAATGATAAAGTTTTTGAACTATTAAAAAAGAACATTTTTACCATACCTCCTTTGATGGATCACTTATTTGAAACCCCGCTTTCAGGCGAGGGGAAGTATCACTCAATGGTATTTGTGGCTAAAACATCAAAAGAGGCTTGTTTAACGATAATGTATGCATAACGTTCGCCATACATCATTGTTCCATTTTTTGCTGAATACGGCAAAATCAGCACTCGCGCAATTTTCGGTGGTGTTATTATAGGCTGTTCTGGACTACCTATAATGCTTGCCAATGTGACATTTCTTGTTTGATTCGATATGGTCTGTTCAGGTTGTGGTGAAAGAGGTGAGTTGATATTATTGCTGTTAAAATATGCGTTTTCTACGGTCGTGCATATTCCTTTTGATGTATTTGGACACAGAAATTCTTCATTGTAAGGGTTCAAAATTGAACAACCAGACAAAAAAAGAACAGAAAAAATTATGAGAAGAAGTTTTTGAAATATCATTTTTTTTCCTTTTTAATAAAGATCTTTAAGCATTATTGAGAGATCTCTGCCTTTACTGAAAACAATAGTAACCTCTTTGCTTGAACCAGATTGGAGAACAGGCATAGTTTGTTCTGCTAATTTAAGATAAAAACTTCTCAAGTCTTTTGTTCCATCAGAAATGCCTTCACCCAGGCCGCTTTTCAGACTTTTGGTCAGATCTTGACTTTCAATAAGAGAATTCACATTTCCTGAATCTGAAAAAGAAAAACTTTTTTGACTGTCAGACAAACCTTTACCAAATCCCCCTACAAAACCAGCCCACATGGAACGTGCTATATGCGTTCCCATCTTGGCAGTCACATTTGCAGCTAGGCCAATACCACCATCTTCATCCACTATGAAACCATCTACACTTTCATCAATGACAGCACCGCCTTTTTTATCGACACAAGACAGCGTGACAAGGCGTGTGATGATCCTCTCTGACGCAAGATCCCCATACCCCTCTGCTATAACAAAACATCCCTTTAAATCCGCTTTAACGGCGTTGGGCAATATTGCGAGGTCACGGATACGCAACATGAGTGGAGTTGTGTCACGACTTGATGTTCCTGTTGTTTTGGCAGTAACACCAGTCAACAAATCCGCCTTAACGAAAGAAGGGGGTAAAAAAATAGTTTTTTTTTGTGCGTCTTCTTTTGTTTTTTCTATCGGAATTTCAATGGGTTCAGATTTTATTGACCCCACAACACTAAAAACTTCAACTTCAGGAGGGGGAGGGGTATTTTTGAATTCTCCGTATAGTAAATCACGAGTAGTAGGCCTGGGTGTATTTATGAAATTTGGGACGTGGGTATTTTGAACTTCTGGCTCTGGCTCTTTTTTGGGCGCAGTAGGGATAGGGATCATGTTTTCTTCTTGTGTTTTATATGCTTCAAATCTATTTTTTTCTGACAATGACGATCTTAATAAATCAACCTCTCTTTTTAAATCCTGCAATTGTTTATTTTCTCTATTCAAAATTTGATATCTTAAAGCACGATCCAAATCTTCTCGTTCAAAGGGAATCTTTTCTAAAGAAACTGTTTCTGAATACGGGTTTTGAGTATATGTTTGTCGCGCTCTTTGTATAAAAAAAACAATGAGTATAAAAACTAAAATAGCCGAAATATAAATCAAAATTTTATGTTTTTTGGATGAATGATTTATTTTTTCTTTATAAGTTTTCCCGCTTTTAGCTGTAATATCTCGCAATTTAGCAAGAATTTTTTCCTTACTGGTTTCTTTGTCTTCTTCTTGATTTTTATGAAATGTATCGTTCATTTTTTCCTCTTTTTTATTGTTCAAAATCTACGATAAAGGCTCTTGTTTTATATCCTGGGGGAATCTGGTGATTTTCGATGGAAATAAGCAATGGCCTTTCTCTAAGACTTAAAGAAAGTAATGTTTTTTCATCGAAATAAACTGTTCCAACAGATTCGCATTCCGGATTATTCCAAATTATAAATTCAGCTATACGCAAACCTTCACCATGAATTTTTATTTCACGTTCCGGATTTATGACCAGCGAGCTATAATTAACAGGAGTCATATTGGCATCAGGTTTTTTTATCGAGTAAGAATCAGGATAAGAATTACTATAGGCTTCTTTTATTATTAACAATATTTTTTCTTCCGTAGAAAGTCCTTTAAATAAATTTTGATTTTTTGTAAGATTTTGATTGCCGGTTTTTAAAATTATTTTTTGAGTATTGATAAACTGTGGACTCACAACCATTGCGTAAGTTTTTTTCTCTGCGCCACACAGAACGTAGAGTTCCGTAGGTTCATTTCGATATTTTAATTCTCTGGTAAGACTTGATTCCAATGCTACATATTTTAACCAGACAGTATCGTTATGGACTCTATGTGTTATTCCTTTTTCTTCAGAATAAATTACATCTGCAACAGGAACCCCTCCTTCACAAACAATTCTGTTTACGTCCCTATTTGACAACCATACCGATGTAACAATGTCAGGATAAACTTCAACAAACTTGTCCTGAATAATTCGACCATTACCAATAGCCTCCATACCTGGTGCATGTGAATTAATAGCTAATGACGAGAGTTGTTCGCCTTGAGATTTTACACCCGAATATTTTGGGGTTTTTATTCTTAAAGGAACTGGATTTTCAGATATTTTTGATGAGTGACTTTGTAAAAAACTTTCAGGTCCAAAACATTTATTTTTTTCGATAGGATATATTTCAGCCTTATATCCTTTATCAATGGCGGTTTTGATTGACGAAGTAACTATGGTCGTATCCTCTGTGACTGTTCCATCAGATATTATATATTCACCTGATGAATTGAGGCATATTTGTACATTCGGGAAAGTTTTTTTTATTTTTTCCGAGAATTCTTGAGCAGAAGGAAGATCGGATTCGATACCAAGACTGACAGTCCATACATTCGCGTATGAATTTGTTTTTAAAATAAAAAAAAATAAAAGTAGAAAAAAAAACTTACATTTGGTCATTATAGCAAATCTCCTCAAATCAGATTCATTTACGCGCTATTTTTTAGGTTGATAAATTCCAGTCAAATTAAATCTGCCATTTATTACCTCATAACTTATGATATAAATTTCTCTTTTTTTTGTTAAAATTTCTGATCCTACAACAAGAAACCTGTCCCCTTTAATTATCAATTCATTTTTATTTCTATCTACTTCGAATTCGTCTGGGAAAAAAGTGCTTGATACTTTAAGAGTTTCTATGTCTTTTCTGTTTTCCAAAAGAAGAGATTCAAGGTTTTTATAAAAATGAGGAGCTGCCATTTTTAATAGATCATTTGCTTGATCGACATAGGTAGACGGAGTGTAAGTGAGAAAAAGACCCGTGATATATTTCGACCATAATTTTAATGTATTGATATCTATGGAATTGTGACTTACTTCAATTCTGCTATCGGCACCAGGAGGAATAATAACGATTTTTTGGTTTTTATTTAAAGAATAAATAAAATAAACTGACACTAAAAAGCATATAGAGATAATGATTAGGCAAAATGATAATATTTTACTTGTTTCTCTGTATGCTTCATATTTATTTATAAAAAATTCCTTTTTCACTCTCCAAAGCGCCTTTCGAAGGTAGATGGATAGTTTTTAAAATTTTGAAATCCTATATAATATAAAAAATGCCACAAGATACCTTCAGGATATTTTTGCTTAATTTTACGGAAAAGGTAGGTTGTCAAAAAAGGCCATATGATGTGGAAAAGAGATTCTGCCAGCATGGAAAATATAAAAAAAATCATGAAAATTAGAGTTTCATCTGATTCAAAAATAAGAAAGGTTAGGGGTTTTTTTAAATATTGAGGGCACTTAACTTCATCCATATAAATTTCCTTATAGCAACAGTGACAATAACGTTTGTTAGTGTCACTGTCGCAGTTACTGTTGATATTCTGTTCAGAAAAGCATTCCCATTGCGGTGGCAATAGTCGCGCTTTTCAATACAGCAATCCCGGCAAGCAGACCTCCAATTGCCAGAGGGACATTGTTTTTCAATGCACCAGCAGCAAGCAGGATAATGCAAATTACACCGAATATCGCGCCAATCGGCCCACCAATCAGATCCGTAACTGCAAATTGGTATATCTCTTCACCGATTTTTTTCCCACCTGCGGGTGTAAATGCCATAGCCTCAGGCACAAGAAGCAAAATGGAAAAAAAACCAACAAGAAAAAACGTGAGAAAAACTGTTTTTTTTTGAAACATTTCCTACTCCTTTACAAAGTTTATGTTGTATGTGATTTCAGCGCGTCGATTAAGATGAAACAGATCCGGATTTTCGCTTTTATAAAATCCCTCCTTTCCTTTTGCTTCGATATGCAAAAATCCTTTTTTTTCAAAAAAAGCTTTAAGTTTTTCAGCTCTTCTTTGGCCTAGTGTTTGATTCAATGTCTTTGTCCCCAATGGACAAGTGTACCCCTCGATGACAAGAGGTCCATCTTTTTTATACGTTCTTGCAAATGCATTCAAAACTGGGAAAAAATCATTTTTTATATCGCTTTCTCCAAGATCAAATAAAATTTCAAAAGAGCCTTTGAAAAAATTTTGACTTAATGAAAGCTCAGGATTTTCAGGTAAAAAAAATGTTTTTTCGGAAATGTCAGTATCTCGCAAGTTACATGGAGATACTTCATTTTGATTTAATTCGTCACTCACCACCCTAATAAAAAATGTTGATTCTGCTGAAAAAGATACGACTGGATTGCTTATTTTATAGTCTTTTTGGTATCTGATTCTGAGTTCTTGTGAAAAACTTACAGAAACATGAACGCAAGATATAAAAAAAAGACCCATAAAATATATATATATTTTTTTTCTCAAAGTTCATCCCCTTTCCTTTTTATTTCTACTTTCATAAGTTTTAAAAAATCATCCTCTATTCCTTCTTTTAAAGCTAAAGCTGATGCAATTTTTAAAGAATCATTTTCGTCGTTTAAAATATAATAAATTCCTCTGCTTTGCGTTTTGTGGGTTAAAGAGGGTTTCTTTTTCTCAAACTTAAAGACACAGGTATACTTTTCAATATTCTTTAAAGAAGAAAAAAGAGGACTTCTTTGGCAATCATCCCAAGCTCTGGGATGAATAAAGATGTTTCTTTCCCAAAGAAAAATTTCTTTACTATCGTTACCGTCCTCGCCGCCTTGCTCATTTTCTTTTTCATGGTTCAAAGCGGTTTCATTTGCGCTGTGCTGGCTTCTTGTTTCTCCAGGGGGGGGAACTTCTTTTCTTCCATTTTGGCAATTTTCTTGGTCCTCTGGCGGATCTGCTTTTGTTTGTATTTGAGTTTCGGTTGGTGTGGTCGGGAGGGAGGCGTTAATCTTTGACAATTCTTTTTCGTTTTCTTCCTGATTTGCCACAAAAAGAGCTTTTGAAATTTTAGATGATTTAAGGCTTGGTTTTTCGTGGTGGTTTTGGATAGCTTCAGTAATATGAAAAATATCAGGTCCGATATTTTTGTCTGCAAGGAGGCTTTCAAGCCAGCTCAGTGATCCTGTTTCATGACGAACATATCCATCAAGCGCATACCCCAGGTCATGACAGAGCGCAGCAGTAACCATGCACAATATTTTCCTTGGGGATAAGCCTTTGTTTTTTTGGAATATGGTTCTGGCTACATTTAATGAATGTTCACCTAGAGACACCGGATTTTGAACAGGCAAGGGGGTTTGGGGGTTTATTCTTTTTTTATCAAAATTTTTTTCTAAAAAAAATAAAGCCTTTGAAATAATAAAAACTAAGTCATTGAGTTCAAAAGAAAAAATTTGGCTATCATAAAGCTCTTTCCAAAAGATTTTTATTTTTTTATTTTTAAATTCTACTTCAGCAAGTTCGGCAAAGAAATTTTCTTTTTCTTCTTTTCCGATGACAGAATCATCGTCGAGCCACAGGAAGGACAATTCTTCTAAAAGAATAATCTGTCTACCCTGAGGTTTGTTTCGTAAGCTTTTAAAAAATCCGATAATCTTATTTTTCATACTAGAGCCTTTTTACGGTTTTTTGGGTTTTTCTTTTTTGTGTTAGGTTTATGGTTAAAAAATAAAAACAAACGAACAACGAGTAGGGGCAAATCCCTGGCTTTTTTCGGGGCAGAGATTTTTGAAAAGACGGTTTGTTTGTTCTTGTTTAACTTGTTTAACCTGTTTATAAAGAAATATTTTTTTTAAAATCAGTCAGTTAAAAGTTGAAAAACGGGTTTTTTGTTGTTAAAAACGGGTTTCTTGATGCTAAGAGCGGGTTTTTTGTTGTTAAAAACGGGTTTTTTGTTGTTAAAAACGGAATCTTTGATCGTTCCCGTTTTTTTGTAAAAAACATTTTTACGTCTTTTATAATCATCTTTAATTATTGATATTTTTTCTTTTGCACTTAATTTGAAAATAGATTATGTTTGCCGTTTTTTGTCCAAAAACGGGTTTTTTGTTGTTAAAAACGGCTTGATTATTCTCTCCCGTTTTAGTATAAAAAAACCAATTCTTTTTTCTATCGAGGGTTTTTTTAATTTTGAACTTTTTAATAATACATATTTCTGGCGGAGGCTTGATGGTAAGAACTTTGGCTTTAGAAAAAACTGATAAGTTTTTTGAAGATAGGAATATGTCTATTGATAGGTTTATTGTTGCAAAAAAAAATGATTTGATAAATGCAAGTTACAATTTGAGGACACAAGAATTTAGGATAGTTGCTTTAATCGCTTCCATGATACATCCTGACGACAAAGAATTTAAGGTTTATTCTCTTAAGATTAAAGATATAGCGTCTGTTATTGAAGTAGCAGAGGATTCATTATACTCAGAAATAAAAAAGATTTCTGATAGGCTTATTAAGAGTGTTGTCACTTTTAAAACAGATGAAAAAGGTGGTTTTTTTAAAATCTCATTGGTTTCTTCTGCAAAATATCTTCCGAATAAAGGAGTGCTTGAGTTAAGTTTTCATCCTGAAATGAAACCATATTTTATTGAACTTAAAGAACATTTTACATCGTATAGACTTAAAAATATTCTACATTTGAAAAGCTTATATTCTTTTAGAATGTATGAATTGCTTAAACAATATTTATCACTTAGCAAAAAAGGAGAAACAGAAATTGTTTTAAGCGTTAAACAAATTCGTTGGCAATTTCAAATTGAAAATTCAATGTCTCGATGGAGTGATTTTAAAAAGTCTGTACTTGATAAAACAATGGAAGAAATAAGTTCAAATACTGATATTGAGTTTTCTTGGCAGCCATTGAAGACGGGTAGGGAAATAACGGACATAAAGTTTGAAATCAAAAAGAAAAATAAGGATGTACCCAAAAATATTGATGATTCTAATGATATTCTGTTAACTATACCGGAAAAATATAGAAATTTAAAAACTGTGCAAGATGCAGTAGCGAATAGTGTTGAAAAAAATGGAATCGAATATGTTAGAAGAAATATCAGTTATGCAAACAAACATTCAAAGAAAAACTATAGGGCTTTTTTGTTGAAAGCTTTAAAAGAAGACTGGTCCTTGCAGGAAGAGGAAGAAAAAAGAATTCAGGAAGAGGCTCAAAAAGTGGCTAATGAAAAAATTATGGAAGAATTCAGAAAATATGACCAAAACACATTAAAGGCTCTTATGGCCGCAGGAAATCAATACGCAAAAAAAATCTTGGAAGAGTGCTAAGAGTCTTTCCTCTAATACATCGTCAGGCTGGTTTTGGTCTTCCTCGCCCTATGCCAGCTCTACTGGCAATGCGTGGTACCTCTGTTTCAGCTACGGCTATGTCAACAGCTTCCAGCGATGGATCAGGCTTTTTTTATTTTAAAAAATCTGCATCTTCCCAAGGCTAAAGCCAGGGGCTTTACGGCTACATTCGGTAAAAAATCAAGGCCACAAAAACAAGAAAGAGCGTGAAATCCTGCCAAGATTTTGTTTTTATCTTGCATACAGGAGAGCTTGTCTTTTTTTTGAAGGGATTTTTCCCTAGAGGAATCCCGGAAGGGTTAAAAAAGTCGAGAACAATATGGGATAGTGCTGCAAGGCTAAAGACGATCAGCAAGGGGATGCTAAGATAGTATCCGATAAATCCTAAAAAAATATATGGATATGGCCAGTGGGTTATCGTTCTGTGATATTTCCAATTTTTGAAAAAAAGATCGAGGTCCGGAAAGAAAGATCCTATTGTTCCAGCGACAAGAAGTTGAATATAAAAAAACATATAAAAAAACTCATTCAACATTAGAAATGTTGAAATTTTGGGCATAAAACTTATTGAAATTAAAATACCTGCCGCTATATGAGTTTCCTTACGCATTTATTTGCCCTTTTTTTGCCAATTTTTTGTCACTTTTTATCCGCTTGTCATAATCAGAACATAAATAACTTTCTTTTATGCGAGGTAAAAAATGGCAGATTTATTTTTAGGTGTGGATGTAGGATTTGGCGAAACAAAAGCTGTACTGATTTCTAAGCCCACAATCCGCAGACAGGTTTCTATTCCAACAGCTATTACTCCCCTGGCCGTAGAAATGATTTCCGGATTGAATTCAAGAGAAACGCATTATGAATTTAATGGGAAAAAATATCTGGCGGGTACAGATGCTGTCTTCAGCGGGACATCGTTGCCCACGCGCAATGTGCATTTTTTGATTGACAACTCAGCGATTATGATAGCTGCCATTCTTGATAAAATTCCGGAGCTTAATGACGTCAAAACTTCTAACCTCTGTGTTTGTGCCGGGTTGCCGTTAGAATTTTATGCGGATTACAAACAGGCACTGAAAGAATCTATTTCAGATTTTTCAATAAACGGTAAAAAATTCAAATTCAAATCTGTATCAATAATGGCTCAGGGTGAGGGTGTTCTTTATGATTATGCAATTGACGAAAATTTTAAACTTCGCAGTTCGGTAGATGGCAGTAACATGGTGGTTATAGATGTGGGATACAATACTGTGGATGTATTGATTGTTAACCAGGGATCATGTAGCTCACATCATTCTCAAATGCTTGAATCTGCTGGTATCTGCAAGGCAACAAAGATGCTTGAATCCCATGTTAAGAGTCAAATAAAAAGCATAGTAGGCATGAGTGCTATTTTGACAGAACAAGATTTGAAGCAGTGCTTGAAGCAGAAATTTTTTGTTTTTAAAGGGGAAAGAATTGAATTTGCTGATATTTGTGCAGAGATCATAAGGGAATACTCAGCATATTTGTATGCAGAAATTGAAAACAGATTTGGTCCGTTTATTGTCCGTGCTGATCGCGTTTTGTGCGCTGGTGGTGGAGCGCATTATATTTCAAATTATTTTACTGAAAAATTAGGGGAAAAATTTCTTTTTATTCCTGAAAAACCTGAATTTGCGAATGCACGGGGATACGGAAAGTTTTGTTCAGCGTGATATAAAGGAGAATTTAATGGCAGGAACAAAACAGTATCGGCTGAGTTTTAAAAATGAAAATCTGATAAAAATTTTAAATAAGATAAAGCCGAAAGACATTGAACGATTGACAGAATACTCTTTATTGCTGCTTTTGGCACAACCTGATTTTCAATTTTTTTTTAAATCTTTTTTCTTGGAAGATGCCGCAGAAAGCATAGATTTTTCATTTTTGGAGCGTTTTGCAGAAGGGGGAATGTTTTCTTCCTTGTCCCCTTCTCAAAGAAATAGAAAGGCAAAAGGGGAAAAGGAAACAATAATTTCTAAAGAACCTAAAAAAGAAAGTCCTGTGCCAGCGCCAGCGCCAGAAGAAGTCCAAGAAGTCCAAGAAGTCCAGGAAGAAAATTCTTTAAGAAGTTCTCTTTTAAGAATGCGTGGTGATTTATAATATCGAATTGAAAGGATTTTTATGAAAAAGCTCAGTATCGTATTTTTTCTTTTTTTTGCTTTGTGTATTACTGCCCAGGCAGGTCAAAATGTGTGCGGTCATATCACAATGGAATGGCTGAACGAACAGGCTCCTATTCCTGCTCCCAATAAAATCATATTGAAAAAAGAACAGTTTGGTCTTTGTGAAATCATAATTTCTATCAATGGGGAATTTGTGCCTGTGTATGCAGGTCAGAATTTTATTCTCGCAGGCCAGATGTTTTCAAATCGGAAACAAATTACGGATATAACTTTGCAAAGCGTATCGGACATTCAGGCTGAAGAAAGGCAGAATGCAGAAGCAAGACGTTTGTTTTTAGCAGAACAACAGCTTGAGTACATAAAAGAACATAGAGCGGTTCTTGATGAAATGACAGCTTTTACCGTTGGGGATGGTGGTCAGGTGGTTTACTTGATTACTGATCCTCTTTGCCCCCATTGCAAAAGCGCACTGTCTGGCGCAATGGATATTGTTAAAAAATATCCTGGGAAGGCAACTTTCCAGGTAATTGTTACATCAATTTTTCAGGCCAGCAAGCCATATGCAGAAGAAGTTATCTGCTATGGATGGAATGCAGAAAAATACTTAGCTCAAAGCAAGGATATTCCTCAAACGCTCGGTTGTCAAAAATCAGAAAAGGTATTTAAAAAAACAGAAGAATTTTTTCCTAATTTTGGATTAAGCGGTGTGCCAGCGTTTATTGCCCCTGATGCCGGTTGGAAGGTTGAAGGAGCTAATATGTCAAGGGTTCAGGAACTTTTGAAACTTCAATAAATGCACATAAGGAAGGGGGCAACTTTTGAAGGGTTGCCTCTTTTTTCAGGTATAAAAATGGATAAAATACTGGATTCCTTAAAATCTTGTTGTGGTGAAGTTATTTGCAAGCACCATGATCTTGAAGAAATTTATGTAGTACCAGATTCATATGCTGGTTATTTGGCCTTTTTTACTCTCTTAGATTTTCTTGAAGCTGAGAAAAGAAATGAAAAAAAACAAAATAAATAAAATAGTTTTCTTTTGGTTTTTGTTTATTTCAGGAAAAGCCTACGGTGATTATTGTTTTGATTTGGTAGCCGAAAAGTATTATTTATCTAAAGAAATACTTATGGCTATTTCTTTAGTAGAAAGCAATATGGATAATAATGCCATCAACACTAATAACAGTGATGGAAGTAAAGATATTTGCCATATGCAAATAAATTCACAATGGTTTCATCTTTTTAGTCCTGAAGCTCTGCTTAAAGATCCTTGTTATTGTACGGCTGTCGGTGCATGGCTTTTAAGAGATTGTATGACTCGATACGGAGATTCGTGGAGGGCAGTAGCTTGTTATAACACCGGGGGGGGGTTGGAAAGAAGAAGCAGCCAAGGACAAAAATATATAAGAAAGGTGAAAGAAAAATATATGCATATTACTATGGGAGAGTATTAAAGTGCTTTATCTTTTTTTTAAAGAATTTAAGATGTTTTTTGTAGTTATTACAGTATTTTTTGTTGTTTTTCTTTCGTTTAGATTTGAATATACTATTCAAACAATATTTCCTTTTTTTTCTACAATATATTTTTTATCAGCAATTTTTTTTATTATGGGCCTTTCGTATGGAATAGTCCTAAGACATATTGGGATAATGTTTTTTAGTTTTGTCATCGCGATTATGCTCCCATGGTTCAAGTATTGGTTCGTTGTTTTCTGGCCGATTTATGAACAAGTTTCAATGATAGGTAAAGTTTTCTCATATTTTAAATAATTAAAGGTATTTGAAAGGGAAAAGAATGGCTGGATCATCCGAGGAAGTTGTGATTAACCAACAAACAAAAGAGCCTGATGAAGTATTGTCTTTGCTTGGAGCAATTTCAAAGATTCAAACATACTATGTGATAGAAAAAAATAGCGGTGATATTCCAGCGGATTTTCATACTATAGAGAAAAGGGTCACTTTTTTTAGGCTTGGTTTTGTGTCAGGCTTTGTCGAATCTATTCTTTTAATTTTATTGAGTATAGTTATCATACCTATTGTTTCTGATCCATACCTATATGATAGAGCAATAGAGTATTTCCCTTTATTGCATTATCGTAGTTTTATATTTCTTATCAATTACTTCCCTGTTGTTCTTTTTGCCGGTATTTGTTGCTTTTTAACTTCCTACAGGATAGGTAACATCACCAAAATGGCAATAGATAACCTTCTGCTTGGTCGCCTATTTTCCATGCTTTTTAAAGCTATTTTAATTTTTATTTCTTTTATCTATCTGTCAACACTAATTACAGAAGGATGGGCCTGGGGGATCGCTAAAAATATTTCTTCAAATCCGGAAATGAAAATGGCCGTTTATAGAGTCATTATGAATTTGAAACCAGAACTCATTTATTCTGCTTTTGAAACTTTTTTTCTGATGATGTTCGGAATGATTATCCCTTTTGTAAGCGTCTGGTTATTCAGCAGTATAAGATTTGTGAAAATTTATAAAGCTAAACAGTTTTTTGGAGACGCAGATGTCATTTAAAAAGAAAAAAAAGAATACTGAAGGAGTCCTTTTAGGAAAAGGAATTGATTTGAATGGAGACAATTGTGATATAAGAGAAATAATTTTGTCAGATAAAAACAGGCCTGGGCATTTTTTTTGCTGTGGATCAACCAGAGTAGGCAAGAGCCGTCTCGCTGAACATATAATAGAGACGGATCTGAGAGCTGGTAGAAGCCTAGTTCTTGTTGATCCCAAGGGGGACATTGATCTTTTTTCAAAGATAGTTCAGGTGGCCTATGAATTGGGTAGAGAAGATGAAATAATATTCATCAACCCCCTCTACCCGGATCTTTCGGCAAAGACCGATCCATTATTGTTTTATGCACAGCCTGAAGAGCTTGTGAGCCATGTTGTTTCCGGTATAGATTCAAAAGAAACATTCTTTTTGAATGTTGCAGAGGAAGTTACAAGCAGCATCGTAAATGCAATTTTGGTATTGCAGAAAAATGGAAATCAAACGTATCTTAATTTTTCTTCCATCCTGGATAAATGTTCCCATAGCGGACTCCTTCAGCTTTCAGAAATGCTTTCCAATTACCATTCTGACGAAGCCAGGGAGGTAAAAGCATTTATTGATATCCAGCTCCAAAGCCCACCTGATTTTTTTTCAAAAATTTCTTCGTCTTTAAGAACAGTTCTTCATTCTCTTTCAACAGGGATGATGGGCAAGATCGTTGGTAAAGCTCAAAAAAATAATTTTATAAAGCAACTCGAAGAGGGCAAAAGGGTTATTGTGGTAATCCAAACCGGATCTTTGATAACACGCAGGACTGCCGGTACGTTGGCAAGGGTTATGATTTCCACAATACAGACGTTTGTAGGCCGTAGATTTGCTTCTGGCAAGAAACTAAGTACGCCCCTATCTCTTGTGATAGATGAATTTTCCAATGCCGCCTATGTGGATATTGTGGAGCTTTTCAATAAGGCTGGTGGGGCTGGTGTCTGGATAACTGCCTTGACTCAAAGCATAGCGGATTTAAACAGGGTAATTGGGCCAGAGGCAACAAGACAGGTTTTGGATAACACGAACTCCAAATTGTTTCTCCGGGTAAATGATCCTGAAACAGCAGATTTTATATCATCCTGCTTTTCTGAAAAAAAATATTTTTCTCCTATCGTCTCTTTGAACGATAATCTCATGATAAGGGAAGCAAAAGAAATGATGGTGGAACCTGGAAAGGCTATGAATTTGCCTGCTCGTCACTTTTGGTATTCCGGTTTTGAAGGATATTACAGAGGAATAACAACAAATGTTGAATCTTCCTACTTGGATATTGTTTTTCCAGATTTGACGGTAAAAGGTCATAATACTAAAAAGATCATTTCCCACTCGACGTAGATAAAATGACCTGAGCATTAGTTATTTAGCCTGAAACAGAAGATATCCTGTCGAGTGCGTTTCGATCTTATTAGTAATTAAAGGTTTTTTATGCCATCAGTTGAATGGATTTTAAAATTTTCTTTTTTTTCAATGGTTTTTTATGGGTGTATTTGTTTGCTTGGAATATCTAAATTTGTTTTTTTCAATTTAAAATATTTTCAGGAAAACAAGCGGAAAAGAAAAATCTTTGAACGAATAAAGACTGGTTTTCTTTTAAAAAATAATAAAACTACGGGAAACAGGTATGCTGACAACGAAGAAGAAATCAATTTTATTCCTGAAAATGAACTGAAATGGTATTTTCCGCTTAAAGACAATGATCTTCAGGAATTTTGGCATCATGCATATTTGCCAAATATTGATTGGATTTTTGCTTTAGGACACGATCAGGTTTTTCGAGATATTTTGCTATGGCTTGATTCTCTTCCAGATTACCAAAGCGTTTTCCCGTCTGATAAGTTTTATGGTCAAGAATATGATTTAATAAAAAAAGTTTCCTTAAAAAAACATCTTCTTAATGTTGCTTGTTGTGTTCTTGAGACTCTAAAAAATGAAAAATCTGTTAATACCTCCCTGGCAACAATAGCTGCGCTCTTACATGATGTGGGAAAAATACCGGATCTATGGGAAGGAGAAGAATACAAATCAAAAGAACATCCATCAAAAGGGGTTGATTATATAGAAAAAGAAAAAATTTTAAAAAATTTATCTTTGGAAGAAAAAAATGCTGTTCTTTCTGCCATTGAAGGGCATCATGATAAATTTTTTTCTGCAAAAAACATAACAGTATTAAAGATATTGAAGGACGCAGACAGTAAAGCTAGGCAGATGGAAACGGAAATGTTTCAAGGTGATAAGAAAGATGCTTCCAAAGAAGATATAAGCCTTAAAATCGTAGAAAATTGTAAAGATAAAGATATCATTCCAAAGCAAAAAATTTCAATAAAAAGACAGTTCAAGCAGTATGATTTATCTTGGCTTCAATTTGATGATTTTTTTTTGCTCGTTCATTCTTATATGAATTGCAATACTGATGGACCTATTCCGTCTTTTTTTTCTTTCGGAGAGTATGTTTACATCGCTCCCAGGCGGCTTGCTGCAACAATTAAAGAAATAGCGGTAAAAAGCAAGGCTGTTAATATAAGCATACTAAGTAACGAAGATGACTTTTCTTTAGTAAATTCATTTCTGAATCTGCCTTATGTAAAATTAAAAAACAAAAAAGATCTTTACTTCAGCATGGAGTTTGATATTTTTTCAAAAAATGAAAAAGTTCTATTCTCTGGACTTTATTATACTGTTTTTGATAAAGATTTTTTTAAATTCGACGACTGGAATGAAATAGAAAGAAGAAAAGAAGGGAGCATTTTACATATAATTGGAAAAATTGAACCAGTTGCTCAAAAAAATAAAAAAAAAGGATAGCATTTAACTCGAAAAACATGGAGACAACGGTGACTCTCACAAAACAAGATATTATTGAAAATGTTTCTTATCGTCTTGATTATCCTCAAAAAAAAGCTGTCCATGTAACTGAAACTCTTTTGGAAATCATAAAAAAAACTTTAGGAAATGGTGAAAGAGTGCTTGTTTCTGGATTTGGTTCTTTTGAAGTAAACGATAAAAAAGCACGAAAAGGCCGAAATCCTGCTACCGGAGACACCATGATTCTTGAACAGAGAAGAGTTGTTACATTCAAATGTTCTAACAATCTTCGGAAAAAAGTTAATCTTTAAAACCCATGTGTGGGTATTCTTGGAGAGGTTTTTGGATGGAAGCAGCCTTTTCTCTCGATATACTCAGAAAAATAAAAAAATGTCTGGCATTGTCGGCCTCTGATAATACCGCAGAGGCTGCTTCTGCACTCGCAAAAGCGCACGATTTAATGTCTCGGCATGGTATAACACAGGAGAATGTTGTATTATCAGAGGTGCAAAGTTGCATGTCTGAGCCTACGGCTACACGTAGTATACCAGCGCATATGGAATATTTGGCACGGGTTATGTGTGGCGTTTTTGGTTGTGAGGCCATTAAAGAAGCCCGGATGGTTATGGGTGAATGGAAAAATAATCTTCGTTTTGTTGGCTATGGTAGTGATCCTGAAGTCGCTGCATATGCCTATGATGTATTACGCAAAAAACTCCATAAGGATCGGGGAGAGTATATAAAAAAATTGCACCCTGGAATTCCACGAAGCGCAAAAACCCGCAAGGGAGACGTTTTTGCGAGGGCATGGGTTGCGACTGTTTAAAATAAAAATAACTAAATCTAATCATTTGTATTTAATTTAGGTATGCCTCATGCACTTTACACAACACAAGGTATCTGTTAAAAAAACACCGAGCATTCGCTTCTACGGCGAGTTCCGCCGAATGTGAAGCCTGCGGAGAGATTGTGAGACCTGGAGGAGTATGCGGTTGCCTCATCGGCGTAAAACTCCTCACCATGGGGAGTTTTATTGGCAAAAACCAAGCCGTTCCTCTGGGCAGTCTCTATGAAGCAGGAAGTCAGCGCCAAAGCTACCTATGGGTAGATTTGGGTAGGTCTGGCAGAACGGTAGGTGCAGTGATGGTCAAGGTCGAAACCTTAAAAAAACCGCGAAACACAGAAAATTCTTCTCTTATTGCAAAATGGAAGGATCAGGCATATGGAGAAAATCTCCAAAAGCCTAAAATAAGCATAAGAGCATCCAGACCCTATGACCTGGATGCAAAATTAAAAGGAGCAGAGAAGGGTCAGGATGTCAATATTTTTCCTGGTGTTAATGGACGCTTTTCTCACGTAGAAAGGCTTGCCAGTGCGGATACGCCTTGACATTCGGCTGGCCGCCGCACGGGAGACGGTGGCGGACATGATTTTTCCGGTGAAGCGGAGTTTTTCCCGCATTCTCACCCAGCCAGGAAGCGGAATTCGGATCTTTTTTCCTTTCAATTTGAACTGCATATAAAATCTTTTGACATTGCTTCAATAATTGCAACCGCAGACATAGCTTCTGCAAAAGCATTATGGCAACCACAATCAAGAATTAAGCTTTCTCCGGTATCTAGCGGGCATTGATTAGCAATACACGTTTTATAAAAGTCTTCGTCTGAAAAATTATTTGTGTTCCCATCCCATACGCCTGATCCGTCAGAAGCCACAGCGCTATGAGCAACTGTGAGGCGTACCTTGCAAACAGGATCACAAGTTTGGTCTGGTCGTTCTGTGTAGGGCATTTGACCAGAATAAGAAATACCCCTGTGTCCGTATGAGAACGATTCTGTGCCGACCATTTTAAGAGAGGTGTCTACTTCATGCTCCGTCTGATTAGCGCCTGAGAAATCATGTGGCGCTGTTCTGCACTGATATTCTCGCTGGACGTTCCACCAGAGGTCAGGTCCGCTTAAAATTGGGGTGGGGGTGGGATACTCCCCTGGTTCAAGATCATTAAAATCTTCAGCAATAATCTGAGATCCATTAGCGGTAAAATTCCAGTTATTATAATCTATTGTGCTTGGTATCGGATTAAACCCTGTTGGCTTACCGTATTGAAGCATATCTATGCAATCACCGTTGAAATAATTGCAGATTGTTATTGAATATGGCGAACAGTTTGTAACGTCAAGTTCGCTACAATTTTCTGTCCGCTTTGCATATGGTGTAGAACCTGAAAATTCTATAGTCGTTTTTTCTACGCAGCCAACAGTCATTTTCGGATGGGTGACATTTGCCATCGCAGAATAAGAGCGGTGATAAGGTGATTTTGTATTTTGAGATTGTCGCACCATTTCATCTTCGCCAGCGCCTTGTAAATTGTTTTGATAGTATTTTTCAGGATTAGAGGGTCCAGATGTATATTCAGAAATAGCAGTGCCAGACTGCTCTACAGTGTGTGTTGTTTTAACCCCCATATATTCTATCGAAAATTCATCAGAAACTGAATTTGTTACGGAAAATTTGGATGTCTTTTTATTCAAAGCTTCAAGAATTCCATTCCCGATAGTTTGGAGTAGATTTTGCTTATTTTGCCACGAAATGTTTCCTGAACAACTGTTATTTATGCAAAAACAATTTGATACTTTTTGATCCAATGGAATATTATGGCGTCCTACTACGCTGGGGAAACTTCCAACATTAACGCCATAAATATTTAAGTTTTCATCTGCTTCCCAACGGAAAAAAGAACAGTTATTCCATGTCCCAGGACTACACTTTATAAATCCATTGGAACAGAGGCCAGAAATTGTATCCGATACCGTATAAGCTTTATCGTAATTTCCATCCATCGTAGTATCAAGTTTTACTGCAAGATGTTGAATGTCCTTGGTCGGTGATGGCTGAATGAAAATATGCAAAAAACTCTTGGTAGCTATCGGGGAAATGTTTGCTGAAAACTCTACTGCGGGATTTTGCGCTGTACCGCCAAAGCTTTTCATGTTTTTTTCGTCAGAAAGCATAGGCTGAAATATTGTCTCGTTTAGTCCTTGCGGATTATTCATAGGAGCTGCAATTTCGGAAGCTTTGTTTGTGCCATCCTGGTAATGAGGTTTTTGTGGATTTGCTATTACCGCAAAGGACAAATAAAAGAAAAGAAAACCTCCCACAAAAAAACATTTTATTTGTTTTTTAAGCATCGCAAAATCCTCTTTTTCATGAAAAATCTGGACCCGTTCTGAACTCCCCACAGTTAAAGCCAAGGGCTTTTCGGCGACTTTAGGTAAGCCCCTGGTTTTAAATTGATACAGGCTCAATCAGGCAAAGGAACAGAATAGTAAAGTTCATCTACCTTTTCAGAGCCTGCACCTATCGGGTCTTGCCATTTCCCCGGATCTTTTTTGTTAAAAGAATCTGTGAGCGTATCCTGAATTACTGAAGAATCCATCTCTTTTACTTCAATATCTTTGATAAATTCTGCCAGATCAATCTCATTAAAATTAAGTTTTTCAAACTCTTCTGGGGTAAATCCACGACAATTCGGAGAGTCTGCTGTCCCCCAATCCAGGCCATCAATTTGTGAACGGCCTTGTTGGTGAATGATGCGAGCAAGTTTTGAATTGAAACAGCAAAATCTTCTTGATTTTTCAACACACACTTTTCCGAACATTAAATTGATTTCTTTTGAGCAGTATTCTCCAATTTCATGGCAAACACCGTTATTGCGTACTTTCATAAGCGATACCTCTGAAGGCGTACATTTTAAAAGTCCCATGGCATAATCATCCTCTTTGCAACAAGAACCTCCTGTCAGCGTAATGCCACCACTGCGACATCTATTATCCTGACCGTTATAAATATAGATTTGTCCCAGGCAATCTCCTGAATCGTCTATTTGTCCATCATCCTTTTTGTCATTTGCACCATCCGGGGTTCCTATCGGTGTCGATGAATTAAGATTTATACAATCAAATTTGCTGCATTGTTGTTTCCCTTGAAATGGAACACAGGGCCTATCTTGCCCATAAGGACATGCCCAACTGTTATCCCAACAGTCTTTTGTAAGAGGCCTATAAGCTCCACCTTCACAAATAGGATACGTCGAACAATCTTTAAATGTCGGATTGTATGAATACGTGGTTGGACAAGCGTAAATAGGATCTCTCGGATCAACGCATTTTTTTAAACCGCTGTCATACTGTGCTGGATGTGGGCAATCAGGTTGAGGCTTGATGCATTCATTTGAACTATCATGGAATGGATAGCCAGAAGGACAAAAATCAGAACCAGCAATGGCGCAACTGTTAGAATCTGAACGATATACGCCGATTGAACATACTTGTTCTGTAAAGCACAATGTAGGGGGTGTTCCATTGCCATATAAACCTGCGGGACAAGTTTTTGAAAAAATAGCCTCACATTGCTCTGTGACTTCATTAAATGATCCTGTGATATTCTCTATCATCGTTGGACAATCAGGTGTTTTTATACATGCGTCACTCACCGATGAATAAGTAAAACCCGTTTCACATGAAATACTTAGACTTCTTTCACAATATCCAGAGGTAGAATTTAAGGTAGTACCTGATGGACACGTAGGGTTGGCAATACAAAGAGACCCAACTCGGTGAAAACCTGAAATGCAATTATGAATACATTGACCATTTTCTTCTATACTTCCAGAGGGACAAGATAATACTTGCCCGTGATTATAAAAATCATACCTAGCAGCATAAGAACCAATCCAGCCAGTCCAAATAGTAATTGTGATTTTTTCACCTGGTCCTAAATTGTGTGTTTCTGTAGTCCACTCACTACTTCCTTGAATCAATTTTCGGACCACGTTTAATATGCAATTATTCATTTTACCAAAAACAGCATCATAAGCACCATTACCGCGTGGCATTATTGGTCCACTGTAAAATTCATCATGATCTCCAAATTCTCTCAGTTCAGACTCATTTATTTTAATTGTATAGTAACATCTACCAGTGAATTCTTTTTCACTTATAATTATTGATTTTTCACATCTTCTATTAATAAAGCTATATGTACTTCCTGAAGGACATAATGGCGTAGAGCGGCACACATTATCTATCAATGTTGTTCCAGATGGACATGTTTTGACAGCAGATTTTACACAACGCTTAATATTTGTGTTGTAGCTTGATTCAGAGGGGCATGAGAAGTTCGCTCGGCAAAGATTTCCACTCTGTGAATAGGGAGAGTAGCAGGAATCGGTGGGGGAGCCTTCGCATTGTTTCGTTGCATTGTTAAAAACTGTTCCAACGGGACAAACAGAACTCATAATGCAACTGGATTGTTCAGAATCATAAAAAAAACCATCAGGGCAATCGGCATTCGTCAAGGAGATATTACAGGTGTTTGACTGTGGTTTGAACAGACCACCGCCTGGACAAATGGGGTCGCGAAAACATTTTTCTACTCCTTGGTTATAGACAAAAGGGCTTGGCATAGGGCATGTCACAGAGATTAAAGGGTGTTTGCACCTATCATTTGGAGAATCAAACGTTCCACCAAAAAGACAAATAGGATTTGATGTTATTTCAGCACATTCTACATTATCGTGTGTACAAAAAAAACTATTGTTGCCATCTTTGAGACATAGAGAGAATTCCCAAGGATCGAGAATTCCATTTTTATTGCTGTCTTCACCACAAAAATTGTCAACTGGCTCAGGTGCTTGATCTGACCTATTACCAAGTAAGATGGGCTGTTCGTCCACTTTGATTTGGGTAAAAACAAACCAGCTATCTTCAACTTTTTGTTCCCATTTACAAGCGGTTGCATTTAAATTGGACTCACAAGAAGGATTGGAAAAACTCGTACCTAGAAGGTCTGCAAAAGATGCACTTGGCCTCTGTTTGTGTGGGGAATTTTCATCTCTGTAAACAAAATTAAAAGAAACACTAATCAAATTTTTATCTACGTCAGCGATGTTACATTTAATTTTGTTTTGTAGAGATGTGCCTGGGATTATCCATGTGACGTAGTTATTATTGCATTGGATATTCCTATTTTCACCAGAAGCCCGAAATTGAAGGACTTCAGATGGAGAAGAAACAGCCGGATTAAGAAAATCAAGATTTCTGGTAATGTAAATTGACGGAAGTATATTATTATATGTTTTATGAGTGATTCTTCCAATGTCAATTCTGAGAAGATTAGATATATCATCATTAGAATACGCCGGTTCTAAAAAAATCATATAAACCAAAAATAATAGATAAAAAGAATATTTTATTTTTCCCACTTTTCTATCCTTCCATTTAAAAAAGGGATCTACTCTTCCATTTTTATTTATTTTAAAAAATTTTCGATAGGCTGGTCCTGGAATCTACGTTTATTGCCGTGAGGATCTTCACCAGCACGAATATTAAAATCATATGAACCATATTGTTCCGGGGAAATATTACCATCCAGCAACCTTATAGCCCTGAAGAGATTATGCTCCAACTCGTTTACAGCAACAACACCGCTTGCCACGGGCATAGATTTTTCAGTTTTCTTGGAGACAGTAACAATACTAGGAGTTTTCGTTACTCCCAATTTCATTGCGAGCGGTGTTTTTAAATCAATTTCTTTAATCAGGATATATGGATATTTATTTTGAAAAAACCGGAGAATATTTTTTTGGTCATCACAAAAGCGACATCCAGATTGAGTGATTAAAATAAGTCCAAAATCTTGCTGAACTCTCTGTATTGTTATTGAAATCTCTTCTTGTCTCATGTTTACCAGCGAAGATTGTCCTGGACCTACAATAGGGTAGGTAGCTCCGGTATCAAAAGCATCATTTTGAACACCGTATGCAGTTACAGCATATGCAAAAGCAGTCGCTTTGTTTTTTACTAAATCTTGTAAGAATAAGTGCCTATAAATATTTTTTTGAGTTGGGGCTTGTATAGCAAGTTTTGTGGAAACTTCTTGCAGTTGCCTCAATTCTTCTGGATGTGCATTCCACAATTCGGTGTACGTTTTTGAATCCACCTGTTCTCGCAACATTTTTTCCGCAGTTTCTGCAATAGAAGGGGTTTTTTCTTCTTTTTTTTCTTCTTTTTCGATTAAATCAGTGTACCAAAGAAAGCCTTCTCTGTGTTGACTATTCCAAAATTTTTCAGTTCTTTTTGGGTCATCAACAGGTATTCTTTTTATTCTTTCTTCTGAAAGAGAAAAAAAAGAGTCCGCAGAGGCAAAGGTAACAGCATTAAAAAAGAGGGTGAGCCAGACCCAAAATATCTTCTTTTTTGTAAAAGCCATAGTATCGAGAATCGTAGCTATCTGGATGGGAACCCACAAAAAAGAAATGGCCTTCAGGTATTTTTCCATTAAAGGAAAAGAATTTAACGGTTTCTCCATTTTTTGCCTTGTCCTTTGCTTTTCCTATAAAAGAGTCATTGCAAAAATATTCTTTGTTTTCATTTACGGTAAGAAAATCATTTTCATCACACCCGACTTTTTTGATAAGCTGGACCTCTTTATTTTCAAAGGGGTGTATTACAGTAAAAAAAGCATACTCTCCTTTTTTTATATCAGAGCTTAGTATGTTGTTTTTTTTATAAATCCATGCAAAGTTATAATTGATTGAGTCATGAAAAATTATCATAATATGAGACAAGATAAAGTTTGATAAAAAAAATACACACAGACACATAAGAAAAAGTTTTTTTCTTTCAGAAAAAAAAGCTTTTACGGATTTCATGTTGAATTTTTCTATATTTACTTTCATTTGTTCTTTTCTCCAATATTTCAAATACTTTTACAAGAGGAATATGGCCCTGGAGTCTGTATTCAGCAACAGCAGAGCTTAAAGAATCATCATCATGGTTTGGTGTAACCGAGGGGTTTGTTTCTTTGATAATGAATGTTGGCACCGTATTTACTTCGTATTTTCTAAAAATAGTGGGATCTATTTCAATTTCTACATTTTGAATTTCAAAATCTTCTATCAACCGATGCAGAAAATTAATTGTTGGCTGTACTGATTTTGCTCCATCAACAAATCCCCGTAAAAGAACCTTTTTTGAATTGATTAGACCAGATTTGTCAGCATCCCTTATATATTCTCGTATGGCATCAATCCCCATTGAAGAAGATACAAAAATTATAATTTCAGTATGTGTTTTATCATAGAGTTCTTCTGGGTCAGATTTTTGTTCTTCGGATAGGGGATAGCCATTGTATCCCGATAAGAAATTGTTTTCTTTTATAATTTTAGCTCTTTCTTGAGCGCTCTGGATAAGAGTCATATTGTGAACTTGATGTGATTTGATAATTTCTTCCAAATTTTCCGGCAAGCTTTGTTTGAAATCATCCATATACCTATTCAGCAATTGTTGTTTTTCATGTAAAGACAAAGCTTTAGTGCTTTCAGCGAAAGCCATATATATAAAAAAAGAGGAATAAACAACTACAGAAAGCAAAAACCATCCGACAAAAAGAACAATAAATTTTATTTTATTTTTTCTCATAAAAGATTACCCCTCCCCTTTGGAACGCATTCGTCTTACAGAGCGCAGCAAACTCTTTTTCTGAAAACCATCCACGCAAAATTATCCGCAATACCGACAGGATTTTTGAAAGCTCCCCAAAGGAGAGCTGATCGTCCCATTACCTGTACTCGTCCAGGCACAGGCTGTATCAGTTGGAAACGCCAATGATTTTTTTTCCATGTTGGAAGAGGTACGGGACTACATGCCCAAGTTGCATAATCCCATACAGCTCCTGGTCTGTGTAAAAAGTTTAGCCACCGCCCTGCTGCGGTCATGGAAGCCTGCACAGAGCCTTCGCTGTTGATGTTTCCCGTCATCGGATAAGCAGTACCGGCAGATCCGAGACACCAAAACAGCGGTGATATGGGATAGCCAAGATTGGATGAAACAGCATCGGCAATACAAGCCATAGGAGCAATTGGATTGGCAAAAAGAAGGGTTTCTGGGTAAAGGAGTGTGGCAAGCTGGTCGTTTTGCCATGTTGGTATGACTTCAGAAAAGTCTAAAATATCAATTTCATTAGCTCCGGAAACGCACATGAAATCTACCAGCAGACCGAGGATCGACCATACGGGGTATTGGATAAGATGAGCATTGAAAAATTTGTGCCTTGTCTTTTTGTCGTACCCCGCCTGGTTTCCAAAAGGAATAGGTAGCTGGACGCCAAGAGTCATCATGCACATTGGGTCTTTTACAGTTTCGATAATATAAACAGGCTCCCACATGGAAAATGAAATTCCAGGTCGAGGGAGAGGGTTCGGGCAAAAACAGATTGGTTGAGTCAGTACGCTCGGGGGATCAGATGTTCCTGGTGGTGAAATTCCTATTTGAAGCCCCCCGATTTTGATAGGAAATATTGCGGTCCAATCCACGGCTAAGAGCGCGTTAAGTGGATTTGGCGTACAGATAGCATGAGCATCATGAGCATGCGGAATCCATGTTAAGAAAAATAAAAATATGAAAAAAAAACATTTTTTTTGTATATTATTTTTTCCCAAAACTAATTTCTCCCTCATATTTTTCAGGGTTAAATGTTTCAATTTTCATGAGATCGGCAGCTTGAGTTATTTTTGCAGGAACTTTTTTTATTTGAAAAAACTCTTTTAAATCTTGTGTCATTGCATAAACAGGAAAAGGAAATTTTTGAGCATCTTCAATCATGTGTCCGAAGCTTAACAGGACTAACGGATTTAACAGTTCTTTGTTTTTAAATTCATTTTGAAGCCACAATATTTGTCTTTTATCTGTAGGGTCGAGGATAAAAATTGTTTGGTGAAAAACGATATGATGAAGAGGGTTAATTTTGTGGCCCTTTCGGTAAAGAAAACCACCATGTCCATTAGGAATGTCATATGGAAGAGTATAGGTAGGGTCTATATAATGAAGGGAATCTTGTGTAGCCCACGATGTCCTTTCTTTCATAGGATGAGAATAATTATTGACTGCTTTTTTGAGAGCTTGTTTTGCGTTTTCTTGTACTTGTGGGTCATTAACCCTTTCTTCAATTTCAGAAAGAATATCAGGTTCAGAGATTTGATGAGTGCTTCCAAAATTTCCAAGTTCAACAACAGAAGCAAAACTTGCAAAGCATTGAAAAATAAACGTAAAAGAAAAGAAGAAAATTAACTTCCACATATTCCTAGATCCTTTCCTTTTTGTCCTGATGGGCAAAAAGCAGGTGTTTTAGTGTCGAAATTTGGAAAGTTTTCAAAAGCATCCCAATTTAAAGTCGTTTGTCTTTTTTTCAAAAAATCAAATAATCTTTTTTTATTTAATTCGTTCCAGCCAAGGAAAAAATATTTTTCAGAACCATCTTTTAAAACAAGGAAGGGTGTTTCTATTTTTCCATTATTGAGAGCAGTAAGCTCCTTTTGATTCTGAAGAACATAGCATTCAGCCATTTTGTAAGCGGTATGGCTTGTTTCGCCAAAGATGCCCAGAGCAACGGCTTTGATAGCTTCTTGCCGTGTTTGTTGGCTTGTCCCGACATGTTTTATTCTTATTTTTGAATCGGTTATCATTTGGTGAGAAATAAAGCTGGCTATTTCAGTGACGGCTTTTTCACAAAACGGGCAATCAGGAGAGACAAATATTTCAATAGTTTTATGTTCTTTTGGTGCTTTGTCTGTCATGCAGATTGGCAATCCGTCAGCTAAAATACGGTTCGGAAACAATGGGGGGAAAAAAAACAGGTGGGTTATTAAAAAGACAATAAAAATAAAAGTTGTTTGCTTAAAAGCAGACTTAATGGAATATTTTTTTATATTTAAAAGACTTAAAATCAGAATAAGGGCAGCAAACAAGATGCAATATTCACAAAAAGAATTAAAATAAAAAAATTGCAAGATGATTAGGTAAAGTTCGAAGCCCAACATCCCACAAAGAATAATAGAACTTTCACGGTGATAATTTTTTATTTTTGCAATAAAAAAGAAAAGTAACCCGAAAAATCCAAAAACTGCGATGGGGATTCCCCATAGCATGCCGAAGCTTGATTCATGCATCGCAGAGCAAGTAGTTTCGCATGAAGAAGCTAAAGGTATTTTTCCATGAATTTGAAATAAATCACCAATGCTTATGTAAAATGCCAAAAAAAGTGCTACTAGGGTCAAGCATAAAATAATTTTATTTTTCATCAAAACACCTTTTTTATAAGTCCTTTTTTAATGTGTATTTGGAAAAGTATAAAAAAAGTAAAAAAATCAAGAACGGATTTAACCTCAAATCCAAAACCATTCTGCCCTACACCTCTCCATTGCTCTTGTGCCGGGACTTCAGGTCATCCCAGCCCCAACCCCCTTCCCTCATAACAGCGATCTCATTAAACGCCCCACAGGTAGCGATTAACCGCACGTCAATTGCGGGAAGTCACTGTAAAGCCCTGGCTTAAGCCATGGATTCTAAAGCTGCCGTCTTGAATGTGTGAAGTTCGAAGCGATGAAGGCGGGGATTTGATGAAAAAGACGCCCTACAAAAAAAATCCGCATTCTCACTCCAGAGGATGAGTGAGAATGCGGATTTGATAGCTGCGGCTTGAAGGCGGGAGAGGCATCACATTGTGGGTGCGTCATCACGACTACTGGTTCTATCAAAAAAACCAGAATCGTAAATATCTAAATACGCACTTATGATTTCAGGAGATGATGACACCTCCACTGCTATCTCAGGAATAGTCCATCCTAAACGTGTAAGTTTTTTACAAAGTAAGATGGCTTCTTTTTCATTTTTTTCAAATTTTTGCGAATTAGTTTCGAATAAGCACCTAAGCTTTTCAATGAGTTTTTGTTTGTGGTACGAAAAATTTTGAGGGCTTTTCCCGACGAGCTGAGAAGCATCAACAAATGTGGTAGCAGAAAACAGAGCGTCCAAAACTCTTTTTTCCTCGGTCGATAGCATTTTTTGAATGCTTTTTATTCTATTTTCAAAGTCAACAAGTCTTTCTTCTTTTGATCTTTTTTCTTCTATTCTTTTTTCAAGAGAATCAAAATCTGTTTTTAAATCAAAGACATCTTCAAAAAGCGCATCGGTTTCTTTTGAGAAAAAGAGGTCTTCCTGATTAGGAAAAGATTCTTCATTATCAAAAAAATGCACATTGTTTATATCACAAGAAAAAGGATCGAGTTGTCGCTTTAATCCGTTAAAATGCCATCCCAGGTTAAGCCATATCCATGACGATAGGCTTGACGTTACTTCTTTCATTGGGTCCCAGGTTTGCATTATGGTCGGGAGTAAAGCGTAAGCTTCATTGACCAGATCCTGAAATGTGTAACCGCTTAACCTTAAAATAGGTTGAGCAGCAAACTCATATGCTTTACTGCTTATTATTCTATGAAAAATGATGTTTATCGGTTCCATTACTATTCTTGTATTTGTTAGTTTGTTTGCATTTTTTCATTCTTTTTTACGTTTTTATTTGCTTTTGTCAAGTTTTTAGTTTTTAATGACTTGCATATTAGCAAGTTCTTTGACAAAAAGATGCTTTACAATTGCGTTTATGCAAGCGTTCATTGTTTTAGGGTTTTGTTGTTGACGTTTTTTTTTATAGGCATACAGGTTTTTATTTCCGATTTTTCAACAATTAAAAAGGAAACGCCTGTGCCTGAAGACAAAAACGATAAAAAAGTATTTTTAATTTCTGAGGAAGAACCTCTCAGAAAACGCCTGTACTCTGTCTTGAAAGAAAAAGGAGGTCCTTTTTGGGAATCCGCTGGTGTTTATAAAAGTGCTACCATGCATGGAGTTATTACAAAAAACACTATGCCGGGCGGATTTAAATTGTTGGAAATATGCAAGGTTGGTGACATTTCACCGATCTGGCTGTTTTTTGGGATAGGGCCAAAAGAAAAGAGCGCTCTCACCAAGATTATTGATGAGAGCGCTCTTTTAAAAAAAGATGATGAACTTGACGTTCCTCTACTGTCCGAAAAAATCAGGATTTTGACAAGCGAATTACCTGCGGTAATTTCTGCAATTTCAGATATTAAAGAGCAACAAAAAATATTGCAAAACTTAACCATACTTGAAACACTTATTCCAGTAATAAAGAAAAAATTGGAAGAATACTACCATAGAAAAAATGAATATTTTTTAATGTTTAACAGAGACGGGAACCTCATCAGTGTAAATGACTTGTTTTTACGGAAAACAGGTTTGAAGAGAGAGGAAATTTTGAATACATTTTTTTTCATCCCTGTCCATGAGGAAGATAAAAATAAAATGCTGGAGGGATTGGAAAGAATTTATTTGGGCCTTGCTTTCGAGGCAGAAGCTGTTTTGCGCGTGAGAATGCACGATGGAAAATATGAATTGCAGCGGTGGGTTTCTTTTGTCCGTCTATCTCCCTCAGGTGAATATTTGGGACGTCAAAGTGTTGGCAGGAGCTTAGATGAAGGACACGGAATTTAAAAAAATAATACAAGCATATAAGGAGGGGTTTGGATCAAAAATAATATTTGATCCTGGCGATGAACTGTTTTTATTTGTAGCATTAGCTGTAAAATACAACTTTTGTTATCGAGATTTTTGTTTGTTTTTTAAAGAATTAGAACCAAAACAAACGCTGTCATTGGCAACTATTTTAGATGTTTACTATATATATTTTTCATCTAATGATGAAAAAACATTCAGAATCAAAGTACATAATAAAATCTCTAAAAAAAATATTGAAGCAGTAATTTTTTCTGTGTTTTTAACTGGTGTAAAATTAGAAAAATTCTCTGAATGGATAAAATAAAAAATGCTTTTTTATGAGATTCCTATTTCTTTTGAAAAGGTTTCTTTTTAAATGACAAGGAGGTTTTATGGAAGTCGTGGAAAAAATTGAGGATCTGCTCAAGGAGCAGGCTATTCCAGGTACAGGAAACACTTGGTGGATTGATCCCATGCTCGTTCAAGAAGAGGACGGATTTAACCCGAGAAATTATGATGCGCCTGACATTAAAGCCCATATTGAAAACCTGAAAAATGCCTATAAAAACGGAGAATATGTTGAACCATGGCATGTTCAGGTTAAGGACGGGAAAATCTATGTCAGGGATGGTCACTGTCGCCGTAGAGGTCTTTTGAAAGCCATGGAGGAAGACTCGTCTTTCAAACTTAAGCGAATCCATGTAATTGAATTTAG
>Ga0265295_1001762_pt1 | contig 36955 bp, 29 predicted proteins | sample Munlansysbiofilm_FD_192503 | JGI IMG/M metagenome (GOLD analysis project Ga0265295, IMG submission 192503) | Leachate microbial communities from a municipal landfill in Southern Ontario, Canada - Methane capture system biofilm | ecosystem: Engineered > Solid waste > Landfill > Unclassified ... | reverse complement strand
TATACAGTAGTTCCAACAATAGATGATAATATCTATGAAGGAGATGAAGAGTTTACTATAAGTGTAGAGATAAATAGTACAACATCAAGTGCAATTGGAATTATTACAGATGAAGATGATAAGCCAATATTAGATCCATCTAACCCAAACACTCCTTCTCCTATAGAACCAGTTGATTCATCTAATCTACCAAAAGATGAAAATGATAATCCACTAATACCTGGTAATTTTAATGGTAATAGTATAGATTCTACTACAGGAAAGGTAGAAGTACCAGAAGGTAATGATGCACTATTTAAAACAACACTTTCAAATCCAAGCTCAAAAGATGAGATAGTAAAAGTAATAATCACAACATCTAATGAAGATGGAAAAGCAAGTGATGATGATATTAATAGAGGTGATATTAAGTTCTATAGTAATGATGGAATAGAATTAGACTTTATAAAAAACCTTGATGGAATATATAGTGTAACCTTACCAAAAGAACATACAGAGTTTTATACAGTAGTTCCAACAATAGATGATAATATCTATGAAGGAGATGAAGAGTTTACTATAAGTGTAGAGATAAATAGTACAACATCAAGTGCAATTGGAATTATTACAGATGAAGATGATAAGCCAACAGCAAGTGTTTTAGGCATAAGTGATGCAGAAGGCTTTGAAGGTGATAAGTTAGTGCATACTATTGAGCTAAAAGAGGCTAATGAAAACTATGATTTAACTATAGAATTAGCAGATATAAGTGCAACAATAGGTGAAGATACTGGTGATATTTGGTACTCTATCGATGGTGCAGATTTTGTAAAAGCAACTTTAGTTGATAGTAAGTTTACAATCACAGATCTTCCAAAAGATACACAAAAAGTAGATATAAAAGTAGAAGCTATAAGTGACAATAAAATAGAGCCAACTGAAGAGTATATAATCAAAGCCTATATAGGTGAAAATAGTGTAAATGCAAAAGAAGCAACAGGAACTATAAAAGATCCTTCTATTCTTCCAGGTATGCAAGGAGGCCCAAACAATGCAGATAATAAAAATATCCAAGGAAGTGATGGAGATGATATAATAGTATCAGATTATGGTGGAGTACAATCCACCCTAGTTCCAGGTATGAACTACAATATAGCGTTTATTCTAGATGTTTCTGGAAGTATGGCATTTGATATGGATAGAAATAGTGGAACTGATGGTGAAAGATTAAAACTTTTACAAGATGGATTGATGCAATATATAGAAAATGTAGTTATTCCATTTGCACAAAAAGCAGAATCAGGGGAGGGTGGTTATATAAATTTAGCATTAATACCGTTTAATGGTCATAAAGACTATCCAGTTAAAAATGCAAATGGTTCTAGTACTACGGATGTGGGACCAAATAGCGATAAGGTTTCAGGTGCAGTTTTAAAACTTTCAATACAAGACCTAAAAGAAGGTAATCTATCAGCTATAGAAGATGCAATTAAAGGAACACAAAATGGTCTAAAAGCAGAAGGTGGAACAAACTATGAAGCATCATTTAAACGAACGGAAAATTGGTTTAAAAGTTTAGACAATACTGATGCTAATGGTAAGATAAAGGAAGAAAATGAAGGTGAATGGACAAACCTAACATTCTTTATCACAGATGGTAACCCAACAAACTATATGAGTGGTACATCACAAGCTGGAACAGGGTCTGAAAGTCAAAATCAAAGTGAATTTAATAGTATTTTAACAAATTCTAAAAACACTTTTGATAGTGGATTAAGTGAAATTAGTGAAGTTGCAGCTATTGGTATTGGGATAGGAGTAAAGAAATCTTGGTTACAACTATTTGATAATAGAGATGAAAGAGAGATTACTATAGATATTGGAACTCCAAATATTAGTGATGGTATTGTTTCAGGTTCAAGTAAACCAACTGAAAGTATGATTGCAAATTTTGACAATAGCACTGGTAATAATGATCCTTCTAAATGGGTTTCAAATGATTCTTTAGTATCAGCTAGTAGAAATAATAATAAAATGGTATTAAAAGATGCAAAACAAGGTGATGGAGTAGCTACAGTATATACAGGTCCAGAGTTTAGTGTAGATAGTGATAAAGCTGATAAAAGTTTTCTTTCATTTGAATATGGAAGAGAGAATACATACCAAAAAGGTGATAAGTTTATATGGAAGCTACAGCAAAAGATAGGCGATGAATGGCAAACCATAGAGCTAGGTGGCAATGCTGAAAATGACCATGCACCTGCTGGAAACAATAAAGGTTTTATCTTCCAAACAGGTATTTTAGAGCAAGGTACATATAGATTACAGTTTGAGCTAGAAGATAAAAGTGGTACTGGAAATGGAAACTATTCTGTAAATATAGATAATATCAAGCTAAATACAAGTGCAATTACAACTGGAAAAAATGGAGTAGATGATACTATCACTGGAAGTGGTGGTAATCCAGATATTGTATTAAATGCAGATGAGTTTCAATACGCTCTTGAAGCTGGTGGACTCTTTCCTTCACTTCTTCCTGTTGGTAATGATGTGGTTTATGGTGGAGATGGTAATGATATAATCTTTGGAGATACTATAAACACGGACTGGATGGAGTGGCAAGGCAGAAACCTAGAAGCAGCCAACTCCCCAGATGCCAAAGGCTCTGGAATGGCAGCATTTAATAAATACTTAGATATGTTGCTTGAAAATAAAGCAGAGCTACCTATAGGTTCAAATTTTATCTTCAATGATAGTGCAAAAGGTGTACAAACAGTAGATAAATACAACTTTATAAAAGAGCACTATGTACTATTTAATGTAGAAGGTGATACTAGAGGTGGTAAAGATGAGCTTTATGGAGATGGCGGAGATGATATTATCTTTGGTCAAGGTGGAGATGACAAGCTATATGGAGATGAAGGCAATGATATCTTAGTAGGTGGAGCTGGTGCTGATATGCTCTATGGTGAAGCTGGGGATGATATACTTATAAGTGATTTTCATACTACAGATACGGGTATAGCTGATGGTGTAGATATAGTACTAGATGGTGGAGAGGGATTTGATACTTTGATACTAGAAGGCAATAATAATATTGACTTCTCAAAACTTGATAGTACTACAAACCCTATCAAAAACATAGAAGCTTTTGATCTAAGCCAAGGAACTCATCAGCTTTTAAATCTAACACTACAAGATGTGCTAGATATGACAGAACATAGTGAGGAGATAGATCTATATATCTTAGCTGATAGCGATGATGGCGATAAAGTCTCCTTTTCTGATTTTGACAAAGCTAAATGGACTATAGCTGAAACTATAAGTGAGAAAGTAAACTCACAAGGTGAAATAAGAGAGTTTGAGGTCTATGTACATAGTGAAGATGATTCAGTGAAACTAAAAATAGAAACTACAATTGAAGTTATATAGTGAAGGGGTATTTTACCACCTTCACTATCTTTAAATCAATATTTACTTAAACAAACTTATTGTAAAATACAAAATATTTCAAACAAAAGAGCAAAAATGTCAAAAAAACTCTATTTAGTAAGCTTAGGTTGTACCAAAAATCTTATAGATTCAGAAGTTATGTTAGGAAGGCTTCAAGAGTATAAGATGAGTGATGATGTAAGCCAAGCTGATCTTATTATAGTAAATACTTGTGGATTTATAGATAGTGCCAAAGAGGAGAGCTTAAATACTATCTTTGAGTTACATTCAAAAAGAAAGCCTAGTTCACTGCTAGTTATGGCTGGATGTCTTAGCCAAAGGTACAAAGATGAGCTTATGAGTGAGCTAAAAGATGAAGTTGATATTTTTACTGGTGTGGGTGATTATGATGTTATAGATGAACTTGTAGCACAAAAGCAAAGCCAATATAGCAATAAAGTTTTTTTAGCAAATGATGAAGTCTCTAGAGTAGTAACAAATTCATCATATCATGCCTATATCAAGCTAAGTGAAGGTTGCAACCAAACCTGTGCATTTTGTGCTATTCCACTTTTTAAAGGTAAGCTATATAGTAGAACACTAGAGTCTATAGAAAAAGAGCTAAAAGCACTTGTAAGTCAAGGTTTTTATGACTTTAGTTTTGTTAGTCAAGATAGTTCTAGTTTTTTAAGAGATGTTGGTATCCATGACGGACTAGAGAGACTTATAGATCTTATAGATAGTATAGAAGGTATCAAAAGTGCTAGGATTTTGTATCTATATCCATCAACAACTACTATAAGCTTGATAGATAAGATTATCAAATCCAAAAAAGTACATAACTATTTTGATATGCCTTTGCAACATATCTCACAAAAGATGTTAAGAGTAATGAAAAGAGGCAAAGGAAGTGATAAAATCAAAGAACTTTTAGAGCATATGAAACAAGCCCCAGATTCTCTAATAAGATCTACTTTTATAGTAGGACATCCAAGCGAGAGCAAAGAGGATTTTGAAGAGCTAAAGAGCTTTGTAAGTGAGTTTGGATTTGACAGAGTCAATGTTTTTAGCTATAGTGATGAAGAGGGAACTAGTGCCGCACTATCTAGCCAAAAAGTAGATCCCAAAACTATAGACAAAAGAGCAGATGAGCTAGGTAAAATAGTAAGTAAAACTACACAAGAATCTTACAAAAAAGAGCTAGGAAGAGTAGTAGATGTGATTGTTGATGGTATAAGTGATGAGCATGAGTATATTTTGAGTGCCAAAAGAGTTCTTTGGGCTCCAGATATAGATGGAGAGATCTATATCAATGACAAAGATATAGATCAGCAAATAGTTTTTGGTAAGATCTATCAAGCTAAGATAACAGATCTTATAGGAGATAAGCTAACAGCTACTATTGTAGGATAGGAGGCTTTTATGTATGTAGTTACTTTATATTTTGTGGATTTGAAGCTTGATGCTATGCAAAAAAAACTAGTAGATGAGTTTGTAGAAAGATCTAGATTCAAATATCAAGAGTACTATAGAATATATGCTATTTTTAGCAAAGATTATATACTAAATAGTATAAAAGATGAGATTTCTGTAGTAATTAGCACTCATGCACCACAAACAAGAACAAATCAATACTTTGTGGAGTTTTTTACATTAAGTGGACTTGAAAATGAGTTAAATAGACTTTTTATAAGCTTCAAAGATCAAATCCTAGAGTTTCAAGCTATCCAAGCAAAAGAGCTAGAGATTCAAAAAGAGGCAAAATACTCAAACTACCTAAAAGATCAAGAATCCCAAAAAGCCAAACTCCAAACTAAACAAAATCTTATCAAAACCATACTTGATGAATATATCAAATCAAGCCCAAAAGAAAGAGTCTTGGAGCTTATTAAAGATAGCCGAGATGATAAGCTAAACTCTATGGTAGAGGCTTTATATAAGATAGATATAGATAAGCAAAGTATTATTAATATCTCTTCAAACTTAGATAAAATAGATCTTGATGAACTTTTGGAGATATTTAAAGCCAAAGAATCACTCAAAAATTACGGCAATATATCCATAGGAGGAGATGAAAGTATGAGTATAGGAAGTCCTATTAAGCCTATAGATCAAAGTGCCAAAAGAGGTAGTGCTAAAATGGCAAATATAGTATCAAATATAGCTATAATAGATCCTTTTAAGGGGCTTTTTAAGTGAATCTTTTAGCTTTTTCAGCAGGGGTTGATTCATGTGCACTTTTTTTTATGCTAAAAGAGCAAAATATAGAGTTTGATATAGCAATAGTTGATTATGGATTAAGAGCTAGTAGCAAAGATGAAGTTGCTTATGCTAAAGAGTTAGCTCTTAAATACAATAAAAAAATCTATATAAAAGAGGTTAGTTTACATAGCTCCAACTTTGAAGCAAATGCTAGAGATGCTAGGTATGAGTTTTTTGAAGAGATTATTAGATCATATGGCTATAAAAGACTCTATATAGCTCACCAGCTTAACGATCAACTAGAGTGGTTTTTGATGCAACTAAGCAAAGGTGCAGGATTAAAAGAGCTTTTGGGTTTTGCTGATATTGTCCAAAAAGATGGTTATGAGATAGTTCGTCCACTTCTAGGATACTCTAAAAGTGAGCTAGAAAAGTATCTAAAAACAAATAATATCAAATACTTTGTAGATGAATCAAATTTTGATAATAAATATAGAAGAAACTATTTTAGAAAAAACTTTGCAAATGCTTTGATAGATGAGTTTGCTAGTGGGATTAAAAATAGTTTTAGATATCTAAAAGAGGATCTAAAAAGCCTTTATAATGAGGATAAAATCAAAGAGTTTAGAATAGATGATTTTGTGCTTTTTAGATATGAGGGTGATGAAAACTTTGCTATTAGGATAATAGATAGTGAGCTTAAAAAAAGAGAAATTCTTTTAAGTAGTTTACAAAAAAAAGAGATTTTAAAACAAAAGTCAATTATAATTAAAAATCTTTTTTGTGTTGTTCTAGAAGAGTCTTTGATCTGGATAGCTCCAAGATCAGATATAATTATGGACAAGCGATACAAAGAACTCTGTAGAATCCACAAAATCCCTAAAATCATAAGAGCATATTTCAAACAACAAGGAGTAGATAGTGAAACTATTAGTAAAATCAGCAATCATACTATTTTTGGCGATAAGTCTTGAAGCAATCACTTTTAAAGATGCTCCAAGTAGCATACAAAGGCAAATGCCACCAAAAGATCTAGTAGCATCTTATTATGACTCTATCAAAGATGCAAAACAAGCAGTTGTAAATATCTCAACTCAAAAAACCATAAAACAAGCAGATATAAGAGGTGCTATGCCCTTTTTTAATGATCCTTTTTTCAAAGAGTTTTTTAGAGGATTTGAGGATTTTGTACCTCAAGATAGAGTTCAAAGAGCCTTAGGAAGTGGGGTAGTTGTAAGTAGTGATGGATATATAGTAACAAACAGCCATGTAGTAGAAGGTGCTGAAGAGATTATAGTAACATTTGCAAAAGATAGTACTATAGAGCATAAAGCAGTAGTTGTAGGAACAGATCCCAAAAGTGATGTAGCTGTTATTAAAATAGAGGCTAAAGAGCTTCCTTTTATAGAGTTTGCCAACTCAAATCAAGTCAAAGAAGGAGATATAGTCTTTGCTATAGGCAACCCTTTTGGAGTAGGTGAGACTGTAACAAGTGGTATAGTATCAGCACTAAACAAAAGTGGATTTGGTATAAATGCTTATGAAAACTATATCCAAACAGATGCAAGTATCAACCCAGGAAATAGTGGTGGGGCTTTGGTAGATAGCAGAGGTGCATTAGTGGGTATCAATACAGCTATTATTAGTAGAAGTGGGGGCAATGTAGGTATAGGATTTGCAATACCATCAAATATGGTAAAAACTATAGCCTCATCACTAGTAAAAGATGGAGTGGTCAAAAGAGGATACCTAGGGGTTAGTATAGGAGATCTTACAAATGATACAAAAGAGTTTTATCAAAACAAAAGTGGAGCTTTGGTAATGGATGTAGAAGAGGCTTCTCCAGCAGCAAAAGCAGGACTTAAAAGAGGGGACTTAATAGTAGCAATTGACTCCAAAAATATAAGTGATTCTAGTGATCTTAGAAATAAAATAGGTATGTTACCACCAAATACAAATATCTCTATTAAGTTTATAAGAGATAAAAAAGAGCTTATAACAAATGCAACACTTAAAAGTATAGATGAAAGTAACCCAAAGGCAAAAGATAAGGACAAGGAGTTCTTTAACGGACTAAGCTTACAAGAAGTAGATGGAAGTGTAGTAGTTGTATCAGTTGAAGCAGGATCAAAAGCTGCTAAAAAGGGATTTAAGATAAATGATAGTATTATACAAGTTGAAGATATCTCTATTACAACTATAAAAGAGCTACAATCAGCTTTATCGAAAAACAAAGGCAAAAAAAGAGTGTATGTACAAAGGGATAATAAAACATTTTTAGTAATCTGTGAATAAGGAAGGTTTATTGAAGAAAAATTATATAAAAAAGATTTCAGACTACTCAATAGTGGGTGGATTAGGAGCAGTTTTAGTAGTAGGGCTTAGTGGTTGTGAAGATGGCTCAAACAATCAAACGTCAAGTAGGCAAACATCTAACCAAAACAACTCTATAGCACAAGCAAATCAGCAAGAACAAGGTGCTTTTGTAGTGATAGAAGAGGGTAGTGATGGAAGCTATAAGATAGTAGATGAGTTTCCAGCAAATAAAACTACTATAGTTCTAAGAAGTCCAGATGGAAGTGAGAGAATACTATCCCAAGATGAGATAGATAGACTTGTACAAGAAGAAGCAGCTAGAATAGATGCAGGAACTTCACCACTAACCAATCCAGATTCTTCCTTTTTATCTGATGGTGGTATGGGACTTGGTGGAGTGCTGCTATCATCTATAGCAGGAGCTTTGATAGGATCTTGGATAGGAAGTAAGCTTTTTAATAACCAAAACTTTCAAAATCAAAGAGCAGCACAATACAAATCACCACAAACTTATAGTAAATCAGCAAGTTCTTTTAACAAACCAGCAGCAAGTAGTAGTGCTTCAGGTGGAGCAGCCAAAAAAAGTGGGTTTTTTGGAGGCAATCAATCCTCAGCACCAGCTAAAAGTACAACACCTAGTCAAAGTATGGGTGGGTGATTATGCAGATCAAAAAATTAGCTCCTTTGGATAAGCAATACTTAGAATCAATAGGCTTTAGTTGGCATACTGATAGTGATGATAGTTCATATATAAGTGATGAGGTAATAGTTATAAGTGAAGATGAAGCAAATGCTTATTATGAAGCAACAAATGAGCTTTATGATATGTTTGTTGAAGCAGCTCAATATGTCATAGATAATGATCTTTTTCATGATCTTAATATCCCTTTTAACCTAGTAGAGCTTATTAAAGAGTCATGGGAACATGATGTTCATTGGCATCTTTATTCTAGATTTGATCTAGCAGGAGGTATTGATGGTAAGCCTATTAAACTACTAGAGTTTAACGCCGATACTCCAACGGCTCTTTTTGAGACAGCTATTATCCAGTGGGCTTTACTAAAGAAAAACTCTTTAGATGAAACAAGTCAGTTTAACAATCTATATGAAGCTTTGAGTGATAACTTTAAAAGACTTATAACATTAGAAAGTGATGTAGATAGGTTTGAAGAGTATTATCAAAACCTAGGATGGAAGATACTTTTTTCTTCTATTTCAACATCTAGTGAAGATATAAGCACTACTAAGCTACTTGAACATATTGCATCAAATGCAGGATTTAATACAGACTTTGAGTATATGGAAAATGTAGCTTTTAGTGATGATGGGATATTTAAAGGTGATGAACTTTTTGAGTTTTGGTTTAAGCTTATCCCATGGGAAAATATAGCTATAGAAGAGGGTGAATTAGCCTTACTTCTAACTGATATCATCAAAAACCAAAAAGCAATAGTACTAAATCCAGCATATACTTTGATATTTCAATCAAAGGCTTTTATGAAAATACTTTGGGATTTATATCCAAATCATCCTCTTTTACTTGAAACCTCTTTTTCACCACTAAGTGGCAAAAAACAAGTAGAAAAAAGAGCATTTGGAAGAGAGGGAGCCAATATCAAGATAATCAATGCTGATGGTTCTATAGATGTAGAAAATGGTGGTGAATATGATGGACATAAAGCTATTTATCAAGAGTATGTAGAGCTAAACAAAGATAGTGAAGGTAGATATTATCAAGCAGGGGTATTTTATGCTTATGAAGCTTGTGGACTTGGATTTAGAAGAGGGGATAAGATACTAAACAATATGTCAAAGTTTGTATCACATATGATTTCTTAGTTATTAGTTATTAGTTATTAGTGAGTTGTGAGTTGTGAGTTGTGAGTTGTGAGTTGTGAGTTGTGAGTTGTGAGTTGTTTGGAAGTGACATTTCAATGTCACCCATTTACGGTATGCACCCCTTAATTTGGACTATTATTGGAAGTGACATTTCAATGTCACCCATTTTATGGCATGAACCCATAAAATTAGATTTTCACACCACCAAATTTAAACCACAAACTTAACCTCGCTTATAATACCAGCAGATCCATTTTCTTTTAGAAATATGGAGTTATTGGCAAGTTGTGCAGTTTGCTTATCCACACTTTGCTTATAACTAAATTCTGATGTTATATTGGCTAGATAGATAGCTCCTATACCAGCTTCAGCCAAGGAGATGATTTGATTATTTCCTGCTTCATCGATTTGCCATATTTTAAGATTATTAAAAATATAATCATTTTCATCTATCCAGTTGTTATTATCACTATCATATGCTTTTAACTCTTCAAAACCTCTACCACTTTGTGGTCCAAAAAGCTCAGATCCATCATCTATAATACCGTTGTTGTTTTTATCTAGGGCTAAAAATCCAGATCCGTTTTTAAGTAGAGGTATCTTATCAAGATTACCATCGCTATTTAGATCAAACATAAAATGTAAATTTTTACTTATATTATCAAATCCATTTAAATCACCACCATAGTTTATCACCAAAGGATCTAATAAGTTGGCATCTCCTATAGCGATGCTAAGATTATGCTCTAGGTAAAACTCTTGAGAAAAAGAGAGATTCAGATCAAAAGCTATATCCATCTTATCTGTTTTGATGATGGCACTAGCTCTAAAGTCAATAGATTGCTTTTCATAATATGACTCATTAACCGTAATAATAGCACCAAAACCAGAAGAGTTTTGAGTTCTTTGGCTTTGAGTAGCACTTTTGTCAAAACTTATCTCACCGTTAAACTTATCTTTTGGATAAAGGGAATTTTCTTTTTTGTCTTTGAAGAGTTTTTTTAGAAGCTCTTCTATAATAAGCTTATTGATTTTATCTTTTATAGATAGATTGTCTTCATTATCAACTATCATTTTATCACTATAGTTTGCTTTTACTTTAACACTATCACCATAAATTATAGAGTTTTGATTTGATTCTTGTACCACTGTTTGGACTCTCATCTCATTTTTATATTGTTGGATGTTTTGAGTATGACTAAAAAGATTGACACTTGAACTTTCTATTTTCATCTTTGATCCTTTTGATATATATTTAAACTATTATTAAGAATTGTACAATAAAATATCTTTTTTGTCAAGTCTTGTAGCTAAAAGGAAAGATTTGCTATAATAGTGTCAAAATATCAATATTTGGATTTTTATTGAAAATAGAAGAACTTATAAATAAACTTGATTTAACAGAGCATATAAACAAACTTTATCTCTTTTTTGCTAGAGATAAGGAGATTATTTTAGAGGGTGATATATCATATCACTATAAGCTTATAGAAGAGCTAAATACATATCAGCTAAAAGAGCTTCCAAAAGTGGTAGATCTTGATTTTGCACTTATACACATACAAAAATATGGGGTGCTTAAAATCTATGAAATCTATGAATTTATTAAGATAATAAGGTATTTTTTATATCTAAAGAGGCTAAAAAGTGAAGATTTACTAAAAATTTGGTTTGATAAGATAGAAATACCTAGTGAGATAGCCTCCATAGTAGAGTATTTTGATGATAAAGGTGAGATAAAAAGTGGTATCAATGAGCAATTAGATAGTGTAAATCACTCCCTATATAAAAACAAAGAAGAGATAAAAACATATCTACAAAAACTTATCCATACCCAAAGACTTCAGCCATATCTAGTAGATAATCAAATACATCTTATCAATGGTGAAGAGTCACTTTTAGTACGGGGTGGATTTAATCACCTTTTAAAAGCAAGTATAGTAGAGCGTAGTCAAGGTGGGTTTTTTTATGTTGTGCCTCATACTATAAGTGAACTAAAACAAAAAAGAGATGATTTAAATAACCATAAAATAGAGCTTTTATATAAAATCTCAAAAGATATCTCTAATATCTTTAACAAATGGCATAAGTTTTTGAGTTTTATAAATAAAGAGTTTGATAGATTTGATCACTATCAAGCTAGAGTAGCTTTTGCTAGAAGTGGGGATTTGAACTTTATTTTACCAAAGCAGAGTAAAACCCATACATTGATAGAGTTTGCCCATCCAGCACTTCATCAAGCAAAGCCTATAACTATAGATTTTAGTAAAAAAATTATTATGCTTACAGGGGTCAATGCTGGTGGTAAAACTATGGTATTAAAATCACTCCTTAGTAGTGTATTGCTTAGTAAATATCTTATACCTTATAGAGCAAATAAAAAAAGCATTATCCCACACTACAAATATATAGATGCTATTTTAGATGATCCTCAAAGTGTCAAAAATGATATCTCTACATTTGCTGGTAGAATGATGCAGTTTAGTACTTTATTTGCTAAAGATAACTTTATAGTAGGAGTTGATGAGATAGAGCTAGGAACAGATAGTGATGAGGCTGCTGTGCTTTTTTATACTATTATTAAAGAGTTAATTGCAAAAAATATCAAAATCATTATTACTACTCATCATAAAAGATTAGCAGCTATGCTTAGTGCTGATGAAAATATAGAGCTTTATGCAGCACTTTATGATGAAGAAAATCAAAAACCTATGTATGAGTTTTTGCAAGGAACTATAGGCAAAAGTTATGCTTTTGAGACTGCTAAACGATATGGAATACCACGAAATATTATAGAAAAAGCAAAAGAAGCCTTTGGTGAAGATAAGTTTAAGCTAAACGAACTTATCCAAAAAAGTGCTACGTTGGAGATGGATTTAAAGTTAAAAACACAAAAGCTTGAATATGAAATAGCAGAGTATGAAAGGCTTAAAAATCATCTAAAAGAGCTAAAAGAAAATTATGAAATAGAGATAAAAAACTATAAATCCAAGCTCCACAAAGAGTATAATGATGCTATTTTTGAAGCTAGAAAAGCTATAAAAGCCAAAGATATAAGTGAGGCTCATAGATATATCAACGCTTCAAGCAAGTTTATTCAAAACAAAGAGACTCCTATAGTACACGAAGAGGTGGTTTTTGAAGTGGGTGATATGGTCAAATACAAAAGCTCCAAAGGAGAGATTGTCTCCATCAAAGGTGAAAAAGCTTATGTAGATATAGATGGTATAAAGGTAAATGTTTTCCTAAAAGAGCTTAGAAAAAGTGGCAATATCAAAAAGCCAAAAAACAAACCAAAAACAAATATCACTATCCAAAAACCTACAAATGCAGGAGTTAGTTTAGACTTGCATGGCTTAAGAGCTGATGAAGCAGTAGAAAGACTAGATAAGTTTATAAGTGATTGTTTAGTGGCTGGTTTTGATGAGGTGCTTGTATATCATGGCATAGGTACAGGAAAGCTCTCTTTTGCTGTAAAAGAGTTTTTAAGAGCTCATCCAAGAGTTAAATCTTTTGATGATGCACATCCAAGCCAAGGTGGTTTTGGAGCTAAGGTAGTGAAGCTTTAAAACTTAGTATAATCAATAGAAATATAAAGAATTTTATGATATAATCAAGAACAATTTACAAAAGGGATATAATGAGTTATAATTCAAAAGAGATAGAAGATAAATATTATAAGATATGGGAAGAAAGAGGCTATTTTGAGATAGATGGCAACAAATCTATCCAAAAAAAGGACAAAAAATTTGCTATTATGATGCCTCCACCAAATGTAACTGGTAGTTTACATATAGGTCATGCTCTTACCTTTACACTACAAGATATTATAACTAGATATAAAAGAATGGATGGTTACAAAACTCTATGGCAACCAGGGACGGATCATGCGGGAATTGCTACTCAAAACGTAGTAGAAAAGCAACTTTTAGCACAAAACACTACAAAAGAAGAGCTAGGACGAGAGAAGTTTTTGGATAGAGTATGGAAGTGGAAAGAGTATAGTGGTGGTACTATAGTTCATCAGATGAGAAAGCTAGGAGTAAGTCCAGCATGGAGTAGAGAAAGATTTACTATGGATGATGGGCTCAAAGAAGCTGTAAAAGAGGCTTTTGTAAGACTTTATGATGAGGGTATGATAAGCCAAAATAACTATATGGTAAACTGGTGTACTCATGATGGAGCTTTAAGTGATATAGAAGTAGAGCATGAAGAGATAAAGGGTAAATTTTATCATATGAATTACTATTTTGCTGATGGTAGTGGATATGTAACAGTTGCTACAACTAGACCAGAGACCTATTTTGGAGATAGTGCTGTTATGGTTCATCCAGATGATAGCAGATACCAAGCACTTATAGGTAAAGAGGTAATTTTACCGCTAATAGATAGAAAGATTAAAATCATAGCTGATTCTCATGTAGATATGGAGTTTGGAACGGGAATAGTTAAAGTTACCCCAGCACACGATACAAACGACTATGAAGTTGGACTTAGACATAATCTAGAGTTTATAAAATGCTTTGATGAAAAAGGTATTTTAAACGAGCAGTGTGGAGAGTTTGAGGGGCTAGAGAGACTTCAAGCAAGAGAGATAATTGTAAAAAAACTACAAGATGAAGGATATTTAATAAAGATAGAAGATCATACTCATCAAGTAGGACATTGTTATAGATGTAAAAATATAGTTGAGCCTTATATCTCAAAGCAATGGTTTGTAAGTAAAGAAGTTGCAAGAAAATCAATAGAAAAAACTTATGCAGGTGAGACTAAATTTCATCCTAGCCATTGGCTAAACTCATATAGAGCATGGATGGATGAGCTGAGAGATTGGTGTATAAGTAGACAACTTTGGTGGGGTCATAGAATACCTGTTTTTTATTGTGATGAGTGTGGACATCAGTGGGCTACAAAAGAGGATAATCCAAAAGAGTGTCCAAAATGTAACTCAAATAAACTACATCAAGATCCAGATGTTTTAGATACTTGGTTTAGTAGTGCATTGTGGGCTTTTTCACCACTTGGATGGGGAAACAATGGCAAAATGAGTGCTAGTTATACACAAGAAGATCTAAAAGATTTCTATCCAAATTCACTACTTATTACTGGATTTGATATTATGTTTTTCTGGGTAGCTAGAATGATGATGATGGGTGAGCATTTTATGGGTGAGCTTCCTTTTAAAGATATCTATATGCATGCTCTAGTGCGTGATGAACATGGTGCAAAGATGAGCAAAAGTAAAGGTAATGTAATAGATCCACTTGATATGGTTGAAACACATAGTGCTGATATTATAAGATTTACCCTAGCTTATTTAGCAGTTCAAGGAAGAGATATTAAGCTAGGTGAGAAAAATCTAGAACAATTTAGAAACTTTACAAACAAACTCTACAATGCAACAAACTTTTTGCAGTTAAATATAGAGGAATTTGATGATTTAAGTGATATCAAGGTTCAAACTCCACTTGGACTTTATATGCAAAGTAGGCTTTCAACTGCTGTTAGTGAGGTAAGAGATGCACTTGAAAGCTACAAATTCAACGAAGCAGCAAGTATAATCTATAGATTTGTATGGATGGAGTTTTGTGACTGGGGTATAGAGTATAGCAAAGCAGCTAAAGAGTCTATTGGTGAGCTTGGAGCTATTTTTAAAGAGACATTAAAGTTAGTAAGTCCATTTATGCCATTTATTAGTGACTATCTATATCATAAACTTAGTGGTACTTCATTAGAAAAAGATGATTCTTTGATGATCAAAGCTTTCCCAGATCAAATCTTAAAAGATGAAGAGAGTGAAAAACTTTTTGCTATTATAGAAGAGGCTATTGTAGCTATAAGAAGAGCAAAAGTAACAATAGATATGGGTAACTCTAAAATAGATAAAGCCTATATCAAGATTGATAGTTCTATAGATGAAAAAACTGCTAAGCCTTTTATTGAAAAACTAGCAAAAGTTGAAGTTATAGAGTTTGTTAAGACTAAACAAGCAGATTGTATCACAGATGTAAGTGATAATCTAGAGGTTTTTATTCCAACTTCACAAATAGATATGAAACCTATTATTGATAAACTAGAAAAACAGCAAGTTAAATCTCAAAAAGAGTTTGATAAACTTAACGCAATGTTATCAAATGAAAGATTTGTAGCAAATGCTCCAGCAAATGTGATAGAAGAGAACAAAAAAGCTCTTGAAGATGTTAAAACTAGATTAGAAAAAATAGAAAATGAGCTTAAAAGTCTAAGTTAAATAAAAACTAAATGGGGTTTAATATTACAAATACTTAAAGGATTTTCAATCAATTTAAGTAGTGATATTAAACCCATATCGTATCTAAAATCAAAAACAGTAGAAGTTATATTTGAAAAATTAGAAGAAAAATGTTTTGATACGAATTACAACAACTACATATTTACGAAATTCTTTTTGTTATGTAATACTTTATCTAGGTATCTTCTAGTTTCATCATAAGGAAGATCTTTTTTAAGTTTTTTATAAAGAGTATTTGCATCAAGTCTATTTATCTCATCAAAAGCCTTTGTTTTGTTTGATGAGAAAGTTTTTAATACATTACCTGCTCCAGTGTTGTATCCAGCTATAATACAATACTCTTTAGAGATAGGATTATTGATATTTGATAGATATTTGTTTTGTAGCATATGAAGGTAGGTTGTACCAAAATGGATATTATTATTTGCATCATATAAAAAATCTCTCGTAGGAGCTGTATTTTTGCCATATAAAAAGTTATTTACATCTTTACCAGCACTATTTGGTACAACTTGCATAAGTCCTATAGCATTGGCACTACTTATAGCAAATGGGTTAAAATCACTCTCTGTTTGCATAATAGCAAAGATTAAACTTTTAGAAATACCATATTTTTTAGAGTACTTTTCTACCAAAGGTAGATATTTTTTGGCTCTTACTTGAGTATGATTTGAAACCATTTTAATAGTAATATAATAGATATTTTGAGTCTCATTGTTGAGCTTAGTTGTTTTTGTTTGAAGAGTATTTTTTATCAAAAAATCAGCAAAACTAGAGGCTCTACTTTTTGAGTTGATATAGTTTCCTGTATGATCTTGAACACTTTTATATAGATAGGGTGTACCGCTTAGTTTGATACTAGCATCAGAGTACATATCTATAGATCTAGGATCTTCTGGTGTAAGAAGTGTAGTTATAATAGCATTTTTCAAAGACTCTTTAGGGTTTTGTTCATCAACTGTTTGAACCAAAATCTCTCCCGTATCAAAGTTTACATATGTCATAGATTTGTAGTTTTGAGTATATTTTACATACTCTTTTGGGCTAGGCGTTTTAGACTCTTTTCCCCACTCTTTTTCTATGGCTTTTAAAAATTTATTTATAATATTGGCAATCTCTTTTGATGAGTATGATGTTGCTTTTTGAGTTGCTATTTTACTTAGAGTTGATGTTGGATCTTTACTTGTAGCTATTTGAATAATATTTTGAACATCAGTTGCACTACACCCAGAAAGAACAACTACGATAAAAAGAGCAAAAATCTTTTTTTTCATTTACCTAAACTCAATTTTGTGAAGTTTTGAAAAATGATTTGGATTTTTCAATACAATCTCACATTTGTATGAGGAGATATTTGTAAAATCAGCAAGTTGATAGAGTTTATTTATCTTTAAATCTGTTTTTTCTCCATCTATATAGATAAGCTTTTCTTTTATTGTGTTTGCTTCTTCAATAGGAATAAAAAATTCCAATTTTCCTTTGCTAAAATCCATAGCACTATAAAGTAGTGTTCCAGCATTGACATACTCTCCAACTTTAACGTTGATTTCATGAATATATTTATTTTGTTCAATAAGTTTTTTATTTGTTATTTTATCTTGTAATGTTGCAATTTTGATTTTGAGATCTAAAACTTGTGTTTGAATATTGATAGTTTTGATTTTTTGGGTATCTTTTTCAAGTAATGATTTAGATGAGAGATTTTTTATACTATCATAGTTTTTTTCTTCAATATTTAGCATTTCTTCTAGGCTTTGGAGCTTTTGCATACTATACTTTAGCTCTATATTATCGAGTTTATCATCCATTTGAATGATAGTTTCATTATCTACTATTTTACCTAAAGTATTAAGATTGATATACTCTATCTTACCAGCAACAGCAGCTTTTACAATAAAGCTATCATAAGGCTCTAGTTTTGCATAATACTCACTAGCATAAACAAAATAAAATAAAAACAAAGATACAAACAATTTTTTCATATAATATCCAAATAAGAGTTAAAATCATAAAATATAGTCCATAATTATACAATTTTAAACTTAATTAATAGATTTTTATCATTATTGTGTTATAATATTTGAAATAAAATAATTTTAAAGGTAGATTATGTTGGATATTCCTTCACCTTGTTTTGTTTGTGAAGAGGAGTTGTTAGAAAAAAACTTACAAATCCTAGATCGAGTTCAAAAAGAAAGTGGTGCAAAGATACTCCTAGCCCTTAAAGGATTTGCTTTATGGAGTAGTTTTGATATAGTAAGAAAGTATCTTCAAGGTTGTTGTGCTAGTGGTTTGCATGAGGCAAAGTTAGCTTATGAGAAGTTTGGCAAAGAGGTACATACTTACTCCCCCGCATATAAAGATGAAGAGTTTGATGAGATTTGTAAGATTTCAAATCATGTGGTTTTTAACTCTTTTAATCAGTGGCAAAAATACAAAGATAGAGTATTGCCACACAATAGTTGTGGACTACGATTAAATCCAGAATACTCTAGTGTAGAGGTGGATTTATACAATCCATGTGGAGCATTTTCTAGACTTGGTATAATTAAAAGTGCGTTTAAATCAGAGCTTTTAGAGGGTATTGATGGGCTTCATTTTCACGCTCTTTGTGAACAAAATGTAGATGCATTAGAGGGTGTTTTGGATGCGTTTATAGAAAAATTTGGTGAATATATACCACAAATGAAATGGATAAACTTTGGAGGCGGTCATCATATAACTAGAGCAGATTATGATGTAGATAGGCTTATAGAAGTGATAAAAGAGTTTAAGCTTAGATTTCCTATGGTTGAAGTCTATTTAGAACCAGGTGAAGCAGTAGGATGGCAAACAGGTTATCTTGAAGCAACTGTACTTGATATAGTACATAATAAAATAGATATAGCTATACTTGATACTAGTGCAGAGGCTCATATGCCTGATACTCTTGCTATGCCTTATCGTGCAATGATACGAAATAGTGGCATAACAGATGAAAAAGAGTTTAATTACCGCTTAGGTGGTAATACTTGTTTAGCAGGTGATATTATGGGGGATTACTCTTTTGATGAGCCATTGTATGTAGGGCAAAAACTTATTTTTGAAGATATGATTCATTATACTATGGTAAAAACAACTACATTCAATGGTATTAATCTTCCTTCAATAGCTATTAAAAGAAAAGATGGTAGAGTAGATATTATTAAAAATTTCGGATATGAAGATTATAAAATGAGATTATCATAGATTATAGCACAAAGAGGTAAAATGAGTAAAGATAGAAAACTAATAAAAGCAGAATTCAATGATATGGATGAAATAGGTAGTGAAGTCACTAAAGAGAGGCTTTCTTGTGATCTAGAAAAACCAAAACCACTTAAAGAAAAAAACGGCAAAGTTAGGATTTGGGTAAAAAAAGAGACATTAGAGTATGAAAAAGAGTTAGCTATACTTCAAACTGAGCTACTTAAATATCAAAACTATGTTAAAAAAGAGGGATTAAAAGTCTTGATGCTTTTTGAAGGAAGAGATGCAGCAGGTAAGGGTGGTACTATCAAAAGATTGACTGAACACTTAAATCCAAGGGGTGCTAGAGTAGTAGCATTAGAAAAACCTAGTGATATTCAAAAAACACAGTGGTATTTTCAAAGATATATAGAGCATCTTCCAAGCGGTGGAGAGGTAGTGTTTTTTGATAGAAGTTGGTATAATCGTGCTATGGTTGAACCTGTTATGGGGTTTTGTACTCCTCGTGAACATCATGGATTTTTAAGAGAAGTTCCACTTTTTGAGGAGATGTTAGTAAGATCTGGTATAAAACTTTTGAAGTTTTATTTTTCAGTTTCTAAAGACGAACAAGAAAAAAGATTTGAAAAAAGAGCAGTTGATCCACTAAAACAACATAAACTTTCAACAGTAGATCAAGAGTCTCAAACTTTATGGGATGATTATACAATAGCAAAGTTTTCTATGCTTTTAGCATCCAACACTGATATGGCTCCTTGGACAATAGTAAGAAGCAATAACAAAAAGAAAGCTAGAATTAATTGCTTAAAATATATATTATCTCAAGTTGATTATCCAAATAAGATTGATAATAAATATTTAGAGTATGATAAAAGTGTTGTTGTTTTAGGAAAAGATGAGATACAGCTTATGGAAACAACAAATATTTTAACATCAAGGATAGATAATGAATCTCAAACAGTTTGACAAAACAGCATTTACTGGGCTTTTTATATCCACCCAAGAGTTTAAAAACTATGGTAAAAAATTTATTACTAGATTTCAAAAAAATGGTAAAAGATATGTAAAAGTTTTAGGTTATACCAAAAAAGATAATCTTGATGAAAATAAAGCAAATAAACTTATGTTGGAGTATAGAAGTTTGATAGATACAAATAATAAGCTTAAAAAAGAGCCTATAACTAATAAAAAAATCTCAAATGAAGAGTCTTTGAAAATCAAAGAAATATTAAAAGAGTGTGAATATATAAAGTCTATATTGGGTGAATATCAAAAATATGATATTGATGGTTTAAAAGAGACTATAACAGGGTATTATGAAGCCGAAGAGATGAAACCTTATCAAATAGAGCTTATAAAAATGCAAAATTACCTAGAAGAGACAAATAAAAAGATGATTATTCTTTTTGAGGGAAGAGATGCTTCAGGTAAAGGTGGTGCTATAAGAAGAATCACAAGATATATGAACAACAAACATTATAGGGTTGTAGCTCTTGGTAAACCAACAGAAACGCAAAGAAGTCAATGGTTTTTCCAAAGATATATAGAACATTTCCCAACAGGTGGAGAGGTAATACTTTTTGATAGAAGCTGGTACAATAGAGCTATGGTTGAGCCTGTATTTGGATTTTGTACAGAAGAAGAACATCAGATTTTTATGGAAGATGTTGTAAACTTTGAGCATGACCTAGTAAGACAGAATATTATACTTATTAAGCTTTATTTTAGTGTTTCAAAAAGTGAACAACTAAGAAGATTTGAAAGAAGAATGACAGATCCTCTAAGACAATGGAAACTAAGTGAAGTAGATCTTCAAGCTCAAGATTTATGGGATGATTTTGGTGAAAAAAAGTATGAAATGCTAAGAAGAACCAACTCAAACTCAGCTCCATGGTATGTACTAAGAAGTGATATCAAACACAAAGCAAGATTGGAAGCTATTAAAGTTATTTTAAATAGTGTGGATTATCCAAATAAAAACCAATCACTTGATTATATGCCAGATGAAGAGATAAATATAAGTGTCCAAAAAGAGTTAGCTAGAATGAGAAAACAAAAAGATTATTAAGTGATAGTAATAAAGGACCAATAAAAGAGTTTTATACTCTTTTGTTTGTTAATTGTAAAAGTGGTATTCTTACACACTACCTATAAAAAATACTCTATTTATAAAGGAGTATTTTTACTCTTATACTTCATAGCTTACAACTTTGTTTCTTCCTTCATCTTTTGCTTGATATAAAGCCTTATCAGCATTGGAAATAATCTCATCAAATTTACCTATACCATCTATATAACTTGCAACTCCAGCACTTATAGTAAGCTGTGGTGGGTAGGTAGTAAAACTATATTTATTTATAATATTATTTAGTTTCCAAGCTAGATTTTGTGCTCCTTTTATATCAGTGTTAGGACAAATAACCAAAAACTCTTCACCACCCCACCTACCTACAACATCTGTATTTCTTATATTATTAAGAAGTAATGAAGCAGTCTCTTTGAGTACATCATCACCTACTTGATGACCGTAAGTATCGTTTACTTTTTTAAAGAAATCTATATCAATAAGAATCACCGAAAAAACACTATTATATCTAAGAGCTTTATTCATCTCGTCTTTTAAGACACTATCAAGTTTTTCTCTATTGTATATATTTGTTAGCTTATCAGTAATAGATAGACGGTAAAGCTCTTTGTTTTTAAGTGAGAGTTCTTGAGTTCTTTCTTTGACCTTTTCTTCTAGAAAGTTTTGATAATCACTTATTGATTTGGACATATTTATAAAAGACTCAGAAAGTAAGGAAACTTCTTTTATATTACTTTTTACCTCTTTGATAGAGTCATAATCTCTATTTTGGATATTGATACTATCTTTTGCTAGTTCTTTAATAGGTCTTACTATAACTCCAGAAAAATATAAAATAATAGGTATCATAAGTAAAGATGTAAGTAAAAATATAGCTAAAAGATTAAATGTTTGTTGGTTGTATGGTTCTATTGTTTTATCATAATCAGCAAAGAGGGCTATATATTCGTTTCTATTTGATCTATTTAGTTTTACTACTTGAGTGATATATTCTTTATTTTTAATCTTAATAATTTGAGTTTTATTAAACTTGAGAATATCATTGTTTTGCTTTAGAAACTCTTTTAGTAGATTATTATTGGATGAAAGAGTAGAGATAACAGTACCATCTCCTTGAAATATAAAAACTTCCATACTAGATCTATCAATATGCTCTTTGTATGTGTTTTGATAATCCTCAAGAAGTACATCAATACAGATTACATCTTTTGATCCGTTTTGTTTTATGGCATAGCTAATACCAAAAGCATCAATATGTGAAAACTTATATGGTGGAGTTTTAATAGCACTATTTGAAGAAACGGCATCTTTATACCATGGTCTTGATGTAGATATATAACTATTGTCTTCTATATAATGTTTTGTTAGATTGAGTTTCTCATCATATAAAAATAGACTTTTTTTAGAAAGATTGTTACCATCTATTTGTATTAAAAGCCATCTATCTTTTTGATCTGCTTTGTAGTTTGTACGCAAAGAGCTATCAATATCAAGGTTGATAAGTTCATAAAAACCACTATTTTCATAACCTATATAGATAGCGTATAGATTTTTTTGTGACTCTAAAACATTGGCAAAAAGTCGAAGTTTATCTTCAATTTCAAGATTATTTAAAACTTTTATAGTATTAAAGTGCATCTCTTCACTACTGTTTATAGTTGAATGTAGGTTTGAAGCTATGCTTTTTATTTTAGCATCTATATTTTCTAAAGATAGATTTTTATCTATTAGCATAAGTTGTACACCTACTATAGAAAGTAACAATACAGTAATAAATGAAAAAAGTCCTAAAATAGCAGTTTTAAGTGAATATTCTCTTTTTGTATTTAACAATAACAACAACTCCATTATAAATAAAACATACCATTATTGTACACAAAATAGACTATAGTTATACTTAAATAATAATAAAACTTAAAAAGATTGGATTAAATGGTGCGGTCGATGAGACTCGAACTCATACACCCGTGAGGCACCACCCCCTCAAGATGGCGTGTCTACCAATTCCACCACGACCGCAGTAAAAAGAAGTTTTCTTTAGGCTCCAAGGTAGAGCCTAAAGAGTATAGTTTATGTTTACCTATTATAGAAATGGGTTTGCATAAAGTGCAATCAAAGCGATAACAAGTGTATAGATAACTTGTGCTTCAATCATAGCTAGAGCAATAAACATAGTAGTCATAAGTTTTCCACCTAGACCTGGGTTTCTAGCTGTTCCAGCTATAGTTGCAGCAGCAGCATTACCCATACCTATAGCACCACCAAGTGCAGCAAGTCCAAGACCAACACCAGCAGCTACTACTGAGTAAGCTTTTATCATTGATTCACCATCGTTTGCTAAAGCAAAACCAGCAAATGCTAACATTAAAAGAACGATTTTTTTCATTCTATATCTCCTATAATATTTCTAAGTCCCTTTCGGCTTGCGTATCCCTACTAAAAACTTGATTGCGAATTTTACTATAATAAAGATTAAATTTTATTTAAATATGTTTAAATTAGTTCAAAGTTACAAAAATATAGAATATGTTTTTATTTGAAGAAAAATTAAAAATTAAGTTTTTAAAAAATCTGTTTTAATTAAGACAATTTTTATCCTATTTAGTTTAAAATGTCAAAAGTGTTTAAAACAATACTTTATAAAGGTAGGAAAATGGAAGTTTATTTAGATAACAATGCCACAACAATGGTTGATCCAAAGGTTTTTGAGGAGATGAAACCATTTTTTTGTGATATATATGGCAACCCAAACTCTTTGCATAGGTTTGGAAGCGGAACTCATCCAAAGATGATAGAAGCTCTTGATTATCTCTATGAAGGGATCAATGCAGATGATAGAGATGATATAGTAGTTACTGCAAATGCTACAGAAAGTAACAACTGGGTTTTAAAATCAGTTTGGATAGATAAAATATTAAATGGTGATAAAAAACATATTATTACTACAGAAGTAGAACACCCTTCTATAACTGCTGTATGTAAGTTTTTGGAGACTCAAGGAGTAAGTGTTACATATTTACCAGTTAATGAATCTGGAGTATTAGAAGCTCATACAGTAAAAGATTTTATTAGAGATGATACAGCTTTGGTTAGCGTAATGTGGGCAAACAATGAAACAGGAAAACTCTTTCCTATTAAAGAAATAGGTGAAATCTGTAAACAAAAAGAGGTACTTTTTCATACTGATGCAACTCAAGCTATAGGTAAAGTTAAAGTTGATGTTCAAGATGCAAATGTAGATTTACTCTCATTTTCAGCTCATAAATTTCATGGACCAAAAGGCATAGGGGGGCTTTATATCAAATCTGGTATTAAACTTACTCCTTTATTGCATGGTGGTGAACAAATGGGTGGCAAAAGAGCTGGAACAGTTGATGTTGCATCTATGGTAGGTATGGGATGGGCTATGAGACTAGCTACTTCTACTATGGCACTTGCTTATGAAGATAACCATGTAAGAAAGCTAAGAGATAAGCTAGAAAATGCTTTATTAAAGCTTCCAGATACTATTTTGATAGGTGGTAAAGAAAATAGAACTCCAAATACATCTTTGATAAGTTTTAGAGGAGTTGAGGGTGAAGCGATGCTTTGGGATCTAAATCAAGCAGGAATTGGGGCTAGTACTGGAAGTGCCTGTGCTAGTGAAGATCTAGAAGCAAATCCAGTTATGAATGCTTTTGGTGATGATAGTGAACTAGCTCATACTGGAGTTAGATTTAGTTTAAGTAGATTTAACACAGAAGAGCAGATTGATTATGCTATAGATATTGTTACCAAAGCAGTACAAAGATTAAGAGCAATATCAAGCTCATATGCATATAAACCACAAAATAATTAAGCTCAAAAGGAGATAAAATGGCAAAAGGCGATTTAATAACAGGTTCAATCTGGGATGAATATTCACAAGAAGTTCAAAGAAGAATGAACAACCCACAACATATGGGAGAACTAACAGAAGGAGATGCTGCAGCTCTTGGTGGAAAACTAATAGTTGCTGATTTTGGAGCGGAGTCTTGTGGTGATGCTGTAAGGCTTTATTGGGTAGTAGATGAATCAAATGACAAGATTATAGCAGCTAAGTTTAAATCTTTTGGATGTGGTACAGCTATAGCTTCAAGTGATGTTATGACTGAACTTACACTAAACAAAACAGTAGATGAAGCAGTTAAAATAACAAATATTGATGTTGAAAAAGCTCTTAGAGATGATGAAAACACTCCAGCAGTTCCACCTCAAAAAATGCACTGTTCGGTAATGGCATATGATGTTATCAAACAAGCAGCAGGACTATACAAAGGTGTAGATAGTGAGAGTTTTGAGAGTGATTATATAGTATGTGAATGTGCAAGGGTTAGTTTATCTACGCTAAGAGATGTTATAAGACTCAATGACTTAACAACAATAGAAGAGATAACTGACTACACAAAAGCAGGAGCATTTTGTAAATCATGTATAAGACCAGGTGGACATGAAAAAAGAGATATCTATTTGGTTGATGTTTTAGCTGATGTTAGAAGAGAAATGGAAGAAGAAAAACTAAAAGTAGCTATAGAAAAAGAATCAAGTGGTGTAGAGATGGCTTTTGCTGATATGACTATGGTTCAAAGAATCAAAAAAGTAGAATCAACTCTAGATGAGTATATAAGACCAATGCTTGTAATGGATGGGGGTAATATGGAAGTTATTGATATAAAAGAAAACTTACCTCATTTTGATATATATATTCGATACTTAGGAGCTTGTAGCTCATGTGCTAGTGGTAGTACAGGGACACTTTATGCTATAGAGTCCGTTCTTAGACAAAAAGTAGATGAAAACATAAGAATATTACCTATATAACTAAAATATTAAAAGGAAGTAGGGATTAACCTACTTCTTTTTAAAGATGGGTATTCCCACAATAAGCACATTTTTTAGCTGCAATAGGAATACTCATAGCGCATTCACTACATACTTTTTCTGTTGGTGCTGGTGCTTCTTCTTGTACTTCTTCTGCTCTTAGTTTGTTATAACTTTTGACTACCATAAACATAATAGTACCAAGGATTAAAAACGATATTGTATCATTTATAAACATACCATACTTTATAGCTGGAGCTCCTGCTTCTTCCAAAGCTGCAATAGTAGTATATGTGTTACCATCTAAAGCTATAAAAAGGTTTGAAAAATCAACCTTACCTAAAAGCATACCTATTGGAGGCATAACTATATTGTTTACCATAGATTGAACTAGTGTAGAAAAAGCAGCACCAAATATAAAGCCCACTGCCATATCAATCATATTACCTTGAATAAGGAACTTTTTAAACTCTTCTAACATATTTCTCCTTTTTTGTTATGTTTTGATATTATAGGCTATTGAATATAGTCAATCTACTATGATAAAAGACAAAACATAACTTTGATTAAGTTATTTTATGAAATTGTATCAAAAAGTATTATTAATAGTCAATTGAAATGGAAAGATTGATTTACTATAATAGGAATTGATAGAGTAGCAAAAGCTAAATATTAGCTAGAAGTATTAAATATTAAGCTCAATATCAGTATAAAATATTTATAATTGATATACTAAATAAATTATATAAGGAATAGATATGATTTTAGGTACTTATCTAAATTATTCTAATCATACTAACTTAAATAGTCTAAATAAAAGCTCTAAAAATGACTCTTTTGATAACTATATAGAAGAGTCAAATCAAATGAAAAAATTTATAGAAAATACAAAAATAGTAAATAAAAATCTAATAGATTCTATAGAAAAATATGATGGTTTTTCTACATTGTCTAGTGAAGATAAAAAGCTATTTAAAGAGATTTTATATGATGATTATATAACATTTGATGAGATTAAAAAACTTGACTATGAGCAAGCAAAAAAATTTGATGAACTCAGACAAAAAAGTATGCATTTTAATATGCAAGAAGAAATTATTATGTTTAGCTTTGAAGATGATAGTGTTTCTAAAATGCTATCTGCAACAAATATAACATATGACAATGATTTTAATAATGCATTTTTTGAAACTTTAAAAGAGATAGATAATGAAAAGGAAAGGCATCAGTTTTATTGGCAAGTAGCTACAGGACTTGGTTCTAAAAATACAAGGAGTGTATCTACTAAAGATTTTGGAATGATTACCATAGAAGAATCTAATAAAAGAAGTGGTAGGGAATTGCTTAATGTTGGTGAAGGAACTTATGTATTAAGTAGTTTTGAACATTTTATTTATAAATTATTAAAAGAATTTAAAGATTTGAGTACAAATCCAAATATTAGCCTAGAAACATCTGTTATATATAAATTAATCTACAAAAATTTATCAAAACTAGAAAAAAACCATCAAGAGATAAAAAGAGATTCTATTTAAAACAATAGAAATATAATTTAAAATTTTAAGTAGAAAAACTATAAATTAAGGAAGTTATAATAAAGGATTTTTGATAGATTTTGTTTTGATAAGATTCTAATTAGGCAAATTTGGATAAAATAGTTAATATTTTACTAAAAAGGTGCAACTTTATGAAACAAAACAGTCAAATCCTAAAAAATACAAATGCAAAGCTTCTAGATGAGTTTAATGCCTCTATTATGTTTGATAAAGAGCTTTATGCTCAAGATATCAAAGGCTCTATAGCTCATAGTAAGATGTTAGCTTTACAAGGTATTATTACAGTTGCTGAACAAGAGATGATAGAAAAGGGACTTTTAGAGATAAAAGAGCTTATAAAAGAAGGTAAGTTTATCTTTGATATCTCTCAAGAAGATATACATATGGCAATAGAATCTAAGCTTATAGAGCTTATTGGTGATGTAGGCAAAAAGGTACATACTGCAAGAAGTAGAAACGATCAAGTGGCAACAGATTTTAGACTATATGTACTAGAAAATAGTATGCTTTTAAGAGATAAGGTTAAAAACTTAATTTCTGTATTGGTAGATATATCCTCAGATCATAGTACTACACTTATGCCAGGCATGACACATCTTCAACATGCTCAACCTATCAACTTTGGATATCATATGCTTTCATATTGTGCTATGTTTAAAAGAGATTATGAGAGATTTGAAGAGGCATTTAAACGAAATAACTACTCTCCGCTTGGTAGTGCAGCAATGGCTGGAACTCCACATAATATAGATAGATTTACAACTAGCGATTTGTTGGGCTTTTATGCACCTACACTCAATGCTCAAGATAGTGTAAGTGATAGAGATTTTGCTCTTGATTTGCTTTATGCTATAAGTGTAGTGATGATGCATATAAGTAGGCTATCTGAAGAGCTTATTTTATGGTCTAGTTATGAGTTTAAGTTTGTAAGTATGAGTGATGAGTATGCTACAACTAGCTCTATTATGCCACAAAAGAAAAACCCAGATGTTCCAGAGCTTCTAAGAGGTAAAACAGGTAGAGTTTATGGCAATCTTTTTGGACTTTTGACAGTAATGAAGGGCTTACCTCTAGCATATAACAAAGATACTCAAGAAGATAAAGAAGGTGTTTTTGATAGTGTTAAAACTATGCATATTTCACTAGATATCCTAAGTGATGTGATGAGAACTTTGATAATCCATCCAGAAAATATGCTAAAAGCTACAAAAGTAGGACATCTTAGTGCTACAGACTTGGCTGATTATATGGTAGTAAAACAAAATATACCTTTTAGAGAGGCTTATTATATCACAAAACTTGCTGTTGCAAAAGCAAATGAACTAAGTAAAGATCTAAGTGAGCTTTCAATAGATGAGCTAAGATCTAGTTGTAAAGAACTGGAAAATATTGATGAAGAGGTTTTAGCCTATCTTAATCTAGAAAATTCTATGAATTCTAGGGATTCTTATGGAGGAACTTCTACTAAATCTACAAATGAGATAGTAAGAGTTTTTAAAGATTGGTTAGAAGTGATATAAAATACTTGACAAAAATAGACTCAACTTGCTATAATTTCACTAGCAGTTAAAGATAAGGAGTGCTAAATGAATAAGATTTTTGAAATATTAACCAACCAAATGACCGAAACAATAGATTCAGCTATTGCTTTGGCACTACATAATAAAAACCAAGAGGTTGAGTCACTTCATCTTATATGGGCTATGCTTACAAATACAAATTCAGTTTTAAATCAAGCCCTAAATAAGATGAATATAGATAAAACTGCAATAGAGCTAGAGACCAAAAGTCAAGCAGCAAAGCTAGTAGCAGTTTCAACACTAACAAAAGAAAATATTAAACTATCAAGAGATTTTGCCCAGAGTTTACAAAATGCCCAGGGGCTTATGGCAAGTTTGGGTGATCAATATATTGCTGTAGATACGTGGATAATAGCAAATATTAAAAGTAAGATTTTTAGTGATCTGTTTGCTAAATATTTGGATTTAAGTGAACTAGCAAAAACTTTGGAGGCTATAAGAGGCGGGGCTAAAATAGAGTCTCAAAGTGCAGATGAAAATCTAGAGGCTTTAAGTAAATATGGTATAGATCTAAATCAAAAAGCATTGGATGGGAAGCTAGATCCTGTCATAGGAAGAGATGAGCAGATCCAAAGAATGATGCAGATTTTGATAAGAAAAACTAAAAATAATCCTATACTTTTAGGTGAACCTGGGACTGGAAAAACTGCAATAGCTGAAGGTCTAGCACAAAGAATAGTACAAAAAGATGTACCATTAAGCTTACAAAACAAAAAAGTTGTAGCTTTAGATATGAGTGCTATGATAGCAGGTGCTAAATATAGAGGTGAGTTTGAAGATAGATTAAAATCAGTTATAGATGAGGTTAAAAAAGCAGGAAATATCATACTTTTTATAGATGAGATACATACTATTATAGGTGCTGGAGCTAGTGAGGGGAGTATGGATGCAGCAAATATCCTAAAACCATCTTTAGCAAGAGGTGAACTTCATACAATAGGTGCTACCACACTTAAAGAGTATAGAAAGTATTTTGAAAAAGATGCAGCTATGCAAAGAAGGTTTCAGCCTATCAATGTAGATGAACCAAGTGTAAATGAGGCTTTACAAATCCTAAGAGGTATCAAAGAAAGACTAGAAACTCATCACAATGTTACTATAAATGATAGTGCTTTAGTAGCAGCTGCTAAACTAAGTGATAGATATATAACAAATAGATTTTTACCAGATAAAGCAATAGATCTGATAGATGAAGCTGCAGCTGAGCTTAAGATGCAAATAGAATCAGAGCCTTTAGCACTTAGTAAAATCAAAAGAGAAATAGAGGCTTTAAGTGTAGAAAAATCAGCTCTTATGATGGAAAAAAGCTCTAAAAATGAGACAAGAATTGCTGAGATTGAAAAAGAGTTAGCAAATAAAAAAGAAGAACAGATTACTCTAGAGCAAAGATTTGAAAATGAGAAAAAGACTTTTGAGCTAACATCAAGCCTAAAGGCAAAAATAGAAGATCTCAAAATCAAAGCCGATAGAGCAAAAAGAGAGTCAAAGTACGAAGAAGCAGCTAAAATAGAGTATGGTGAGATACCAGCACTCACTCAAGAAATAGAGCAAGTTGAAGCCAAATGGGCAAAAATGCAAGAAGAGGGTACTTTGCTTAGAAACTCTGTTGATGAAGAGGCTATTGCTTCAATAGTTAGTAGATGGACGGGCATACCAGTAAACAAAATGCTAACAAGCGAAAAAGAGAGAATCCTAAAAGTAGAAGAGGTTTTAAAAGAAGATGTTATAGGTCAAGATGAAGCTATAAAAGCAATTGCAAGAGCCATCAAAAGAAATAAAGCAGGACTTAGTGAGGCATCTAGACCAATAGGGAGTTTTTTGTTTTTGGGACCAACAGGGGTTGGTAAAACAGAAAGTGCTAAGACTTTGGCTAAGTTTTTATTTGATGATCCTAGAAGTTTGATAAGATTTGATATGAGTGAATATATGGAAAAACACTCTGTTTCTAGGCTTATAGGATCAGCTCCTGGGTATGTAGGATATGAAGAGGGTGGTCAGCTAACAGAAGCAGTTAGAAGAAAGCCTTATAGTGTAATACTTTTTGATGAGATAGAAAAGGCTCATAGTGATGTTTTTAATATCCTTTTACAAGTACTTGATGATGGGAGACTTACAGATAACAAAGGTGTTACTGTTGATTTTAAAAATACTATTATAATCCTTACATCAAATATAGGAAGTAGTAAAATCATAGAAATAGAGGATAAAATAGCTAGAAAAGATGCAGTTATGAATGATCTTAAAGCTTATTTTAGACCAGAATTTTTAAATAGACTTGATGATATTGTGATATTTGAGCAACTTGGACTTGAAGCTATAAGTAAAATAGTAACATTGATGTTTGAAGATATAAGAGCAAAAGTAATAGAAAGAGATATAGATATAGTCTTAACTCCTAATGCAAAAGAGTTTATAGCAAAAGAAGGATTTGATCCAGTATATGGTGCTAGACCTCTAAAAAGAGCCTTATATGAGATAGTAGAAGATAGATTGGCTGAGCTTATACTAGAAGATAAGATTGGCACTGGAAGTAAGGTAGTCTTTGATGAAAAAGATGGAAATGTGATAGTAGATATTACTAATTAGGCTAGATGGATATAGTTGTTTTTTATGATAAAGAGTGTCCCTTTTGTGATGCATATCACGACTATATCAAGCTTAAATCAACTTATGATCTAAAGCTTTTAAATGCTAGAGAAGAGTTGCAAGAAATAACTAAACTAAAAGCTAAGGGCTTTGATATAAATGATGGAGTAATAGTAATAATAGACTCTAGGATATATCAAGGCTCACAAGCTATATTTGAGATAAATAAACTCCTAAAAAAAGAAAACCTAAAAGATAAAATAGGCTCAAAACTTATCCAAACCAAGCTTTTTAGTGTGGTAATGTATCCTTTGATTAAAAAACTTAGAAATGTAGTACTTTTTATTTTGAGGAAAGATAAAGAGATACTATAATAGAGTCATTTTATAAAAAGCTATCATAATAATTTATTTACTTAATTTAAGCTATAATATTTGTATTGATTATGAAGAACAAAAAGTAATAGCTGAAATCTTATATGGTGAAGATAATTTGGACTCTTTTAATTGTGATTTAATATCAACTGGTGTTACAGGACTTTATCATTGCTATCAATCTCTTTTAATGTACAATGAGAGTAATGTTTATGGTGCATTTTTACATGATGATGAAAAAATATACTATTTTACATCCGATAATAATTTTAGAAATGAAAAACCAAAAACAATTCAAAAATGGTTAGAAAAATTTGAAAAAGAGATTGTTAATTTAGAATTAAATGAACTATAGGGAATAATAATGATAAAAAAAGAACTTAAATATTTAGAAATATTAAAATTATTTAATGAATCAAATTTTGATGAAGTTGAAAAAAGATTTGGGTATAGATTTCTATTCTATTTTATACTTAGTTTATATATCTTAATTTCGTTAATTGATTTTTTTTATTTTACAAAATATTCAAGTATAATAAATTTACTTTCAGGTATTATATTTATATCTGTTATCTTGATTTATATATATTTTTTGAATAAACGAATTATTAAGTATTTTGGAAAAGATTACGAGTTTTTTATAAAACAAAATAGGTTACACTGGAAAGGTGCTAGAGCATTAATATTTTTTGAGAAATTACGACAAAAAGGGTATGCAAATATTAATGAAAAAAAACTATTAAAAAAGATAAATACTGAAATTAAATTAAAAGATTACAATATTTTTAAGAAACCATTTTTTTTAGTTATGATACCATTGGGAACAGTTTTGTTTGATAATTTTTTTGAGAAATTGGATTTATATTGTATATCTTGGATGGTTTTTATTTACATTATAGTTTTTATACTATTTGTTGGATGGTTTAAAAGCATAAGAACTGAAGAGTCAAAAATGGACGATTTAAAATTCTTTGTTCTTTGGTATAAAGAAATTTATCCAGATATAAAACTTAATAAATACAAAACAAAATTGAATTTAGAAAAATAAAAATGAAACCATACACACCACCATATAAAATAACCTCAAAAATTCTAAACTTATCTACCCAAATAGTAGAAAATCTCACAAAGCTAGAGTTTGATTTATCTAACATGGCAAGACCACTGCTAAGAAAAACAAACCGTATCAAAATATTAGCTGGAACATTGGAGATAGAGGAAAATTTTTTGGGAGAGGAAAAAATAACTGCTATTTTGGATGGAAAAAGAGTATTAGCAACCACAAAAGAGTTAGCAGAAGTAAACGGAGCTATAAAAGCTTATGATATGATAGATGGGTTTAGATTTGATGAGCTAGATGATTTGCTAAAAGCACATAGTATTTTAATGGGAGATTTGCTAACAAATGCAGGAAGATTTAGAAATGTAAATGTACAAGTAGGCTCTCATATTGCCCCACCACCAGCTAGAGTTGAGAGCCTTATGAGAGAGCTTTTTGATTGGCTAGAGCTTAGTGATGAACATTTGCTATTGAAATCTTGTATTTTTCACTATGAGTTTGAATTTATCCATCCCTTTAGTGATGGCAATGGAAGAATTGGAAGACTTTGGCAAAGTGTGATTTTAAATAGTTTAAATCCTATTTTTTCTTATTTGCCAGTTGAAAGTATAGTAAGAGATTATCAAGAAGAGTATTATGAAGCTATTGAAAATTCATCTAGCTTGGGTGAGAGTACACCATTTATAGAGTTTATGCTAGAGATGATTTTAACAACTATGGAAAAACAGGCAAAAGAGAATGTCCCTTTAAATGTCCCCAAAAATGTCCCTTTAAAAAGGCTTGATAAAATTGTAGATATTATAAATAAAAACAAAGATATAACAATAGATGAATTAGCAAAGATACTAGGTGTTTCGGATAAAACAATTAAAAGAGATATGGCAAAACTAAAAGAAGAAAACAAAATAAAAAGAGTTGGAAGTTTAAAATCTGGATATTGGGAGATAGTGGAAAATGGATAAACAATTTTACCTAGAGCTATAGATGATGAAAGACTTAAGAAAATTGCTGAAGTAGGCAAGAGTTGAGATTTCTATATTAAAAATAATGACAAATAGGAGAGGGTAGAGAATGCAAATACGAGTCTATTACGAGAAAGGAAACTTTTACTAAAAACCCCCATAAAGCCCATAAATAAGGGGTTTTAAATTTTCATAACTCTTCTAAATTTACTCTTTAAGAAAATCTTTTTGTCACAAGAAATGACACATCAAATCCACTTTTTGACACTCATATTTGCATTTCTTTTTAGAGCTATCTTTGGCTATCTTTTTTATCTTCTTATTTGTATTTCCCATAAAATAGAGTTATCCTAGTTATCTGACTTATCTTAATAGTTTTTATATTTTACTAGATAAGAAAAGATTGCTATTATTGCTTTATAAAGCTAAATAAAATCCAGAAAAAGATATACTTTTTTCTGGAAAAATAAAAACAGGATAAACAGTATGAAGCTCTATGAAAAGGTATTTTATTTCATATCAGGACATGGTAGGGGGTGGTCATTCTCATCAAATGATTTGATAAAAAAATTTGATCGTCAACAAATCGATAGTACATTGTCTGATCTAGTAAAAGAGAAAAAAATCAGAAGAGTATCAAGAGGAATTTACGACTATCCAAAATATAGTGAGCTTCTTCAAAAAGAGTTAAGTCCAGATATCGAGCAAGTTGCACGAGCAATTGGACGAAAATTTAACTGGAGAATTGAAGTATCAGGAGATACAGCTTTAAACATTTTAAATCTCTCTACTCAAATACAAGCAAAATATGTTTACTTAAGTGATGGTCCAAATAAAAGCTATAAACTTTTTAATGATGTGGTAATAGAGTTTAAAAAATCGGTTTTGAAAGATATTGGTTTTAAATACAAAGAGAGTTCTCTTATCGTTCAAGCTTTAAAATCACTTGGTAAAGAGCATATTACAGATGAAATTATAGAAAAAATAAAAGAGCAGATAGATCCTAAAATGCATGAAAAAATCTTAAAAGACACTCAAAGTACAACCGTATGGGTGTATGAGTTCATCAAGCAAATTTGTAAAGGTGGTAGCCATGAATAATGTAGCAAATTTATCAAAAGAACAAAGAAAAGAGCTATTTAGCGAAACTGCTACACTTATGCACACTACAAATGCAATAGTTGAAAAAGATTTTTGGGTTGTATGGACTTTAGGCAAAATATTTGAAGATGAGAGGTTGAACAAAATTCTTATGTTTAAAGGTGGTACGAGCCTTTCAAAAGTTTTTAATCTTATCGGTAGGTTTTCTGAAGATATTGATTTGATTTTGGATTGGAGATTGGTTACAAAAGAAAATCCATTACAAGAGCAACAATCAAAAAACAAGCAAGTAAAGTTTAACGAAGAGATAAATGAAAATGCAAAAATCTATATCAAAAATGAGTTGTTGCCAATAATTTCACAAATTTTATCACCGCTTTGCACTTGCACTATTGCCGAAGATGGATTTTCTATAAATGTGAAATACCCAAATGCTTTTGATGATAGTTATCTAAGACCTGAAATTTTACTTGAAATTGGTCCACTGGCTTCATGGCTACCATCGGATAAGTTTGAGATATCATCATTTGCAGCCCTTAAATTTCCACAAGTTTTTGAAATGGCAAAATGCAATGTAAATACCATAGTTGCTAAAAGAACATTTTGGGAAAAAGCTACTATATTGCACCATGAAGCAAATAGACCAAAAGACTCTGCTATGCCGATTAGATACTCAAGACATTATTATGATTTAGCCATGATGGCTGGAGATAAAGTAAAAAATGATGCACTAGCTGATTTGGAACTACTTAAAAATGTAGTAGATTTCAAACAAAAGTTTTATCCTAGAACTTGGGCAAAATATAAAGAAGCAACACCTGGAACACTAAAACTTCTGCCACCAGAGTTTCGACTTGATGCTCTTAAAAAAGACTATCAAGCTATGCAAAATATGATTTTTGATAAGAAGCTATCGTTTGATGAGATTATCAATACTCTAAAAAAACTAGAAAGTGAAATAAACAACACTCTATAAAAAATAGTTTTCTTCTAAAAATTATGAATACCTATAAAGATATTTATAAAAGGAAGAAAACAATGAATGATATAAACCCAAGTACAGGCTTACCGATGTCAGGTGGAGGAATTGATGTAAGTGGTACACCTTATTGCCATAGCTCAAATAGTTATGATGATAAAACTGGCGAATCAAGCTATGATGGTTTCAATAATATTGCTAACTACTGGAGCTGGAAAGTTGATGTAGTGATTATGCTAGCGGTTATCGCTGTAAATGTTTATTTTTGGCAATAGATATGTAAAATATCACAATAATATTCGTTTACTCTTTAGTAAGTATTGGATATAATCTACTATTTAGGATATTATATTTTAATCGCTATGGTTAAATATTTTTATGTAAGGTAGTAGAATGTGTCACAGCTAAAAATTTTAATAGAAAAATTATCCAAGTCTTCACCTGAAGCAGTTAACACTTTAAATTTTGATTCATCTTTATTTGAATATTTGCATGTAGCTACAAAAGTTGAAGAAAAATATTTAGAAACACTAGAGTCAAATCTCAATAAAAAATGTATCATTTT
>Ga0265295_1001760_pt1 | contig 36984 bp, 34 predicted proteins | sample Munlansysbiofilm_FD_192503 | JGI IMG/M metagenome (GOLD analysis project Ga0265295, IMG submission 192503) | Leachate microbial communities from a municipal landfill in Southern Ontario, Canada - Methane capture system biofilm | ecosystem: Engineered > Solid waste > Landfill > Unclassified ... | reverse complement strand
TTCAATTGAAGCCTCCTTTTCTGAAAACTTTGAGCGGTTCTCAGTGGGGAGGCTTTCAATTACTTCCGGTACTGTCAAACTTTTAGGGTCCCCCGGCAAAGCCGGGGGGTTTCCTTTTGTACTAAACATCTTCAACTCCCGCTATGTTCTTGCGCGCCCGGACACCGCAACCGATGCCGATTTCCTCGGGATAGAATCAGTGATTGCGCACGAATACTTCCACAATTGGACCGGCAACCGCATCACCTGCCGCGACTGGTTTCAACTTAGCCTTAAAGAGGGGCTGACCGTATTTCGTGATCAGGAATTTTCCGCAGCGCTGAACGGCGCCGCTATTCAGCGCATTAAAGATGTGCGCCTGTTGCAGAATCATCAATTCAGCGAAGATGCTGGTCCCACCGCGCATCCGGTGCGCCCCGAAGCCTACATAGAGATAAACAACTTCTACACCGTGACCATATACCAAAAAGGGGCCGAAGTTATCCGCATGCTTAAAACTATCCTCGGCTGGGAGGGATTTCTGCACGGCATGCGCTGCTACATCGAACGCCATGACGGGGAAGCGGTAACTATCGACGCTTTTATCGCTGCGCTGGAGGATACCAACGCCATTGACCTAAGTCAGTTCATGCGGTGGTACTCCCAGGCGGGCACTCCCGAAGTGCATCTGAGCACATCGCGCTCTGGCTCCGATTTCAGTCTCACCTTCCGCCAAAGCTGCCCTGCCACCCCGGGGCAAGAGCGCAAACGCCCCTTTTTGATCCCCGTGAAAATTGCCTTGTTTGATGCGCACGGGAATAAATGTCCACTACATCCCACAGGGGAAAACGCCAGCCTCGTGCGGGTGGAGGAGCATTCCACGGAAGCTACTCTCCTCTTAAACACAACAGAACAGACCTTCACCTTTAGCACTATCCCTGCAGATGTCACTCCTTCGGTACTGCGCGAATTTTCTGCGCCAGTAAAGATGGAAAGAGACACAAAACCCTCTACCCAGATATTTTTACTGCGCCACGACGATGATGCAGTAACCCGCTGGAGTGCCACCCAGACCCTGATGCGGGAAAAGATGCTCGCCAGTATAGTTGCCAACACTGCAGTAGTGCTTGAACATGAGCTTCTAGATGCGTGGCGGGCGCTGCTACAGGATATCAATGCCGACTGCGCATTAAACGCGCTAATCTTAACGCTACCCACCGAAGGCTATCTTGCCGAACAGCTACCCCGACGAGGGGAGAAGGTTGATCCAGACATTATACATCGGGTGCATAGCGATACCAAAAAACACGTAGCGCAAAGCCTTATGCAAGAATTAAAAGAATGTTATTGTCACTGCCAAGATAATGGTGCATACCAACTCACGCCGCAGGCGATAGGACAACGAAGTTTGAAGAATATTACCCTTGGCTATCTTGCCACCCTTGCGGATGCTGAAGTCCAAGGATGGATATGGCAACAATATACCAGCGCCACCAACATGACCGACCTCAGTGCCGCTCTCGCTCTGCTCGCGCACGAGAACTCCCCAAGGCGCACTCAAGCGCTAGACCAGTTTTATACACGTTGGTGCGACGACTCTCTGGTGACAGATAAATGGCTTGCATTACAGGCGCGCGCAAACCGAGAGGACTGTTTGGAGCACATAAAAGAGTTGATGCAGCAGAAATGCTTCAGCCTGAAAAACCCCAACCGCGTGCAGGCCTTGATCGGCACCTTCACCCAAGCGAATCCAGTCCATTTCCATGCCGCAGACGGCTCAGGCTACACCTTCTTGCGGCAGCAAATCGAAAAACTTGATCGATTCAACCCCCAGATTGGTGCACGTCTCGTGGCGCCGTTGCTACGCTGGCCCATATACGAACCTCGACGCAGCGCCATGATGCACACAGAACTGAAGCAACTGGGGCAAAACCCACATATTTCTGCAGACTTGCATGAAATGGTCACCCAGGGGCTAAACCAGAACCAATCCGCCAGCTAACTTCTCTCGGACCCCGATCCCAGTTATGGAAGCTGCGCTCATACGAGGGATTAGGGTCTGAAACAACTTTTATTGGGGATTACTTCCTCTTCTGAAAGAGCCTGAACGGGCAATTTTTATCGATGCGTCAATATTACTGCTGTGCCCTCTGCATAAAATGATGCGCAGTCCCCTTTCATCTCCTGCACAGCCCAATTCCATTGCGTACAGGTCAGAATTTAAGGTATTCTGCCACAATATGCTTAATCCTAACTTTAAATTTTCATGAGAGAAACTATAATGCATGTAAAATCTGCGGAGTTTATAAAAAGTGCAACGGCTTCGGCCCACTATCCTGAAGCGATAATGCCGGAGATCGCCTTTGCGGGCCGCAGCAACGTGGGGAAAAGCTCTCTTCTTAACGTATTGCTCCAGCGCAAGAGTTTGGTACGCACCTCCTCTACTCCAGGACGTACTCAGCTCATCAACTTCTTTTGCGTTAACAACAGCATCAGCATGGTGGACCTGCCCGGCTATGGCTTTGCCAAAGTTCCGCTGGAGGTTAAAAAGCAGTGGGGACCTATGATTCGCACCTACCTGCAGAATCGTCCCGCTCTATGCGCAGTGGTGGTTTTATTTGACATTCGCCGTATTCCACGCGATGAAGACCTGCAACTTCTCGACTGGTTAGAAGAGTACGGCATCATGACCATCCCAGTTATCACCAAGGCGGACAAACTAAAACGGAGCCAACATCAAAAAGCGGTGGCAGAGATAGCCAAAGCTACTGGGCTTCCTGCTGACGCGTTCACCCTTTTCTCCGCTCTGAAACGCAGCGGCGAAAAGGATGTGTGGGAGCTTATCCAAACAGCAATTGAAGATAAAGGGATCGCCCTTGACCCTCAGGAATGAAGGCGCTAACCTCAACGCGTATCCAGAAAACAAATACTACTGCATAAAAGGATGTAACCCATGGGAACTATTCATGTTGTAGGTGCTGGAATTGAAGGGCAAGAAGGATTCAGCCAGCGCGCTCTTCAGCTACTAGAACGCGCCGATATTATCATTGGAACCCCAAAGCAGCTTGCCCTATTTGACAACCTCAAGGGCAGAAAGCAGATTTTAGAAGACGAGAATGATGTATACGAGCAGCTGCGGGAAACCTTAGACGCAGATGTCGTAATCCTTGCGTCGGGCGATCCGCTATTCTTTAGTATCGGGCGCGATTTGCTGCGCAACTTCCCGCCAAAAAACTTAGAATTTGTTCCCAACATTACCTCAGTACAATATGCCTTTGCGCGCATCAAAAAGCCTTGGGATGATGCCGTATTTATCTCTGCAGACGGGCTCCCACTAACCATGGTGGTAAACCGCATTATTGCCAACGATAAGGCTGCCGTCCTCACCCACGATCAATGCCCCGCAAGTGCCATCGCGCGGGAAATGTTGCACCGTGGGCGTGAAGGGTACTCGGTGTACGTGTGCGAAAATCTTGGCGGCGACGAAGAGCGCATTGAGGAAACGTCAGTCAAAGATCTCCTGGAGATGGAGATATCTTCCTTAAATATACTGATATTTATCAAACGTTTTGATGACGAAACAATACGACATCAACCAACCCTAGGGATCGCCGATTCTCAGTTCCAATCAATGAAAAAACAGATCACCCCTGAAGAAGTGCGGGTTATTGCCCTATCAAAACTGCAACTGCATCAGGATATGACCCTGTGGGACATTGGCGCGGGAAGCGGCTCTATTTGTGTTGAAGCTGATTTCCTGCTCCCCCACGGACGGATCTATGCGGTGGAACGCAACAGCGAATATCTCGGGTTTTTGCGCCATAATTTAAATAAGTTTTCTACCCGCAATGTCCGAATTGTTGCAGGGGAAGCTCCATCATGCCTGGAAGAGTTGCCAGACCCAGATCGGGTCTTTATTGGAGGTTCCGGTGGAAAACTCTGGAGCCTGCTCGAAACCATTGATGCACGCCTCAACGCCGACGGGAGGATTGTGCTTACCGCCTCCACCCTTGACACCCTCATGGCAGCGACAGATTTCTTTGAAAATCATGGTTACACTATTCAGGTAACTACGGTTAACATTGCACGTACAAGCAACGCTAGTGACTACAAAATCTTTGAAGCACAAAATCCAATCAATATTATAATGGCCACTAAAGATAATTCTGTAGTACTAAACTAAAAAGAGAAGGGAAGTTTCACATGAAAGAGCGCCGCAAGCACCAGCGAGTTGAAACTCTGAATCTAGTTTACTACGTGGTCAAAAAGGATGGGAGCGAACTCTCACAAGACATGGGACGTACTCTGGATGCGAGCGAAAGAGGGATCCTTATTGAAACGCGCGTCCCACTTGCGGAAGGGTTAGAACTTAGAATGGATATAGCTATGGCATCTAGCATCATCCATCTCGGCGGCGAAGTTGTACACACTCATGTTTCTGACTTGGGTATGCACCTTTCAGGGATTGAATTTGCCCCTATGGACGCCGCAACTCGTGCGCTCTTCAAAGAATATCTGCGAAAATTTGAACCAACCACCTAGCCCCTCCTGCGTACAACAAATTGAAACTGCACATGGAACATTCCTTCATTATAAGAACTTGCATAACAGGATATGTACGTTACTTTATATGTATACATGTGCATGTAGGGCTGTACCTCCTGAGATCCTCTCCCCTACTGCCCCATAAACAGAACATGTGCGCCTAAACATAACGAACGTTATCTAAGAAAGTAGCAATACATACTTCGACAGTTCCAATTAAGGGCAAAACATGTTAAACATTACCTTTGTGTTTAGTTTTGTGTTTAGTTTTGTGTTTAGTTGTAGCTTTTGTGACTTTAAATCCTATATTTTGCAGCGCTTCCATGCGTCATTATGCCGATCTAGGACTTTTAAACATACGCCCTGCTGATCTGGCATACGGGGATTCGTGCAGATGTAGATGCAGATGCAGACATCCGAACACCCCACATCATTTTATTCATGCATTATGCATAACAAGGAGGAAACATGAAAAGATTAGCTGTACTGGTGCTGCTGCTATGCAGCATCCCGCTGATCGGACTTGCATCCGATCTTAACCAGGCTGCCCAAGAGGGACGCTTTTTCATTAACCCAATGGTCGGCGGATTTGAAAAAGAGAGCACCGATGGCTACAACCCCGCGATCAACTATACCCTCGGGCTGGGATACAATTACTCTGCCAACCTGAGTAGTTACCTTTCAGGGTCTTACGCTCCTCAGCGTTCCAACGAGGACTCTGACTTAATCACAGCCTCAATAGGTGCCCTGTACCACTTCATGCCGGAAGAACGTCTTGTACCCTACATCGCGGCAGCCGTCGGCTATTTAGGTATCGATGGTAAGGATGGTCTAGGGGATGAGAACCAGGCTCAGTTCAACTATGGAGCAGGTCTCAAATACTTTATTAGTAAAGATATCGCCCTAAACACCGAAGTGCGCCACATGCTTGATACCAGCGGTGAGCCCAATAGTCTTATATACCAGGCCGGTCTAGTCTTTTTCCTCGGCGAAGGGGTTAAGCGTAACATTGATAGCGATAACGACGGTGTTCCTGACGAGTACGATGCGTGCCCCAACACCCCTGCAGGTGTAGTAGTGGACAGCAAGGGGTGCCCGCTCGATAGCGATAACGATGGCGTATATGACTACCTGGACAAATGCCCCAACACCCCTGCGGGTGTAGCAGTGGACAGCAAGGGGTGCCCGCTCGACAGTGACAATGATGGCGTATATGACTACTTGGACAAATGCCCCAACACCCCTGCGGGTGTAGCAGTGGACAGCAAGGGATGCCCACTCGACAGTGACAATGATGGCGTATATGACTACTTGGACAAATGCCCCAACACCCCTGCGGGTGTAGCAGTGGACAGCAAGGGATGCCCACTCGACAGCGACAATGATGGGGTATATGACTACTTGGACAAATGCCCCAACACCCCTGCGGGTGCGATAGTAGATGAATACGGATGCCAGATCAAAATGCACCTAGTGGTTGAGTTTGGTACCGACAAGGCCGCAATCACCCCGGGGCATGCTCCTGAGCTGGCTAAGGCGGTGAAGTTCATCAAACAATACCCCGATCAGAAGATCATGATTGCCGGACATACCGACAGCGTTGGGGCTGCTAACTACAATCAACAACTGTCGCAAAAACGTGCAGAAGCAGTCAAAACCTACTTGGTTAAAGAAGCCGGACTCAATGCTAACAAACTGGTTTGCAAAGGCTTTGGCGAATCAAAACCTATTGCAAGCAATGACACCGCAGCGGGAAGACAACAAAACCGACGCGTAGAACTCAGTGTGTTCGAGCAGTAAACAAGAAACATCTGAAATGTAGCTCGATAACTAAGCACCTTAAAAGGCCCTTTCTGCTTAATGCGAAAGGGCCTTTTCTGTTTCGATACCGCGCAAACTCTGAAGGCAAAGTGATATCTGACGGAAGCTACAGTAATTGGAAGCGCTTGAATTTTCAGTAGGATTAACCTACAGATAAAATTCAGGGAAACGATTGCATGCGCCGAAGCAATTGTATACAATATACAGAATTTATTTTGCCCACACATAGAATGGGCTAATCAAATAAGCTGTCAACCTGACGCATTGGTTTAACATCGATACTTCGGAAGGGGATCCCTCATGAGTGAAAAAATTGATCTACAGGAAGCGATCAAAGAAGCCATGCAGACTGAAAAAGATGCGATGGACTTCTATAAGTATGCCGCAGAAAAAATGTTTAATGAACAGGCCAAGCGTATGTTTGAAATCCTGGCCAAAGAAGAGAAGCAGCACGCGCACATGTTTTATGAATTCTACGACGGCGATGACATCACTGACTTTGAAGAATTCATTGCGCGGGAGCCAGACACAAACTCCAGTTGGTGGAAAGCCCTGCAACAGGCGATGCTGGGAGACTTTGATGAGCGCAAAGCGATCGAACTCGCCATCGACCAGGAAGCTGAGCTGGAAAAAAATCTGCGGGAAATGGCAGAAAAAATTGACGATCCTGCAATCAAAAGTGTGTACCTTGCCAATGCCCGTTCCACCCACCATCACTACGAACTCTGTGTAGAAGAGCGCAGTGCTATTCTGGGCGAATCCAGCTGATAAACAACATGCACACGCTGCAAACAACACCGCCCGCACTACTTAAAGTGCGGGCGGTGTTGTTAACTGTAGCACTTCACCATACTACCTCACGTTGCTTCATCCAGCGGCGAAGCGCTTTGCAAAACTGCCGTTTTCTGTGGCACAATCTCTATGCTACGGGCATCGAGCACTCGCGCCCACAACCTACGTATCCCTTAGCGGGGATCCAAGTTTTTACCCACATCTTATCTGGGAAAGCCTGCGGTTTATACACCGACTTCCCCAACAATAAACGTAAACACTCTTGGGTCACCTCAGATATGCTTGGGTGCGGATACACCGACTTCAACACTGCTGCAGCACCCTGATCATGATCCATGAAATGAGAAATAGCTGTAACCACGTTTGAAACCTGCGGTCCGCCGGCACGCATCCCCAGAATTTTCATGTGCACATCATTGTGGACGATAATTTTCACAAATCCACGGGTGTTCCGCATCGCAATAGGGCGACTCATAATCGCATTGCTCACAAACCCAACCTTGTAGCTATACCCCTTAGCCTGACACTCCTCCTCACTGAGTCCGACGGTCGCGATAGATGGATTCAAAAACATTATCACCGACATATTGCGATAGTTAAGAGGGTAGGATTCATGCGCGAACATAACCTTCGCCGCCATCCGCCCCTCCATCTCAGCAATGTTGACCAAATTAGGATGGCATGTCACATCTCCACACGCGAAAACATTGTGCGCCACTCTACAATCAGAACCGGTACATAGATAACCCCCTGGATCCAACTTCACTCCGACATTATCCAGCTTGAGGTTTTCCAAATTGGGCTTGCGCCCCACTGCAAACAGAATATTATCCACTTCGAGCACTTCGCTATGCTTGTCTGGAAAATCGAGAAACACACGCAGATAATCTGGATGGTGCTCCACTTTGCGCAGGGTAGCGGATTGATAGATCTTGACACCATCTTTCTCCAGATTGCGGTGCACAAAGCGGCTCACATCACCATCCTCATAGGGGAGCACGCGATCTTTATGATCAACCAAATACACTTGGGTATGACCAAAACTGGAGAAAATAGTGGCGTATTCACACCCAATCACCCCTGCGCCAACAATTAGCAAACGCTTGGGAAAGCGCTTAATATGCTTAATGCCGTCTGAATCCAGGATCCGCTTCTGATCCACTTCAATACCCAGATATGGACGTGGGCGACTGCCAGTGGCGATAAGAAAGTTTTTGGCTCTAACCAGATAGGCGTTCCCCGTCGCGGGTTTAATTTCTATGGTGGTGGAGTCGTGAAATTGAGCCCAGCCATTACGCAACGTAATGGAACCTTCCCCTTTCCACCGTTGCGGCGAAAAAGTCTCTAACTGAGTAAGCATCTGATACTGACGCTCTTTAACCGCTTGCTCCACTGTCTTCATTAGGGTCTTGAAGTTCACTCTCAGACCAGTAGCTGAATATCCACGGTCGATACGCCTAGCGATAGAATAATCTTTTGCTAGCTCCCACATCGTTTTAGATGCCAGTGCCCCGTCCTGAACCCCCGTACCGCCGACCTCACCTGCTTCGACAATACACACATGGGCACCAAAATCGAACGCACGCATCGCCCCGGCAAATCCGCCCGGACCGCATCCAAGCACACACAGGTCGTACTCGTGGGTATCTTCCATTTCAGCCCTTTCTCAGCACCCTAGCTCCAGCGAGGCTGCAAAGCAAACATGTCAGACTTCGACCACTGTTAGCGCAAATCCACCTAAATGCCGTGCATTTATCCATACATTTTTGCGCCAGCGCCTAATGCTGTCAGAGTAGGATTAGATTATCCCAGTGCCACGTCAAGAATCATCATTACCGTAAAACCCACCATAGTAAACATGGTCACCTGATCAATATGCTCCTGTTTGCGTTGAGATTCAGGGATCAGCTCTTCCACCACCACAAATATCATCGCACCGGCAGCAAAACACAAAGTAAACGGGAGGATGTCACGCATATGTATGACGAACAAAGCTCCTAGCACCCCAGCAATGGGCTCCACCACTCCAGAGAGTTGTCCCATAGTGAACGATTTTCGTGCACTCATCCCCTCACGGCGCAAAGGCATGGCGACTGCCGTTCCTTCAGGGAGATTCTGGATCCCAATTCCGATGGCTAGTGCCACTGCGCCCCCAATACTCGCGGATGGCAGATCAGCCGCCACCGCCCCAAAAGCAACCCCTACGGCCAAGCCTTCGGGGATATTGTGCATGGTTATTGCCAACACTAACAGGGTACTACGTTGCCACGAGGTTTTCACCCCTTCTGATTGATCTATGGAAAGACTGGGATGGAGGTGAGGCAAAAACTTATCCACTATCCGCATACTGATGCCGCCACTCATAAATCCCAGTGCCGCTACCAGCCAGGGGATCTGCCCCATCTGCTCCGCCATATCAATCCCCGGCGCCAGCAGGGACCAAAAACTTGCGGCTATCATAACCCCAGCTGCAAACCCAAGCATGCAGTCAAGGAGCTTGGGCTTAACTTCGCGCGTAGTAAATACTAACGCGGCTCCTGCAGCTGTCATCCCCCAGGTAAATAGAGTTGCAAGGAGTGCTTGGAGCACAGGATTGAGGTTCGACAGATACTCGAACATATATATTTCTCCCTAATATCGGGGTTAAATATCACTATCTGCGCGCACACGCAGATATACGGGAAATCTTGGAATTCCAGATTTATAGTAGCCGGAATACTTATACGTGATCACCGTTCCTGACGGAGGAGGATCTTCACGTTCCATGTCGGTAAAGCCGGTGCCGATTTTGAATTCGACACCTTCAGAGGTGTGCACCCGCAAAGCACCTAGGCGCCCCTGGTTGCGTCCGCTGCCGGCCACATGCCCCACTACGGTGGCTTCAGCATCTTCAAAGTGTTTGACCTTAAAAATGGTAGCACTCCGTCCTGGAGCGTAGATCCCTTCAGGGTCCCGCACTATCAACCCCTCCCCGCCACCTTCCACCACCTCATCAAGGTAATGGAGTAAATGCGCGGCGTCTTTCACCTCTGTCTGGGGAATCAAGAGCATATATGCAGGGTGATGTTCGGAAACCCAGCCCTGCGCTTTTTTCAACCGATGCCTGAAACTCCCCGCCGCACCTGGAACATCGAAGATGGCATATTTAAGTTCCAGCCAGCCAGGATGCGCGTGCTGTTGTAGTACCGTTGAAACCGTGCGCGCAAATGTAGTGCGTCCACCCCAGAGCTCTCCCTCCAGGGGAAACGGGGGGAAACCTGCGGTAAACTCTGGTGGAGGACTAAACACTATGCCATTTTTGCTGTAAAGCGCTTTCCCATCCCAATATGCCCGCACTCCATCAAGCTTTTCACTCATCCACCAGCCTCTGATATCGACCTCAGGACGGTAGACTTGAGGTAACATGGGAACGTGATTCTGTGTTGAGGTCAGTGCAGGCACTACCGCTACAAGTAGCGTCAAAAAAGCAACAACAATAAGTTGCACACTTAAGTAACACAGTCTCAGCATCAGTTTCATTTTTTCATGTCCACTGAATTCTTCGCTACACCGTCGCCCCGATACAACAGAGGGCATAAGGCAGAGGTATAAGGTTTTCTACTGCGCGTTGCGCGCCGCAAATCTTGCCACCTTTTGTCCGCTGTTATCCGTCAGGATCAGCCCTTCACCATCCAGATATACCCCGGAAACTGTTGCCAAGGCGGAGAGGAAGCTGTCCTCCAGTTGCATAAGCTCGGCAGGGCACGCCATCATCGTGGTACCCAAGGGACCGAGGTGTAATGGCAACGGAACGGCAGCATGTGTATCTTGCTGCCCCTGCTGCGCCACTGCATCATCCCCTGCCACCCAAGATCCAGTAAGGCGATTGCATCCGGCCGAACCATACACCCGCTGTGACTCGCGCTTAAATACCAGCCATGCAATACCTACCTGCGTTGTTGAGAGAGAAACACCATCCAACTCAACCAGCTCCCAGTGAATATCTGCAAGGAGACCCACTGCAGCGTTAATATCCTGCACCTCTATGCCACGCACGCGCTCCAGCACATACGCCGAAGCAAGAACACCTTCTACCCGCTTACCAGCCTGATCCAAAGCGAACAATCTGTTTTCACCTACCTGAAACAGTCCACTTCGATCGGGCAGAGCGAGAAGTTCAACGGTAGAACCGGCATCATCCCAGACAAATACACCCTGATCTATATACTCAGGGTCCGGAACCTCTACCCCCAAGTATGTGCTTTTAAGCACATAGGTATGCGCGGGGCTGAGGGTCAGGGTGGTCCGGATACCAGAACAATCGGCACACGGGAGGATCCCTACATAGGTTCCGGCCCAGTCAAGGGCATCTCTACTGTTATGCATATCGGGAAGTTGCACAAGCTCCTGGCAGTTTGAAGACAAACTGCACCCGCCGCCCCCTAGTACAACACTTGCCAGGAGCAGAAAAAGACAGCTGCCATGTCGCACTTTGTTTTGCCATATCCGCATACAATTCCCCTTTTTACAGGTTAAAAATTAGCCACAAGTGAGGCCGCAAGGATGGTGTCGGTATCATCACTGTTCTCTGCAGGCTTATTATCGTACTTGACAACGTAGCTGGTTTTAAATGAGAACACGCTGTTAAGTGCTGTAATAAGCGCGGTTTCTGAATTAAGCATGTAGTTCTGCATATCTTCAAAATCGAAGAGCGCCTCAAGACTCTGGCGAAATCTGGTGTCTTCACTGAAATGGTATTCGTATTCAGTATACAGACGTCCACCGAGGTATTCAGTGTCGGAATCATTAGTGAGTTTTTCGATGGTATAAGTGAGGCCTGCCTCCCCAAGGAGGAAGTGTTTGAGGCCGGTTAAAAACTTATACCCGCTACCCGCGCCAAAGGTGTAGCGATGGTCGATATCCGCAAAACGATCTTTGAACCAGTTTGCACTGAGATAGTTGTAATACCGCTCTGTCGGGGCATAATCACCGCGCAACTCGGTAAAATAGGACTCAGCATCCCGCTCTCCGTTGCTCTCGCCATTCAGAGCCTGAACCCTCCAGCGCCCGGAAATTTTTTCGCTGAACTGGTAAGTAAGCTTATTTTTTAACGCCAGGGTTGTTACCTCACTGTTGCCGCTGGTATCCACGTAGGAGATCTCTCCTTCATCATGCCAGCGCTGCGGCTCATCTTCCGCGCCCACATTGCCTGCAACCAAAACCATACCAAGTACTACTCCAAATGCCACCATTGTAATATGAGTCGATCTCACCGGTATTCTCCCGAAAGTAAATTTAGACACATAATGTGTCCGCGCTATACGATAAATATTACTCTAAAGAACGCAGATGGTGAAGGAGTTGTTGCGCCTGCGCGGTAAACTCAGATTCATCTGCAACATGGCGTAGTGCCTTTTGTGCCGCTTCTAAATCTGCGGCGTGGAATGCCGCATACCCCGCCAGCAGCCATGCCCGCGCGCGCGCTTTTCCCTGCTGTTCCCGCCGCGCAAGCGCAACATAGGCTGCGTACGCTTCGGAATAATCCTTCAGCATATACAGGATCTGAGCGCGCAGACGCAATTGAGATACAGACTCCTGCGTTGCGCTTATCTGCGTCAGATATTTAAGCGCTTCTTGCGGCTGATGCCGCTGTAGGTACGCCTGCGCCAGCCCCAGCAGCACTTCATGCTCTTCAATTCTCGAGCTGCGCTTCTCAAGCAGCTCAGTGAAATATGGGATCGCCTGTAGCGGTATCCCAAGATGGATACACAAATCAGCACGCAGCCGTTGTTCGCGTGGATCGCCGGGAGCAAGAAAACCCGCCACCTGCAATGCTACCAATGCGTCTGCATAGCGCTGTGCCTCCAGATAAAGGTGAGCTGCAATCCGCCACCAACGCGGTTCGAGACTTTCAACCTCCAACAGCTGGACAACAAACTCGCGTGCTTGCTCCGGCATCTTTAATTGCAGATACAGGTGGATAAGATATTCGCGCCAGCGCTGTTGTGCAGCGGCACTGCTTTGCTGCGCCAGAATCTGCACCTGCAAAAGGGCGAGACGCATCTGTTGCTCCCCCTCCTGCTTCAGATATATATGCACCAGCAGTTCGCGCCATGCCAACTCCACCGTGGCAGGAAAATCCTCCAGCAGTTGCAACATCAGTTCCTGAGCGCGTGTCAACTCTCCCGCCTGATACCAGGCCAGGGCGGCGTTGTAGCGCCACTGCGGTTCAGGCGGTTCTGCCAGCGCGTAGCTGCGCGCAAATGCCTGCGCCGCTGCGGCATACTCCTGCATTTGAAAACGGCACTGCGCCAGATTTATCCACCCTGCATACAAACTGTCATCTTGTGCAACACTGCGCTCAAACCATATACATGCGGCAGCGTAATCTTCCTGCGTCTGCGCAATCAGTCCACGGTAGAAATCCACCAAGGGGTGATGTTCTTCGCGTGCGAGCAGCGGCTTAAGCTGAGCTATCGCCTCTGCGTACCGCTCCTGTGTCAGGTATTCCTGCACACGTTCAATCCCCCGCTGTTCACTAGGACGCATGGGGATGGCACCCTCGGCGCTGGCGCCCCCAACGCTAAGAAGAACTCCCAGGAGTAGCGCAGCAACATGGGAAATCTTGCACAGCATCGCGATCTCTAATCCTCCAGTTCGAAACGGATGGTGGTAATAACTCGGGCGCGCACGCGCTCCCCCATAACCGTAGCGGGGGAAAAACGCCACTGGCGAATACCACGCATAACACTGTGTTCAAACACCCCTGCGGGCTCGGCTTCGAGCACCTCTACCGTTTCCACACTTCCTTCTATTCCAACTTGAAGCGCAACCTTTACCCAGCCTTCGGTCCCTTGGCGCTTGGCGCGCAGTGGATACATGAACGGAGTCTGCGCTATGGGGCGCAGCGGCTGATCCAAGGCATCGCTGGCGTATACCTGGGGCGCAGCGGCACTATCTGCCCCCACGTCCATACCCATATCCACACCATATACTTCACCAACACCTGCGGGGGTAAACTCCACAGGAGGAAGATTTATCCCTGCGTCCAACTCCGGCACCAGCGGCGCGAAGGCAGGCATCAGCTCTAACGCAGGTATCTGCTGCAGCGGCAAAAGTGGTGGTGGCTGTGTCTGAGGCTGTGTGGGGGTATTTCCAGCGTGCTGGAGTTGGCTGGAAATGGCATGTGTCGGCTGCGGCAGCTGAATCTGCACCGGCTCGGTGTAAGCGCGCCCGATATCAAGCGCTGGCTCGCGCACCAGTTGGGGTAGCAGAACAAACAGCACCAAATTCAGAGCCAACGTTCCGACGCAAGCATATAAAAGTGCACGTTTGGAGTGTAAAACAGCTCTGGGGGGCGAGGTTTCAGTGTGGGGATGTTGTGACATTAGCGCTTTCCATCTGCTGCCGCAAGAGCGACATTTTCTGCCCCTGCCTGCTTGCATCCGTCCAACACCTGCACTGCCGTGCCGGTACTGCTACCCCGATCTGCTACAATCACCACACTCCCCTCCGGATTCTCCGCTAGGGCGCGCTCCACATGTACACGCACCGCCCCAGCTTCCACGGTGCGCCCCTCAATCACTATTCTATTGTCGCCAGTGATGCCGATCAGCAGCGTTGCGCTCTCTTGTGCGCCAGCACTCTGTGCCATAGGACGCTCCACTTCCACCCCAGTTTCACGCACAAAACTGGTTGTAACTAAAAAGAAGATAAGGAGGATAAACACCATATCGATGAGTGGAGCAATGTTTAGCTCTAGCCCTTGACGCCGTGCACGCCGCGCTGCGGTTATATTGATCATACTTCCCCTCCTATCGCTGCCCCGCCACCTGTATCCAAGGGTTCAAGTTGGCGTTTTAGCTCTTGGGTCATAGCATTAAGACGTAATTCCAACGCAGTAGCGCGGCGTTGAATAAAGTTGCGCATAAACAGCCCAGGGATCGCTACGATAAGGCCGGTCTGGGTAGTGACAAGGGCTTCAGCAATTCCCCCGGCCATGGCGCGTGGGTTGCTATTGCCAAACAGCGCAATGGTGTCAAAGGTGGAGATCATCCCCAGCACTGTGCCCAACAACCCCAATAGCGGAGCCACCGCCGCCAGGACACTGATCAGATTCAGCCCTTGGTACAAAGAACTGCGTACCTGAGTTGCAGCTTCTTCAAGCAGATGTCGATCGAGCTCTGGGTTTTGGCTGCGCAACGCGATAAAAATACGCACCAGAACAGCACCCACCCCCTGGCACCGCGCGGGAAGAATACTCTTGCCGCGAACGCAGGCGCGCGCCTGCGTCACATCGATATCGTTGCGATAGAGCTGTTTCAGGACCAGAAGACGGTAAATAATGCAGCCCCACATCAGCACAGAAACCAACACCAGAGGCAACATCATCGCACCCCCAGTATGGAGATAGTCCCATGCGGGTTTCACCCACTGCATCAGTTGTGCTCCAAGGCACCGGCTTCGGTCTGGATTTCGCTCTGGCGTGCCTTAGAGATTCGATTTACAAAACTTATCGCCGTTTCTTCCAGCACTGCAATACGACTTTCCACGCGGCGACTGATGAGGCTGTGCGCCAGCATCACTGGAATCGCGACACCAAGACCAAACATGGTGGTCACCAGCGCCTCTGAAATACCAGAGGAGAGCATGCGCGGATCACCGGTGCCATGGAAGGTGATCAGTTCAAAGGTATGGATCATCCCGGTTACGGTACCCAGAAGTCCCAAAAGTGGAGCGATAGAAGCGAGAACTGCAAGGGTAGAGAGAAAACGCTCCTGCGCAGGTATTTCTGCCAAAATTGCCTCTTGCAAAACATTCTCCAGTTCTGCACGCGGGTGGCTCACAAAGGGTAACCCGGCACTAAACACCCGCGCCGGCGGGACAGCGTGACGGGCGCATATTTGTTGGCACTCATCCCACTTCTGCTTGGCAATATATGGCTGAAGCTGACGTAAAATCTCCTTTGCATCATAGCGCTGACTACTTAGGAACCAGATCCGCTCCAATACTAGAGCGAGCGCGATCAAGGCGATCCCCAAGAGGGGCCACACGATAAAGCCCCCGTACTGTACCTGTTCACCCAAGCTGCGTTGATAGGTCATTTGACGCAGAGATGCACCATGGCCAATGTCAATGGGTGCAGCCTCAGTGTTTCCATCGATATAAGCTGCGATAGCCTTTTTCAACGTGTAACTCGGTGCTTGCGATAAAGCCAACAACTGGCGGCTAGGGGGAGAATAGAGGGCAAACCCCACCTCTGTATCGCTTTGATACAGGGCGGTAAACACCCCAAGCAGCACCACTTCAGCTTCCACCTGTTTCCCAGCACGATTTACAACGGAGATGCGCTCACGCTGCACTTGAGCGGCTCCTTGAATCTGTTCCAGCATGAGCTGGCGCAGGGTGTGTAGTTCCTCAATCCCTGGGGTAGCTTTAGCGGCAAGAAACTGTTCCAGCACTTGATCCTGCTGCGGCTCCAGCGCCGTAACGGGGCTGTTTTTTACCATCCCCACCACATCGGCTACGCTGGCACGGATAGAGCCAAGCAGTTCTGCGTATTGCTGATTGTGCTCCTGCTCCAGCTCTTTTTGCTCCTTCAGTTCAGTGCGGCGGCTCTCCACCATCTTTTGCAACTGGACATGGGTGCGTTCCAGCCCCTCCACTTCACCGCGTAGCTGCGTAAGCTTAGTCTCTATCCCTACGCGATCCTGTGCCAACACCCGCCGCAGTTCCTCAACTTGAAGTGCAACCTCCTGTTCATGCGCACGCGCACGTTCCAGCAGCGCCTGTGGGGTTTGCACCCCAGTGCGTGCATCCTGTGCCCTTGCAGCGTGACTGAACAGCCCCAATACCAGCAGCAATATTAAGAGCACTTTGCGCATATGAGATTTCATCCCCATGTGGGGGGTGTTTTTTGCCTTCATCACCGCTGCTCCAGAGAGCCAAAAGGTAAGGTAAGAAGATCGACAGGGCGCTGTTTGCTCCCCATCGCCACCGCTTTGCTCAGTTCGGTGTTCCAGCGCGGATCGAGCCAGCGCCACTCACGCGTCACGGGGTCGAAGTGGGCACCGCGTTGCTGCTCCAGACCCAAGGCATATAGTGCCAAGTTGCCAATGCGCAGGTGTGACATAAAAACGCGTTCCCCTTCCACCTCCAGCTCCTGCGTCACAACCTCCACACTGTGGGCATAGTCGTATTCGCTCTTTAATACCTGCATTAGGTGGCGAAACTGCTGCGCCACCGGTACCGCTGCAGCCCACACCTCTTCGTGCAGTTGACGAACACGCGCCTGGCGCTCCTCCATATTGAAGGGCAAACTATTCTCCAGCTGGATGTCGAGCAGCGCGGAACTTTGGCGCAAAAACGGTTCCATCTCCTGCTCTAGCTTCCGCGCCTGCACCACAGCCTGTTTCGACTGGGTGATTTTTTGCGCCAGAACTGCCCCATGCTCCTCAAGGCGTGCATTACTGACTTTCAACGCCTCTTTGCGCTGTAGCAAGGTTTCAATTTCCTGCAGAGCCGCAGCTTTTTCCCGCTCCCACCCATCCAGTTCCAGCTGAGAACGCTGTTGCAGGGCGATAGTATCGTGGAGTGGCTCCACAATGCTTTGCGCTAATGTTTGCCCTTCAACCCGTAATGTGCACAGTAACAGAACAACCATAAATACATATATCTTCACTTACTTCTCCTGTATTATCCTTGGTTACATTGGGATGTTCGTTGCTAGACTCTGTAACAGAGCGCTGAAATTATCAGACCCCTAAAGGAGTTACAAATGGATTTCAATCAGTTAAAAGAATACTTCGAAAACACTAAAGGCACTGGCATTCTCTCTACTGCTGACGCGGATGGCAAGGTCAATTCTGCCCTCTATGCCAGCCCCCGCTTCCTCGACGAGGATCGGATCGCCTTTATCATGCTCGATCGCCTCAGTTATGCAAACGTGCAAAATAATCCACACGCAGCATATCTGTTTCTGGAACCAGGAGAAGGCTACAAAGGGGTGCGCATGCATCTGAGCAAAGTTGCAGAAGAGCACAACACTCCGCGCATCGATGAACTTATGCAACAGCGCGGCACCAGCGAATACGCACAAAAAGATCGCTACCTGGTATTTTTTGCTGTGGATAATATTCTCCCTCTGGTAGGAAGCAAAAAATAGGCTCTCATGCTTGAACTCAAGATCCCTGGGCTGGATAAAATTCAGTTGCACCATCTGCTTTTGGACTGCAACGGCACCCTCACCTGCGATACACAGCTAATCGCTGGCGTTAAGCCACGGATTCGCACCCTGGCGCGGGATCTGGAAATAACGGTACTCACTGCAGATACCCACGGCAATGCGCGCACTACCCTAGAGCCTCTTGGGTGTGCGCTCCATGTGATCAGGCCTCAGGAACAAGCGGAGGCTAAGCGCGCTTACATCGCCAAACTCGGGGCGGAGCACTGCGTTGCCATCGGTAATGGTTTTAATGACAACCTCATGCTCCGCGAAGCACGTTTGGGGATCGCTGTGATCCAAGCAGAGGGGGCTGCTACATCTACCCTGCAACATGCCGATGTGGTATGCACCGATATCTGTGCTGCCCTGGACCTGCTTCTGAAACCCCAGCGCCTGCAAGCTACCCTGCGGCGCTGATACTTGACAACAGCGCGTAGCCTGTACTTGCACAGAGAAAGCATAATATGCATGGGCTACGCTACTGTAGCAATACATGACTAAAACAATAAAGTATTGACACGCACCCCCGAGGGGCGGTATCAATGCGCACTATCAATAGAGTCTATTTCCGGTATCATAATCTGGGGCGGCGCCTACGCCAGTCCTGCACATTGCAACAGAAAGGGTGAACCTATATGAAGCTGTTAAACCTTATTTCTATTTTTGCCGTTTTGCTGGTCGTCAGTGCGTGCAACAACAATCAAAGCTCCACCCAAGGAGCTAGCAGCAGTACTGCCTTGCCCGAGAATCATCCCGACATCTCTGCGCAGGCTAATCCGCAGGCAGGCATCGCCGGTACTGTTACCGAAACCATGAATACTGCAGGCTATACCTACGTAAAAGTTGACACCGGCACCGAAGAGGTGTGGGTTGCTGCACCTGAGTTTGAAGTAAAAGTTGGCGATCCGGTAATTGTGGGACAATCTATGCCGATGCCCAACTACCACAGCAATACCCTAAACCGCGAGTTTGAACTTGTTTACTTTGCTGGCAATGTTGCAGTAGCCGCTCACGATATGGCTCTGTGCGAAGATTCAGCCCACGCTGCGCATGCCACCGATGGCGCAGGACACACCAAACCAGCACCAGTAAAAGTCGAGGTAGATTTCTCCGCCCTCAAGCCGCTTGAAGGGGGGAAAACTCTCGCCGAGGTGTTAGCACAAGCTGAGCAGCTCGCCGGAAAGGAAATCTCCATCCGTGCCAAGGTGGTAAAGTTCAGCCCCAATATCATGAAAACCAACTGGATCCATATCCAGGACGGTAGTGAAGGCAACCCAGATTTGACCGTCACTTCAGCTTCCACTGTGGGTGTTGGCGACACAATAGTGGTTAAGGGAATTCTAGAGCAGGATCAAGACTTCGGCTACGGTTACAAGTACGACCTGATAATCCAGAACGCAGACGTGAGTATGGAAAACTAACCTTCCACCTGCCGCAAACGCGGTTAAATACGCACTGCAATACTCAAGAGGGCAGCCGCATGGCTGCCCTCTTGTTGTTTCCACCCTCTAAGAGTGAAGCGGAGAAAGCCCCATCACTTCTTTGCTGCGGCGGAAGTTTTAGTCTTCTGCTTTGGGATGGTAATACACAGGCACTGGGCCTCGGCAAATATGGTATCACCGGAGCACAACCGCCCATCAACCAACACCTTGCGCCCATCCACCGAAACGACAGTACTCTCCACTGTGACAACATGCTCCAAGGGGAGGAGGTTACGAAAACTCACGTTCAGATTCCCCACCACAATGGGATACCCCGCAGTCCATGCTGCTAACCCCAACACTTCGTCAAACACTGCTGCCATTGCGCCACCATGCACATGCTCTGGTGGCCCTTGGGTTTCAGGTCCGAACCATACCCGCGCGCGCAGTTCCTGCTTTTCATTCTTGAAATAGCGTACGCGGTAGCGATTTCCGTGGGGTTCGCCGGAAACAAAGCGTAGCGACTCCCCCACCAACGATGGAGCATCAAACTCCTCCCATCCAAGCTCACCGGACAGGTCAACGCTAGCGATACTTTCGGTGGCGCTTTGCGCCTCTGGGTTCTGCATAAAACACTTCTCCTGGTTGATGTTCAAAAAACGTAATTATTCAAGCCCTCATTAGCACGCTAAGAGGGTGGTGCATACAATAAGGACAACAGGGTCAGGGCAACAGAGCAACAAAGATCGGCATGATAGCCGCAGTTATCACTCCGTTAAGGCCTATAGCGAGTCCAGCCATGGCACCACCAAAACGGTCAATCTCAAGCATCCGTCCTGTTCCCAGACCGTGGGCGGCGGTCCCCATCGCTAAACCGAGGGCAAAGGGATCGCGAATCCCAAGCAGACGACAAAACGACGGCCCCACCATCCCCCCGAAACACCCAGTTATCACTACAATGGCTGCGGTTAAGGGGACGATGCCGCCTATTTTTTCTGAAATACCGATAGCTATTGGTGTAGTTACCGATTTTGGTGCCATCGAAAGGATCAGGCTCAGATCACTGCCAAACAGCAGCAATATAGCTGTGGCTGAAACAATAGACGCAACTGCACCTGTGCTCACCGAAACCAGCGTCGGGAGCAGACGTGAGATGATCTCCGCACGCCGCTGGTACAGCGGAAGCCCCAGTGCCACAACCGCAGGTCCGAGCAAAAACAGCAACAAGTCGCCGCCTGCGGCATACTGCGCATAAGGGATATCCAGCTGACACAACAAGGTAATAATGCAGGCTGCGGTTACAATGACCGGATTGAGAAGTGCCAGCGTCCAGCGCCGATATACGCAGGTGGCAAGTTCATACGTAACCAAGGTGAGGGTTATCCCAAACAGCGGACTTTGCAACAGGGAAGAAAACATCAGTCTCCCCCCTTGCGCGCTAGAAACTGTGCGCTCCACCCTGTGGCCGCCAACACTACCAGGGTACTCAGGCTTGCCGCTACACTCAACGCAACCCAGTGGTGTGCAATCAAGTCGGCGTAAACCATCACCCCTACCCCAGCGGGAACAAATAGCAGGGATAGATTGTCCAGCAGTAGCTCCGCCGCATCCTTGACCCATTCCACCTGCAACAGTTCAGCACGCAACCCGCCAAGGAGCAGAATCATCCCCACCACACTACCGGGCAGAGGCATCTCTAGCCAGCGCGTGAGCACCTCACCTCCAAGTTGCAAACCTAAGAGTATTGCCATTCCTCTAAGCATTTTTCTATCCTCCGAAGCGGGTTGAAACGCTACTACCGCTAAAACCTCTTCTAAAACATCCCCTGAACCACCTGCAGGCTGGCAGCATGCGCCAGCCGCAGAACAGAGACCTGAGTTTTCCCATTCATTCCTCTTCTTCTGAAAAATATGCAAACACTGCCGCTACAGCAGAGGCAGGCAACCACTCCAGCTGTTGCAGTTCCTCCAGTGGCGCTTTTTTAATCCTTGCCACACTGCCAAAGTGACGCAACAAACGCGCCCGGCGCTTAGGACCAATCCCCGCAATTTGCTCCAGAGAGGATTCAAGCCCCGCTTTACGTCGCAGACGGCGATGATGGGTAATGGCAAAGCGGTGTGCCTCATTGCGCAGACGTTGCAGCATAAACAGCGGCGCTGAGCCAGCACGCAAGGTGATAGGGTTTTTGCGCCCGGGGCGGAAAAAGCGCTCCTCGCTCCGCTCCACCGCATGCCCGCGCACATTGCGCTTCACTCGGCTTTCAGCAATGGATACCAGTTCCAGTTCGTGCTCCAGCCCCAGCTGTACAATAACCTGCTCTGCCGCCGAAAGCTGCCCCTTCCCTCCATCGATAAGAATCATATCGGGGAGGTTATCATCCCGAATACCGCGACTCAAACGGCGCTGCAACACTTCCTGCATGGAGGCGTAGTCATTTGCTCCGACTACATTTTTGATGCGGTAGTGTCTGTATTCATTCTTATCCGCTTCGCCGTTGATGGCGACCACCATGCTCGCAACCGAATGTTCTCCCTGAATGTTGGAGATATCATAACACTCGATCCGTTTCGGTACGCGTGTAAGCTTCAGCGCCATGCGGAGTTGCTCTAACACCGCGGCGCGCGCCTCACGCCGATCCCCACGCTCACGTGCATGCTCCTGTGCATTGCGTTGCGCCATAAGTACCAGCTCCCGCCGTTCGCCGCGCTGAGGCACGCGCACATCCACTTTAGCCCCGCGCCTCTCCTCCAGCCACTGCTGTAACACCGCATCGCTTTCAGGCTTCAATGGGAGTAACAAGGTGGAGGGGATCACCGGATCGCGGCTGTAGTACTGCTGTAAAAATTCGAGCAACAGCTCCGCCTCGGGGACGACCCAACGCAGGGCAAAGGTACGTCTGCTCACGAGGCGCCCACCGCGCACACACAACAGGCACAGCTCCATCTCCCCTTCCTGCGGCGCCATCCCTATCACATCCATATCCTCAGCGTCACTGCTGACCACCTTCTGCTGCTCCAGAGTCTCCTCAATGGCGTTGATTTGATCGCGCAGGCGCGCTGCCTCTTCAAATTCCAGCGCAGTTGAGGCTGCGTGCATACGTGTACGCAGATCGTCCACCACCTCGGTCTGGCGTCCGGAGAGAAATTTGATCACCCCATGCACCTGTGCACGGTACTCTTCACGACTTATTTTTCCATGACAGGGCGCACTACACTGACCGATCTGATAAAATAGACACGGGCGCTCACGCCGGCGGCACTGCGACCACGCATGCCGACGCAAAAGGAAAATACGCTGAACCTCCTTCAGGGTCTGCTTAAGCGCCCCAGCCGAAGCGTAGGGACCGAAGTACAGCGCTTTGTCCCGCTTCACCCGACGCACCACCTTGATAGCGGGATAATCTTCATTGAGATCAATGCGTAAGGACACATAGGTTTTGTCATCGCGCAGGTTGATATTGTAGCGCGGCTTATGTTTCTTGATCAGGGTATTTTCCAGAATCAGCGCTTCTTTTTCCGTATCGGTGATCACCGTCTCCAGACGGCGCGCGCGCTGCATAAGAAATTGAATCTGCGCACGTTTGTCATCCCCACGTACATACTGACGCACCCGCGTGCGTAGATTACGCGCCTTGCCCACGTAGATAACCCGCTCTGCGTTATCGTACATCAGGTATACTCCACAACGGGTGGAGATCTGAGCGAGGTTTATATCCTGCAACCCTGGCATAGCGAACCCATGTTTGTGAGTATTTAACGGAACAGGTAAAGAGTCGTGCTTAACCGCTCCAAAAAAACCAAAAAAGCTCTTGAACAAAAGCTTTCCAGCATAACCCGAGGATAACACATCCCGCGCCCCTGGCGCACCTGCGCTTTGGGGTGGAAACATGGACAAAACCTTCCACCATATAGCACAGGAATGGCGTAGGATCTTGCCTCGGGGGGATTTTTGTAGTTTTAGGCGGTGTGAATGATATAGAATCGCGCCCAAAAGCTTTTCAATTAAACTAGATGGAGAAATTACATGCACAACCTGTGGGACAGAATTCTACGTAGCAACAAAGAAGAGGAGAGTCTGAGCACTTTTTTGCAGCGAATTCCAGTTTTTTCCCATTTGAACCGCAAAGATTTTCAATACATCAAGACCCTGATCCACACCCGCGCCTATAGTCCAGGTGAGATCATCTTTGAACAGGGAGATCCAGGTTCGGGGATGTACATCATCCGCAGCGGCCATGTTACCCTGTTTACCCGCGACGCGCATAACAAGCGTGAGGACCTGAGTGTGTTGGGACCAGAGGATTTTTTTGGCGAAACTACTATAGCCACCCCAACCGCGCGCGTAATCTCCGCTTCGTGCAACGAAAAATGTGAGTTACTGGGGCTGTTTCGCTCGGACTTGTTTGCGGTAGCTGAGCGACGCCCAGAAATTGCCAACCGTATTCTACTGGGACTAACCTCGGTGATCAGTGAACGTCTGCAGAACGCCATCCTTGAGTTACGCAAATACTCTGTGTCTGAGGAATCTTAACAAGCATGCACATGACCCGCTCCCAATTCCTTTTTTTCTATTTCGTGATGACTGCCGCCCTTGCAAGCGGTCTGGCGCTCTTTTCGTCTGCATCCACCATTACACTGGCACTACGTTCCGCTGCGGCAGGGATCTTTGTCCCCTTGATTCTGGCTCTGACCGCGGCCTTTGTCCTTGATCCGGTGGTGAGCAAACTGGAAAAGTATCACATCCCCCGCAGCCGCTCCACCCTCGCCATTTTCTTTTTTATCTTAGCGTTGCTCTGGCTCTCCGGGAGCTGGCTCGTCACCTACACCCAGCAGATGTGGATCTCGCTGCTCCAAGATTTTCCACGTTACAGTGCCGGATTGATCAAATACATTAAAGAAGCACAGATCTCCTGGCAAGAGGAGTTCCCTTTGCTGGCTCAGTATGATTTGACCGAAAGGGTGCGTGAGTGGGCAGAAAAATTTTTCGCCTTTCTTATTGTCGCCACCCCAAAGTCAGCGCTAAAACTCGGGAGCCTACTGATACTGGTGCCACTGTTTGCGTTTTTCTTTATTCGCGATGGCGCCAACATCCGTCGCAGTCTTATCGCCTTGGCCCCCAATCGCTACTTTGAAATGGCACACGACCTCTCCTATCTCATAAGCCGTCAGACTGCGCGCTTTGTGCGTGGGCGCATCATCGAGGCAAGCATCATCGGTCTGTGCATAACTGCAGGGCTGAGCCTCACCGACATCCGCTATGCCCCTCTCCTTGGCCTGTTTGCAGGGATCACCAACCTGATACCCTACCTCGGCCCACTGATGGGGATGATTCCAGGATTCACCATCGCTATGATTGATCTTGGCTTTGGCGCACAGTTCTGGTGGATTGTGATTTTGTATATTCTCATTGCTCAAGTGATTTTAGACAACTTCATCCTTATCCCGATTTTAATTTCACGCTACGCTAACCTCCACCCTCTGCTGGTTGTTGTTGCCATCATTATGGGAGGGAAAATATACGGCGTGCTGGGGATGATTATCGGTATCCCGATCCTCAGTGCATGTAAAATTGCCTTTATCCAGATCCGCCACTACCGGCGCGCTTTTTCACTACCTGACACCGGAACCGAACTTCCTCACTGAACCTAATCATGTCTATTTTACATACATTTAAAAATATGAAGCTGCGCTGGAAGTTGCTGAGCATCATCCTGCCGCTGGTTTTCCTCCCCCTGTTGCTGGTGGGGAATATCGTGGGCTACAACGCCTCCAATCTAGCACGCAGCGGCATCAACCAGGCAAGTCGCGATGATCTGGAACATATGGCAGTATTTACCCGGCATCTGCTGGAAGCACACCATCAGCAGTTTCAAGTGTACCAGCAAGAGCGCAAAAATGATTTTATCCGTGAACTGGAAACCCTCCTCAATGTGGCGCGCGAGATGGTGGAGGAGAAACAGCGCCTGCAACAGGAGGGTAAACTCACCCCTGCACAGGCACGCGCCCAGGCGCGCAAACTCTTAAAGCAGATCAGCATCGGCGCAAGCGGCTACATTTACACCCTCACCAGTGATGGCGTCCTCCAAGCCCATATTGCGCGCGAGGGGGAAAATATCAGTGCTGAAATGGACGGCAACGGGCGTCTATTTATCCGTGAGATGATCGACAACGCGCACCAAACACCGGTGGAGACCGTGCATCAGATCCGCTATCCGTGGCGTAACGAGGCACTAGGAGATATTGAATACCGAGATAAACTTGCAGTCTATGCCTATTTCCCGCAGTGGGACTGGATCATTGCAGCCGCAGGCTATATTGAGGAGAGCTATGCCGCGGGCGCCTATGAAAAGCGGGCCCTAGAAGAGTTGAAGGATAAGATTAAGCAGAAACAGGTGGCCAAAACCGGCTATATCTATGCCATGGATAGCGCTGGAACCTTCACCATCCATCCAGAGCAGGAGGGGGAAAACTTCTACGATATCCGCGATTCAGACGGCAATGCGTTTATCCGCCAGATGTGTGAAACGCGCGCGGGCTGGATCCGTTACCCATGGCAGGTAAGCTCCAGTTCTGTACCCCGACATAAAATTGTGCGCTATGAGTACTTCCCCCCCTGGGACTGGATTGTGGCTGTGGCGTGCTATGAAGATGAGTTTTACGAAGCGGCAGATCGGATCAGTTCCGACACTGCTAAAATCACCCTGTTCACCACTATGGCTGCGGGAGCGCTTTCACTGTTGCTGGTCACTTGGGCCTCTACCATCATCACCCGCCCGATCCAACACATGATTCAAGTAATCCGCCGCGTCAATGCGGGGCACATGCGCGAAAAGATGGAGATTGACACCAACGATGAGCTTGGAGAGCTCGCGCACACCTTCAATCGCATGACTGAGATAATTCAGAAAAACAAGGAGATGGAGGAGAGCTTGGCGCAGCATGGCAAGATGGCATCTTTGGGAGTTCTTTCTTCTGGAGTGGCGCACGAAATCAATAATCCATTGGGGGTGATTCTGGGGTATGCCGGCTATATTGAGGGTAAAATTGGCCCTGACGATCCCAATTACACCTATATTCACGAGATCAAACGCGAGAGCAAGCGGTGCAAAAAAATTGTCCAGGACCTGCTCAGCTATGCGCGCACACCTAAGTCAGCGCTCGAGCCTACCGACCTCAATGCCCTGCTAGAACAAATTGTCAACTTTGCCGCCAACCATGCGGATATGCACCATGTGACGATCCGGCGCAACTTTGATCCTGACCTCCCCCCCGTAGCGGTGGATGGCGATCAAATGCGACAGATCGCTATTAATCTGCTCCTCAACGCGGGGGGGGCAATTCGCCATGATGGAGAAATTGTGGTAGAAAGTGCACTGGAACACAACGAGGTGATTATCCGCATCCGCGATAATGGCTGTGGCATGGATGCAAAGACCTTGGAACATATCTTTGAGCCCTTTTTTACTACCAAAGAGCGTGGCACCGGCCTTGGCTTAGCTATCTCAAAACAAATAATTGAACAGCATCAGGGGGAAATAGAGGTTCACAGCCGCCTTGGCGAAGGTACCAGTGTAACGGTGCGCATTCCCCTGTATCCGGAGCAGTATACGGCATGGACAAAAATAGAATCATCCTCATAGACAACGAAGAGGGGCTATGCCGCATGATCGAAGCGGTACTTGGCGACAATGGCTATAAAGTGGACAGCTTTACCAGCCCCTTTAAGGCTATTGAGGCCTTCAAGCCCGACATCTACGATCTGGTGATCAGCGACATTAAGATGCCCGGGATGGACGGTCTTGAGGTTCTGCAAAAAATTCGCGCCCTGGATCAACACATCCCAGTGATCATGATCACCGCATACGCCACGGTAGAAACTTCCATCCAGGCGCTGCGCAAAGGGGCATACGACATGCTCACCAAACCTTTTGAGCCGGAGGAACTTCTGTATCGGGTCAAGAATGCCCTGCATGCCAATCAGCTAGAAAATGAAAACCGCGAACTCAAACAGAAACTAGCACATGGATCCTCCTTCGAACAGATCATCGGTGCCACAGCTGGGTTGAAGTCGGTGATGGAACTGGTACGCAAGGTTGCCATGCGCGACACCTCGGTATTGATCACCGGAGAATCTGGTACCGGCAAAGAGGTGATCGCAAAAGCGATTCACGCCAATTCTACCCGGAGTGAGAAGCGTTTTGTGGCCATCAACTGCGGAGCACTGCCCGCCAATGTGCTCGAAAGTGAGCTGTTCGGGTACAAAAAAGGGGCTTTTACCGGAGCCAATACCGACAGAAAAGGGATTCTGGAGGCCTCTAATGACGGAACTCTGTTCTTAGACGAGGTGGGAAACCTACCCATGAATGTCCAACAGACCCTGTTGCGTTTTCTACAAGAACATGAATTCATGCGTCTAGGCGACACCCAACCCATCAAGGTGGATACGCGCATCATCTCCGCAACCAATTCAGACATAAAGCAACAGATGCAGGATGGAAGTTTCCGCGAGGATCTGTTCTACCGCCTCAATGTAGTCAATATCCACCTCCCCCCATTGCGCGAACGGCGCCAAGATCTCCCCCTGCTGGTATCTCACTTTATCCAAAACAATAATGCGAAATTTGGCACGACAGTAAAAGGACTCACCTCGGAGGCGCTGCAACTGGTATACAGTTTTGACTGGCCCGGCAACATCCGCCAGATGGAGAATGTTATCGAGGCGTGCATGACCATGGTGGATGGTGGGCGTATCGACGCCGAAATCATGCAGCAATTCCTCTATCCTGATACAGAGGCCGATCCACACCCCTGCGACCCTAGCATGAGTGCGCTTACCCCAGCAGAGACAGAATACAGTCAGGCACTCGCTGAATTTGAGACTAAATACCTCCGCACCTTGTTAAAAAAAGCCGACGGGAATGTGGAAAAAGCGGCAGAATTGGCTGGGATGAATATGGCCACCATCTACCGCAAGTTGAAAAAACACACTATCAGCAAAGGTGAGTTCAGTTGATTTTCGCAATTTTGCAAATCTATGTTTTGCGTGCGAAAGCGGCACCTCCCATCACCATCCTCAGTCATTACAACGCAAGCATCTGAAATAACTAGACATTCTCCCTGACCATATCCGCCTCTCCCCTTCCAGCGCATTTAAACCTATTTGCAAAAATGCAAATCTCAAAGCACACCCTTCATAGCCCACACATCCACAACTATCTGTTATTACTGCATATTTATGAAAAAACACGAGACTGGCATGCACCATGCAACTACACTCCTTGCAACATCCACATAAGGAGCGGGGCACTGCAATGCAGGATAAAACTGTATGTCCATTTTTTGGCAAAAACGATGACTATTGTGATGTAGGGTGCGACTACATCAACAACCACGACATAAAGATGATTATTGATTACTGCGCAGATGACTACACCCTGTGTATGAAATATAAACAATTGGCCTATTTCAATGCGGAAATGCTGCACGATGCAGCGCGGACCTTCAATCAGGATGCAAAGGAGAGAACAACCATGAGTAACGAAATTAAGAACATGTCACTTCAGGACACCACTGCCAACCCCGCGCCTCTGGGCCTGCTCGGTTTCGGGATGACTACGGTGCTCCTTAACCTGCACAACGCTGGCTTCTTTCCCCTCGACGCCATGATCTTGGCTATGGGGATATTTTACGGCGGGCTGGGGCAAATTATTGTCGGAATTATGGAGTGGAAAAAGAACAACACCTTCGGTGCCACTGCATTTACCTCGTATGGCTTGTTCTGGCTCACCTTAGTGGCACTTATCCTGCTGCCAAAGACTGGGATGGTTGAGGCTTCTTCTCCCGTTGCAATGGGTTTCTACCTCACCTGCTGGGGGGTGTTTACCGCAGTACTGTTTCTCGGCACCTTCCGTCTTAACCGCGCGCTGCAGGTGGTCTTTGGTTCTTTGATGATACTGTTTTTCCTTCTCGCCGCTGCGGACTTCAGTGGGAATGCCGCTCTGAAAATGATCGCGGGCTACGAAGGGATCTTCTGCGGCCTATCCGCCATCTACACCGGTCTTGCACAGGTGATCAACGAAGTGTTCGAGCGTGAAGTTGCTCCCTTGGGTGCTATTAAGTAAGATTAAAACCAGCTACACGATATACCCATACCAACCACTACCAAGGAAAACTGTAACGCTAAACTTGAAGAGCCGCCTGCCCGGGCGGCTCTTCTTTTTTCCCATGACATTTTCCTCAAGGTGTGCTTCTATCTGCACGGTTTCCTGTAAGGTGTGCGCTGACTTGACAAAGAGCAGCGTTCTCCTGCAAAATCAATACTTTCTACTTTACTGTGCGCTATGTATCCCATCAACTCGAGATTGTATGGCGCACCGGCACATTTTTGCGTAAGCATTATTCAAGCAAAGGAGTAACGAGCTATGTACAGCAGTTCTGACCTGAAAAAAGGGCTGAAGATCATGATTGATGGCGAACCATACGTAATTGAGGGATTTGATTTCACCAAGCCCGGCAAAGGTCAGGCCCTGTATAAATGCAAACTGCGCAATATGATCACTGGCTCCCTGTTTGATCGCACCTATCGCAGCGGCGAGAACTTCGAACCAGCACCGCTGGAAGAACGCGATATGCAGTATCTGTACAAGGATGAAGCTGGCTATGTCTTTATGGATGCGAAGACCTTCGAACAGGTGATTCTGTCAGAGCAGACCCTGGGCAACGATCATTATTTTCTCACCGACAACATGGAAGTGAAGGTGCTGATGTTTGGAGATCAGGGGATTGGCATCACTCTGCCAAACTTTGTCAACCTCACCGTGACTCATTCAGATCCATGGGTTAAAGGTGATACAGCTGCTGGGAACAACAAACCCGCCACCGTTGAGAGTGGCTACACCCTGCAAGTACCGTCATTTGTAGAAGAGGGAACCTTGATTCAGATCGATACCCGCACCGGCGAATACGTAACCCGCATCAAGGAGTGATTCATGACAACCTGCCCCGATGCAACCCGGGCAGCGCGGCGCGACAACCTGTATGCAAGAGCCCGGATTATTCAGCAGATCCGGGCTTTTTTTATTGCGCGCGCTTACTTGGAAGTGGAAACCCCGCACCGCGTTCCGTGCAACGCCCCCGAAGAGTATATTGAGCCGGTTCCCAGCGCGGGCGCATTTCTGCACACCTCGCCAGAGCTGTGTATGAAACGCCTCCTCGCTGCAGGATATCCCAAGCTGTTCCAGCTATGTCGCTGCTGGCGCCACGCTGAGCGCGGCACGCGCCATCTACCGGAGTTCACCATGCTGGAGTGGTACGCCAGTTACAGCGATTACCTTGATCTCATGCACACCTGCGAAGAACTGCTGTGCCATCTGATCCCAACCGGGGTCTTGAGCTGGCAGGAGCACACGATCTCGCTCAAGCCACCGTTCGAGCGGATCCCTCTAGCACAAGCATTCACGCGTTTTGCGCCCATGGCGCTGGAAGATACAATCGCGGCAGATTGCTTTGAGGAAGTCTACACTGAACATGTAGAGCCTAAGCTGGGGATTGCGGCGCCAGTATTCATATACGACTACCCTACCTCTATGGCAGCGCTGGCGCGTACCAGAGCTGATGCGCCCCACTTGGCGGAGCGCTTTGAACTCTATATCGGGGGGATGGAACTGGCAAATGGGTTCACCGAACTTACCGATGTGCAGGAGCAGCGCCAACGCTTCAACGCGGCGCTAGAAAACATACACCCCTCTGACCCGCAGTCCCTGATGCCGGAGGCGTTTCTGGCCGAGCTCGAACAGATGCCGCCAAGTGCTGGCATCGCCCTAGGGGTAGACCGTCTCGTGATGCTCCTGACCAATGCAACTGAGATTGATGCGGTGGTAGCGTTCACACCAGAAGAGCTGTAGGTGAGGATTAAGGAGATTTTCGCTCAGCCATTACATCCCATCCTTAGTTCAATTCTAGGCATCGCACCGCGCCACATCCTCCGCATGATTTCTTCCACTTTAAGAGCTTAAACGGTTTGGATACTCCACCAGCGTGCCATCGGCGGCGCGCAGGCGCGCCTGCTCCCCCAGACACTCCACATACTCGGGCACTAGAGAGATTTTACCATGACCTCCAGGCAGATCCACAATGAAGTGGGGCATGGCAAGCCCGGACAAAGCGCCACGCAGTTGGGCCATGATCTCTACTCCATCTTCCAAGCGGGTACGAAAATGGGCCGTACCGCGGGTGAGATCCATCTGATGCAAATAATAGGGGCGAATGCGAAGTTCGAGCAGACGCTCAAACAGACCCTGCAATAGCGCCGCGCTGTCATTCACCCCCCGCAGCAACACGGTTTGATTCACCAGCGGCACACCCGCATCCACCAGCTTGCGACACGCCGCGATACATGCGGGGCTCAATTCATCTGGGTGGTTTATGTGGGTCATAAAATACAGAGGTTGCGCCTGTTGCAACAGTTTACACAGCGCAGGCGTTATGCGCTGCGGCAGCACCACCGGAGCGCGACTCCCAAGTCTGAGCACCTTTACATGCGAAATTTTCCGCAGGCGTCCCAACAGCTCCTGCACCAAGCGATCCGACATGGTAAGAGGATCGCCGCCGGACAAAATCACTTCGTTAATCTGCGGGGTTGCGCGGATATATTCCACTGCCCCTAAAAGGTCACTAAAAGATATGCCGTGTGTTGCTCTGCCAACGTGACGTTTGCGCGTGCAAAAACGGCAATAGGCAAAACAGCTCGTGGCACACAACAGCAACACGCGCCCCGGATAACGATGCACCACATGCGGCACCGGAGACAGCCCCTCTTCGTTCAGAGGATCAACCTCGCCACCATCCTCCAGCTCTGCGGCTGTGGGGACAAACTGCCGTGCAATTGAATCCCCTTTGGTATGGAGCAACTCAAGCAGATGTGGAGTAAGCCGCAAGGGATATGTTTCAGTGACCTGCTCCAGCGCGGCATGATCCATCCCTGAATGTGCTCTCAGTTGCGCTGCTGTCTTGTATGCGTTCTTGTTGTGCTCCTGCCATTTTTCCACGAACACAAACCTCCTATTTAAAAGGTAAAACATTCAATCTGCGTAAGTATAGAGCCCCTTGCGCATAGAACAATAGCTGGATCCATGCTAGACTTCGGCTCCCAGTATGGTTCTAATATGTTGCGCGCATTGGTGGGATACACTTCACCATGTGCCGTGCTCTTTCTCTATTTCTAACACTTACGGAGTTGCCATGAAACACTTCGCCGTCACCATTATTGGCAGAGACCGCCCCGGTATTGTTTCTGATAGCGCGCGGATTCTCTACGAACTCGGATGTAACGTTGCGGACTCAAGCAGCACCATTCTCGGCGGTCAGTTTGCCATGATCCTGATCGTCTCCCACCCCGATTTTGAGACTAGTGAGCCGTTGCAACGGGCGTATGCTGAGCTCGAAGACTCTGGGCTATCGGTATTTGTACGCACCTTGAAACCGGGGGGAGAAAAGCGTCCCGATCTTCCCGGCGAGTTGTGCATGATCTCGGTCTATGGTTCAGACAAGGCCGGAATTGTATATCAGGTAACCCGCCTGTTGAGCCAGAACAATGTCAACATCATCGACCTTGCCACCAAGCTGATTGGCACTGCAGAACGCCCAGTATACGTCATGATGTGCGAGGCAGTGCTTCCCCCCTCTCTGAGTGTCGAGGATATTCGCGATATGTTGGAGAATCTACGCGAGGAGTTGCAGGTGGATATCTCGGTGCGCAATGTAACTCCGGTGGAGCTGTAACCCATGGCCGTCCGTGAAGTACTGGTCTACCCTGCTCCTATCCTTAAACAGATGTGCAAGCCCGCAGACCCACATGCGCCAGAAACCATGGCCTTAGTACAGGATTTAATTGACACCATGTATGACTCTGGCCATTCCGTGGGGATTGCTGCACCGCAGATCGGTGCCCCACTGCGGGTTGCAGTGGTGGATGTGTCGGAGAGCAAACTGGGGCGCAAACACAACCACGGCCTGATGGTGATGATAAATCCAGAGATTATCGAACGCAGTGGGCAAAAAACCATGCGTGAGGGGTGCATGAGTATACCCGACTATACCGGCAATGTTGAACGCGCCAAGGAGATCGTGGTCCATTTTTTTGACCAGCACCTGAAGGACTGCGTCATCCACTGCAAGGGGTTTGAGGCGGTTGCGATCCAACATGAGCTCGACCATCTCGACGGGAAGCTGTTCCTCGACCGCATCTCTAACCCAAGCACAGAATTGTTCCGGCGTAAACATTAACCCTGCCAACACTACAGGCGTACCCCAGCTCACGGTATATCGGGGTACGCCTGCTCTGTTTCATCTGTCTGTCACGCGTGCCGTTGCAGGTACTCTAGCAACAGCCGCACACCAAAGCCGGTCCCGCCAGCAGGCTGCCCAGGACACCCTTTTTCACTCCATGCGGTTCCCGCGATGTCTACATGCGCCCACGGGCACTTAGGGGCAAAATGTTGCAAAAAGGCTGCGGCAGTAATGGTTCCCGCCGGACGCCCTCCTGTATTTTTTAAATCAGCAACACTGCTCTCAAGTTGCTTAGCGTATTCTTTACGCAGGGGCAACTCCCACAAGTGCTCACCGCTCTTCTCTCCGGCATGGATCAGGTCTCGCACCAATTCAGCATCACTACCCAGCACTGCGGCGGTGTGGTGCCCAAGAGCGATAATGCATGCCCCGGTCAGGGTTGCAATATCGATCACCGCGCGCGGATTTTTGCTCCCGACCCAGTGCAGAGCATCCGCGAGGATCAAGCGCCCTTCCGCATCGGTGTTGATCACCTCTATACTTTTACCCGCAGCTGAGCGGACAATATCGCCGGGACGTTGTGCAGAACCGGAGGGCATATTCTCCACCGCAGCGATCACGCCTACAACATTCAGCGGTAGCTGGAGGCGCGCAGCACTTATCAGGGTGGCCATAACCGCGGCACCACCGGCCATATCCATCTTCATCTGCTCCATCCCCTCTCCGGGCTTAAGCGAGATGCCGCCGCTATCAAACGTAACAGCCTTCCCCACCAGCGCTACCGGCGCTTCGCCCGCCGCGCCTCCGCGATACTCCATCACAATCAGGCGCGGTTCAGCGCTGCTTCCTTGCGCTACTGCCAGCAGTGCATGCAATCCCGCCTGTTCCAGCGCATTCTGCCCCAAAATCGTGGTTTTAATCCCCACTTTCTGACTTTGCTCCCACGCGGTGCACGCAAGAAACTCCGGGTTTTTTACATTTGAAGGCTCGTTTACCAAATCACGTGCTAACGCAGTGCCCTGCAGTATTGTCATCCGCATCTGCAGCACCTGTTTGAGTTTCACTCTCTGCGCTTCTGTAGCGGCGTGGATCACAATCTCTATCCGGGCACAACCTGGGTCTGGATCACTTTTGTATTTATCAAAGGTGTAGAGTTCGAGTCCGCATCCCTCTAGAAGCCACTCCACCTCTGTTGCAGTGGCAGACTCCGGCATGAGTGCTGTATCTATCTCTATTTTTTTGATCTTCTTCTGCTTAACCTGCGTCCCAATGTGTGCTCCAGCCTGGCGCCACTGCGTGGCATCGGGCGCGTCCCCCAGACCGACAAGAATAAGAGCAGCTTCCCCTACAACTTGCGGAGGAAGAAAAAGCACTGCGTCCGCCTTGGCACTAAACGCCCGACTACTGCGGACAAGCCCGAGTTGGCTCGAAGTATCGGGGGGGAAGCTCTCCCCGCGCTCCCACCCCTTCTGCTCAAGTACCATTACCCGCGCATCACAATCTGTCTCTTTATGGGCCGGATAGATAAAACTTATTTCTGGTAGCATTTTTTCCTCCTTTTCATCCCTGCATCGATGTTACGCGTTGTTATGCGCAGCGTTAAAATATTGCAATAACCAAACAACCTGATAGTATTAAAAGTCTTGTCAAGTGTAAGCCAACTGAGGCATTGCGACAATTGGTGCCTTTCGCAAAACATCTTGCTTCAACCATGCTTAAACCACTCTACCTTCGGAGAACTGCATGCCGGCTTTAAACGCCTTCCAGTTGCGCACTCGGGTAACCGCGGTATTTATCCTTACTATTTTGGTTATCGGTCTGATTGTTTCAGCAGTGGCCTTTGGGGTGTTAGTGCGCACCTTCATGACAGCAAGTGCAGAGCAACACAAGTTACATCTTAAGAGTAAACAAAAAGCTCTGGGTAATTGCCTGGAGCATCTAAGCGAACAGGCCAACCTGATTCATAGCTGCAGCCTGTGTTCAAATATGCTCTGCGCTTATAGTGAGAATCTCCTCAGCCTTGAAGACGTTGAATACGATAACACAATAAACATCGCGCAGGCACTAAAGCACTCGGAGATGATTGACGGAATCATCCGCACTGACCTTAAGGGCAAAGTGATTGCAAGCGTCGGCTCCGTATCCCCGCGCGACTCTTGGCCTTACATCCCCGGGGAAACTACTGGCACCGATGATCCTCCAGCAAGGGTGGTGTACTCCAGCATTCTTTCAGATCTTGGCACTCTGCGTATTATTGCGGTTAGCCCCATCCATGTAGATGAGAAAGCTTTAGGTTTCGATATTCTATTTTTCTCTCCGTTCCATTTTCTGGAGATCATGCAGGATCCTTCGGTGGAGGCCTCAGCGCTGTTTCATCCTGGCGACAACTCTGCCATTGTATGGGCAGCCAACATCTATAGTGACAATACCGATAGAAATCCACCTGAAACCCACGCTAAAGTTAAACAAATTATTCGTGGACTAGAACCACCCCATGCCACAGATAACGTGCTGGAATGGCCGCAAACATCCCACGGAGAACAACTTCAATTCATCTATGCGCGCATTCCGGGCAGTGATTGGTACATCGGCAGCTATATAGAAGAAAAAACTTCTTTTGCCTACATGCTACGCCAGCACATTTCCATCTTGGGCACAATATTCGGCCTCGCCTGCGCAGGCGGGGTGCTCTGTTATCTGGCTCTGCGCCCCCTCACGCACGGATTTGTCTCCCTGACTGCACGTTTAGAACAAACCAATGCAACTCTCAATGAGGAGATTAGTGAACGGCGCCAGGTGGAGGCAGAGCTGCGTTTGAGTGAAGAGCAGTGGGCCAACACCTTTGCCTCCATCGAAGATGCTATTTTCGTCCTCGATGCCAACGGGCATATAAACAAGCAAAACAGTGCTGCGCGCAAACTATGCTCAGCCTACAACA
>Ga0265295_1001758_pt1 | contig 36987 bp, 32 predicted proteins | sample Munlansysbiofilm_FD_192503 | JGI IMG/M metagenome (GOLD analysis project Ga0265295, IMG submission 192503) | Leachate microbial communities from a municipal landfill in Southern Ontario, Canada - Methane capture system biofilm | ecosystem: Engineered > Solid waste > Landfill > Unclassified ... | reverse complement strand
GGGCCCAATGCCGCAGGCTACACGGTGAACATTCCCCTGCCGCCCCACACCTCGGAAGAGGGCTATCTCTATACGGTGGAAAATGCTGTCCTGCCCATACTCGATGATTTCAAGCCGGATCTCATCATCAATTCCGCAGGTCAGGACAATCATTATTCCGATCCCATCACCAACATGAATTTCACGGCCCAGGGCTATGCAAGGCTCACGGAGCTTCTCAACCCCCACATCGCCGTGCTGGAAGGGGGGTATTCCATTGAGGCGGCCCTGCCCTATGTGAATGCGGGCATCATCCTCGCCATGGCGGGCCTTGATTACAGCCATGTACGGGAGCCGGACTACAATCCCGCAGGGCTGAGGGAATCACGGGACACGATCCAGTATATCCACAAGGTCTGTGAGCGGGTGATGGATCAGTGGCAGCAGCGGGGGCCGGAGCTTTCCCGGAAGGTTTTCGGCAAAAAGGACTTTCATGAGCGCTCCCGCTCCATCATGTACGATACGGACGGCATTTATGAGAAGCAGAAGGAGCTGCTGCGGGCCTGCACGGACTGCGCCGGATCTTTCCGCATCGAAAGTCAGTCCGACCGGGGCTGGCGCATCATCGGCGTGCATATTCCCGTGAATGCCTGCCCTTCCTGCAAGGCTCAAGGGGAAGAATGGTATGGGAAGGCATCCGGAGCGGACAAGGCCTATCTCCAGGATCGCAGTGAGGATCGTTATCTGAAAAAAAGTCTTTGAGAAAAACGGACAGGATTTTTTTGCTGAAAGGAGTCCCATTGGGCATGGAAGCCAAGGTCTTTCGCAGAACGCGGATTCGGCCCCATCTGGAAACGCGGATGCGGATGGCCGCAGCCATCCGGGAGTTTTTTATAAGAAGGGGCTTTCTGGAGGTGGAAACGCCGGTGCGGATTCCGGCTCCGGCTCCGGAAGTTCACATCGACTGTGTGGCCGCTTCCGGCGCCTTTCTTCAGGCCTCTCCGGAGCTGGCCATGAAGGAGCTTCTGGCTTCTGGATTTGAGAAGATTTTTCAGCTGGCCCGCTGTTTTCGTGGAGCGGAGCGGGGGGCAAGGCACCTTCCTGAAATGACTTTGCTGGAATGGTATGTGAAGGGGGAGGATTACCGCTATATGATGGCGGAAACAGAAGATCTCCTCTGTCATGTGGCAGGTTGTTTAAAAAAAGGCCCCCGTCTTTCCTGGCAGGGAAGGCCCTTTGATCTGACTCCGCCCTTTGAAAGGCTTTCCGTTGCGGACGCTTTTTTACGTTATGGGGGCATGTCTCTGGAAGAGGCTCTGGAAAAGGGCTGCTTCAACGAGGTGATGGGTCTTGAGATTGAGCCGGAGCTTGGTCGGGAGAAACCTGTTTTTCTTTATGAGTATCCCGCATCCGAAGCGTCCCTTGCCCGGATCAAGCCGGAAAACCCAGCCTTTGCTGAGCGTTTTGAGCTTTACATCTGTGGCGTGGAGCTGTGCAATGCCTACACCGAACTTGTGGATGCAAAGGAGCAGGCGTCTCGTTTCCGGGAAGCGGCTGCAGAAAGGATGCGCTTGGGCAAAAGCCCCTACCCCGAGGCCGCTGTCTTTCTGGAGGCCCTCAATCACATGCCGCCTGCCACGGGCAATGCCTTAGGTTTTGATCGTCTGGTCATGCTTTTTTCCGATGCACCAGACATTGATCACGTCACGGCGGTGTTGCCGGAGGAACTGTAATTTTCGTCTCCCAAGGATGGGGGGAGGGGTTGTTTATCTGGAGCCCATGGGGGTGACCCGGGTTCAGATTCGGATACAGAAAAAGGAGTCTACAACATGGAAAACACCTGGAATCCCGGCAGTCTTCTGCGTCTTTCCGGTTCCTATTGGCAGGTCTGCACCCTGCATACGGGGGTGAAGCTTGAAGTATTCACCCTTCTTTCTTCTGGCCCCCAAGGGGCTGAAGCTCTCTGCCATGCCCTGAAGGGGGATCTGCGGGGAGTGGTGGCTCTGCTGGATGCCCTTTGCGCCATGGGCCTTCTGGTGAAAAAAGAAGGTCTCTATGCCAACAGCCCGGCTGCGGAACAATTTCTGGTGAAAGAGGCTCCCGGCTATGTGGGCTACATGATCCTGCACCACCACTTTCTCATGGATCCCTGGAACCGTATGTCAGAGGCCGTTCTTACGGGAAGACCCGTGGAAACCCGCATCAGCGGTGCTACGGAAGAAGCGGAGCGGGAAAGTTTTCTTATGGGTATGTTCAACATTGCTTCGGCCACTGCGCCGGGTGTTGCCAAGGCCCTGGATCTTTCCGGATGTCACCGTCTTCTGGATTTTGGCGGAGGTCCGGGCACCTTTGCCATCCATCTTTGCATGGAAAATTTCCACCTTCAGGCGGAGGTATATGATCTGCCCACCACAAGGCCCTTTGCGGAAAAAATCATTGCCCGCTATGGCCTTGAATGCCGTATTGGCTTCCGGGATTTTAATTTCCACGAAGACCACCTGCCGGAGCCGGAAAGCTTTGATGCCGTATGGATTTCCCACATTCTTCATGGGGAAGGCCCGGAGGATGCCCAGGGGGTTGTGACAAAAGCCATGGGAGCCTTAAAATCCGGAGGCCGGATTTTCATTCATGATTTCATTCTGGAAGATCTGCGCACGGCTCCGCTTTTTGCAGCCCTTTTCAGCATCAATATGCTGGTGGCGACGGATGCAGGGCAATCCTATTCTGAGTCTGAAATCCGGATGATGCTGGAAAAGGCGGGGGCTTCGGGAATTCATCGGCTGGCATACAAGGGCCCCACGGAATCCGGGATTCTTGTGGGAATCAAGGCCTGATACGAGTGGCGCAGCACCGGGCTTTGAGTTTCTGAGAAGGCCTGATTTTTTGAGGATGGGCAGGCAGGGGCCTTTGTAATGCTTTCCTGCCTGTACTTTTTTTGCAACCCGAGGCATGGGATCATGAACGACCGACGACTTTTTTACCTGATTCACCGTGTGCATGCGAAGTTTATCCATGGATTGGATCAGTACCTTCTGGAAAAACTTGAGATTACAAGCGCCCAGCTGGTGGCCCTTTTCTATATCAGGGAGAACGACGGCTGCCTGCTTAAGGATCTGGGAGAGGGGATTCTTCTGAAAAGCTCCGGGATTACAGGGCTTGTGCAGCGCATGGAAAAAAACGGGCTGATCACCAAAAAGACCTGCCCCCATGATGCCAGGGGGTTTCGCCTCTACATGACGGATACGGGCCACACCATTGCAGAAAAAGCCCTTCCCATGGTGGCCTCCCTCAATGCGGTGATGCAGGAAGGCTTTTCTCCCGAAGAAATGGATACGGTTTTCCGTTTCCTCAATGTTCTTCTGGAACGCATGACCACGTTTTCCAAAGTTTCGGGATCAGAGGGGGCGGATGTCTTGTTTCTTGCTTAAGTGTATATGGGGAACCGTTCTGTCAGACCTACCCCAATCTGCCCATAGGTAGCTTTGGCGCTGACTTCCTGCTTCATAGAGACTGCCCAGAGGAACGGCTTGGTTTTCGCCAATAAAACTCCCCATGGTGAGGAGTTTTACGCCGATGAGGCAACCGCATACTCCTCCAGGTCTCACAATCTCTCCACAGGCTTCACATCCGGCGGAACTCGCCGTAGAAACGAATACTCAGTGTTTTTTAACAGATACCTTGTGTTGTGTAAAATGTATGAGACATACCTAGATTAAACACAAATGATCAGATTTAGTTATTTTTATTTTGAACAGTCGCAACCCAGCCTTTTTTCATGGCGTTTCGGGTTTGAGTCTTTGAGTTCTCCCGGTTTCTGGCAGAGGAGAGGATTTGCGCTTGACATTGATACGCGTGCGGAATAGTTTTGGTTTGTGTGCGTAGCAATTGTCTCCATCAGGCAATTTTCGGGAATGGCGATGGGCTGTACGTACAGGCGGTTTTTCATCAAAGAAGGCCAAGGCCTTAAATAAGGGGGATTTCATGGGAGACTGGCATAAGACAGGATGTGTGCTCTGCGCCCAGAACTGCGGGCTGGAAATTCTGGTGGAGGAAGGCCGGATGGTGAAAGTGCGGCCGGACAAGGACAACCCCAGAAGCGAGGGCTATGCCTGCCGCAAGGGGCTGAATGTGCTCTACCATCAGTATCCTGCGGATCGTCTCACCCATCCCCTGAAACGGGTGGGCGATGCCTTTGTCCCCATCTCCTGGGATCAGGCCATGGAGGAAATTGCGGAAAAACTGAAAACCGGCCTTGCGGCCCACGGCCCCCGCTCCTTTGCCTATCTGGGAGCTTCCGCCCAGGGGGGCCACATGGAAGCGGGGTTTGGGGTAAGCCTCATGCGGGCCTTCGGTTCCCAGAATCTCTACACGTCTGCAGGTCAGGAGTTCAGCGGAGCCTGGTGGGTGCAGGGCCGCATGTTCGGGAAACAGTATATCCTCACCGGCCCGGATGAGCACGAAACCCAGATGCTGGTGGCCTGGGGCTGGAACGGGATGCAGAGCCATCAGATGCCCAAGACCCCTAAGGTGCTGAAGGAAATCAGCAAAGATCCCCAGCGCCTTCTCGTGGCTGTGGATCCCAGAAAAAGCGAAACCGCTGAAATTGCGGATATCCACCTTGCCCTTCGGCCCGGAACGGATGCCCTCCTCATCAAGGCCATGATCGCCATTCTGGTGCAGGAAGGCTGGGAGAAAACAGAATACCTTGAAGCCCATTGCGAGGGCTGGGAGCGCATCCGCCCCTGGTTTGAAAATTTTGACAGCCGGGCTGCCCTTCTTGTCTGCGGCCTTGCCCATGAAACCGTGTACGAACTCTGCCGCCTCATGGCCACCCGCCGCTGGGGCTTTCATCCGGATCTTGGCATCTATATGGGCAGGCACAGTACCCTCAACTCCTATCTCCTCAATGTGCTGGGCGCTGTCTGCGGTATTTTCGGGCAAAGGGGTGGCAACATCATCCCCGGCATGGTCATGCCCTTAGGCTTTCATGCGGATGAGCGCAGCGAAAAGGTCTGGAAATCCGCCGTTACCGGCATGCCCCCTGCCGCAGCCGGGTCTTTTCCCTGCAGCATCCTGCCCGAAGAAATTCTCACCGACCACAAAGACCGCATCCGCTCCATCATCGTGAGTACCTGCAATCCCTTACGCTCCTGGCCGGACACCCAGGCTCTGGAAAAGGCCTTTTTAAGCCTCGATCTTCTCGTGGTCTGTGACATGGTCATGAGCGAAAGCGCCCGTCTGGCCCACTATGTGCTGCCCTGCCGCAGTTTCTATGAATCCTATGACGGAACCTTCTTTCCATGGACCTATCCTGAAGTGTATTTCCAGCTGCGAAGGCCCCTTGTAAAGCCCCATGGGGAAAGCCTTGAAGCCTCGCAGATTTTCACCCTGCTTGCGGACAGGCTGGGCCTGATTCCGGAAATCCCGGAAAAGGTGATGGAAGCCGCATCCAAAGACCGCATGACCTTTGGGGCCGAACTCATGGGCTGGATTGCAAACCATCCGGAGCACCTTTCCAAAATGCTCTTCATTTTGGGAAAAACTTTGGGCAAAACCTGGGACAGTGCGGCCCTTGCGGCCCTCTGGGGCATGATGATGACGGCCCCGAAATCTTTCAGAAAAAATGCAGCCCGTGCCGGATTTGAAACGGGCTTTGACATGGGCGACCGGATCTTTCAGGCCCTGCTGGATCATCCCCAGGGGCTCTGGGTCGGGAAGGTGGATACGGAAAACAATCTGAAAGAAGTCAAAACCCCTTCCGGAAAGATCGATCTCTTCATTGAAGAGCTGGCGGAAAAGGCGGCATCCCTGAATGCAGAAGAAGAAATAAAGGCCCTGACCCTGCCGGAGGATTTTCCTCTGGTTCTCAATGCCGGGCGGCACCGCTCCACCAACATGAATACCCTGATGCGTAACCCGGAATGGATTCAGGGAAAGCGGGGCTGCACCATTGCCGTGCATCCCGAAGAGGCCGCAAAACTCGGGCTTCAGGACAAAGATACCGTCCGGGTGGTCACGGAAGGGGGCAGTGCCATAGGCGAGCTGGAGGTGAAAGAGGACGTGCGGCCGGGTATGGTGCTGATTCCCCATGGCTTTGGTCTGATCTATGACGGGGTGAAATGGGGCTTTAATGTGAATGATCTTACGCTGCACACCCACCGGGATCCCATCGGAACGCCCCTTCATCGTTTTGTACCCTGCAGGCTTGAGGTCTGTGGGGAAGAAAAGGGGCTGTGATCATGCAGATCCGGGGTTTATCCATCGAAGCCTATCTGGAAAAAATCAGGGCCTTTCACGGTCATCTGGCTCCGGGCATGGTCTGCGGGGGCTTCATGGTGGAACTGGCCTTTCAGAGCCTTCCCGAAGGGGGGCTCTACGATGCCATTGCAGAAACCAGGGCCTGCCTGCCCGATGCCATTCAGGTACTCACCCCCTGCACCATCGGAAACGGCTGGCTGCGCATCGAGGATACGGGCCGTTTTGCCATTCTCTTCTATGACAAGCATACGGGAAAGGGAGTGCGGGTGGCTCTGGATCCGGAACGTCTCAAAAAGTGGCCGGAAGTCCATGTCTGGGCCATGAAGCTGAAGCCCAAAAAGGAGCAGGATAAAAAACGGCTTTTCAGTGAAATCATCGAAGCGGGTTTCGGGCTGTACAAGGTCGAGCGGATTGTTGTGGACCGGAAGCGTTTTCCCAGAAAAGGCCGGATTTTTACCTGCCCGGACTGCGGCGAAAGTTTCAGGGGATCGGAGCCGGGGTCTTGTGAGGCCTGCATGGGGAGGATGGCCTTTTTTCCTTTGCGGGAGGAGCGTTCCGGGATGCAGGCCCTTCCCGTGGAAGAGGCCGCGGGCTTAAAAGCCCTGCACGACATGACCCGCATTGAGCCGGGTGTTTCCAAGGGAGCGGCCATTGTGAAGGGCCAGAGCCTTGGGGAGTCGGACATTCAGCTTTTAAAATCCATGGGCAGGGAAAGGGTCTATGTGGAAGAAATCGGGGTGGAAGAAAAGAGGCTTGAGAACAGTGCCGATGCCCTTTTCCATGAAAACGAGGTCGCCCTTGCCTTTGCGGAAAAAATGGCAGGTTCCGGCATCACCTACCTTCCCTTTCCGAGAGAAGGAAAGATTGATTTCACGGCAAAGCAGGGGGGGATTTTCCGTGTGGATCGGGAACGCCTCATGCGTTTTAACCGCTGCGAGGGGGTGATGTGCGCCACCCGCAGGAATTTAAGCCCTGTAAGTTCCGGCATGGTGGTGGGCGGCACACGGGCCATCCCCCTTTACCTTGAAAAAAGTGCCTTTGACAGGGCCATGGAGGTTTTGGCCGAAGGCCCGCTCTTTTCCCTTGCGCCCTATGTTTTTTCACGGCTGGGAGTTCTTGTGACGGGAACGGAGGTCTTTGAAGGCCGGGTTCGGGACGGGTTTCTGCCCATTCTGGAAGACCTTGCGGCGGAGTATGGTCTGAAAGTCACGGAAAGCCGGATATGCCCGGACGATGCAAAAAAGATCGCAAAAGCCGCCCTGGAGATGGTGGAGGGAGGGGTTCAAGTGCTGGTGGTGACCGGAGGTCTTTCCGTAGATCCCGATGATGTGACCCGAAAAGCCCTTCAGGACGCGGGTCTTGTGGATGAGGTCTATGGGGCTCCTGTGCTTCCCGGAGCCATGACGCTCACCGGACGCATCGCTTCCACCCGTATCCTCGGGGTTCCCGCAGGGGCTCTCTATTCTGCGCCTACAGCCATGGACTTTCTTCTGCCCTGGCTCCTTGCGGATTTCCCCATCACGCGGGCCGACATGGCAAGTCTCGGGGAAGGCGGTTTTCTCGATGCCGGACGCAGGAAATTTAAGGGAAACCCATGACCGGTAAAAAACCATGATAAACGACTGCACGGGCGTTATCCTTGCAGGCGGGCGCAGCACCCGCTACGGAGGGCGGAACAAGGCCCTGGCTCCCTTTGGAGAGGGCCGTCTCATGGATGCCGTGCTCAGACCCATGACAGAAATTTTTGGCGAAAAAATCCTCATCGTAAGCCGGGAAACCGGGCTTTATGGGGATTTTGGCTTTCCTGTGGTTGCCGATGTTCTCCCCCTTCCCGGAGCTGCCACGGGCATCCATGCAGGCCTTTTTCATGCGAAAACGGATATCATTTTTGTGGTGGCCTGCGACATGCCCTTCATACGGCCGGAGCTGATCCGCCTTGTGCTTTCCCACATGCATCCTCCCCTCCTTGCCCTTTTTCCCTGCCATGGAAAAAACCATCTGGAACCCCTGTGCGCCGCCTATCACAGGGACGGCCTTCCTGTCCTTGAAAGCCATATCCTTGAGGGTAAAAGCAAGGTGCAGTGGATTTTTACAGGGGAGCAGAAGGGCCTTGTTCCGGAAATTTTGCTGAGGGAAGCCGATGATGATCTGAAATCATTTATCAATATCAATTCGCCTGAGGATGCGAGGAAGGCAGGGGGGGAGAGTTTCTGGTGAGGGAAAATGCGGTGATCGGAAATAAAATCTTGCCATGGGAAAAGAGGCAGGATAAGGAAAAAACATCGTTTCAGGGCTGAGGAAAGGTGGGATAGGGAAAGAAAACCCGCCCCTGAAAACTTGCAGCATGAAAATGATGGGGAGGGTATTCCGGCCTTTTTTCCATGTTTTGGGGCTGGATAGCGGAATACATGGAAAATCAGGTTTTTTTGGGATAAACGGATAAGGGCTGAACAGGATTTTCCATGTTTTGCCCTTGAATATCAGAATAAACGGAAATTTTTCCAGATATAGGGACGGATAACATGGAAAATTTCCATTTATTGTACTGTTATACAGGAAAACTACGGATCATGAGCGACTTAATCAATATTAACAAAGGCAAGAAAACCAAAATTGTTCAACTTCTTACCAAAGGAGCAGACAAACGGTTCGGTCATGTGCTTTATTTAACTTCCTGCTATTTTTCACCCGATGCAGCCGAAAAACTTATCAGAGAGCTACAAACCCTCATCAACATAAAAAGTGTGTACATTTATATTGATAGGAAAACTGCTATAAGCATAGGGCAGCAGCCACTAGAGGAACTATCTTTAAATCAGAATCTACCTGAAATATTCATATTTGCCGTTGAAGCTAGTGTATTATTCCATACGAAAGCATATGCATTATTATCTTACACGAAAGATGGTCTGCTAAATAAAGGTAGCCTTGTCGTTGGTTCTGCAAATCTTACGGGGGCTGGTTTAACAGCTTCATCGGGTAATATTGAATCAGTATTAGACTCACAGGATGCAGAAATACTAAATGAATTCGTGACTCAACTCGATAAATTGAAAATCATTAAACTAGACCAGCTCGAAGTTTTTCGATCTCAAGAATCTTACAATTTTAAATATGCATTACTGCACGAAGGTGCATTTATTCATAAGTGGTTAGATGATCTCGGGCGTTATCTTTCAGTTCGGTATCAACTTAACGAAAATGGAAAGTCAAGAATTGGTGATGAGCTGTTTAAAAATGCTGGTTTTAATATTGACACAGCAACAATTAGTAAACGCTACTTTGATTTTAACTACGAACCTGCGCATTTAGAAAACACTGAAAACTTAAGGAGACGCTTTGGTATAGAAACTTACCTGGGCCACTGGATTCCCAATTCAGCACTTGAAACAGTACTAGATCAAGAAGGATTTGATGAGTTTTGCACAAAACTACGCACAGAACTTAATCAACAACTTCCAACCATTAAAGAAAGAATATTGAATGATCTAAGGCATCTGGAACAAAATGATTTAATAGTTGAATCCGAGAATAATCCACTTGAAAGCTTTGAATCAAAAGTTGAAACACTATTAACAAATCGAGTTAAACTGCAAAGAATATTCAGTAAGTATGAAATATTTCCATTACCGTATGATCTGACTCAAAAAAGTGAGATTGAAGAATTATTTGATCAAATGCTCTCACTATGCCAATCACGAAAACAGAAAAATATTGCGCAAAAGGCTTTCATTTCTGGATTTACAAATAGCTCACTCCTAGAATTCCGTCTGGTTCTTAATGTGGAAAATGAATCTGAAGATGAATAAATTTGTATAACTTACCGTTGCACCTGACAAGCCCAACTTGCGCGGCCTGCGGCCGCTCAAGTTGGGCTTGCAGGTGAACTTTACGTTGGGCTCCATCAGAGGACATATGCGATTCCTGCAAATCAGTATCTTAGTTTTGTTTCTGTCCACGTCTGCTACTGTCTCCGCCAGCGATCGGACGGTTGATGGTGCAACCGATTTGCTCGTAGCCCTCCTTCTGGACACCAATGCCGGCGAACACCGCAAGGCGAGACAGATTCACTACGTCAAAGACAAGGCAGGTATGGCGCTGGTATTTTTTACTGTCGAAGGTTTCAATGGCGGCAACAACTACACTTTCTACCTTGCGATATTTGAACCAAGTTGGAAATTCGACCCAAGCAAAGGCGAGGCACAGCAACGTAACGTATCAAACATTTCGAAATATAGGTTGGTCGGTTACTCACCGGTTGGAGGCAAGGGCTGGCGGTCTGTTGATTTTGCGAAGTTCACGGTAGAAAATAAACAAATCACACTTCAAACTAAAGAGTACGCCAGCAATGACCCAATGTGCTGCCCGTCAAAAACAGGAACCGCTATCTACAGAATTGAAAATAAACAGCTCATCGAGCTTAAGCCCAACAAGGCTAATCCAGCCGATGCCAAAAGCCGCGCGGCTGATTAGCGACGTTAAGCCACACAATCAGTAGTGGAGCTCTATGACAAAACAGAGATTGATTCTGCTATTCGACGGAACCTGGAACGATCCAGAAGACCAAACAAATGTTTTTCGTATCGCGGGGCTGACCCGTGAATATGATGGCGATTTGAGGCAGAGATTTTTCTATGACCCGGGTGTCGGTACTGGTAGGTTCGACCGTTTCAGGGGAGGCGTCTTTGGCTCTGGGCTAAGCAAAAACCTGCTACAGGGTTACGAGTGGCTCGCAAAACGCTACAGCAGTGAAGACGAAATTTGGATTTTTGGATTCAGTCGTGGCGCATATACGGCAAGAAGTCTTGTTGGTTTAATACAAAAATGCGGGCTCCTGCGCATCGTCACTCCAAGCTTGCTGGATAAGGCAGAGCGCATCTACAGAGACAAGGGCTTGAGACCGGACTGCGACGAGTGCAAGGCATTCAGGAACAACTACAGCCTTACTCCGAGGGTTCACTTCATAGGTGTATGGGATACCGTCGGAGCACTGGGTATTCCGGGAACAAACCTTTCCGAGCATGGAAAGTATTCGTGGCATGACACCGAGCTCTCGAGTATTGTCAATTTTGCATACCATGCAGTTGCACTGGATGAACATAGAGCCGCCTACGATGTGCCGCTGTGGACTGGCGAAAACGGGCAGAAGAAGCCGGAAAACCAGGAGGTTGAGCAGCGTTGGTTTATCGGTGCTCATGCGAATGTAGGCGGTGGCTATGGCTCAGGGGACTTGCTTGCCGACATTCCTTTGCAGTGGATGATGGAGAAGGCTTCGAGCGCGGGCTTGAAGCTGGACGGGTTTGTTGCTTCAGAGGATGCGTGGAAAACCAAACCACGGGATTCCTTCAGGGATTTTCTGAAAGGGGTTTATGCATGGTTCCGAAAGCTTCGGGCCTCGGGCGATGGTCGGCACTTCAGAAAGTTCGACAAGGGGAATAAAGGAAAACCAGCTGTCAACGTTACTGTGGATGCGAGTGTTTGGATGCGTTGGAAAGATCCCGAGTTCAACTATCGGCCACGAACTCTGATTGATGCCGACCAGCGTCCACCGGAGCAATACATTGCGGCTTCCATAGACCCATGACAGGAGGTCTTGGCAGAAAAATCCTCATCGTGAGCCGAGAAAGCGGCCTTTATGGAGTTTGGTTTTCCTGTGGTACAGGATATTTCCCTTTTCCCGGAGTTGCCACGGGCATCCGTTTCAGTTTTGCATAATGATCGCCGCATCATCAATGATTACAGCCGCATTTTTTAAATGGGAACCCGCAGATCAGGGGAATATCCGCTTCCCTCACATCCAGATGTCGCATGATGTCTTCCCGTCTGCCGGACAGATCCGGAGTTGTTGTCATGGCAAAATACCCCATACGCAGTTACGCTTTCCTATCCCATCCATGAAATGCAGGCAAGCTTCAGGGAATATGCTTTGGCCTGCCGTTTAAATCTGCTCTCCCGGAAGCCTCGCTCTCTGCCACCTTTCAGCTCCATGCAAATGGTCACACCCAATCCCAATCTCTTCCCAATACAGCACAAACATCCTTGCCTTAGCCTTTCAGGGCGCGGGCGGTCGCTTTTGCGTCCCGCCGGATTTTTTCCCAAGCCCCCTCCTTGCCCATGAAAGGAAATACCATGGCCAGAGTCGATCTCCATGTCCACTCCCTTTACTCCGAACGTCCGGCCAACTGGTTTCTCCAGCGCATCGGTGCCTCGGAATCCTATACCCCGCCGGAAACCATCTATGCCCAGGCGCTGGCAAGGGGCATGGATTTTGTCACGGTAACGGATCACAACTGCATGGACGCGGCCCTTCTTCTTAAAGAACGTTATCCGGACAAAGCTTTCACAGGGGTGGAATCCACCACCTATTTTCCGGAAAACGGCTGCAAGATCCACCTCCTTCTCTATGGCCTTTCGGAATCCCAGTTTGCGGAGGTGCAGAAGACCCGCAGGGACATCTATGCCCTCCGGGAGCTGATCCGGGAGCAGGACATTGCCCATTCCGTAGCCCATGCCACCTATGCCATCAACGGCAGGTTGAACCTCGATATTCTGGAAAAGCTCATGCTGCTTTTCAATGTCTTTGAGGGCATCAACGGTGCCCGCAGTCAGGCTTCCAACACCACCTGGACGGCGGCCCTTCAGGCCCTCACCCCGGAAAAGCTGGAAAATCTCAGAAAAAAACACGGCATCCTGCCCATGGGAGAAAAACCCTGGATCAAGGGCTTTACGGGAGGCTCCGACGACCACTCCGGGCTTTTCATCGCCAAGGCCTGCACCCTTGCCGATGGGGCCAGCCCCGAAGCCTTTCTCCATGCCCTGAAAAAGAGGGAGAGTCTGGCCCAGGGAAAACACAATGACGCCAAATCCCTGGCCTTTGCCCTGTACAAGATCGCCTATGATTTTTCCCTCACGGAAAGTACTCCCCTGCACCGCTCGGTTCTTTCCCGGCTGGGGGATGCCATCCTGCATCCCCAGGGAGGGGATGAAACTTACGGGAAGCCTGAGATCAGAACCGGGGAAGAGGGGCAGATTCGTCTTCTCCTTGCCGCACTGCGGGAGAGTCCGGGGCCGGAGGCAGGAGAAGAGAATCCGGAAGCCTGGCTGGAAGGGGTGTATGACAAAATCACAAGGGTATCCGACGCTTTTTTCAGAAACATTCTCCTTTCCATCGTAAGCGATGTGCGCAGGGGCAATTTCGACCACGTCATCCGCAATATTGCATCTCTTCTTCCCGGTATTTTCCTCTCCATTCCCTTTTTCATGACCCTGCGTCACATGCAGGATGGCCGCAGGCTGCTTTGTGAACTGAAGGCCACGCACCTCGAATCCGGAACCTTTGATAAGAAAGTTCTCTGGTTCACGGATACCTTTCAGGAGATGAACGGTGTGGCCGCCACCCTCCGGGAGATCGCGACCATGGCGGAGCGGGAGGGGCTTCCCGTCCGCATCCTGACCTGTCTGCCCCCCGGAAGTGCAGAGGTGCCGGAAACGGTCACAGACCTTGCGACCTTCCTCTCCTTTCCCCTGCCCTGGTATGAACACATTGAGGTGCGGGCCCCCTCCCTTCTCACCGCCATCCAGAAGCTTGGCGCCTTTGAGGCGGATGAGATCTGTATTTCCACACCCGGCCCCGTAGGTATTCTGGGTCTTCTTCTGTCAAGGCTTCTCAACCTGCCCTGTCGGGCCGTGTATCACACGGATTTTGCAGCCCAGGCAAAAGCCATCACAGGCAATGAATCCCTTTCTGATATCGTGGAAAACGCCACGCGTTTCTTTTATTCCTTTGCCGATGAAATTCTCGTACCCAGCCGGAGTTACATGGATCTGCTTTCCGCAAGGGGGCTGGAACGATCCCGCATGCGGCTTTTCATCCGCGCCGTGGATACAGGCCTTTTTGCCCCCCGGCCCGGAGCGCGGAAGCGTCTTGAAAAAACATACGGCATCACGGCCCGCCATCTTCTTCTCTATGCAGGAAGGATTTCCAAAGACAAGGGGCTGGATCGTATCCTGGAGATCCACCGGATGCTGGGGGAAAGGGGACGGGATGTGCATCTGTTGCTTGTGGGAGAAGGGCCGGATCTGGAGGCCATCCGCCACCAGCACAAAGGACGCGTCACGTGTACGGGCAGGGTGGAAAGGGAGGCGCTGCCGGAATTTTACGGCGGATCGGATTTTCTGCTTTTCCCCAGCACCACGGATACCTTCGGCATGGTGGTGCTGGAGGCCCAGTCCTGCGGGCTGCCTGTGCTGGTGTCCGGCGTGGGCGGGCCAAAAGAGATTGTGGAGGACGGGAAAACAGGACGGGTGCTGCCCGCAGAGGATACCCATGCCTGGGTGCGCTGTCTTGAAGGTCTGTTCCGGGTCATGGAGAGCCAGCCTCTGAAGTACCGGGAGATGCGGGCCGCCGCCCGGAAGGTGGGGCTGGCCTCAGGCTGGGCCGCTGCACTGGAAACGCTTTTCGGTCATGCTTCTTCCGGAGAGGAAAAAGCCAGACCTGCGGCATGAATCGCAGGGGATTTTCAGACCTGCCTGGCCGGAAGGTCTGCCCTTGAGGCTGGGCTGGAGAAGAGCTTTCAGATGAAAAGAGAAAGGGGACGCCCTGGGGCGTCCCGCAGATTTTTCATCAGAAAACGTTTTCTGAAGGCAAAGAGGATGCCGGACTCAGGCCCAGTCCTGGCAGAGGGCCTGAACAAGGCCGGGGATGGTGTATTCCAGGGCTTCGGTGTGCACAGAAAAGCCGAGAGCCCTGGCCGTGTCTGAGGTGATGGGACCGATGGAGGCCACCTTCAGGGTGTCCGTGAGTTCGGTGAAACGATTTTCAGGGAGCAGGGCCTTGAAATTTCTGACCGTGGAAGAGCTGGTAAAGGTGACGATATCCGCTTCTTTTTTTTCGAGAATGGAGACAAGGGCCTCGGCCTGATCTGTCACGGGCAGGGTAACATAGGCCGTGACCTCATCCACGTCTGCGCCCATCTCTCTCAGGGAGTCAGGGAGTACGCTCCTTGCTTCCTCGGCCCTGGGCAGGAGTACCCGTTGACCGGCCATGGCTTCGGTTCGGAAAGCATCCACCACAGATTCGGCCCGATAGCTTTCGGGAAGGATGTCACAGCGGATGCCAAAGCTTAAAAGGCGTTGGGCGGTCACAGGACCGATGCAGGCGGTTTTTACCTGATGCAGGGCGCGTACATCCAGCCCCTTCTCAAAAAGTCTTTGAAAGAAATATTTTACGCCATTGGCGCTGGTGAAGACCAGCCAGTCGTAGCGGTTGAGCCTTTCAATGGCACTGTCCATGGCGCTTAGGTCTTTGGGTTCTTGTACCCGGATGGTGGGCATTTCAATGCAATGGGCCCCCAATTCCGTGAGCTGATGCAGAAGATCGCTGGCCTGCTCCCTTGCCCTTGTGACCAGGATGCGTTTTCCAAGAAGGGGTCTTTCCTTTTCAAACCAGGCAAGGTTTGCCCGCAGATCCACCACCTCTCCCACCACAATGATGGCAGGTGCCTGAAGACCCGCTTTTCGCACTTCTTCCTCAATGGTGGAGAGGGTGCCGGTAACGGTTTGCTGGCGGCTGGTGCTGCCCCAGCGGATGAGAGCCACCGGGGTCTGAGGGCTCCGGCCGTACTGGAGAAGTTTGGCGGTGATGAGGGGAAGGTTCTTTACCCCCATATAAAAGACCAGGGTTCCGATGCCCCGGCTTAAGGCTTCCCAGTCGATGCGGGAATCTTCCTTGGTGGGATCCTCGTGTCCTGTGACAAAGGCCAGGGTGGCGGTCATTTTGCGATGGGTGAGGGGAATGCCCGCATAGGCGGAAGCGGCAATCCCTGCGGTCACGCCCGGAACAACCTCAAAGGGAATGCCTTCGGCCTGGAGGACTTCCGCTTCTTCTCCCCCCCGTCCGAAGATGAAGGGATCGCCGCCCTTGAGTCGGACCACGGTGCGGCCCGTGCGGGCCTTTTCCACAATCAGACGATTGATGCCTTCCTGGGAAAGGGTGTGATCCCCTCCTTTTTTGCCCACATAGATGCATTCCGCCTCCTTTGCCGCCAGAGCCAGGAGGGCGGGTGCCGCAAGATAATCGTAAATCACAACACCGGCGCGGGCCATGCACTCCTGGCCTTTGAGGGTGAAAAGGCCGGGATCGCCGGGACCTGCGCCGATAAGATACACTTTTCCGGGTTTCATGGGTTTTCCTTGTCAAAGCCCGGCTTGTGGGAAAGCGGGCATGGTTATGGGCGAAGGGTTCAGACTCCGCAGCCTGCGCAGGAGGATGCAGAGCATCCGGAACATCCGGAAGTACCCGCACTGCGGGTCACCGTGCTTTCGCCTCCCGCTCCGCTCCCTTTACTGATAAAGCCGCAGGCGGACATGAGGCGCTGAACCTGTTCCCCATTGCAGTGGGGACAGCCGGGAATTTCGTCTTTTTTCATCACCAGGGATTCGAAATTTTTTCCGCAGGACTGGCAGTGGTATTCATAAATGGGCATGAGGGTTTCCCTTTCTTTATTTGTAAAAGCGGTACAGAAAATCAGAACTCTGCACGGGTTTGATGATGCAGAAACCCGCCTACGGGGGATTTCTGAAAAATATGAAAAGCATCCGGGCAGGCCCCGAATCCGGGATCAGGCGTCCAGGGCCTGTGGCAGGACGCTTTCCAGGGCAAGCCGATCTTTTTCTGTCAGTGTTTCGCCGCCTTCCTGTGCCTGCATGAAAAGTGTCCCGGCCTCCTCAAAACGGCCTTGCCGCATACGGATACGGGCCAGGCGAAGGGCAAAGAGGGCGCGTCCGGGTTCCAGGGTCAGGGCTTCTTCGCAGAAGGTGGCGGCAATGTCCGGATTTTCTCCCTTTTGATCAAAGCAGGCGCCCAGCCCGGAGAGCACGGCTGGATCCCGTGGCATGCGGCGCAGGGCCTGGCGGAAGAAGGCAAAGGCTCTGGGAAGATCTCCGGCGTCAAGGCAGGCTTGGGCAAGAAGGCCGAGGGCGGGCCCGTTTTCCGGTCTCAGGGCGCAGGCCTTTTCAAGGCAGGGCAGGGCAAGATCCTGTTTTCCCAGGGCCATGTGCATCCTCCCCAAGTGAAAGGCGCTTTCAAAGCTCAAGGGATTGAGATGTAAGGCCTTTTCAAAAAAAATGCAGGCCTTCTCCTTTGCCCCCTGCATCTCGTGGAGCAGTCCCTGGTTATAGACGGCCATGGCCTCCTGGGGGGCGGCCGCATGGCTGCGGTCAAAGGCCTCCAGGGCTTTGTCAAAGTCCTGAAGTACGGCAAAGCACACCCCAAGGCTGTTGAGGACATTGGCGTTAAGGGGATCCAGGATGAGGGCGGCCTCGTATTCGGCGATGGCTTCGGCGATGCGGCCTTCCTGATAAGCCTCGTCTCCGGAGATGTTCAGGCTGACAGCGTCAAAAAAAGTGGTGGCCCCTGGTCCCAGCAGATGGCTGTGGGTGAGCGCCTTGCGTGCCTGATCCAGGGCCTGTTCCGGAGAAAAGCCGGGCAGAGGATGGGTGTAAATCCCGATGTTGAGGGAAATACCCTGGCTTTGTTTTTTCAGGCTGGCAAGTATCTCCTGGGGTTCATCCCCAGGGTTTTCCAGAAGCAGCAGAAAAAAGAGGTCATTTTCCTGGGCCATATGCAGTTTTTCTCCATGCGTGTGCTGAAGGGCTGCAAGGGCGGGAAGAAGGGCCTCGGTGTTTTTCGGAGCGTCCGGTGTAGGGCGCAGGGCGAGCAGGGCGAAGGGGGGGGAAGCGGGCCCTGTGAAATGGGGAATGAGGGTCTGGGGAGGGGAAAAGCGCACGGGCTCCGGAGGCACAGGCGCAGGCTGAGGCCGGGAACAGGGTCCAGGGCCTGGGGTTCCGTTGGTCCGGAGAAAAGGATCTGAAGTTTCCTGATGCAGGGCATGGGCCTTCATGGGCTTTCCTTTTCGGGTTGGGGGTCCGGGGATTTTGCACTGAAAAGGGTGGCAAAGGTGCGGACGATGGTTTCGGGTTCTCCATCCTGAAGGGTGCGGACATCCATGATGAAAAGGTTTTCTTCCACACGACCGATGATGGGAGGATTGGCGGCCCGGAGCCTGCGCTCCAGGGCTGCGGCGGAGCAGGCGCTACTGCGGATGCACAGGCAGCGGCTGGGAAGATCCTGGGTGGGCAGAGCACCGCCTCCGGCCCTGGCTGTGCTGGGGCGTACGGTAATTTCCATACCAGGCAGGTCCAGTTGGAGCAGTTGTTCCTGAAGGGTGTGGGCCCTCCGGATACAGATATTTTCGGAAAGGGTGAGCATGCGCAGGGTGGGGATGGCAAGAAGGGCTTCACGGGGATCCCGATAAAGCCTCAGCGTACCCTCCAGGGCCGCCAGGGTGAGTTTGTCGATGCGCAATGCACGGGTGAGGGGATTGGCGCGTATGGCCTCGATCCAGGATTTTTTTCCGACAATGATACCCGCCTGGGGACCGCCGAGGAGTTTGTCTCCGCTGAAGGTGACAAGGTCTGCTCCTGCCTGGAGGGATTCCTGCACCGTGGGTTCCTTGGCAAGGCCGTAGGGTGAAAAATCCATAAAGGTGCCGGAGCCAAGGTCGTCCATGACAGGGATGCCATGCTGGCGGCCCAAGGCGGAAAGTTCTGCCATGGGAACGCTGGATGTAAAACCCAGAATCTGAAAATTGCTGGTATGGACTTTAAGGAGAAGGCCGGTATTTTCCGTGATAGCCTGGGCATAATCCCTGAGGTGGGTGCGGTTGGTGGTTCCCACTTCTTTCAGGATGGCCCCGCTTTTGGTCATCACATCCGGAATGCGAAAGGACCCCCCGATTTCCACCAGCTCTCCACGGGAAACAATGGCTTCTTTTCCACGGGCCAGGGTGTCGAGGCAGAGGAGAACAGCTGCGGCATTGTTGTTCACCACCATGGCGGCTTCTGCGCCGGTGATTTCCGTGAGCAGGGAGGAAACCGCCGTATAGCGCAGGCCCCGTCTGCCACTTTCAAGGTTGAATTCAAGGTTGCTGTACTGGTCAGCAACGGTGAGGATGTGTTCAATGGCCTGACGGGGAAGCAGGGATCTCCCCAGGTTGGTGTGCACCACAACGCCTGTGGCATTGATTACCCTTCTGAGGTGAGGGGTGAGTGCGGTCTCAAGCTGTTGGCGAATCCGGTTCATGAGGGTTGCGGTGCTGCCAGCAGTCTCGATCGCCTGAATCTGGCCGTCAAGGATGGCTCTGCGTTGCTCTTCCAGCACTCCGCGTATGATGCGGGTTTTGAGGCTGTGGGGAATGCGGGCAAAGGTTTCATGGGAATCCAGTTCCAGCAGAAGGGTGTCCACTCCCGGAAGGGTTCGCAGCAGTGTCTGGATGGCGACGGTCATATGTTTTTTAAAGCCTTCTCGTACAGGTCTTTATCGGGCAAGGCCTGGTTTCTGGTAAAGGACGCTTTCTGGCTGCATGCTGAAGACATCCATGGGCAGGGTATCAATGAAGCTTTCAAGATCCTGGGGTCTCATGCCGATCTCAGCCAGTCTCTCAATGAGGCTGCCTTTACTGGATTCGGGGAATACGCCGGACTGAAAACGGGCCATGATGAGATCGGCAATGTGAACAATATAGGCCAGCTTGTCCTGGTCTTTGCTGTTTTCCGGATGATGATGATGGCGGATGGCCTCAATCAGGTTTTCGGGGAAGGCCCATTTGATTCCCAGCTTGGCCCCCACCTCACAGTGATCCACACCGAGAATGCGGCGTTCCACTTCCAGAATACGATGTTTTTCCTGCTTCATGCCCCTGTAAAAAAGCGGACATGCGGAGGTGATGTGCTGATCCAGGACCACCATGCCGATATCGTGGAGCAGGCCTGCGGTGTAGGCTGTGGCCGGATGGGCAATGCCCGTGTGAGCGACGAGCCGCTCGGCCACAAGGGCTGTGCCGATGGCGTGGTGAAAAAGGCCTCCCTTGCACAGGGAATAAACGGAGTCGCTTTGTCTGTAAAAATCCTTCAGTGCCGCGGAAATGATGGATTTGACAAGGGTTTCCTGCCCAAGGAGAATGAGGGCGTCGTCAATGGAAGCCACCTGGTTGCGGCTGGCGTAGAGGGCGGCGTTGCACATGCGCAGGGTCTGCGCTGTGATCACCTGATCCCGGCGCACTTCATGGGCAATTTCCCTGAAGTCGGCGTCCTCGGAGGTGACCATGCGCAGAATCTTGAGAGCCACCTGGGGAATGGGTTTGAGGGCTTTCACACTGGCGGCAATGGCATCTGCTGAAGGGGGGGCGTAATGAAAGGCTTCCTCCGGATCCCGCAGCAGGCCTGAGGGATGAATGCGGCTTTTGCCGGTGTTCAGGTCGATCTCGAGCGTGCAGGTGAAAAAACCGCCGGTTTCCGAAGCTGCAATGGAAACCTGATAGCGTTTAAGCAGCTGATGCACCCGTTCTGCGGTGCGACCTCCGATGTCTAAGGCCATGTCCTGCTCGCTCACAGGCCCCACAAGCGCGCCACCCGCTATGGTGGCGCGCATATTGTCCGGATGGGCACCCTTTTCAATGAGGGCTTTCAGAAAGGCGGGTATGCCTGTACTGGCATATTTGCCAGGATGGTTCCCCTGAGATCCGGAAACAGGGTCCGGAAGCAGGATATGCACAAGCCCCCCCACACCGGCCACAGGATCATGGATGGCGACACCGACGCAGGTGCCCAGGAGCGCCTTGAGGATCAGGGGCTGTTGGTCCGCAGCAACAAGAAACTGCCCTGAGGCCACGTAGTGAATTCTGGATTCCATAGATGCTCCGCATTTGTTTTTTTCCTGCCAGAGAAAATCCCCAGAGGATGCCACAACGTTCCCTCATAACATTTCAGGGACTTTGGATTCAAGCCTGATTGCGGGGTGAGAAAAAAGACTTTCGGATTGTGGGGAAGATCCAACCAGGATCCAGAGTTCCTGCCCCCTGCCTTTTTGGTTCTGCCTGGCCTTGCTGTGGCTCCGGGACAGGCCCAAGGCCTGCTCCAATCATGCAGTAAGGATTTTTTTTGTCAATCGGGATGGCATGCCGGAAAAATCGGCTGATCCGACCGTCTCTTCTTTGAATGGTGAAAAAAACTTTTTGAGAAAGGAGGGTTCAGTTTTTCAAGGGGAGATCCGATAGAAAAAGACATGAACCTGTGGACCTTGAAAGGAGGCAGCCATGCAGATTGTATCCTCATCCCTTCAGATGGTGGGCATCTCCCGGCAGGAGGTGCAGACCCAGCGCAGTCTGCGCATGGTGGTGGAAAATCCTCTGAAACAGGAAGAACGTCCCGGAAAGGGCCTGGGTGGAAGCATTTCCCTTCTGAAGAGTGCAGGGGTCAGTGACCGGGGGCTGAAACACATTGATCTTGAGACCAGCAAGCGCCTTGTGCAGCTGATTCTTGAAGCCCTCACCGGAAAAAAAGCGGAGACTCCTTTTTTCCGGCCTGAACCTGTGCCGGAGTTTCCCAAAGACATCCTTTCCGGAGGCCAGGGATCGGCCTTTCGCATTGAGGAAGTGGTACACACCCGCACGAGCCAGGAAAGCCTTTTCATGGCCCAGGGAGAGGTGGTGACCGCAGATGGCCGGACCCTGACCTTTTCTGTGATGCAGATGCAGTCCAGAAAGGAAGAGAGCTTCATGGCAAGGGATGTGAACCTTGTGGATCCTCTTGTGATTTCCATGGACGGCCCGGTGACCATGGGCAATGCCCGTTTTACCTTTGATCTCACGGGGAATGGGCAGGAGGAATCCCTGGGTATGCCCTCCAGGGGCGCGGGTTTTTTATTTCTGGACGGCAATGGTAACGGCCGTGTGGATAATGGTAAAGAGCTGTTCGGAACCCAATCCGGTGACGGTTTTGCGGATCTGGCCGCCTATGACAGCGATGGCAATGGATGGATCGATTCCGGTGATTCGGTGTTTTCAAAGCTCCGGATCTGGCATCCCGAAGATGGGACAGCAGGTGCAGGCCGCTCCCTTGCGGAAATGGGCATTGGCGCCATCGGCCTTGCCCGTGTGGCCACTCCCATGGATGTGGGAGGGGAAAAGGGAGGGCGCATCCAGAGTACAGGACTTGTTCTGAGTGAAACGGGGAAGGTGGGCAGGGTGCACCATCTGGATCTGAAGGTCTGAGCCTTCGCGTACGCCGGGGGGCTGAACGCGGCTGGCCTGGAAGGTTTTTGATATGCTGTGAATTTTTCGGATTTTGAGAATGAAATGCCTGGGAATACGGGGCCGATCCATCTTAAGACCTTGAACGGAAAGATGGAGTCGGCATGCGGAAATCGAAAAAAAGGCGTTTTTTGAATGTCTGGATCCTCACCCCGCCCGGTACACCCGCCGTCCCGCCACCCAGGTTTCCCGCACACGGGCAAGGCAGCCCGTTTTCACCACCACGAGATCCGCAGGCCCGTCCGGCCGGAGCTGCCCCGTTCTTCCTTCCGGATCGAGAAAGGAGCCCGGCCCGGAAGTGACCAGACCGAAGGCCCTTTCCAGGGGAATGCCCAGCTTTTTGTGGGCCGCAAAGGGGGTCTGGAGCAGGCATTCGGGATAATAGTCGCTGATGAGACCGTCGCAGAGTCCTGCGACCACGGTGTCCGCCGCTGCCAGCTGTCCGCTGCTGGATTTGCCCCGGAAGAGGTTGGGCGCTCCCATGAAGACCTTCATGCCTTCTTCCCGTGCGGCCATGGCCGCTTCCATGGAAACGGGAAATTCGCTGGCACTGACCCCGAGTGCCGCAATGAGCCGGATTTTTTCTTTTGTGTCGTCATCATGGCTCATGAAGGGAATCTGTAAGGAGCGGATCTGCTGTGCCATCCGTCCCATGGTTTCCCATCCCGCATCCCGCAGGTCGTTTTTCCGGCGGGCCACCTCAAAAAGCTCCTCTTCACTCACCCCGTGGCTGCGGGTGTAATAGTCCCTGTAGGATTCAAAGGTGCGGAACTGTCCCTGCCCCGGCGTGTGATCCATCACGGAGACCATGTCGAGAAATCCTGCTTCCAGAAGATGGCTGAGGGTTTTTCCGGCATCCGGTGTGCCCACCTCGTAGCGACCATGGATTTTGTGCCGCAGGGAAGCCTCTTCCGATGCGGCGAAATGGCGGATGCGATCCACCAGTTCCAGGGCCGCCTCACTGGCCCGGAGTCCGGCCTCCTCCTGCCCGAAACTCAAGGCATGGCAGAAGGTGGTGATGCCGCAGGCCGCAAGCCTGCGATCCAGATTCAGGATGGCAAAATCCGTGTCAAAAAAAACACCGGGCCGCATTTCCACACACTTTTCCACGGCATCGGAATGCAGATCCACAAGACCCGGAAGAATGAAGGCCCCTTCCACATCCACATGCAGATCCGCAGCGGGTTTTCTCCTGCCACTCACAATTTCAAGGATACCTTCTCCGTCAAAGACAATGGCCGCATCGGAATGCAGCACCTGCCCGTCAAAGAGCGGGCCTCCGTACAGACAGACAGTCTTGCTCATGCCCCTTCTTTCCTTTCCCATGCGTATTCCCTGCCTCTGATATGGCGCAGCAGAAGGGCCGCCGTTTCAAGGGCTGGCCCCGTATTGTCCAGAAGAAGATCCGCTTCTGCGAACACGGGCAGGCTTTCCGCCCGGAGGATGCGGTTGCGATAGGCTTCCGTATCCGGTTTTTCGCGGCCCCGGCGGGCCATGCGTTCAAGGCTCACCTCAAGGGGAGTCCAGAGAAAGACCACCAGAGTGGGCTGCCATCGGAGCCGCAGGGTTTCCACCATATCCCGGCTGACGTTGAGGATCACGGTATCGCCCCTGTCCAGCCAGGTTTTTACCTTGCGGGGAACCCCGTAATACAGGCCGTGGGATCGCCAGAAGATCCAGAAAGCTCCCCTGGCCTCCAGATGGAAAAAGCGGGATTCCGCCACGGAGATGAAGGGTTCGGAGGCATGGGAAGGTCGGGTGATCCAGCGTCTCACCGTAGAGAGCCTGCCCAGGGATGCGGGCCAGATTTCTTTTAAGGTCTGCATCACCGTGTCCTTGCCGCTGCCCGCATTTCCCGTCATGAGGATGAGGCGGCCCCTCCCCTGGGATTCTTCCGGATACGGTCTATCCTTATACGCTTCTGTTTTATGCGGCATAATGTCCCGGCTCCACGGGATGGGCCATTTCCAGGGTGCGGGTGACCACACTCTGGCGGTCGGCCTCGTCATGGAAGATGCCGATGATGGCCGTGCCCGAAGCTTTTGCTTCACCAATGAGTTCCCGGACGGTGACACGGTTTTTTGCATCCAGGGAGGCCGTGGGTTCATCCAGAATCATCACGGGCCAGGGTACGGCAAAGCTTCGGGCCAGATTGACGCGCTGTTGCTCGCCGCCGGAAAAGGTGGTGGGTGAAAGGCCCCAAAGCCGCTCGGGTATGCTTAAACGATCCAGAAGAATTGCAGCCTTTTCCCGCGCCTTCTTTTCATCCGCTCCCCGCCGCAGCATGGGTTCCATGATCAGATCCAGGGCCGGGATTCTGGGAATCACCCGGAGAAACTGGCTCACATACCCGATGGTTTCCCTGCGTACAGCCATGATCTCGTGTTCGGAAATCCGGGTCATATCCACCTCTTCCCCCCTGTGCCGGACGAGAATCTGACCGGCCTCACAACGGTAGTTGCCGTAAAGAAGCCGCAGCACCGTACTTTTTCCCGCACCGGAGCGGCCTGTGAGGGCCAGGCACTCTCCGGGAAAAAGATCCATGCAAAAATCGTCCAGCACGGGAATGCGTACGCTTCCCTGGGTGTGCAGCACAAAGGATTTGGACACATCGCAAAGACGTACCTGCCAATCTTTCATGTTCATACTCCTTCCCTGATGAGGCGACCGTACCCTTAAATGCAGAGTACGGCGGATGTTTTTCAAGTTGTCATGAAACCGCAGCCCGTTTTTTGATGACTCTTTAAGCAAGAGATCTACATCCAAACAGTTACAAGTGAAGGATCAGAATCCCTGACTCTCCATGATTTTCTGAAGACGACCGGAATCCTTAAGCTGTTTCAAGCCCTTGTTGAAAGCCTGCATTCTTTTTTCAGCATCCTTGGTGTTTTTGGGAAAGCAGACAAAAAGATCGTGTACAATAAGGGGCGGTTCAATAATCTCCACCTCATGGGATCTGTCTGTTGTCTGGCTGCGGAGGAGATGCAGGCCCACATATTTGTCCGCCACCACGAGATCTACCCTGCCTGCCTGGAGCTTAAGGAAATTGTGAAGGTCTTCCGTCACTTCTTCCTTCTTGAGATAATCCGCACTGTCAAATTCCGGTGTATTGACATACCCCCGCACCACACCAATGGTATAGGATCTCAGATCCTGAAGTTTTGTGTAGGTGATGTTGGCACCTTTCTTCTGGAAAAAGACCAGAGGGCCGCCAGGAAAGGGGTCGGATACGAAAAAATCCTGTTTTAGTTCTTCCGCGTAATATTCCGGGAAATAAAGGTCAAACTGACCGGCCTTGGACATGGCCACAACCCGTGCCCAGGGCATATACTGTATTTCCAGATTGTAGCCTTCCGCAGAAAGGGCTTCCCGTACCACTTCTGCCACATAACCTTCCCGTGGCATTTCAGTACCGATATAGGGTTCCCAGTTCAGGGAAGCTCCTTTGAGGGTTTCTCCGGATGCGGTCAGGGTAAAACTGACCGAAGCCATAAGGACAAAAAGAATTTTGATGAACGTTTTCATGGAGCGCATCCTTTCGGGTCTGTGGCCTTGTGTGATTTTTACAGTACAAATCGCTGGATAAGCTGCTGAAGGTTTTCAGACATGGAAGCAACGTCCCGCGCCCTTTCATTGACCTTGCCGCTGGTGGCGTTCATCTCTCCATTAATCTGATTGACGCCTTCAATCTCTTTCCGGATGCTCTGCACCAGTTCACCCATGGTGATCATGCTTTCATTCACTTCCTGAATGCCGTGTGCCGCCTGAAGAACATTGCCGGAGATTTCCCGTGTGGCGGAAGACTGTTCCTCAACGGCTGTGGCGATGACCGTGACAATGTTACTGGTGGCCTGTATGGCCTGACTGACATCAAGCACTTCTCCTGTGGCTTCATGGATGAGCGATTGTGCGGCATCGATGATGTTGCGGATATTGCCGGTGGCTGTGGTTGTCTGTGTCGCCAGTGTTTTGATTTCAGACGCCACAACGGCAAAGCCTTTTCCGGCTTCTCCGGCGCGGGCCGCTTCAATGGTTGCATTGAGGGCCAGAAGATTGGTCTGTGCAGAAATTTCTGTAATGGAATCCGTTACCTGACCGATTTTAAGGGCAATCCTGCCAAGCTCTTTCATTTTTTCAGAAGCACCTTCGGACCGATCCACGGCATTTTGTGTGGCACTGCGTGCGCTTTCCGCATTTTGGGCAATTTCATCAATGGTGGAGGTCATCTCTTCGGCGGCAGCCGCTACCATGGACGTATTGGTAGCGGCTTCTTCCATGGCAGATGTGATGCTGTCCACACGGCTGCCCATTTCCTTTGCGGCCTTTGCAACAGAGGCCGCACGTTCCGCAGAAATTGCGGCATCCGCTGTCATTTTTTCTGAAATCTTCAGAAGACCTGTGGCGGAGACACTCAGTTTTTCGCCATTGTTCCGGATATGGGCCATGATGTCGTGGAGCTGGGAAATGAACCGGTTGAGCCAGTGTGCCGCCTGGCTGAATTCATTACCCTTGCCCTCGGCAATGCGCTGGGTCAGATCGCCTTCGCCCTCCGCCAGTTCCCGGATGGCATGAATCATCTGGCCCAGAGGCCTGAATACCATTATCCTCAGGCTGAAGAGCATCAGGATCAGAAGAAACAGGTTCAGAAAAAAAATGGTTGCAGCCGTATTGATCAGGATCTTCTGGAGGTTTTCCTGAAAAAAGTCAGGGTCCATGAGGATGAGGAGATGACCTACCGTATCCTCTCCCTTTCGGATGGGTTCCTGCCGCTGAAATTGACGTGTTTCCGGGAGGGTCTGAATTTTTTCGGTTTTCCCTGAAGGGCCCCTTCCCAAAAGCAGGATCTGTTTTTTGTTTTCCGGATCGGAAAGAGCCAGAGCCAGCAGGCGGTGATCCTGCATCTCTGAGCGGGATATGGATTCCGCCTGATTCATGTCGAAATTATAAAGGGGCTCCTGCAGGGCCAGAGCCATCCTCTGGATGGCCAGATCCGCATCCACATTCAAAGATTTTTCCAGATTATTTCTGGCTTCGAGGTACTGCCATGCCCCCATGGAGATGAGGATCAGTGTGGTCAGCACCAGAACAATGCCGATAATCCGTACAAAAATACTTTTCAGTAAGGGAACATCCCCTTTTTTTCGCATAAAAATCCTTTTTTCAGGTTTGCAGCACCGAAGACACGAGAAGCTGGGTATAGGGATGGTGGGGATCATCAAGAAGCTGATCCGTCAGTCCTTCTTCCACCACCCGGCCCTCCTTCATGACCATGAGCCTGTGGCAGAGGAGGCGGGCCACGGCCAGATCATGGGTGACCATGACCACGGAAAGGCCCAGCTCGGCCACAAGCCTGCGCAGGATGTCGAGAAGCCTTGCCTGCACGGAAACATCCAGCCCGGCCGTGGGCTCATCCATGAACAGGAGGCGGGGTCGGGAAACGAGGTTTCTTGCAATCTGAAGCCTCTGGCGCATCCCTCCGGAAAAGTGGGCGGGCAGATCGTCAATGCGGTCTGCGCCGATTTCCATCCTGTCCAGCCATTCTTCGGCAAGGCTCCGGATCCTGCCGTAATGGCGCCAGCCCGATGCCATGAGCCTTTCTCCGATGTTGCCCCCTGCGGAAATGCCCATGCGCAGGCCGTCTGCGGGATTCTGGAAAACCATGCCCATTTCCGTGGTGATGAGTTTTTCCCTGAGGGCCTCGTCCGCCCTGTCGAGACGGATGGTGCCGTTTTGGCCCGTATAATGGATTTCTCCCCGGCTTAAGGGCGAAAAGCCCGCAAGGCAGGCGAGGAGGGTGGATTTTCCGGAACCGGATTCGCCCACCACCCCCAGCACCTCACCGGGCCAGAGGGAAAAATCAATGTCCGCACAGCCCGTAAGGGGTCCGTAAAAGCGGCTGAGGCCCAAAACTTTCAGGATGGGCTGATCCTTTAAAATCGCAGGGCGTTCCGGAAAGGCCTGTTCATTGCCAAAAAACATCATGCCGCCTCCCGCGCCCTGCGCCGTTTTTCACAAAAATCCGTATCCGAGCAGGTGAAAAGCCTTCCCCCTGCATCATCCACCACAATCTCATCCAGATAGCTGTCTTTTGAGCCGCAGAGGGCGCAGGCCCGTCCTGTTTTTTCCACGGAAAAGGGATGATCCTCGAAATCAAGGCTGATAACCCGGGTATAGGGCGGCACGGCGTAGATGCGTTTTTCCCTTCCGGCTCCGAAAAGCTGAAGGGCGGGCATGAGGTCACACTTTGGGTTGTCGTACTTGGGGATGGGCGAAGGGCTCATCATGTAGCGGCCATTCACCTTCACGGGGTAGTCGAAGGCGGTGGCAATGCGGCCATGGCGGGCGATGTCCTCATAAAGCTTCACATAGAGAATCCCGTAGCTTTTCAGAGCGTGGAGCTTGCGTGTTCTGAGCTCGCTGGCCTCGATGAAGCGCAGGGGTTCGGGAATGGGCACCTGATAAACGAGAATCTGGTCTTCCCGGAGCGGGGTTTCGGGAATGCGGTGCCGGGTCTGGATGAGGCTGGCCCTTTCCGTCTCCGTTGTGGTGGCCACGCCTGCGGTTTTTTCAAAGAAGCGGCGGATGCTCACGGCGTTGGTGGTGTCGTCCGCTCCCTGATCCATGACCTTCAGCACATCTTCTTTGCCGAGAAGGCTTGCCGTGAGCTGGATGCCCCCCGTACCCCAGCCGTAGGGAAGGGGCATCTCCCGGCTGGCAAAGGGAACCTGATAGCCCGGAATGGCCACGGCCTTGAGAAGGGCGCGGCGGATCATGCGTTTGGTTTCCTCATCCAGATAGGCGAAATTGTAGCCCGGTATCATGCGCTTTCCTTTCTGCTCCGGCTTTCTTTTTCTTCCCGCATTCCGTCCCAGTGCTGCTGCCGTTTTTTCAGCTCCAGCACTTCGCTCTGAAAATCCACGTAATGGGGGAGTTTGAGGTGGGAGGTGAAGCCGGAGGCCTCCACATTGTCTCCGTGGAGCAGAACAAATTCCTGATCCTGCACAGGGGCTTCCACCCGGCCTTTGCGTTCCGCATCGCAGAGGGCCAGATCCACAAGGGCCATGCTCATGGCCTTGCGCTCGTTGCCTCCGAAGGAAAGGCCGTATCCGGGCACAAGGCCGGGTCTTTCTTCTCCGCCGTTTTCCGCCGCCGTCATCAGGCATTCGGTGAGGGGAAGTTCTCCGATCACCACGGGAAAGCCCAGTTCTTCGGGAAGAAATTCCACGGCGACCCCGCCTGTGCGGATTTCCGCAGCAAAGGGATGGCGGTCGCCCCCATAGCCCCGCTGAAAGGAATAGCCCATGGAGAGAAGAAAGCCCTCATCGGAACGGGCCAGAGCCTGAAGCCTCAGATTCCGGTCTGCGGGAAGGCGCAGGGGTTCGCGGGTGAGGTCAGCGGAGACTCTGGATCCGGAAGGGGCAGGGGAGAGTGCCTCTTCCCGCAAAAGCCCTTCGGCCCGCAGCAGATCCGCCACCCGTGTCATGGCGGAAAGATCTCCGGAAGAATCCTCGTAAGACGCCTCTCCGGAAATGGAGCGCCCGGCATCGGGGCGGGCCTTTTCCAGAAGGGAGAAATCCAGAAGCCTGTGGGTGTAGTCACAGGTGGGACCCAGCACCTGACCGCCGGGAATGTCCTTGTAGATGGCGGAAATCCGCCTTTCCACAGCCATGGTGCCGGTTTCTGCGGGAAGGCTCAGGCCAAAGCGCCTCAGGGTGGTGCGGAAGGCGCGGATGAGAAAGGCCGCCTCCACCAGATCGCCCCTGGCCTGTTTGATGGCGATGGCCGCCAGCTCCGGATCATAGAGTCCGCCTTCGGCCATGACCCGATCCACGGACAGGCCCAGCTGTTCCCGGATCTGATCCACCTCCAGCTCGGGCACATCCTGTCTGCCCCGTCTTTTTTCCGCCAGCAGGGCATGGCTGTTGTCAATGGCCCGCTCTCCGCCCTTTACCGCGACATACATGAACTCACCTCCATCCCTGTGGTGCGGGGCAGACCCATAAGACGGGTGCCGGAGACAAAAAAGCAGTCAATCCCCATGGGAAAAAGGAGGGCGCAGGCGTTTCTGTGCTGGAAAAAGGAGGAGGAAAGTCCTTTGACCTGAACCTTTTCCACATTGCGGATGCCGGGCCCGGAAAGTTTCAGCTCTGTTCCTTTGTCAAAGCTTTCCACCTGAATGAGCAGGGTAGCGGAGATTTCCGGCCGTTCATGGCTTCCCCTCGGAAAAGCCTCCCAGGGCAGTTCGGCCCGGCCCTCCGTCACCAGAGCAAAGGCCGCTTCTTCCGGATGGGGGGTCAGGGGGCAGCCCGTATGAAAGGAAAGCCATTCCCTGAAGCGGGGCAGATCCCGGTCCAGCCAGACCGGGGTGTCTGCATCAAAAAGGGTGAGGCAGAGGCAGGCAAAGGCCGGATGCACGGCATCCGGGCTTCTGAGGGGCAGGTTCAGGTCCACGATGCGGCCCGGACGACTCATGGCCTCAAGGGTTTTGCGGAACACGGCCTGGGCATCATGGACGGGATCTTCAAATCCCGGAAGAAGGCTTTGAAAAGATTCGGACAGAGCGGGCATGTCAGTCTCCCCTGACCAGAGTGAAAAAATCCACGCGGGTGGCCGCTGTTTCGGCATCCCGCAGCCGGGCTTTCTTTTTTTGCAGGGCAAGAAGGGGCTGGAGCAGCCCTTCTTCCACCAGATGCCGCATGCTTTCCTCCTGCACCAGGGCATCGGCCACGGCGGTGATTTCCGCAAGAAAGGCGCTTCGTCCCAGCACATGGCCCGTTCCCCGGACACCGGAGGAGAGCTGAATGGTGCAGCGGGTTACGGTGGCTTCTCCCAGAGCAAAGGGGCTGCCATCCCCTGCGATGCGGCCCTGTACCATGATCAGGCCCGGCTCTGGCCCCCGGAGCCGGGTGTAGGCGGGAAGTTCCGGGGCCAGGGCTTCCCAGAGGGGCCTGGCCTGAATCTCTTCGGCTCTGGCCAGGATGCCGTGGCTGTGCTGCCGGACGGTTTGCAGGTTCTGCATAAGACTCCCTTTTCAGATGAAACGCCGCCGCAGGCGGGTGCAGAGGGCATCAATGAGAATAACGCTGAGAATGACAAGGATCATCATGGTGCAGACTTCCCTGTAAAGGTAGCCGTTGATCTTGTCGTACATGAGAAAACCGATGCCGCCTGCCCCCACAAAACCAAGGATGGTGGCGCTGCGCACGTTGGATTCAAAACGGAGCAGGCTGTAACTCACAATGAGGGGCATGACCTGCGGTAAAACACCGAAGCTCACCACCTGAAGGGGGCTTGCCCCGCAGGCGTTCACCGCTTCCACCTGTCCCGGCTCGATGGCCTCGATGCCTTCGCTGATGATTTTTCCAAGGTTGCCGAAGGTGTGGATGGCCAGAGCCATGACCCCGGCAAAGGGTCCAAGACCGATCACGGCCACAAAGATGAGGGCCATGACGAATTCGTTAAAACCCCGGCAGAAGTCCAGCAGGCGGCGCACGGAAAACCGCAGGCTGTGGCGCAGGCTTTTGCGGAAGGCGGATTCTCCGGGAACGAGGATTTCCAGGGTGTTGGCGGCGGCGAGGATACTGGCCGGGATGGAGGCCAGCACGGCAAAGAGACTGCCCCAGATGGCGATGGCCACGGTTTCTGTGAGGGCTTTCAGATAGCCCTTTACGGCCACGGGCGAGGTTTCCGGAGGAAAAAAGCCCCCCCGTCTGCCCGAAGTGAGGCGGGTAAATTCCTCTTCCGCAATGCGTCTTATTTCTGCTTCCGGCATCCGGGCAAGGCGTTCTTCGGAAAGCTTCCGGGCCTCCTGCTGCATCTCCAGGGAAGAGCGGAAGGTGTGGCCGGAAGCCGCCTTCTGCCGCATTTCGTTCATGGCTTCCTCATAGGCCATGAGGGCGGGAAAGCGTTCCGCCCGCTGCCGCGCATCCTCCATTTCAGAAACGGTGAGGTTCCGCCCAAAAAGATAGGTATAGGCGTTTTCCCTTTTTTCGATGAGAAGGCCGGGCTGGATGCCCGTCCAGATCCAGGAGGCCACCAGCACCACGGCAAGCAGGGTCCAGATGCTTGAGGAAAGGGCCTTTTGGGCAAAAGGGACGCGGGGGGTGAGTTGTTCCAGGGTGAGGGGCTGGGCCAAAACGATCTCCTTTCATGGAAAAAACAGGCCGTAAGGCAGGGCCGGTGTCGTCAAAACACCGGCCAATTGATGTTTTACCCTTTGGCCAGTTCTTTTTTCAGACGATCCATGTAGCGGATCACGTCGTAGGTGCTGTCGTCCGTATGGATGTACCCACCGTTCTGGAGCTTGTGCAGGCCTTCTTTGTTGGCGTTGAATTTGAGCAGGGCTCCGGTGAAGGCGGCCTTGAGGCTTTCGGGCAGGTCTTTTCTTGCTGCCATGGGCGCGCCTGGGATCAGCTCCGAGGTCCAGAGAACCCGGAAATCGTCCATGGACACCTGACCCTTTTCGATCATGCGATCAAGGTCGATGTTGTTGGTGGCGGCCACATCCAGAGCCCCGTTTTTCACGGCAAGGATGGAAGCGCCATGGGAGCCTGAATATTTGATTTCCTTAAAAAACTGCTCGGGTTTTACTTTCATGTCCCGTGAAAAGAGGATGTTGGGCACAAGACAGCCCGAGGTGGAGTTGGGGTCGGTGAAGGCAAAAACCTTACCCTTGCAGTCTTCCATGCTCTTATAAGGAGAATCCTTGCGGACAATGACAATGCCGTAATATCCGGCTTCTCCTTCCATGTTCAGCTCCAGAGCCAGGGCTTCGGCTCCGGCCCGGTCTGCGGCTTCCACATAGGATTTGGGCCCGAAGTAGGCAAAATCCAGGTTCTTGTGGGACATGGCCGTGATAAGTCCCGCATAGTCCGAAGCACTGATGGCTTCCACATCAATGCCTAAGGTAACCTTCAGATGCTGCATGAGGGGAGCAAAGCGGGTGACGATGTCGGCTCCGCCTTCGGTGGGGATGAGGCCCACCCGGATTTTTTTGGGCCATGCGCCGGGATCGGCGGAAACGGTGGAAACACAAAGCCCCCCAAGAAGCATGAGGGTCAGAAGAACGCGCAGCATGGTTTTCATGGAATTCCTCCTGATTTCTGAAAATGTTCTGCCGGTAAAACCGGCCCTGTATGGAAAACCCCGTCAGGCGTAGGCGCATTCGGGGTCCGTTTCCGGCGAAGGTTCCTGGGGCATATGGCCGTAAATATTTGAAATAACCTCTTCACTCAGGGTCTCCACGGTACCGTCAAAGATCTTTTTCCCCTGACGCATGCCCACAATCCTGTGCGCATACTCTCTGGCCACGGAAATCTGATGGAGGTTCACGATGACAGGGATCTTTTTTTCCTCCTGAATGCGGCGCAGGGTATCCATCACAATGCGGGCACTTCTGGGGTCAAGGCTGGCGATGGGCTCATCCGCAAGGAAGACTTCCGGCTCCTGGGCCAGGGCGCGGGCAATGGCCACCCGCTGCTGCTGTCCGCCGGAAAGGGTGTCCGCCCGCTGAAAAGCCAGCTCCGCAATGCCCACCTGACGCAGGCAGTCAAAGGCGATTTCCCGCTCCGATGCCGGAAATTTTCGGACAGCGCTCATGAGATGGCGCAGGGGCGTGCCGTTAAAGCGCAGGCGGCCCACCAGCACGTTTTCGAGAACCGTAAGGCGGCGCACCAGATGAAACTGCTGGAAGATCATGCCCATGCGCCGTCGCACCTGGCGCAGGGATCTGCCGCAGCAGGCGGATACGGGCTCGCCCATGAGGGCAATCTCCCCTTCCGTGGGAGTTACAAGCTGGTTCAGGCAGCGCAGGAAGGTGGATTTTCCTGCACCGGAACATCCGATGACGGCGATAAATTCTTCAGCCCCCACATCCAGGTCCATGGAATCCAGGGCCCGGACACCACCGGCATAGACCTTGCCGAGGCCCCGCACCCGGATCACCGGTTCCGGCACGGGTCTTGTCTGAAACTTGAGAACGGCCTGCATCCTGCCTCCTTTCGGTAAGAAACACCGGAATCCGTCTTGAGAACACCTTGAACCCCAACACCTTAACCCGGAGTCCGGGTTGTCTCTTTTTTTCCCGCACAGGGAAAAAAGTCCGGGACAGGGCTAAAAAAAAGCCCTTGCCCCGAACCGGGGTCAGGCGGAGTGTCCAGAAGCTTCTACAGGGCAAAGATTAGGCCGTGATCATGGAAAAATGCGTTTTGCGTTAGGACTGATGGAAAGAAGAAAAGGCCTGCGGGAAGGAAAAGGGCTTTCCCTCCCGCAGGGGGCGGGGTGTCTTGAAAACAGGCTTTTATACTTCCGTTTACCGGGCGTTGAGAGGGGTGGTTCTAATTTCATAGATTCCCACCGTGCCGCTGACCTCATTGCCCACGATGAGAAGGGGGCTGCCGCTGGGGCTTGAGGCTTCATCCACAAAATGAAATCCCTCCGGCCCGAGATCTCCGGCATCGGATGTGTAGCTTGTGGCATCTCCCGCAGGCTCTACGTCAAGATCCCGGTTGTTGATGTAGTGAACAAAGCTGGGGGCATAGGGGTTGCTGACATCATACACCATGATGCCGCCCATGCGTTCCAGCCCGATAAAGGCATAGGTGTGCCCCTTGATGGTGGCAACGGTAATGGCTTCGGGTTCCGGACCCTTGTCGTCGGAGCGGCTGTCGCCTTTGTTCTCACTGTGATTGTTGTTGAACTTTTCTCCGTAGCGCAGGGCTGTCAGCACCTCAAACTGGTTGCCGGAATCAAAGATCTGTTCTCCGGTTTCCGCATCCCAGATGGAAAAGGAACGTCCGCCATAGGCATATACGGTTTCGATGGGCTTTGTTTTGTCCGTTCCGTTGGTTCGGCTGTTGCCATTCAGGATGCGGGTAGTGTGGTAGGAAGCCTTGAGGCGGCCAAGATTCGCATCCGTATCCAGACCGGCAAGGCCTGCTCCCAGGGTCAGGCCTCCACGGGAGACAAGGTGCTTGACTCGCACCTCATCCAGACATTCACCGCTGCGGAAATAATAACCGGAAGCCTCGCAGGAGGTCTGATCCGAGATCCCAGTGAGAAAATCTTCCCGGCTGTCCCCTTCGTTGGCCGTTAAGAGGTAGGTTTTTCCGTTGAAGGTCATGGTGGCGATGGAGTCCGGCATGTAGATGCCCTTTACCGGCCAGTTTTTGATTCTGACCCCGCCATCCTCATCCCCTGCGTCCAGTTCATTGCCGGGAATGCTGTGATCTTTAAAACCAAGGCCCCAGATTTTCTCCACCCGGTTGTTGGTGAGATTCAGTACGGCAATGGCATTGTTTTCCTGCAGAGCCACATAGGCCCGGCTGCCATCTTCATTGAAGGCAATGTATTCCGGCTCAAGGCTTTGGGCAACGCTGGCTCTGTTGCCGGGGTTGGTTGCGCTGTACCCGTCCAGCACCATTTTCTTGAGGGGCAGCTCGCCATGGCGGGGGCCGCCTTCATTGAAATCTTCAAATCCAATGGTGGTCACGGAATAATCCGCCACGCGGATGATGCTGACGGAGCCTTCCGGATCCACCTGATAGCCCGCATCGGGTTCCCCTTCATTTGCCGAAAGCACCTGGCTGCCATCGGGCGTGAAGGCCACCATGTCGGGTTGGGCACCCACGGATACGGCTTCCAGATAGCCCATATTTCCCGTATGGAAAAACACCACCCAGCCGGGATTTGTTTTGGGGCTGGCTTCCACCGCCACAGCGGCAAGATCGCCATGGATGGCGATGGAGTTGGCGGCACCCACAAGGTTTTTACCGGCAACTTTTCCGGCATTCACCAGCATCTCGCCGAGATCCAGACTGACGAGCAGAGGAATGGCCGTATCGGTGAGGGTTTCCGCATTAAAGACATCCACCCGGCCTGTCCGGGCATTCACGGAAAAAATCCGCTTGTGAACGGTGTCAAAGGCCACGATTTCCGCAGCACTGACATTGAATCCCTGGGACTGGGTGCGGCCGATGCGCTCCATGGCAAGCACCTGACCTGCACCATCCCTGCCGTCCTGGCCCTTTGCCCCATCGCTGCCTTGGGGGCCTTCAGTACCCGGCGTACCATTCTGACCGTTTTTTCCATCCTTGCCATCGGATACACATCCTGCGGCTCCCGCCAGCATCATCAGTCCTGCCATGGCGACGGCGGCATATCTTTTCATACCTTTCACAGCCCACTCCTTGCGTTGAATGAATTCAGACGAGGTTCCCGTTGTTTCTCCTCTGCGTCATGCACAAGGATACCGGAAACCCTGAACGGGTAGCAGGCTGGCATTAGGAGCGGATATGGGCTTTGTGGGTTTTTGGTTAAGGGAGGGGGGATCCCCAAAACTCCTGGCGCCCCCACGCCGATGAACCGGTCAGGCTGGCACAGAAGCCATGGTGTCGATTGTATACGGATCAATTCGTTCTAAATCGGTAAAGATCGTTTGATTTAGAACGAATATTTCTCGTATATCGAGTAAGTTTATTAGGGCGTGTCATCAGTTAAGCCATATGACGGAAGCTGCCAGGTGTATGGCACCCAAAAAAACGACGGCCCGCTTATCGTATCGAGTAGCAATGGCGCGGTATTGCTTGAGTCTGGCAAAAAAGTT
>Ga0265295_1001757_pt1 | contig 36989 bp, 26 predicted proteins | sample Munlansysbiofilm_FD_192503 | JGI IMG/M metagenome (GOLD analysis project Ga0265295, IMG submission 192503) | Leachate microbial communities from a municipal landfill in Southern Ontario, Canada - Methane capture system biofilm | ecosystem: Engineered > Solid waste > Landfill > Unclassified ... | reverse complement strand
CCTGCCGACTTGACTGCTGACTTTATGACAACCTTTGAAGGGGTTTTGGAAGCAATCTACACTAGAGCGGGTGCGGATGCCATTGTTCCTTCGGAACTTATAGACCTCTTGCCAGGGCACGACTCCGGTTTTGCGGTTTCGTTTGCACAAACAGACGCAGAACACCAGACGCAGGACGCCCAGCATGCCGCAGCGGGATATGACGCCAGCACGCAGGACGCCCAGCATGCTACAATCGGGCATGACGCCAGCACGATGCAGGACGCGCAGCATGCCGCAGTCGGATATGACGTCAGCACGCAGGACGCGCAGAATGCTACAACCGGGCATGACGCCAGCACGCAGGACGCCCAGCATGCCGCAGCCGGGCATGACGCCAGCACGCAGGAGACACCGCCCGCCGCTCATGATGGTTCGGTTCATATGGCAGGCGATGACAGTCAGGTGGCTGCATCTGCCGCCAGCGTGCAGCCGGACACTGCTGCGCTGCATGCGGATATTCTTGTGCCTGACGACATCGCGCAGCCAGGTTTGGTTGCGGGCGAACATGAGGTGGAACCGGCACAGCCGCTTTTCGCCTTTTTAAATGCCCCTGACGCTGGCGCGCACGTGGATACGTCCGCATATGAGGGGGACGCGCTCCTGCATAACGACCACCTTGGCAGTGGAGAAAGCCAAAGCGGCATCGCCGGGGTTCAGGGCGAGATCACGTTGACCCTTGGGGATGAGAGCCTTGACAGCCTGTTTGCGGGCGCCGACCAGCACCTGGCGGAAAATGGCGAGCACGGCCTCTGGTACGTTGCATCGGGCTCAGACCTGCACGAAGTGGCCCTGACCGACATGAGCGAAATTATTGTTCAGGGCGGCTCCGGCGAACATGTTTCTGATGCTGGCGTAACTACTGAAGAATACGCACATTTGGAGCAGGAAGTCGTCAGCGCCCCCACTGTGATGGATTTCAATCAGGAGGCCACGGACAACGCCGTAAGGGAAATGGCGAACTGCTAGAGCATGGTACCTTTGAAAAAGTGTAAATGCTCCAACGCTGCACGAAAGTGCAGCGCGCCACAACGTGGCGTATACCGTCAGCAATCTGCCTGAGGTTCGTTCAAAAGAACACACGCCCAAAGGTTCACGGGTATCCTTCTGCACGCAATGAACACCAGACGGGGCCTGCGCTTATGGCGCAGGCCCCGTCTGGTGCACGTTGCCCTGAATGGCAGACAGTTTATTGTAGTGGAGTTTTGGAGAAGGGGCAGCCATTACCGGAATGATCCGCCCTCGTGAGCACTGTTTGCAGACGTTCCATCGCAAAAAAATGGACAACAAACGCCCGCTGGCGTGCATACAGGTTATACGCTGGCGATGACTTCTATTTCCACTCTGGCCCCAAGGGGCAGGGCCTTGACGGCAAAGCAGCTTCTGGCCGGAAAAGGCGTGGAAAAAAATTCCGCATATATTTCGTTGACGGACGCAAAATCACTGATGTCGGTAAGGTAAACCGTAGTTTTAACGACCTTTTGCAGGGAAGAACCGGCCGCTTCCAGAATGGCCCTGACATTGGTCAGCGAGGCCCGCGCCTGGTCCTTGATATTGTCCGAGATGTCTTTGGAACCGGGTTTCAGGGGAAGCTGGCCAGATGTGAAAATCAGCGAACCAGTGGAAATGGCCTGGGAATAGGGGCCGATGGCGGCGGGGGCCTTGTCGGTGGAGATTACAGTGGTTGCATTCATTGCAGTATCCTTGGTTGACTGTGCGTGCTTGAAACAGGTTTAACAATCGTCTTTTTCTGGAAAACGGGTGCATGAAGGCCGATCACGTGGCTTTAGCCTGCCGTCTGCGATGCCGCCAGGCGAAATGTGTTTCAAGCGGTATTTGCGGGAGCCTCTCTGGCGCTTCCGTTGCAGGCAGATGCTGTTGTGTCATGGCATACTGGAGATATTCCTGACGAAAGGGGGCCAGAATCACGCCGCGCAGACGGGCCAGATAGAAGCAGGCCTCCAGAACGGCTCCTCCCAGGCAGCGTGCCTTGTCGGAAATGCTTTGCCAGTTCACATTTTCCGCCGGGCGCGGATCCACATCCGCGCACTTGAGCCCCTGCGGCACGTCCATGCCTTCAGCGATAAGTCCGCGCAGCAATCCACTCAGCGGGGAGGGCACGGGCGTTCCACCCACGGTGAAAAGCGTTTCTCCGCAGGTTACGCAGTCGCCAAGCTGTCTAACGTGTTTGACGACTCCTGCCGTGGGCGCGCGCACCACGCGCTCAGCGCTTTTGCCCCCCAGTTCGCCGGGAATGCCGGTATTGGGCAGAGCCGATCCACTGAGGACAAGCCGCCCCAGATCATGGCCGCGCATGGTTTCAATAATGGCGTCCACGTCTTGCGGCGCGCTGAAGCCCGGCCCCAGGGCTATGGTCAGGGGAGCCATGTTTCGGTGGGTTCCCAGGTTGCGCTTGGCAATGATGGCGTCCACCAGAACGGCTGGCCGAAGCCACGCAAGGCTCCCGGCTCCGGGATCGACAATCACGGGAACGACCCCGTCAGCCCAGGCGCGGTCGCAGTCGGCAGGAGCGGCCACCAGCCGGGCGCGCATATCCTCCACCTGAAATTCTCCCTCCAGCACTGCCGAACTGACGGCCACGTTTCTGCGAATGGCCAGGGGCTGCGGCACTTCCAGCACCGCCGCCCTGAAGCCGGCCCGCCAGAGCTTCTGCACCACGCCTGTGGCCAGGTCGCCGCCGCCGCGCACCGCGATCACATCCTGATTGTACATCATACTCCCTCCTGAATGGCGTTTGCGGTGCGGGCGCTCTGTGGCGGGCCGCTCGTATCCGCGCCCTGCATGCGGATGGCCCGGCCATACCGGGCGCTGCCGGCTACAATACAATCCAGATTGGCCAGAGTCTCTGGCGGCAGTGCGTCAACAACACGGCCGGCCTGATCCAGGGCGGCAGCGTCTTCAATCTGACTGAAAAAAAGGATTTTTCGCCCTCTGGCGTGCGCAAACAGGCCGCAAGGGCCGCTGATGACAGCAGCAAGGTGATCGGCCCGCAAGGCCTGGCCTTCACGCAGCCCGGAAAGTTCTTTGAAAACGGGCCAGCGGTGTACGTAGCGGGAATCCAGGGGGTGCCCCAGAAGGTGGACGGGAAGGACTCCGATGGTGGCCGTGGTAAAGTCCGGCACCACAGGCTCCTGCGGGCCCCATCCTTTGAGGGGGAGCATGCGCGAGCCGTCGGCCTCAAGCAGCAGCAGACGAAACGGGCCGTCATGACCGCTCAGGTTTTCATACATTTTGTGGGGCAGCGGCAACAACTTGTAGGCGGTCATGGCCTCATCGACAGATTTGGCGCAAGCGCCGGGCGGCAAAGCCTGGGCATTGTTACGGGCTTCGCGAAACCAGTGCATTTCCTGCATTGAAGGGGCAGCGGGTTTGGCGGTGGGGGCGGCCTGGCCGCTGCCGGACGAAATGGCGCGGCCGCAGGCAAGGTAGATGCCGGGTTCGGGGGCATGCCTTTTTCCGGCCCAGGCGCACAGCAGGTCTTCGGCGGCGGCCTGATCCAGAAAGGCCCTGTAGCTTTGCGGGCAAGGAGCGAAGATTTTGGTCGTTGTGCCCAGTAGTACGGGCAAAGACGGAAAACAGCCAGCCAGGGCGCTCATGAGCGTGCTTTTGCCGCCGCTGCCGATGAGGCAAACCCTGTCTCCAGGCCGCAGCCCAAGGGCACGGGCGATGTCCGTCCTTGTTGCAGCAGGCGTGGTTGGCGTCATGTGTCTTCCCATGGAAAAAATCCGTTTTCTGGCCGCCAGGGCCGGATTTTTGGTTGTCAGCTGGCCGGATAAGCCCCATGCTGGAACCGTTGCACGTCAGGCCGTTAACCTCAGCCTCTTTATGACCGTCATGAATATAGCCGCCATCGTACTTGCCGCCGGGCTGTCCCGGCGTATGGGAAAAAACAAGCTGTTACTCCCCTTTGGAAACAGCAGTCTTCTTGGCCGCAGTCTGGCCCTGGTTGCCTCCCTGCCCTATGCCGAGCGCATACTTGTCACCACGGAGCAGACCCTGCACTGGCTGGAGCAGCATGAAGAACTGCCGCCGGGCTTCAGAACAGTAATCAACCATGCCCCCGAAGAAGGGCAGGCCGCCAGTCTGCGCCTGGGAACAGAGGCATCCGGGGCGGATGGCTATATGTACTTTACCGGCGACCAGCCCCTGCTGCACAGGGATGTTGTGCTGGCCCTGCTTGAACGGGCTTCGCCGGAGCATATTGTGGTGCCCCGGGCTGGCGGTCGCCCCGCCAGCCCGGTATTTTTTCCGGCGCGTTTCCGCGCCGAGCTTCTGCAGCGGCGGGGTGACGAGGGCGGCCGGGGCGTGCGGGACGCGCACCCGGAGGCATGCCTGCAAGTGGAAATGCCCGACCCGCGCATACTGGCGGATATCGACACGCCTGAGCAGTACGAGGCCCTGCTCCGTGAGGAGCAGCCGCGTGAATGATGTTCTTTGCCGCCCTTCTGCCATGCTGTGATGCCCTGTTGCCGGGAGCGCCGCCCGGGAGAATCAGTTTTTGGAGCAATTTCATTTTGAAATTGCTCCAGCTGTCGCGAAGGCGGCAGTCGCCACAACGTGGCGTGGATTCAGCCGAGCTTTAGCCGTTGCGACGAAGGAAGCTACGGATAAAGACAGCATGAGTAACTATACATTTTGTTCCATACAATCGCTGTCGCCATTCGTAAGGCTCGTAGACTCGCCAGCGACTGCCGCAAAGACAGCAATTGGTTAATTGAGCGGCCAGCCTGCTGATGCTTGGCGCAAATCACATTTTTCGGCTGAATGAAAACTTTGAAATGTGAAGCATTTCAAAGTTAATCTGCTCTAGGCTCCTTGGGTTTGGGAGCCTTTTTATAAAAGGTGTTTTTCAGCGGCAGCGATGTGCGGAACACCCCGTCCAGGTGATAATAGGCCCCGTGGATGGCTGGCGTGGCAGGGATTGAGGCCAGTTCGCCCACGCCCTTGCCGCCCTTGCCATAAGGCCCCCAATTCTTGTTGTCGACAAATTGCGTGCGTATCTCGGGAATATCTGTAGCTCTGAAAAGGCCGAGTGTGCCGTATTTGTTCTTGGGGTAGCCGTTTTCCACCTTGAAATCCTCGGTCAGGGCGTAGCCCATGCCCATGACGATGCCGCCTTCCAGCTGGCCCTGAGCGGCCGCCGGATTGGCCACACGCCCTGCGTCGTAGGCCCCGTGGATGAAGAGGATTTTTCCGTCGTCGTCGATGTCGACTACCAAGGCCGCATAGCCGTAGGCCACATGGCTGACGGGATTGGGTTTGTCGGTACCCATGGGGTCCGTGACGCCCAGGAATTCACCCAAAAATTCTCTGCCTTCAAGGTGTTGCAGAGCTTCGTCCCACGAGATCTGTTCTTCTTCGATGATTTCTTCCAGCGCCTGTTTCAGTTGTGCGGTGGCGCGTACCGTGGCCTCGCCGGTGAACACGGTCTGACGCGAGGCCGTGGTGGTGCCGGAATTGGGAGTGCGGACAGTGTCCGGCGGCTCGACAAAGAAGACATCCGGGGGAAATCCTGTGCTTTCGCAAGCCATTTGCAGCATGACCGTGGCCATGCCCTGACCGATGCAGGCAGCGCTGCTGCGCAGATGTATCTTGCCTTTCTCAACGGAGGCGATGCAGCGTCCGGTATCGGGAAGGCCCACGCCTACGCCGGAATTCTTGAAGCAGGCGGAAATGCCGGGGTGCTTCGCCTTGTCAAAGGATTCCTTGACGGCCTCAAGGCATTCCACCACCGCGGTACTGGGGTCGGCTATCTGCCCGTTGGGCAGGGCCTGCCCCGGCCTCACGGCATTGCGGTAGCGGATTTCCCAGGGGGAAATGCCCGCCTTTTCGGCCAGGAGCGTCAGGACGCATTCCATACAGAAGGCGGACTGGGTAACGCCGAAGCCGCGAAACGCTCCCGCCGGGGGATTGTTGGTGTACATGGCGCGGCCGCGCACCTTGAAATTTTGAAAGTTGTAAGGCCCGCCCGCATGGGTGCAGGCGCGCTGCAAAACAGGCCCCCCCAGCGAGGCGAAGGAACCGGTATCGGACAGGATGTCGAAATCCGCGCCCTGGATGATGCCGTTTTCGTCACAGCCAAGGGTTACGTTGATCTCCATAGCGTGCCGCTTGGGGTGGAAATCCAGGCTTTCCTGCCGGGAGAACTTGACCTTCACTGGCTTTTTTACAATCCACGCGGCCAGGGCCGCATGGTGCTGCACGCTCATGTCTTCCTTGCCGCCGAAACCGCCGCCCACCAGCATGGAGTGTATGTGCGTCTTTTCGTACGGCAGGTTGAGCATGTCGGCCAGTTCGTGCTGTTCGTCATAGATGCCCTGCGCGCCGGTATAGACCAGGATGCCGTCCTCGCCTTCGGGCACGCCAACGGCGCATTCCGGCTCCATGAAGGCGTGGTCCGTGGGGGGCAGGATAAAGCGCTGCCTGACCACATGCCTTGACGCGGCGATGGCTGCCGCGGCATCGCCGCGGTTCACGATTTCCTCGCGCAGCAGATTGCCATTGGGGTGCACCCTGGGGGCGTCCGGATCGAGGGCCTGAGCCGCCGAGGTGACGGGGGGCAGTTCCTCCCACTCCACCTCCATCAGATCAAGAGCTTCCTTCAAGGCTTCACGCGTTCTGGTCACCACAAGGGCCACGGCATCGCCGACAAAGTGCGTGATTTCGCCCACGCCCACGAGTACGGGCTGGTCCTTGATAATATGGCCGATGATTTTTTTTCCGGGGATGTCGTCGGCAGTGATGACGCGCACCACGTCGGGATGCTCCAGCGCCTTTGAAGCGTTGATGCCAAGCACCCTTGCGCGTGGGTATTTGCTGCGGACCCCGGTTGCGTAAAGCATGCCCTCGAGACCAGGATAATCAGGCCCGAGGTCGTCCGCATACAGGCCCGTGCCCAGGGTTTTTTCCTGCGCGTCCAGACGCGGAAAATCCTCGCCAAGCTTGCCGGTGAAGTTTTCCTGGGGAACAGGGGCGTCTTCCCTGAACAGCCTGGCGGCCCGCATAATGGCGTCTTCAATCTTCACGTAGCCTGTGCAGCGGCAGATATTGCCTCTGATGGCCTTTTTGACGTCCGCCGGGGCCGGATCGGGGTTAACGTCCAGCAGGGCCTTGGCGCTCATGACCATGCCGGGGATGCAGTAACCGCACTGCACTGCGCCCGCCTTGGCAAAGCTGTAGGAGTACACGTCTTTTTCGCGCGCAGTGAGTCCTTCAATGGTGACCACGCTTTTGCCTTCAAGCTTTGCCAGAGACGGCACGCAAGCGCGCGTGGCCTTGCCGTCCACCAGCACGGTGCAGGCGCCGCAGGCGCCTTCGCTGCAACCATCCTTGGTGCCCATAAGCCCGAGGTCTTCCCGCAGAAAGGACAGAAGCTTGCGATTGGGAGCATCCGAGGCGACGTCACATCCGTTAATCTTGAATGATGGCATATGTTCTCCTGTGGGTCTTGACTTCGGGCCGCCCGGCGGCCAGCTCTTTTGCTGGCCGCACGCCGGTCATGCGCCTGTCGGGGCCTGCCCGTAGTCTTCGTCTAGAGCATTTAACACTTGAAATGCTCGCGTACGGCAGGCAAAAGCCCGCCTACTCGCATTTCGTGGCAAGGATTTTCAGAAAAATCCTTGCAGAGCGTTTAACTCATTTCATTCGTAAACTGCTCTAGCTGGCCTGCTTGTTATTGGCTACGTTGGTTGCTGCTACGTTGGTTACGGGCTGACTTGCGCCGTTTTCTTCGCCTTCGGGAATGAAGAATTCCTGCAGTGGCGTGCATTCTTCATCAAGCGCTTCTTCGTTGGAGGTGCACGCGGGCGCGCCGGGCAGGATCTGGTGTACGATCATGGCCGTCACGCCGCCGGAAACCACGGGAGCTTCAAAGAATATTTTGAAGAAGTGGGGCATCTTGTTGAACATTTCCGGCGTCAGCATGGAGATCATGCCCACACCTATGGAAGCGGCGATGATAATACTTTCGCGGCGGGTCACGCCGTGTTCGGACATAATGCGTATGCCAGACGTGGCGATGGTTCCAAAAAGGACCACAAGCGCGCCGCCGAGTACCGGCCGGGGCAGAAGCTCAAAAATAACCACAATTACAGGAAAGATGGAGAACAGCACAAACAGCCCGCCGCAGAAAATGCCTACCTTGCGGCTGGCCACGCCGGAAAGCTGGATGACGCCGTTGTTCTGGGCAAAAGTGATTTGCGGGAAGCAGCCGAAAATGGCCGCCAGCGCGCTGAATACGCCGCCGCAGAGGATGCCGCCCTTGAGCCGTGAGCGAAACAGCGGGCCGGAGGTGGGTTGTTCCGAGATGGAGGCCGTGGCCGTGATGTCGCCTATGGCTTCAATAATCAGCACCAGGAAAATGAAGGACAGCAGGATGAATGCCTGAAGGTCAAAGCCAAAGAACCCGAACTTGAAAGGAACGGGCAAGATGAAAAGCTCTCTCGGTTGGCTCAGAATGGCCCAGTTGACCTTGCCCATAACAACCGCCACCAGAAAACCCACGCCCATGCCGATGACCAGGGAGCACATGCGGAAGAGGGGGTTTTTCAGCCGGTTGATGGCCACCACCGCAAGAATGACCACGCCTCCGAGGAAGAGGTTGTCAAGGTTGCCGTAGGTGCCGTTGGCCTTGGAGGCGAAGCCGCCCGCCATTTCTATGGCGCCCACCTTGATAAGTGACGCGCCGATCATGAAAACGGTGATGCCTGCCACGGTGTGGGTGATGACCTTGCGCAGAAATTTTACCGTATAGCTGCCGAGCACCAGCCAGATGGAGCCCACAAAGCAGACGCCGAAGAGAGTATTGAGGGATTCCTGCCACGAAAGCCCTTTTTGCTGCATGAAGGCCAGCCCCAGCGTGATCAGCGTGGCGGGAAAGGCAAAGCTGGTGGCCTGCACGTTGAGCATGCCGGACCCGATAAGCCCGAAGGGACGGGTGGCGTGTACTATGATGCTGAGACCGGCAAAAAAGAGCGACATGCTCACCATATAGGCTATGGCTTGCGAGGGCGCGCCCAGAGCGGTGGCCACAATGACCGGGGGCGTCATGACGCCGAGAATCATGGCCAGGATGTGCTGCAGGGCAGCGAGCAAGGTAATGCCGAAAGGCGGTGTGGCGTCCAGCGGGTAAATGAGGTCGCTGGTTTTGGCGGGTGCGCCGGTGGCAGTAGTGGGATTGGACTGGGTGGTCATCAAGCGTCTCCTTCTGGCTAGGCGTCCATTGCGGAAGACAGGGCGGGGTTGCCCGAAACTAGAGAACAACATACCGCCGCCTGCACGGCAGGCAGCAGCGAAACTTCATCAACATTCTGCTTGAGCGTCACTTCCCTGGCTTCAAGGCTGCATGCGTCAAGCACGGCACGCATGGTTTCGTCCTCATAGACCAGGGTTTCAGTATCATCACGCAGGCTCCAGGCTTTGCCGCAGTGCTTGCCCATATACAGGGCGGCGGATTTACGCCAAAAGCCGTTGTCGTCTGCGTCAAAGGAAGCCCTGCTGAGGTGCAGGCGGGGTTTGTCCCTGTAGGGCGCGCCCGAAGAGGGGCAGAAGGCCACGCAGTTGCCGCATTCGTTGCAGAAATCGCCAATGTTCATGATCTGCGCCGATTGTTCTATGCCGCCCGTGCCCAGTGTGGACACGCGGGTTTGTCCGTTGCATTTTTGCGCCCGCTGTATGGGCCAGGTGCGACTTTGCGTGTACAGCAGCACATTGGCTCTGTTGGGGCAGACAGACACGCAAATGCCGCAGAACTTGTCGCATTGCAGGCAGCGCGCTGCCTCGCGGCTGACAGCTTCGGCAGAGCCGGCTTCAGCTCTGGTCATACCCTGAAGACGGAAGGCCTGACGGCGGCGCAGGTCGGCAATATTCATTCCGGCCCGCCTGTGTGGACGGCTGCTGGCAAACAGTACGCCCAGGCGGGCCAGAATGGCGGCAGAAGCCCGGCGTCCTTCTCCCACGCTGGCAACTAGAGAAGACGGCGGGCCGCCATTTCCGGTGGAGGTAGCCCGGAAAATGCCGGATTCATCGGAAACGGAAATTTCTTCCACGCCCGGCGACAGGTACACGGCATCGGCCGTGGCAGCCAGTTGGGCGAGTTTGTCGGCTTCCACGCGGCAGCCGCAGTGCAGGTGAACGCCCTGGGCCAGTATGGCGTCCACGTCCTGGATGACCAGAGCGGCCACCTTGGCCCCCTTGTCCAGGATGGGGCCGAGGGTGCGTCCGCCAGCGCGGGGAGCGCTCTCGTACACGTCGACCGCACATCCGGCCAAAGCCAGGAAAAAGGCGCAGGAAAGCCCGGCCGGGCCTGCGCCAACAATGGCAACGCGGCGTCCATTGGGCGGGGCGGGGCGGTGGTCGCGCTGCCCCGCAAGGGCCGCGCAGCCTTTCACTTCCCTGATCTGAAGGCCATCGTCATACTGTATGCGCATGCATTTTTCACGGCAGGCCTGGTTGCACATGGCCCCGAGTACGGAGGGGAAGGGGTTGGTATCAGTGATGACCGCCAGCGCGCCGTCAAAGTCGCCGGCTGCCGCCCGTTCGAGATAGGCCGGAATATGCTGGCCTGCCGGGCAGCGGCTCATACAGGGAGCGGCGGCGCAGTCGAATGCGGGCAGGGGGCGGGACGTCTTGACGTCAGTATGGCGCATGGCGCTTCTGGCATAGCGGGAATCCGGCGCAGAGGCGCGGGGGGCGGTTTTGGCAAGGTTTTGCAGCACGGCGGCTGTATGGTCGTCCAGCCCGGCCGTCTTGCGCGCGAAAGCGGCTATGCTTTTTGCCCCGGCCGTGTGCATGGTCGCGCGGAGGTTCTCCAGATACTGGGCCAGGCGACCATAACCGCCGGGCTTGAGCAGATCCGAGCAGACGGTCAGGGGCGCAAGCCCGCAGGCCAGGGTTTCCGCCACGTTCAGGGCGTCCACTCCGGCGCAGAACGAAATGTCCAGCCTGCCCTCAAAATCGTCCTGAAGGCGGCGGGCCACGGCGATGGAAACAGGGTAGAGAGCCCGCCCGCTCATGTAGACCATAGGCTCTTTTTCCGGCAGGCTCTGGCCGCTGTTGAGCGCCTCAAGCGTGTTGGTGAGCTTGACGCCAAAGGCCAGCCCCAGTTCATCTGCGGCATGGCGGCAGCTGTGAAGAATACGCAGGGCCGTGTCGTAAGAAATGTCGTGTTCAAAGGCGATGTCGGGCACATTCACCGTGTATCCGAGGCTCTCGTTGAGGATGCCGCGCACACGCTCCGGCCCCAGCAGGGTGGGATTCATCTTGAGCGTGGTGTTGAGGCGGCGGCCCTGCAGAAAATACAGGGCTATCCTTTCCACCTCATCGGGCGGACAGCCGTGCATGCAGGAAATGGTCAGGCTGTCGCTCATGGAGGCGGGAATGTCTATGTCGGCCGCTCCGGGCCAGATTTTTGCCAGCTTTTGCTGCATGGCGCGCACATCGTCGCCGCAGTTTTGCATGCGATCCAGAAAGCGCTGCACCGTGGGGCTCAGGATGCCCTCCATGCTGTACCCGGCGCTCATGTTGAAAATCATGCCCGGGCTGCCCGCAAAGCCGAAATGGGCGTGCAGAACATGAATAAGTACCCAGGCCTTGAGGTATTCCTCATAGCTGCCGTCCAGGCTCAGTTCCTGGGACCATTCGCAGTTGTACCCCTCGTCCCGCATGTCGATGCAGGGCTTGGTCACGGCGATTTTGTCCAGCACCTGCACGGTTTTCAGCTCCATGTAGCGTGCGCCGCACAGCCATGCCGCGATGATGTTCTGGGCCATCTGGGTATGTGGCCCGGCAGCGGCTCCCAGAGGCGTTTCAAGCTCGATTCCGTAGCGCTTCATGCGGAAGGGATCGTTTTTCTTCGGGGTGAAAAACAGGTCCCTGACGATGCCCAGGGCGGACCCCTGCCTAAGATCTTCAAGTATCCAGCTCAGAAGCCGGTCGGCGTCCATGCCGTGCATGTGGTCGGTTGTCATGGCCTCTCCTTTTAGAGCATTTAACACTTGAAATGCTCGCGTACGGCAGGCAAAAGCCCGCCTACTCGCATTTCGTGGCCAGGATTTTCAGGAAAATCCTGGCAGAGCAGTCAACGCATTGCATCCGTAAACTGCTCTAGCCGAGCCTGTCCCAGAGCCTTTTCGCCTGCTGCCTGGCGAAAGCCAGAATTTCCTCTTCATTGCAGCGGGTGAGCTGCCGGTTCTCCACAATCACCCGACCCTGGCTGATGACCGTGTCCACATGTCCCGCGGTGAGCCCATAAAAAATATGCCCCAGCACGTTATGTTCATGCAGGGGCGTAGGGCTGTCGTAATCAAGGATGACAAGGTTATTTTGCGCATCGCCGCAGGGGCCGTGCAAGGCAGTGTGCCGGTGTACGTTGCGCAGCCGCTCGTAGGTCGCTGCGGGGGTAATGCCTTCGACGCTGATGCCCGCGAAATACGAAGACTGCGCCGAACGGATCATGTCGGAATGCATGCCGTCGGTGCCGAGCATGACGCGCTCGCTGTAGCCGTAGGCGGCAAGGCCTACGTTGTTGTTCTGGTTGGATTCGGTGTTTTGCACGATCCAGCAGGGGGACTGCGCAAGGATGGCCCTGTCCTCTTCGCTGATATGAACGCAGTGGCCCAGAATGGTCTTGGGCAGATCCAGGGCTCCGGCATCCTGGAGGCGGCGTACCACCGTCTTGCCGTAGGTTGCCAGGCAGTATTCCTGATCGGAGGCGGCTTCGGCCACATGGATGTGTATGCCCGTATCATACTTGCGTGCCAGGGCCACGGCGGCATTCAGCGTGTCGTCGCTAACCGTGAAGGACGCGTGCAGTCCCACGTGCCCCTTGCCGCCGGAGGCGAAATAGCGTTCATGCTCTTCAAGGCTCTGGCGGGCTATGTCCACCCCGTCGCGGTCGGAAGTTTCGTGGCAGAGCAGGTGCCCTATGCCCACGCGGTCAAGGGCCCTGGCAATGGTTGTCAGGCTGCCCTCAACGGCATGGGGCGCGGCATGATGGTCAATGCAGAAAGCCACGCCGTTCTTGGCCAGATACACAGCCGTGGCCAGTGCCGAGGCTTCGGTCATGTCCTTGTCCAGGCACTTGTCGAGCCTCCACCATATCTGCTCAAGAATGTCGGTGAAGCTTTTGGGCTGCCGTGGTGCGGGGGGCATGCCGCGTGACAGACAGGAATATATGTGGTGGTGCCCGCAGGCCAGAGCCCTGGTGACAAAGCGGCCCCTGCAGTCAAGAACGCGGGTTCCGGCGTGGAGGTTCACGGCTTCGGGAATTTCGGCCACGGCCTTCACCGTGCCAGCAGGGCCCTCATCAACGGCAAAATGTCCGCTGGTCAGGGCAAGGGTTTCCGCGTCAATCATGACCGCATTGCGCAAGTACAACATTGGTGGACTCCTTTTGACTGCAAGGCCCCCGGTTTTCCAGGCGAGGCGCTTCAGGCTGGCTTGTCTGTGGTGAAATGAAATACGCCGGACTAACGCGCCTCCATGAATCGGTCTCTGCGCAGAAAACTTCCCTGCCCCCGTGCGCCGGTGAACCGACCGTTATCAAAAACGCGGCAACCACGCAGAAAAACTGCGTCAATGCCGCACAGAACGCCCATGTTTTCGTAAAGTGAATAATCCCAGGAACCGTGCAGGTCGTGGGCGTGCACGGTCCGCCGGGCGTGTGGGTCAAGAATGACGATATCGGCGTCAGAACCGGGAGCCAGCGCGCCCTTGCGCGGGTAAAGACCCATGAGTTTGGCCGGATTTGAGGCCGTAAGTTCCGCAAAGCGCTCGAGGCTTATGCGCCCCTTGGCCACGCCCTCGCTGAAAATCAGCGCAAAGCGCTCCTCAATGCCCGGAGCGCCGCCAGGGCAGCGGGTGAAGTCGCCAAGACCCCTGTTTTTGTCCGCAAGGGAAAAGGCGCAGTGATCCGTGGCCACGGTCTGTATGTCGCCTTCGGCCAGGCCTTGCCAGAGGGCCTCCACATCTTCGTGGCGCCGCAGGGGAGGGGACATGATGTAGCGCAGGCCCATGACAGGGTCTTCGTACCGGTCTTCAGCAAGAATGAGGTACTGGGTGCAGGTTTCGACGAAAATATTTTTCTGGCCGCCTTGGCGGGCCTTGCGGATTTCTGCCAGAGCGGCGGCAGTGGAAAGGTGCACGATATAGACGGGAGCGTCACCGGCTGCGGCGGCCAGGCGCAACAGCCGCGCCACTGCGCGGGCTTCGCATTCCGGTGGGCGGCTTCTGGCGTGCCAGATGGGTTCGCCGTGTTTTTCGGCCTTGCAGGCGGCGATGCCGTTCTGCACGCATTGGTGGTCTTCGGCGTGTACGGCGGTCAACAGTCCAAGGTCGCGGCAGTGCCCGAGCATGGCCGAAAGGCCCGCGTCGTCAAGGTGCTGGGCGTAGGTCATATAGGTCTTGACCGTTGTGACGCCCTGGGCCGCAAATGTTTCGAGGTTTTTGACGCAGTCGGCGTCGCTGCTCTGTACCAGACCGTGAAAGCCGTAGTCCGCTGCCGCCTGTCCGGCGGCCAGTTCCGCATACAGGGCCAGCTGCTGCGTGGGGGAGCGCCCGGCGGGGGTGAAACCCAGGTGCTCGACAATGCTTGTGGTTCCACCCATGAGGGCGGCGCGCGTGCCCGTGTAATAGACATCCCCGGCCGCGGTATCCGGGTTGAGGGTCACATGGGTATGTACGTCTATGCCGCCCGGCAGAAGTATCTTGCCCGAAGCGTCAATAACGGCGGCGTCATCTGCGGCCAGGCCGCGCCCCACAGCGGCGATGCGGCCGTTGTCCAGCAGCAGGTCGCTTTGCTGTACGTCCTGCGGGGCAACCACTGTTCCGTTGCGGATAAGGGTTTTGCGCGCCGTTTCTTTCATATGAACCCGTTGGGTTGACGTTGCTTCACCTACATGAGCTTTTTATCCGGCGTAGCTCCGGGGGGAGGGGTGCCCCCCGGAGCATTCTGGCAAACCTCGTTATTTGATTCTGGGCTTGCCTTCTTCCAACAGGCGCATGAGCGTGTCGGCCGGATCAGCCTTGCGCGCCAGAAGAATCATTGCGGCAATGACATAGGGCTTGTAGCTGGCTTCCTGATACAGGGGGGCGCGGTAGCGGTCGAACACGCTGGCTTCCACTTCGCCTTCCTTGCAAGAAACGCCGGTGATGTCGGCGGGCAGGCAGTGCAGATAGAGCGCCTTGCCCTTGTTGGTGGTGGCCATGAGCTTTTCGGTGCATTCCCAGCTCTTGTGCTCGCTGTTCTGGGCCAGAAGCTGCTTTTCAAGCTTTTTGATGCCTTCCTGATCGCCCTGTTCGTAAAGGGCAGAGCGCTTTTCCATAGCAGCAAAGGGAGCCCAGCTCTTGGGGTAAACGATGTCGGCGTTTTCAAAGGCTTCTTCCATGGAGTTGGTGCGCTTGTACGCGCAGCCAGAAGCCTTGGCGTTTTCGGCGGCAATGGCCTCCACCTCGGGCATGACTTCGTAGCCCTTGGGGTGAGCCAGGGTCACGTCCATGCCGAAGCGGGTCATGAGGCCGATGACGCCCTGAGGAACAGAAAGGGGCTTGCCGTAGGAGGGGGAGTAGGCCCAGGTCATGGCCACTTTTTTGCCCTTGAGCTTTTCTACGCCGCCAAAGTGGTTGATGACGTGCAGCATGTCGGCCATGCACTGGGTGGGATGGTCGATGTCGCACTGCAGGTCCACGATGGTGGGGCGCTGCTCAAGCACGCCTTCGGCATGGCCTTCGCGCAGGGCGGCGGACACTTCGCGCATGTAGGAATTGCCCTTGCCGATGAACATGTCGTCACGGATGCCCACGGTTTCGGCCATGAAGGACACCATATTGGCAGTCTCGCGCACGGTTTCGCCATGGGCTATCTGCGACTTGCCTTCGTCCAGATCCTGCACGGTGAGGCCGAGGAGGTTGCAGGCCGAGGCAAAGGAAAAACGGGTACGGGTGGAATTGTCGCGGAACAGCGAAATGCCAAGGCCGGAATCAAAGATGCGCGGCGAAATGCCGTTGGTGCGCAGGCCTCTGAGAATATCGGCCACAGCGAAGGTGGCGGCGATTTCATCGTCGCTCTTGTGCCAGGTTTCCAGAAAATCATTCATGTACATGTTTTTGTGGTTGAGCCTGGAAAGGCATTTGATCATTTCGCGGATGCCGGTGCGGTCCATGGGATTCTCCTGAGTACTGCTATGTAAGATGTGCAGGTATGTTGTTGCATTGCTGCGGCCGGTCTTTTTTCGCTCACGCCGCAGGCCTGTCTTTGTGTCCTGCCGCCGGGAAAGGCCGTTACCCTTCACGGCGGCAGGGCCTTACCGTGTAATGTGCGTGCCGCCCTGGCTGTTGATGGCGGCTTTCAGGTGCTCGGGACTCGTGATGATGACCCGTTCACCGCCTGCTGCCAGAAAGTCCAGGGCTGCCTTGACCTTGGGGCCCATGCTCCCAGCCGGGAACTGCCCCTGGTCATAATAAGCCTGCATTTCTGCGGCGCTGATTTCGCCAAGAGCCTTCTGGTCGGGCTTGCCGAAATTGACGCAGACCTTCTCCACGCCGGTGGATATAATCAGGGTTCCGGCTCCCAGTGCGTTGGCGAGCAGCCGGGAGGCGAGGTCCTTGTCAATGACCGCGTCCACGCCGCGCAGATTTCCCTTTTCATCGCTCACAACAGGGATGCCGCCGCCGCCCACGGTGACGAGGTGAAAGCCGCCGTCCAGCAGGGCGCGGATGGCGTCCAGCTCAACGATTTCCACAGGGGCCGGACTCGGAACCACACGCCGCCAACCCCGCCCGGGATCTTCCTTGAGAACCCACTGCGGATTTTGTTCACGCAGGGCGGGCAGGTCTTTTTCGTCGTAGAACTCGCCGACGAACTTGTCGGGATCCGCAAAGCCGGGGTCATCGGCTTTGACGCGCACCTGGGTGACCAGGCTGACCACCTGTCCGGCGTCGCTGCGCGCGCGCAGTTCGTTGCTCAGGGCCTGCTGGATCTGCCAGCCGATGGCGCCCTGGGTGTCCGCCACACACGAGACCAGGGGTACGGAGTGCAAATCGCTGTTCTTGCGGGCTATTTCTGACCGCAGCAGGATAAAGCCCACCTGCGGGCCGTTGCCGTGGGTGATGACCACCCTGCGGCCGGATTCGATAACGTCGGCAATATGGGCGACAGTGGCGCAGATGGCGTCATACTGGTCGGCGACGCTTTTCTTGTCGCGGGCGCTGATAAGCGAATTGCCGCCGATGGCTATAACCACCAGGTCTCTTTGTGTGGCGGTCATGGCTCTATCCCTTGTTTTCCGCGTAGGCGACGGGCAGGGCTGCGTACAGGGCGGCGCACTGCACGAGATCTTCCTTCCAGGTCTTTTCGTTGGGCGCGTGGGCTTCCTTTTCCTTACCGGGGCCAAAGCCGACCACGGGGATGCCGAACATGCCCATGATGGACACGCCGTTGGTGGAGAAAGTCCACTTGTCGGTGCGGCCTTCCTTGCCGAAGAGCTTGCGATAGGCGTCTTCAGCGGACTTGCAGACCACATCTTCCTTGGGCAGCACCCAGGTGGGGAAATAGCAGTCAGTGGGGTACACAAGGCCGGTCCAGGACGGTTCCTCGTAGGTGTACATGGACACCTTCACGCGGTCGCCAGCGGCGCGCACGGAGGGCAGGTCGCGGATCTGGCCGAGGGCCAGTTCCTTGTCTTCACCCATGGTCAGGCGGCGGTCGATGGAAATGGAGCAGCCATCGGCCACGGCGCACCGTGAGGGAGAGGAATAGAATATCTGGGAGACCGTGAGCGAACCCTTGCCGAGGAAGGGATCGTCCTTGAGTTTTTTGTGCAGTTCTTCAAGTTCGGTCAGGATGTGGCCCATGCGGAAGATGGCGTTGTCGCCGCGTTCGGGAGCGGAGCCGTGGCAGGAAACGCCGCGCACGTCCACGCGGATTTCCATGCGGCCGCGCTGGCCGCGGTAGATGCCGCCGTCAGTGGGTTCGGTGCTGACCACAAATTCGGGCTTGAGGCCGTGTTCCTTGATGAGATACTGCCAGCACAGACCGTCGCAGTCTTCTTCCTGCACCGTACCCACCATGGCCACGGTGAAGTCCTTGGGGATGAGCCCCAGTTCCTTCATGATCAGAGCGCCGTAAACCATAGAGGCCATGCCGCCTTCCTGGTCAGAAGCGCCGCGTCCGCCGATGGTTTCGTCGTCCTCGTAGCCCTGGTAGGGATCAAAGGTCCAGTTGGCGCGCTCGCCTATGCCGACGGTGTCGATATGGGCGTCAAAGGCGATGAGACGCGGGCCGTTGCCCATATAGCCGATGACGTTGCCCATTTTGTCAATTTCAACGCGGTCGAAGCCCACATCTTCCATTTCTTTCTTGATGCGCTTGATGACGCCTTCTTCCTTGCAGCTTTCCGAAGGAATGGCGATCATGTCGCGCAGAAAACGGGTCATGCGCGGCCCATATTTTTTGCTTAACTCGTTAACCTTGGCGAAATCCATTGATTCTTCTCCTTGGGTGAACTCTGTTGGCGTTGTGTCGGTTGGAGGATCGGGCGCATAAAAAACTGTCGCAAACACCTTGGAGGAAGTTGTCGCGGGCGTTCCGCGCCTGGCGAAAAACCGGGCCTCGAGGGCGCGTTTTTTCAACTTCCGGCCAAAAAAAGAACATTTGGGCTGCCGCAAGGCCAAAGACCTTACGGCGGCGTCTCTAGGGAAGGTCGAGGTCGGGATAGGCTCCAAACCATACGACGTTTTTGTATACGTCGGGGGCGGTATCACCCTCGGTGCTGATGAGCAGAACCGAAGAGTCCGGCCCAAGGCCCAGGGCCGCGCGCTGCGCCGTTGCCGCCGGGTGCTGCATGAGCCACTGGACAATGCCTGTGGTCACGGCTCCTGATTCGCCGGAAACCACGGGGTTGTCGCCCTTTACCGGGGCCGCGAGCACGCGCATGCCGTTGGCGGCCATATAGTCGGGGCAGGAAATGTAGGCGGAGCAGTAGTCGCGCAAAAGGCCCCAGCTTGTGGTGTTGGGCTCGCCGCAGGCCAGGCCTGCCATGAGGGTTTGCAGGTCGCCGGTGACGTTGTGGGGATTGCCGTCGCCGATGACGGCGGACTTGTAGATGCAGTTGGCCTGATGCGGCTCGACCGTGATGAACTTGGGCGCTTTTTCGCCGAGCGCTGCGGCCAGGCAACCCACCACGGCTCCCGCAAAGGAACCCACACCAGCCTGAAGGAAGCAGTGCGTGGGCAGGGTGCCCATGGCTTTCATCTGCTCCAGGGCCTCGGTGGCCAGGGTCATGTAGCCCTGCATGATCCAGGTGGGAATTTCTTCATATCCGTCCCAGGCTGTGTCCTGCACCATGACGTAGCCTTTTTCCTGCGCCAGGTTCCAGCTCATGCGCACGGCTTCGTCATAGTTCAGGTCCGTGACGGTGCATTGTGCGCCTTCGGCCAGGATATTGTTCTTGCGGATATCTTCCGAGCCCTTGGGCATGAAGACGATGCACTTGTAGCCCAGTTCGCGGGCTGTCCAGGCCAGGCCGCGGCCATGGTTGCCGTCGGTGGTGGTGATGAAGGTGATGTCGCCAGACTTGGCCCGTACGTCGGGCGAGGTCAGCATGTCACGCGAAAGACCTTCAAGGGGCAGGCCGACCTTGGAGGCCAGATAACGGGCCATTGCGTATGAACCACCAAGGACCTTGAATGCGTTCAGCCCGAAGCGGCGCGATTCGTCCTTGACCATGACATGCTTGAGCCCGAGAGCCTTTGACAGCCCCGTGAGGCTGTGCAGCGGCGTGGGCGAATATTCCTTGAATGTGGCGTGAAACGAGCGAACCGTTTCGGCTACGGATGGTGACAATGCCGAAAGATCAGCCCCCTTGCCGGGAATTTTTGGTGATGGGTTCAGGTGTATCCTGACAGACATGATGCCCCCACAGGTAACAGGTTGCTGACATGCAGCGTGGCTGCCGTTGTAAGCATACAGGGGCAAGAATGGGGCCAAAGTTGGAATGTGAAAAAAATTTCAACTATGCTGGCAGCATGAAGCGTTTTGCGCAGTGCCGGGGGGGAGGTTTTTTTCTTGTCAAAATGAGAAAATTATCATTTTGATAAACGCAGAGAAAGGATTTTCTTAAATTGAGAAAGAACGGATTTTTCGGTAAAACGTGGCCAGGCTCAGCCCCAGAGCACAGGCGGCGTTCTTTTTGCCCTCGGTGCTTTTGCCGAATTTTTCAAGGGCCGCACGGATGGCGCGTTCTTCCAGTTGCGCCAGGGGGACGATATGTTCCGCGCTGTCGGTCTGGGCCGGCAGAGGGGGCGTCTGTGGGGCGTTTTCAATCTCCTGTCGCCGCACATCTTCCAGAAGTTTGGCAGGCAGGCAGTCAATGCCTATGGCGCCATCGGCGGGCATCATGTTTACGGCGTATTCCAGCACGTGCTCCAGTTCGCGCACATTGCCGGGCCAGGGATATTTTTCCAGCAGTCGCAGCATGGAGGCGCGCAGCCGTGGGCGGCGTTTGTGGAAGAGCTCGCAGTATTTGTCCAGAAAGAAATTGGCCAGAATGGGCACGTCCCCTGTGCGCTGGCGCAAGGGGGGGATATCCAGTGGGATGACGTTGAGCCGGTAGTACAGGTCCTCACGAAAGGCGCTGCGTTTGATGCACTCGCGCAAATCTTCGTTGCTGGCCGCAATGACGCGCACATTGACCGGAATAAGGCGGTTGGAGCCAAGGCGGATGACCACCCTTTCCTGAAGCACGCGCAGCAGCTTTACCTGCACGTACAGAGGCATGGCCGATATTTCATCCAGAAAGATCACGCCGCCTTCGGCCAGCTCGAACTTGCCCATGCGCCCCTTGCTGGAAGCGCCCGTAAACGCGCCGCTCACATAGCCGAACAGCTCGCTTTCCAGCAGGGTGTCGGGTATGCCGCCACAGTTGATGGCAATAAAGGGCGCAGTTTTTCTGGGCCCGGTGTTGTGAATGGCGCGGGCCAGCAGTTCCTTGCCCGTGCCGGATTCGCCGGTGATAAGTACGGTGGAACCGGAATCGGCCACCTGTATGGCCTTGCTCTTGAGGGACGCCAGGGCCGGGGAACTGCCGATAAGATTGTCGAATCCGGCATCGTCGCTGTGGGAGTTGATGTTTCCGGCCAGACGCGCAAGGCGGGTGGGCAGTTCAAAAACAAACATCATCGATTTGTCGCCATTGCCGCAGTCCAGCTCCATCATCCGGCCTGGCAGGTTATGCACCTTGCCGTTCGGGGTTTTCACCTCATATTCCTCGTAGCCGTATACGCCGCCGTCGCAACGCTGGATGCCATTCACACTCATGCTTCGTCCGGTATCCTCGCCAAGCAGTTCGCGCGCCGGGCTGTTGGCGTAGAGCAGGCTGCCGTCGGTGTTGAACAGCACAATGCCGAGGCCGGGAATGTCCACAGCCTGAAGCATAAGGTCGAGCATGCGCGTGGCCTGGAGCAGGCGGCCTCTTTCGCCGATTTTCAGCGCCAGTCCGTCGGCCAGAAAGGAAATGAAGGCCGAATAGCTTTCAAGGGAGGAGAGCATCCGCATGCGGTCTTCGTCATTGAAGCAGACCAGGCCAATGACGCCGAAGAGCTTGTTTTCGTCCGCAATGGGCGTGGACAGCGAAAAGTGCTCGCGGCATTTTTCCCGGTCCGGGCAACGCTCGCAAATGGGGTGGTGCCGGGGCGTATCCACCTGAATGGTCTTCCGGCTGCGCATGACCTCCTTGTAGACTTCCCCGGCCCTGGCGAGATTCTGCCCTACGCTGTCGGCATAGATGCCCGTGCCGGCGACACGAACCATGTTGCTGTCAACAATTTCCACGTCAATGCCAGTTACCCTGGAAATAACGTCCGCGTAGGACTGCACTGAAGGCTGAAGATCCGAAAGCATATTCAGAACCTCTCGGAAGCCAGCGCCCCGGACGGCAAAAAAAGGCCGGGCGCGAGGTTTCGCCGCCGTGCGGCGGCATGTCTTGGAAGTATGAAACTATATCCACGCATGGATTGCCATACTACAGCGCTTTGCCGCACCGATTTGCGAGGGCTGGGCCCAGCGGAAAATGCGTACGGTTGATTATTTGTGCACTTTACTCCGAATTCTTCATGGTTACAACCAATGTGCACCTCTTGAGTACACCTTGCCAGGCCCACGCAGAAATCACGGCCGCTTTGCCGCCATGGTGATATGAAGCGGGCATGCCCCAACGGGCTGCCGTGGTGCCCGCACAGGAACTTTGACGGCAGAAAGCCGCCGGAAATATAACAACAGGTCAAGCCAGAGGGGATTCCCCCCCTGGCTTGACCCAAGAAGGCGGCATGGCTCATGAAACTGTCCGCCTTGGTTATACCGCTTATACTGTGGACTGGTCCGAAAAAGTGAGCCCAATTCCCAGCACCTCTTCCTGGTTGGGGGGAGGCTGTCGAAACGGGGGCTACTCAGCTTTGTTGTTTAAAATGAATATCTGAAAGATATGCTGGCACGCCATGCATCTGTGGCGTTAAGCCCATGACTGTTGCCCTTTTTGTCGTATCCACCCCACATGTTAGCGCTGTCATCCAGCCACAGATGGATATAGCCAAGGTGTACCCACATATCCAGGTTTTTGTAGATGTCGTAATGGGTGTCGAGGTTGACCTCCATTCCCGAATCCTCTGTGGTGAGATACGTTCCGTAAGAGTTGAAGTCGCTCAGGCCAGTGGCTTTGCCCTGTCCCTTGTAGCTGCGGGTGCCGGTGATATAGCCGGCCATGTCAGGATCATTGGTGCCCCGGAAGTAGTTGACGCGGATGTTGTGCTTCAGGGCTTCCACAAAGGAAAATTCCATTATTCTTGCGCCAAAACCCCACGTGCCCACCGCATTGTATCCCATGATGCCGTCATTGGAGAGCCAGGGTTCGCCCCATGTGCCCAGAGTGGACAGGTTGTAGCCACCGCTGCCAATGGAAACGAAAGGCATGATTTCGGAACCGTTTTTGATGTTTCCGTCATCACCGCTGCCCCACCAGCCGACCAGGCCGGGAGTACCCCACTCTGTCTTGTATTCGGCAAGGGCACTGAGCATCCAGCCGGAACGATCGTATTCCTCCCTGCCGGTGGTCACACTTCCATAGTTGAAATCCCAGGAAAAACGGAAGGGATCAGCAAGGGTAATTTTGCCGGTAAGGCCAGCCCATACGGCGCTGGAATAAGCGTCAGCGCGTAAAAGGTGTCTGGCATTATCGTCAAGAGCGCCGGGCGGGGCCACAAGGGCCGTGGTGTTGCGACGAAAGTCTATGGGGCTTGCGCCGTTATAGACTTTTGAGCCTCCCGCGATTTCGGTGGCGAAGTTTACATTTGTTCTGTCGAAATTTTCGCCAATGGCGCCAGCCATCACCCAGGGAGTAATTTTTATTCCTTCAAAGTCGAGGGGCATAACCAGGCCAAAGAAGTCAACGTTATCCAGATAGTTGGCGGAAACTCTGGTGTCCCCAGTATTGGTGGCGGTGGCATTGTCATTATAGGGACGCAGCCAGAAAGAGGTAAGCGACACGTTGTTGTTGAACTTATAGCTGGCGGTAATGCCCGCGCCGTCTTCCATCAGGATGGCGCTCCCAAAGGTTTCGCTGGGAAGATAATAGCCCTGGATGCCCATACGCAACTTGAGATCTGTACTGGGTACCACCCAGTCGATATAGGCACGCTTGAGTTCAACAACGCTGCCGTCTGCGCCGAGCGCTCCGCCGCCACCGTAGAGTGAGTTGGAGGCGCCCCAGACGCTGTCGCCCATTTCAAAGAAAACGGTTCCGGAAAGAGCTTCAGATGCCACGGCGGTAAGTTCAAGGCGCACGCGCTGGCGGGCCTCAAAATTGTCTTCTACGCCATGCCCTGCGGCGCGGTAGTTGCCCACGGCGTTCTTTCCGTCACGTCCTTTGCTGACGAATTTTCCGCCGGTCCCCAGATCGAAGTTCATTAACCATTCGCCCTTGGCTTTGAAATCAATGGCTGAAGCATTACAGACGCCCCCAAGAACCAGGCTGGCTGCAAGAATGAGTGTAATAATTCTTTTCATGCACACTCCTATTCCTGTAATACGGTTATTTTTAAATAAAAATGGGACCGAAAAGGACTTTCAGAGACACGTTTGCAAAATACCGCCGTCTCCAGAGCGGATAACAGGGATGCAGTCATAAGGCCGTTGCATAGAGCAACTTTTGTCATCACCAGAGTGCAGCGGGCTGTTCTAGACAGTGTCGAAAGGTCGGAGCCTGTTGGGAATTTTTTGGTAAGAATTCAGGTGCATCCTGATAGACATGTTGACCTCGGGGGTAACAAGTTCAAAAAGGGGTAAAAGTTTGACGCACGCTTTACGCAAAAAAAAGGCCACATTGAACATGTGAAAAAAATTTCAATAATGCAGGGACAGTGCGGAGGTTTTGAAAGGTGGTGGTAAAAAAAATGTGCTTCGCAAAATGAGAAAATTCTTATTTCGAGAAGTAATTCTGCGGGTAAAGTTCTTAAATTGAGAAAATGAAGGTGGGCTAGAGGGCCGCCAGATGCAATGCCCCATTAACCATGGGCCCTTTGAGCTTTAACGAATGCACCGAGTTAAAGCTCAAAAGGTTGCCTGAAAATCCTTGCCACAAAATGCGAGCAGACAGGTTTTTGCCTGCCTGCTCGCATTTCAGGTGGGAGATTATTTGTGATTCATTGATGAATCCACGCCACGTTGTGGCGCGCTGCACTGTCGTGGAGCCTTAGAGCATGTACACTTTTTCAAAGGTAAAATGCTCTCTAGTGCTGTTCTTGGATGCGTTTCTTTTGGGGGATAATAATGGCATGAGGTTTTGCGGCATCTTTCCGTGATGGTATGCGTTCTGCTTGCCCATGCCAAAGTACTACGCATCTATACGCGCAGGGGCAAAGAACGTATCCAAAACTTATCCGCAATAGAAAAAGCGGCCAGCCCTTGTGGGGCTAACCGCTTGATTTTAAATGGTGGGTCGTGCGGGGTTCGAACCTGCGACTCTCTGCTTAAAAGGCAGATACTCTACCTGCTGAGTTAACGACCCATTGAGACGCGCACTATATATACTGGTGTTTTGGCTGTCAAGCGACAAAATGCGTATCTGACGCGCCGTGACGTTCCAGATTGCAATTTCTGGTATTATCTTGTTATTTTTGTGAGTTACGCATGGTGCTATGCCCCGTTTCGGGCCGCCCAGCTGGCCACATGGCGCGGATTGCCCTTGCTAGCTCTTCTTTTCCTGTTTGGCCCAGGTGTCGCGCAGCGTCGTCGTGCGGTTGAAAACCGGGCGGGCATCCGTGCTGTCCCTGTCCTTGCAGAAATACCCCAGGCGCTCGAACTGAACCTTTTCGCCCACGGGCAGGCTCGCCAGGGCAGGCTCCAGCAGGCCTTCGACAACGGTGAGGGACTGCGGGTTGATATGGTCCAGAAAGGTCTGGCCTTCGGGAGCCGCATTGGGATTTTCAGCGGCAAAGAGCTGGTCGTACAGGCGCACTTCCGCCGGGATGCCGTGCTTGGCCGACACCCAGTGGATGGTTCCCTTGACCTTGCGGCCGTCCGGGCTTTGGCCGCCGCGGCTATCGGGGTCATACACGCAACGCAGTTCGATCACGTTGCCAGCCTCGTCCAGAATGGCCTCGCGGCAGGTGATGAAATAGGCATAGCGCAGGCGCACCTCCGCTCCGGGGGCCAGGCGGTGGTATTTCTTGGGCGGCTCCATGCGGAAATCGTCGCGCTCGATGTACAGTTCGCGCGAGAAGGGCACCTTGCGGCTGCCGTAGCTCTCGTCCTCTGGGTGGTAGGGCATGTCGAACTCTTCCACCTGCCCTTCGGGGTAGTTTTCAATGACCACCTTGACGGGATCAAGCACGGCCATGACGCGCGCCGCATGGGCGTTGAGATGTTCGCGCACGCAGAATTCCAGCATGGAATATTCCACCGTGGAGTCGGCCCGCGCCATGCCAATGCGGGAGCAGAACTCGCGCAGGGCTTCGGCGGGCACGCCCCGGCGGCGCAGGCCGCAGAGCGTGGGCATGCGGGGGTCGTCCCATCCGCGAACGTGTCCTTCTTTGACAAGCTGGATGAGCTTGCGCTTGGAAAGGATGGTGTAGGTGACGTTGAGACGGGCGAACTCAATCTGCTGGGGGCGGTATGCGCCAAGCGTTTCCAGCACCCAGTCGTACAGTTCGCGGTTGTTGATGAATTCCAGCGTGCAGAGCGAATGGGTGATGCCCTCGATGGAGTCCGACAGGCAGTGCGTGTAGTCGTACATGGGGTAGATGCACCATGTGTCGCCCGTGCGGTGGTGCGCGGCATGGCGGATGCGGTACAGCGTGGGATCGCGCATGACCAGATTGGGCGAAGTCATGTCAATCTTGGCGCGCAGCACGCGCTCGCCATCGGCAAACTCGCCCGCACGCATGCGGCGGAACAGGTCGAGATTTTCTTCCACACTGCGGTTGCGCCAGGGGCTTTCGCGCCCCGGCTCGGTCAGCGTGCCCCGGTACGCACGGATTTCTTCCGCTGAAAGATCGTCCACATAGGCCTTGCCCATGGTGATGAGCTGTTCGGCATAGGCGTAGAGCTGCTCAAAATAATTGGAGGCGTAAAATTCCCTGTCCTGCCAGTCGCCGCCAAGCCAGCGCACGTCCTCGCGAATGGAATCGACGTATTCCTGCTCTTCTTTTGTGGGATTGGTGTCGTCAAAGCGCAGGTTGCACAAGCCGTTGAATTCTTTGGCAACGCCAAAGTTCAGGCAGATGGACTTGGCGTGCCCAAGGTGCAGATAGCCGTTGGGCTCGGGAGGAAAGCGCGTATGGACCCTGCCGTTATAGCGGCCTGTGGCATTGTCTTCAATGATACGGGCACGAATGAAGTCCACGCCGGGCTTGCTGGCGGTGTCCGCCGCTGCGTCCGTGGCGTTGGTGCAGTGGGTGTCGGCGGTGGGGGTCATGTTTTTTGTCTCGGGGGCCATGGTGCGCTCCATTACTTCCTGGCGATAATGTAAACTGTAAAGCTACGCCAAGCCGGGGCAAGGGTCAATCGTGGGTCTGTGGCCCCGGCGGAGCGCTCGGGGCGGGCATGGCCTGCTTTGCAGAAATGCCGTTTTTTATTGTTGGCAACCTTGGTTGTAACAACCACGGCCGCCACGGCAGGCCATGTACAAAAGAACAAAAATCTCCGCACGCTTGACAGCCCTGCCAACCTAAGCTAGCTTGCACTTCTGCATTCGGGGCGCACTGCGCCCAAAAGCGGAGAGGTGTCCGAGTCGGCCGAAGGAGCTCGCCTGCTAAGCGAGTATACGGGCTTAAACCTGTATCGAGAGTTCAAATCTCTCCCTCTCCGCCATAGAGCAAATGGCAACGGCGAGTTACTGAATAAGTAGCTCGCCGTTTTTGCGTTCTGAAGCGGGCAATTTCGGGGCGGCGCAGGGTGGCGTCATGACGCCATACATACTTTTGAGAGGTCTGTGGGGAAAACTAAAGTGAAAAACCACGGGCTGATGCTTGCTCAACAACCGCCCCACCGCAAGACTGAAGCTGTCCGCTTTGCAAAGCCGTCCCCTTGCTTTTGCAAAATCAGTGCCCTTGATGCTTTTGCTTCTTTTTTTGCTGTTTTCGGGTGAAATCGATGCAGCTTTGTGAATTTCTCTGCGATTTACGCGTTTTCGCATTTTTTATTTTGCGTAGCGCCCTGCCAAGCTTTACGGCTTCCCGTGCCTTAATTGCCCCGGAGGATTGTCTTACCGCTGCCCCGGCTTCCCGGCTTCGCCGTTTTGGGCTTGCCGCTAATGCCTTGGCGGAACACTTTATGGGAGATTCTGTCCAGAGCAGTGAATCCTCAAAGCTGCTTAAAAAAACTCCCGCAGTTCCGCATTGCTGGGTTCTGGGCAAAACACATGTCTTGCCACATGGTAGTCATCTCCGTTGGCATGCGAATTTTCAATGTACGCGACCCAAAATCCATCCTCAAATAAAATACAAATATTGGTCCTGTAACTCTCCATTGCAACTCCCCTTGATTGTGAAACGGACAAGGAATGGACAACCCAAGGGGGAAGGTTACTGGCATGACTTGCATGCGTCTGGACTACCAACCAGACTGTGTTTTTATCCTAGCTGCATATTGATTGACGAAATATGCATGCATAAATATTGCACTCTGTAAAGGCGATCTGCTGCAAAGCGATACTGCCCCCTTTATCCACTGGGTCACAGTAAACTCTACCCTTCTACTTCAGCCTTCTACTTGTGGGTAGCTACCGACTGAACCACCCCTTCAATGCCCCCGGCCAAGCGATCAAGGGTGTGGGGGGCAACGCTCCGCAGGTAAATATCCGTTGTGGTGGGCCTCTTGTGGCCCAAAAGCTGCTGTATGTCGGTTATGTCTGCCTTCTGCGTTTGACCAGACTGACGGCAAAATAGTGCCGAAAGGCATGGAACCCGAATGGCGCGACCTCCGACTATTTGCAAAGCCGTCCCACACCATGGTGCGGGACGGCTCTGCAAGGCTCCCATAAGCGGGGCATCCGTAGCCAACGCAAATGTCTTGAATCTGCGTGCACCGCTACAGCGCGGTGGTCAGATCACGGCCCAAAAACTTGCTCAGCAAAAACAGCGGAACCAGTACGGAAACTATCAAAATAGCCCCGTAGGCAGAGGCAGGGCCAAAATCTCCGCTGCCAATGTACTGAAAAACCTGCACAGTCATCGTGCTCCACGGGCCATAGTACAGCACGATGGTAGAGCTAAGCTCCGCCAGCGTTGTAACCCACATGATAATGGCCCCGGCCACCACCCCAGGCAGCATGGAAGGCACCACCACCTTGAGAAACGTCGCAAACGGCGGCACACCCAGGCTGATGGAAGCTTCTTCTACCGACACTTCAATCTGGTGCAGCAGGGCCGATGTTGTTTTGACGGAAAACGGCGTCTTGCGGATAAAATACGCCAGCACAATGATCATCCATGTGCCGGTGAGCACCACTGGCCCTTTGTTATATGACGCTGCCAGCGCAATGCCTAACACAGAACCGGCAATAACCAGCGGCAGCATCATGGCCAGATCAAGAACATAGCCAGCCACTCCCCCTTTGCGCACCACCAGATAGCTCACGGCCAGGCCAAACACCATGCCGATAACCGTGGCCGTTGTGGACAGAAAAAACGAGTTAAGAATGGGGCGCGGGGCCACCTGAAGGGCAATCAGCAGGTTATCGAGCGTAAACTGCCCGTAGTACATGACCGGGCCGTTTGTTTTGGTAACAGCAGCCACCATAACTACGGCAAACGGCGCCAGCGAGATAAAAACAATACCGGCGCAGAACGCCCAGGCAAGCTTTTTGCCCAGGGGCGACAGGGTCTTGACCTCCGGGGGCCGTAGCGCCGACATGGCATAATTTTTTCGCTCTACCCACACTTTTTGCAATACGGTCAGAACCAGGGTCACCACCACCAAAACCGTGCTCAACGTACCTGCCATTGAGGGGTTGCCCCCCATCTCGCTGACAAACTCGCTGTAGGCCTGCTCTGCCAAGACCTTATAATCATTGCCGATAATTGTTGGAACGCCAAAGTTTTCAATAGACATACAAAAAACTATCAATGCGCCGGACGCAATGGCTGGGGTAACCACCGGCAGCGTCACTGTGCGAAAAACCCGCCATGGGGAAGCCCCAAGGTTGCGGGCGGCTTCTTCCAGTGACCTGTCCACAGAATTGATGGCCGCAGAAACCATCAGAAACACAAAGGGAAAAAACTGAAGGGTAAAAACCAGCACAACGCCCTGCCAGCCGTAAATACTGGGGATATGCAGGCCCAGTTCTGCAAGCTGACGGGTGACGATGCCGTTGCGGCCAAGCAAAAGCAGCCACGCTTCTGCGCCGATGAAGGTCGGCAAAATAAGGGGCAGCGTGGCCAGCGTGCGCAGCGTGGTTGCTCCGGGCAGCCTGTAACGCGTGGTAAAAAAGGCAAAGGGCACGCCGATAAGCACGCTGAATACCGTGGAAAGGCCGCTCATGAACAGGCTGTTGACCAGGCAGCGCCGGTAAAAGGGGGTACTGAAAACGCTGGCGTAGTTATTCCACGTAAACACCCCCGTGTCGGGATCAAGCAAGCTGGCCTGAAAAATGGCGTACATGGGGTAACCCACGAGCAATACAAGCGTTATCAGGGCGAGCAACAAAACCGCGTTCCATGCGGAAAATAGTTTTCGCAGGCCCATCATGCGTTCACCTTGACCGGGCTGGTCGGCGAAAAGCAAAGCGTAATGGCTTCGCCAACCTTTTTGAAATTTCCGCAGTCCAGAGCGGGAACATCCACCCGCAGCAGGGTGCCAAGGGCGGCAACCTGATACACCACCACTGTGCCCAAAAACATGACCTCATGCACATGCCCGGTAAAAACATTCTGCGCGGGGGTATCGGGCAGCACCTCGTGTATCCAGTCCGGGCGAAGCATCACGCTCACTCGCTCATGCAGCCGGGGTTGCACTGGGGCCTGGTCATGCATCTCTGCATGGCTGACGCCGTGAGAATTGTGCATGGCCACCTCAAACTCCACCCCGCCGCACAGCATGCGGGCAAGGCCCTGCTCGCCGTTCCATGACAATGGGGTCATTTCCAGAATATTGCACGAGCCCATGAATTCTGCCGTAAACCTGTTGGCAGGCGAAAAATATATGCCCTGCGGATCAGCCACCTGTTGCAGGCTGCCATTATAAAAAATGGCCACCCTGTCGGAGACGGCCATGGCTTCTTCCTGATCATGCGTCACATATATTGTTGTTATACCTAGGTGTTGCTGAATATGGCGAATTTCTTCCCGCATGGTGACGCGCAGCTTGGCATCAAGATTGGACAAGGGTTCGTCCATAAGCAGCACATCGGGCCGAATAACAAGGGCGCGGGCCAGGGCAACGCGCTGCTGCTGCCCGCCAGAGAGCTGCCGGGGGTATCTGCCGCGCAGATCGAGCAGTTGCACAGAGTCAAGAATTTCCATGACCCGTTTGTTGATGGTATCACGCGGTAGTTTTCGGGCCTCCATGCCGTAGGCCACATTGTCAAAAACAGTCATATGCGGAAACAGGGCATAATTTTGAAAAACCATGCCCGTATTGCGCCGGTGGGCAGGCAGCGAAAGTACCGACTTGCCCCCAAAAAGGATATCACCGCTGTCAGGGTCGCTAAACCCGGCAATCATGCGCAGCAGCGTGGTTTTACCACAACCGCTGGGGCCCAGCAGAGTAAAAAATTCGCCGTCGCCAATGGTCAGACTGACCTTGTCCACAACCCGGAGAGAACCAAATTGCTTTACGATATCAACAAGTTCTATACGCACAGAAATATCCTTGTCTGCAAGGGCAACCTGCGTGTTGCTGCTGCCAGCGAGGGGAGCTACCAGCCCCAGCCAGGCAGCTGCATATTACGGCAAGTTTCCGGCCATAAAAAAGGCGCGGAGAGAACCGCGCCTGGATGTTCGCCTACTGCTTTTGCAAAACCAGCTTTTTCCACTTGGCGAGCATGTCTTTTTCCAGAGCATTGGCTTCCGCCGGATCAAAATCCTTGAGCATATTAAGCTCTTTCAGCGAGGGCATGCCCTCTACCGCAGAGGCGTCCGGCCGTGCAGGCCGACGAAAATACTTCTGGAACACGGCATCCACCACGGGCTGGGAGAGCAGATAGTCCGCAAGCACCTTGGCTTCTTCGGGATGTTTGCAGTCGGCTATGATGGCAAGGCCTTCCGGGGCGGCAATGACGCCGTCGGCGGGATAGATAACCCGCACGTTCTGCGCGCCACCGGCCACATAGCGGTGGGCCGCGTATTCCATGGTGATGCCAAGGGCAAATTCACCTTCGGCGGTTCCCTTGTAAACAAGGCTGGAACTGTCAAGAATCTTAACGTTGTTAATGAGCTTTGTCAGTCCTTCCCAGCCATACAGCTTATAAAGGCCATATACCTGCGCATAGGCAGACCCGGATTTGAGCGGATTGGCCATGACCACCTTGTCCTTCCACTTGGGATCAAGCAGGTCGCCCCATGTTTTGGGCAGGTTAGCAGCAGGAACAAGCTGGGTATTGGCCATAATGACCATCAGATGCATGTTGGCCGCCGTCCATTTGTGGTCCTTCTCGATGAAGGATGCCGGCAAACTGGCGGCTTCAGGTGAGGTGTAGGACATGAAGTTGGCCTTGGCATTGTCCAGCACAGCCACGTCTCCACTCCAGAACACGTCGCACAGGGGGTTGGCTTTTTCGGCTTCGATACGCTTCATGGCTTCGCCGGTGCCCATGCGAACCACGGTAAGCTTGATGCCCGTTTTGCTTTCAAAATCCTGTGAAATAGCATCCAGCATGTCAGGCTGGTTGGAAGAATACAGCACTACTTCTTTTGCAGATGAACACACCGCCATGCCCAAAAATACGGCAAACAGCACCAGCGCAAAGCACAGACGTTTGATACAGGCCTTCATATTTCCCCCAACATGCAGCAATTCAACAAATAAATGTGCCCCCAACACCACCCATTTTCACCTATATCCAGATGGTATTCTCCAACTGCCTGGTGGTCAAGGCAGGCAGGCGGTTGTTTTGCCCGCCACGCGCTGACTGCATTCGCTTTTGGCCGTGATCACGGCAGCCAGCGAGGCAAGGAACATATCAAGGGCACTAACGTTTTAATGGCATACTTTTCGGGGGGAAGGTCAATCGGGAGGAGGTCAGGAAGAGGTCAGCCTGACAGCAGGCCCATTGTCCTCCTTATGAGGGGACATCCCGAAGGAATAGCCTGCCGCCGCCAGCAGCGCATCCAGGTTGGCGCGGTACGCGCCGGCAATGTCCTGAGGGGCCAGCCCTCCCATGAGTCCCTGCCAGATAATGCCCTGAATGAGCGGCGCCATGATCAGTTGTGGATGCTCGCATACCGGGCCGCGAAGGCCGATTTCCCGCATATGGTGCTGCAACGTGGCAAGCGTGCTGATAATCTGTTCGTGGTAGGGCTGCACCAGCGATGGATTGTGCAGCCCTTCGGCGTGGATGAGGCGAATGATCTGCATGCTGCGGGAGACGCCGTTATTTTGCAAAAAGGGCTGGGCCATGCGCCAGAGACGCTCGTGCAGGGGAAGTTCCGGGCGGGCCAGCGTATCCCTCACGCTCTGGTGCAGGGCAAGAAGATCTTCGAGCACCAGAGTGTTAAAGATATCCTTTTTGTCTGTGAAATGGATATATATGGTTCCCTTGGCGACTTTGGCGGCGCGGGCGATGTCTTCCACGCGGGCAGCGGCGAAGCCGTGCGCAGAAAAAATCTCCAGGGCCGCATCCAGAATGGCCCGGCGGCGGCTCTCATTCTTTTTTTCGCGTTTCGTGGGCTCTGGCTGCACGGGTGTTTCCGACATGTCTATCTCCTGCGTTGCGGCGCGGGCGCGAGCCACACCAGTCCGGCCATGAGGCAATACGCCCAGCCTCCGGCCCAGAACAGTTCGTTGAATCCCACAAGAAAGCCCTGGCGCGTCACTTCCTGATTGATCCATGCCGTGGCCTGCATGGCGCTCATGCCCATGCCTTGCAAACCCTGCATGGCCTGGACAAAGGGGAAGCTGGCGTCGGTCATGCTTTCGGCAAAGCGTACGTGGTGCAGGGCCTCCAGCCGTTCCCACTGTGTCATGACCAGCGAAGAACCGATGGAACCGCCCAGAGTGCGCAGGCAGGAGGAAAGGCTCATGGCGCTGGCGATGTCGCTGCCGGGTATGCCGTTGAGGCTGAGACTGGTCAGGGGCATGAAAAAGAGCGCAACAGCCAGCCCCTGCACAAATTGTGGCCACATGACGAAGGATACGTCCATATTGGGGGCAAAATAGCTGCGCCAGAAAAAACACAGGGCGAAGACCACAAAACTGATGCTGGCCAGCACGCGCATGTCCAGCCTGGCGGCATTTTTTCCTAAAATCGGGGAGATAAAAAGAGAAAATATGCCAATAGGAGCCAGAGTAAAGCCTGCCCACATGGCGGTGTAGCCCATGCGCGTCTGAAGCATCATGGGCATGAGCACTACCGATGCAAAATACAGCATGAACCCCAAAAATATGCAAATAGTACCCACAGTAAAGCTGCGGTGGCGAAAAAGTGAAAGATCCACCACAGGTTCTTTTTCCGTTAACTCCCATGCTACGAAAAATACCAGAGCGATGGCCGCAACAACGCCTAATCCCAGAATTAAAGGGGAGGCGAACCAGTCATGGTCCTTGCCTTCATCCAGCATCAGTTGCAAAGAACCCACGCCAAGCACCAGCAGTATCAGACCAATCTTGTCTACGGGCGCGCGCATCACAGGGGTTTCGCGTCCATCCAGAACAATCCGCAGGGCCAGCAGGCAGAAAATGCCCAGGGGCACGTTGACAAAGAAAATCCAGTTCCATGAAAAGTCATCGCAAATATAGCCGCCGAGAATAGGCCCCAGAATGGGCCCGACCACGATAGTCATGGACCACATGGCCAGGGCGAGGCCGCGTTTTTCCGGCGGGTAGCATGTCAGCAGCAGGCTTTGGGACAGGGGAATCAGCGGCCCGGCGGCTGCCCCCTGAATAATGCGCGCGATGATAAGCATGAGCAGCGAATGGGAAAGCCCGCAGAACAGCGACGCCAGCACAAAGAAAAAGGTGGCCAGGGTGAAAACGCGCACCTCGCCGAAACGCCGCGCCAGCCAGCCGGTAAGGGGAATGGCGATGGCGTTGGCGACCCCGTAAAAGGTGATGACCAGTGTTCCCTGCGAAGGGGCTACCCCCAGATTGCCCGCAATGGTGGGCAGAGCCACGTTGGCGATGGTGGTGTCCAGAACGGTCATGGCCGTGACCAGGGCAATGCTCACCGTGGCCAGTACGCGCATGCCTCCGGGCAGAGGCTCCACAGGCCGTAGATTCTGAGACGGGGCCGCAGGCGCGGCATCTTTTTCGCCGGGTTTGGAGGGCAGGGTCTGGCGTGCCGGAGAACTCATGGCTCAGCGCTCCGTAGCACCGTTGACGGGCGGGCTGTTTTCGGCAATGACGCTGCGGATGCGCTCTTCAATGGGGTCCATGTCCGGCTCCGTACCCTGCGCCGTGAGCACGGGCGGGAGGGGACGCTGCCGGGCGGCGTCGGTCAGCAGCGGGCCCGAGGCATCATCGATATTCACCGTCACCAAGGAAGACAGGCCGATGAGCAAAGAATGCCGTGCTGCGTCTTTGCCTTCCAGTTCAATGCGCACCGGCACCCGCTGAACGACCTTGATCCAGTTGCCTGTGGCGTTCTGGGCCGGAATCAGCGCAAAGGCACTGCCCGTACCGGCGGAAAATCCCGCCACACGGCCCTGATAGGTCACCCCCGAGCCGTGCATGTCCACCCTGATGGAGGCAGGCTGGCCCACGCGCATATGACGCAACTGCACTTCCTTGAAATTGGCCTCCACCCACAGGCTGTTAAGCGGAATAACGGCCATGAGCGGCGTTCCCGCAGCAACCACCTGGCCGGATTGCACGCTGCGCTGGGCCACCTGCCCATCCACAGGGCTGCGTATGACTGTGCGCTGCAGCGTCAGCCAGCATTCACGCACCCTGGCCGCAGCCTGGCGCACCAGGGGCTGATCCTCTACCGGGCCGTGCAGCAATTGGGCGTCCAGGGCCTTTCTGCGCTGACGGGCCGCATCCAGTTGCGCTGTGGAGCTTTTGACCTGCGCGTGGAAGTCCTGAACCTCTTCCAGGCGCACGGCCTTTTCGCGTCCCAAAATTTCGCGGCGTCGCAGATTGGTAATGCCCTGTTCCAACGTCACTTCCGCAACCTTGATCAGCGCCAGACTTTCACGCCGCTGCGCCTCAAGGCGGGCGATCTCCCGCACCACCGAGGCGAGATCCACCAGCGCGCGGTCCAGGGCCAGACGCGCGTCATCGTCATCCAGGCGCACCAGGGGCTGCCCGGCGCGTACGCTGTCCGTATCATCGGCCAGCACCGACACCACACGTCCTGAAATCTGGGACATGATGCGCACAACATTGCCGGCAACATAGGCGTCATCGGTGGTTTCTTCAAAGCGCCACACAAAAAACCAGCGCGCCGCCCAGGCCAGCAGAGCCGCTGCCATGAGCAAGCCCAACACGAGCATTATCCGCGAACGGCGCGAAGAAGAGGGCCGCTTTTTCACGGGAGGCTCTTGAGCCTGGGGAGAAGATACGGATGTGGAATCGGACATGGTAAACCCCTTAATAAAACTGACTGGTCAGTTTTATTAAGGGGCGGCTCAAAACGCAAGAGAAAGTTTGACGGAAGCCAAAGTTCAATGAATCAACAAAAGTACAGCGGCAAGCCGCCATCACTGGTGGCTTGCCGCTGCATGGCCCGACAGGCGCGTGCTGTAGGGGCTGACAGGCGCGCTGTCGGGGTGGGGGGTATCTTACCGGGTACCCGGCGTGTGTTGCTTCAATCCTGTTTTTCGCCTCAGGCCATAGGGCGCAGGGAATTTGTGTAGATGCGGGCCACGATCTCGCGCGTGGCCTTTACCGGAGCCACAGATAGCAGCAGTCCGAGGGAAGGGGTTTGTTCCACAAGGTCGCAGAAAGTGACCACATCGGATTCCTTCACGCCCAGATCCACAAGCTTCTGGGTCACACCCAGCCCGAAGAGCCACTGTTCCACGGCCTTGGCCACCTTGTCGGCTTCTTCGGGCACGCCCGCGAGGTCCGGAACAATGGGCGCAAGAATGTGGGCCAGCACGGCGGAACGCGCCGGGTAGCACTCCTTGATGACGGCAGGCAGCAGCGCGGCCAGGCCCAGCCCGTGAGACAGGTCGTGGCTTACGGCGCTCAGGGGGTGTTCAAGCGCGTGCGTGAAGTGCAGCAGGCCATTGTCAAAGGCGACGCCAGCCTCAAGGGCAGCGAAGCAGAGAGCGTAACGGGCTTTGAGATC
>Ga0265295_1001756_pt1 | contig 36993 bp, 26 predicted proteins | sample Munlansysbiofilm_FD_192503 | JGI IMG/M metagenome (GOLD analysis project Ga0265295, IMG submission 192503) | Leachate microbial communities from a municipal landfill in Southern Ontario, Canada - Methane capture system biofilm | ecosystem: Engineered > Solid waste > Landfill > Unclassified ... | reverse complement strand
TGCTCATAGGCGACAACTTGGCCACGGCGCTTCTCCCAATGCGGCTCTAGGTGCGTGCGCTTGAGTAAATGCTCAGCCAACTGTTCGGCCCACTCAGGTTCAATCTTCGCCACTAAACGAGCAAATAAGCGTGTCGTTTCGACCAGTTCGGCCGCCATCAGCCACTGTGGACGTTTACGCCCTATGGTACTGGAGGGATGAATAAAGAAACGTCGTTGTCGTGCGCCCAAATAATCATTGTCTTCGGTTTTTTGGCCAATTTGACTGAGCAAACCCGTCAGTAGTGCTTTATGCAATTGTGCGTAATCACAGGCCTGCTGATTAAACGGCAACTGCAATTCACGGCAAATCAAAGTGAGTTGACGATGCGCATCACGCCATTCACGCATCCGTAAGTAATTGAGAAAGTGTGTACGACACCAACGGCGCACACCGGAACTACCGAGTGCTAAACGTTGCTCTTCAAAGCTGCGCCAAATATTAATCAATACAGCAAAATCGGAATCCGGATCTTTCCATGGCGCATGCGCTTGATCGGCGGCTTGTTGTTTATCCGCCGGACGCTCACGCGGGTCTTGAATGGATAAAGCACTGGCAACAATCAGCATCTCACGCAAACTGCCCTGCTCGGCTGCAGCCAGCAACATACGTCCAACACGCGGGTCAATCGGCAGTCGCGCCAGCTGCTTACCTAAAGGAGTCAGTTTGCTTTCACGATCGACGGCACTTAGCTCTTGCAGGACATTAAAACCATCACTGATCGCTTTACCTTCCGGTGGCTCAAGAAAAGGGAAGTCTTCAATCGCACCTAGGCGCAGATGCAACATCTGCAAAATCACTGCTGCCAGGTTAGTACGCAGAATCTCTGGATCAGTAAACTCAGGACGACCTAAGTAATCAGGCTCGCTATACAGACGTATACAAATACCAGCCTCAACACGACCACAACGCCCTTGGCGCTGACTGGCACTGGCCTGGGAAATCGCTTCAATCGGTAAGCGCTGAATCTTTGCACGATAGCTATAACGACTGATGCGCGCGGTACCACTATCAATCACATAACGAATACCTGGTACCGTTAATGAGGTCTCCGCCACGTTGGTCGCGAGAATCACTTTTCGTGCTGGACTGCTTTGGAAAATCTTCTGTTGCTCACTGGGCGATAGACGCGCATACAGCGGTAGTATCTCAGTGTGCTTAAGCTGAGCCTTACGTAACACCTCAGCACATTCACGAATCTCACGCTCACCCGGCAGAAAGACTAAGACATCCCCCGGTAAACGCTTCTCGCGGCGCTCATGGTCGGCAATCTCGAGTAAGCCATTGAGAATCCCTTGGTCAGCACTCAAATCTTCTTCGACTGAATTGCCATCTTCATCTTGCGTAGCGACCAGTGGGCGATACCAGGTCTCCACCGGATAGGTGCGTCCCGACACTTCAATAATTGGTGCATTATCAAAGTGCTTGGAGAAACGTTCTAAATCAATGGTCGCTGAGGTGATAATCACTTTCAGATCGGGACGGCGCGGCAAAATCTGTTTGATATAGCCCAGCAGGAAATCAATATTCAGGCTGCGCTCATGCGCCTCATCAATAATGATCGTATCGTAACGCTGTAAAAAACGATCGCGGCCGGTTTCTGCCAGCAAAATACCATCGGTCATTAACTTAATTAGCGTGCGCTCATGGCTCTGATCCTCATAGCGCACTTGATAACCGACCAGCTCACCCAGCGGTGTACCAATCTCTTCAGCAATACGTGCCGCTACACTGCGCGCAGCTAAACGTCGCGGCTGAGTATGACCAATCAATCCATGGGTACCACGCCCCAACTCTAGACACAGCTTGGGTAACTGCGTGGTCTTTCCTGACCCCGTCTCACCGGCAATAATCAACACCTGATGTTTTTCCAGCGCGTCCTTGATGGCCTCACGACGCTCAGCTATCGGCAAGCTGTCATCGTAGTGAATTCGCGGAATACTTAAACGGCGGTTATCAACCTGAGTCGAGGACTTTTGCAGATCCTGCTGCCATTGCGCCAGCTTCTCTTGATGCTCGGGCAGTTTTAGCAAGGACAGTAAGCGCCGACGTAAGCGATGCTGGTCTGCGCTTTTGGCGTGCTTAATCTGTGAAAGTAAGGCGTGCTGGTTCGATTGTGTGCTCATTAACGACTAATACATATCAAATACAAAGTTGACTATTGTCGCAGATTTACGCTGTATTTGCTGGCTATTTGCTCTGATAGCTGCGGTGACCGGTCTCGATAACTTGTATACTCGGCTACATATTGTCCGCTTATGCGCTAGCGTGCTATACAGCTAGCAGCCGTACTACAAGGATCAAATGTTATGCTTATGGTTATCTCCCCAGCAAAAACGCTGGATTACACAAGTCCCCTGGCCATTGAGACCTTTACGCAACCACGCTTTCTTGAGCAATCAGGTCAGCTGATTGATATATTGCGTGAGCTGAGTCCCAATGAACTAGCTGACTTAATGAAGCTCTCCGATAAATTAGCCGGACTCAATGTGGCACGCTTTACCGAGTGGCAGCCTGACTTCACTCTTGAGAATGCTCGCCAAGCCATCTTGGCCTTTAAAGGTGATGTGTATACCGGTCTCGATGCTCAGAGCTTAAGCAGCGATGACTTTCAATACGCTCAAGAGCATTTACGTATTTTATCAGGTCTGTATGGCGTACTGCGCCCACTGGACTTAATGCAAGCCTACCGCTTAGAGATGGGTACTAAATTGGCCAACAGCCAAGGTAATAACCTCTATGAGTTTTGGGGCTCGCACATTACTGATTCATTGAACCAGTGCCTAGCAGAAAAGAAAGCCGACATACTGCTCAATCTCGCTTCCAATGAATACTTTAAAGCTGTTAAACCCAAGCAACTCAAAGCCACGCTGATCAATGTGGATTTTAAAGACCTGAAGAACGGTCAATACAAAATCATCAGTTTTTATGCCAAGAAAGCCCGCGGTATTATGGCGCGCTATGTCATTCAGCATAAAATTGATTCAGTAGAAGCGCTTAAAGCCTTTACAGAGCAAGGCTATTACTACAGCGCTGAACAATCCAAGCCTGAGCACCTGGTGTTCTTACGTGATCACCCAGAGGATTAATAAACATGCTGCCTGCCGCCTTTATTCCCCTGACATGGCTCGCGCTATTGTTACGCTACCCACAGCGCACCTTAATGATTGGTGTACCACTTCTGACGTTACTCGCCGGCATTGCCGGCTGGGTGATTCTAGATGAGCGCAATAATCAGCACTTGCTCGATCATCTTGATATACAGATCAGCTATGCGCCAGCACAATGCTCAGCCGACACACCGCTCTATGTGCAATTAAGTAACAACACCGACAAATCACTCAAGGACTTGCAATGGCGTATCGCCGCCTACCGTCCAGGTGAAAACATCAATTTAGTTGAAACTCTATTTACTGAAGCACGCTATAGCAGCTCTAGTCCTTTAGTAGCAGGCGCTCAGTGGCAAACATGCCTCCCCACGCCCAGCTTACGTGCAGGCTATCGCGCCAGTACCTTGGAGTTTCGTGTTGAACGCCGTCAAGGCCACTTTGTCCGATAACTACACATATGAAAATACTGACCTGTGGCAGATTGCCGCCCACTTCGTTACTATTGGTGACACATCGATGATGAGTGGCAACATGTATATTTATCGCTTAGTCCTGATTTTAGTTGTCGGCATTTATCTGTTCTCGCCTGCCATTATGCAATGGTGGACGGCAGCCGATAGCGTCTGGTATCGCCCCTACTTATTGTGGCTGATCCTAATCGTGGTCACTTTTATTTTGCAGAGTCAGAAAGATGTCGATGAGCTTTAGCCTAAGCCAGCTGATTTTAATCAGCACCACCTATTTACTAACCCTGTTTGGTGCAGCTTGGGCCAGTGAAAACGGCTGGGTCCCGCGTGCGATTGTGCGCCACCCCATCACTTATATTTTATCCTTGGGTGTCTATGCCAGTGCCTGGGCTTTCTTTGGTTCGGTGGGTTTAGCCTATCAATACGGTTATGGCTTTCTGGCCATTTACTTAGGGCTCTCTGCAGCGTTTTTATTAGCACCGGTGCTGCTCTACCCGATTTTGAATCTAACCCGCACCTACCAACTCTCCTCATTAGCTGACTTACTCGCGTTTCGGTTTCGCAGCAGTTGGGTTGGTGCCATTACCACTATCGGTATGTTAATGGGCGCTTTGCCCTTATTGGCTCTGCAAATTCAAGCGGTGGCTGACACCATTGGCATCCTCACCGGCCAAGCCATTCAAAACCGTGTGGCCTTAGCGTTTTGTATTCTTATTACGCTGTTTTCAATCTTATTTGGCGCTCGTCATATTGCCACTCGAGAAAAACACGAAGGTCTGGTGTTTGCCATTGCCTTTGAGTCGCTGGTCAAACTCGTTACATTATTGGCCATTGGCGCTTATGCGCTCTTTGTGGTGTTTGATGGTCCTGGGGATCTAGATATCTGGCTGAACCACAACAGCGATATTTTACAAAGCCTGCAACGTCCGTTAGAAGAAGGTCCTTGGCGCACCCTGTTGTTACTGTTCTTCGCCTCAGCGATTGTGATGCCACACATGTTCCATATGACCTTTACAGAGAACCTGACACCACGTGCAATGGTCACTGCCAGCTGGGGCGTGCCGCTGTTTTTATTATTGATGAGCTTGCCGATTCTGCCGATTTTATGGGCAGGCTTAAAAGTCGGCGCACCCACAGCGCCGGAATACTACACTTTGGGTTTAGGCTTAGCGATTGAGAGTGAACGCTTAACCTTACTGGCCTTTATGGGCGGTTTGTCTGCAGCCAGCGGAGTGATTATTGTTTTAACCCTCGCTATGTCAGGCATGGTGCTTAACCACCTCGTACTACCTTTATACCAACCCCCTGCAGAAGGTGACATTTACCACTGGTTAAAATGGACACGACGCGGACTGATCTTTGCCATTATTCTTGCCGGTTATGGTTTTTATTTACTGCTCAATACCGTGCAAGATTTATCCAATCTGGGTTTAGTTGCTTTTGTCGCCACCCTACAGTTTTTACCCGGTGTACTGGCTGTGCTCTATTGGCCTCGAGCCAACCGCTATGGTTTTATCAGTGGCGCTATCGCTGGCATGTTAACCTGGGCCATCGGTATGTTATTGCCGATGTTTACGAGCATCCATGAATTCTATATACCCGTTATTGATTACTTGTATGTGTTAGATCAAAGCAACTGGCATGTTTCTGCCATCGCTGCACTGAGTGCTAACTGCGTTATTTTTATTTTAGTATCACTGATCACCCGTACCAGCTTAGAAGAGCAAAGCGCTGCACAAGCCTGCGTAGTCAACCATGTTCGCCGCCCAGAACGCCGCGAGCTTTATGCTGTTAATCCACAAGAGTTCTCTGCCGAACTGGCTAAACCCCTAGGTGCCGTGACCGCACAACGTGAAGTTGAAAAAGCCTTAAAGGATTTACAGTTCCCTTTTGATGAGCGCCGTCAGTTTGCTTTACGCCGTCTACGTGATCGCATTGAAGCCAACTTATCAGGCCTGATGGGTCCCAGCGTTGCGCAAGACTTAGTCGATAACTTTCTGCCCTATAAAACCGGTAGCGAGACCTATGTCAGTGAAGATATTAACTTTATTGAAAACCGTCTCGAAGACTATAAGCTACAGCTCACTGGTTTAGCGGCGGAACTGGACACCCTACGCCGCTACCACCGACAGACTTTACAAGACCTACCTATGGGCGTGTGCTCACTGGCTAAGGATTATGAGGTGTTGATGTGGAACCGCGCACTAGAAGACCTCACGGGGATTACCGCGTCACGCGTAGTGGGTTCGCGTCTAGATAGCATTGATGAGCCATGGCGTGAGTTGCTGCTTAACTTTGTCCAAGGCAGTAACGAACACCTATATAAACATGCCTTACGGGGTCCTTATGAATCGCGCTGGCTCAATCTACATAAAGCTGCAATTGATGAACCCTTAGCGCCGGGTAACAGTGGCCTCGTGCTGCTAGTCGAAGATGCAACCCAAACGCGTTTACTGGAAGATAAACTGGTGCACTCCGAGCGTCTGGCTTCTATTGGTCGCTTGGCCGCCGGTGTCGCCCATGAAATTGGTAACCCGATTACCGGCATTGCCTGCCTAGCACAAAACCTGCGTTATGAGCGTGATGATGACGAAGAGATCACTGAGATCAGCAGTCAAATTGTTGAGCAAACCAAACGCGTGACGCGCATTGTCCAATCGCTTATGAGCTTCTCACATTCCGGGCATAATCAGCATGACTACCATGAGCCCGTGAGTTTATTTGATATTGCCAATGAAGCCATTCACTTGCTCAGCTTGAACAAATTGGGCACCACCGTACACTTTTTTAATCTGTGCAGTACTGAGCACTGGATCTTGGCTGACCCACAGCGTTTAGCGCAAGTGCTAATCAACTTACTCTCCAATGCGCGTGATGCCAGTCCTGAAGGCGGACATATTTATATCCGTACAACGGCCACCCATTCTCATGTAGAGTTAATGATCGAGGATCAGGGCAGTGGTATCAGTGCCGCCCATATAGAACATTTATTTGAACCTTTTTTCACCACCAAAGACCCCGGTCAAGGCACCGGACTGGGACTGGCTTTGGTCTATTCGATCATCGAGGAGCACCATGGAGAAATCCATGTTGATAGCCCAGCTGATCTAGAGCTGCAGCGTGGCACCCGTTTTAGGATTAGCTTGCCGCGCCATACTCCATCCTCCAATCCAGTGGTGTAGGACAGGCAATGTGCCATTCGCCATCACCTGACCCAAGCTGCTGTTTGTTTAGAGAGCGTATTAATGCATCATATTTTAATTGTTGAAGATGAGCCGATTATTCGCTCGGCACTGCGTCGTTTACTGGAGCGCAATAACTACCAAGTTAAAGAAGCCGGCTCTGTACAGGAAGCCCAAGAGCAACATGACATCAGCTCATTTGATTTAATTATCAGCGACCTGCGTTTACCCGGCGCACCGGGTACGGAAATGATCAAATTAGCCGAGCCGAGGCCGGTATTGATTATGACCAGCTATGCCAGCTTACGCTCTGCAGTGGATTCCATGCGTTTGGGGGCGATTGATTACATCGCTAAGCCCTTTGACCATGATGAGATGCTGCAAACCGTAGCGCGCATTATTGCCGATCACCAACAGCCCACTGCAGACAGCACTGATGCTGGACTGGATGATGCTGAGCAAATTAATAGTGATAACTCTGATATTGGCATTATTGGCAGCAGTGCGGCCATGCAAGCGCTGTACAGTAAAATCCGCAAAGTCGCCCCGACTGATTCCAACGTATTGATTCAAGGTGAATCAGGCACGGGTAAAGAACTGGTCGCGCGCGCACTGCATAATCTGTCCAACCGCGCCAAAGCGCCGATGATTTCAGTGAACTGTGCCGCCATTCCAGAAACGCTGATTGAGTCTGAACTCTTTGGTCATGAAAAAGGCGCCTTTACTGGTGCCGTCTCCGCACGGACCGGACTGGTTGAAGCAGCACACGGCGGCACCCTGTTTCTAGATGAAATTGGTGAACTGCCTCTAGAAGCACAAGCGCGTTTATTGCGTGTGCTACAAGAAGGAGAAATCCGCCGCGTCGGTTCGGTGCAATCACAAAAAGTTGATGTGCGCTTAGTCGCTGCCACCCACCGTGATTTAAAAGGACTCTCGAAAACCGGCGGTTTCCGTGAAGACTTATATTACCGTCTGCATGTCATTGCTCTGCATATTCCCGCTTTGCGTGATCGTGAGAAGGATGTATTGGAAATTGCTGAGATTTTACTCGAGCGCCAGCGCATACGCATGAACAAAGAGCCGATGAGCTTTACTGAGTCAGCCAAGCAAGCCCTGCAAAAATACACCTGGCCCGGTAACGTACGCGAATTAGAGAACTCTCTAGAGCGCGCGGTGATTCTTTGTGAGGGCCACCAAGTCACCACCGAGCTGATGGGTATTGATGTTGATTTAGCTGCGCAAACAGAGCCTGTAGAAGCCCCTGAGGTCGCCGCGCCAGCAGCACCCGAAGCTGAGGTTGAAGTTGAATCCGAAGTCGCTGCCAGCGGCCTATCCTTGGAAGACTATTTCCAACACTTTGTTCTCGAACACCAAGAACATATGACTGAAACTGACTTAGCACGCAAATTGGGCATCAGCCGCAAATGCTTATGGGAACGTCGCCAGCGTTTTGGTATCCCACGCAGTAAAGGCCCAAGCACCTCATAATCATAACAACGCCGACATCACAGGAAGCGCTGATGAACCGTATTCTCAAAGACTTTTCCATTATGCTGCGCGCCAACCTCTGGTTGGTGCCGGTATTGGCTGCGCTGGTTGCGGCTTTGTTTTACTTTGTAGCGCCGCCGCCGCCCATGCATGCCACCATGAGTACCGGTGGTGTGGGCGGTGGTTACACACAGTTTGCTGAAAAATTGCGTGATGAACTGGCCAAAGAAGGCTTTGAACTCAAGCTGGTCCACAGTAAGGGCTCACGGGAAAATACCGAGCGCTTACTCGACAAAAAGAGCGGAATCAATCTGGCACTGCTGCAAAGTGGCCAAGGACTGGAACTCAATCAACAGCAACGCGATAAGCTGATCAATCTCGGCGCAGTCTTCCAAGAGCCGCTGTGGTTGTTTGCACGTCAAGACCTATCGATTCGTGCGCTGAATGATTTAGTACCTTTGCGCACTGCCATTGGTACGGCACAAGGCGGACTGCGCATGATGATTGCCCCGATGCTGGCCGCCAATCAAATTGACAGCGAAAACTTACCTGAGATATGGAGCACACTCAGCGGTAAAAAAGCACTGAGCGCATTACTGGATGATCAAGTGGATGCTGCCTTCTTTTTAGGCCCCGCTGAAGGCGAACTGATTCAAGCAGCCGCCAGCCATCCCGAGCTGCAACTGGTGAGTTTTAATCAAGCGGCTGCCTACCGCGCACGCATGCCCTTTATTACCCAAGTTGAAGTGGGCCCTGGCTTACTCAATCTTGCCACTAATCAGCCGCCCCGCAGCACCACCATACTCAGCCCTGTGGCCATGCTGATGGCCAATGAATCCTTTCACCCAGCCTTGACTGCATTGATCTTAGTCTCAGCCCAAGAAGTGATGAGAAGCGGCACACTGATTGACGAGCCAGACACCTGGCCGAAAAACTTGCCGCATGATTTTGAAAAGCTGACCGAAGCAGAATACTTCCATACTAAAGGTTTACCGCTACTGCAGCGATATCTACCCTTTAGAATCGCCTCACTGGCCGACCGCTATATTATTTTAGTGATTCCTTTGTTAGTGCTGCTATTTCCACTATTTAAAGTCGCCGGACCGATTTATCGCTGGCGCATTCGTGCGCGTATTTACCGTTGGTACAAATACCTACGTGATATTGATAAACAACTCAATAACGACACCTTACCGCAGCATGTTGATACTGAAATCAAACGACTCACTGAGCTGCAAAATGAGCTGTCTAGAGTTGAAGTGCCGCTGTCCTACACCAGTGAACTCTATGATCTGCACTTGCATATCGGTTACGTATTAAAGCGTTTAGCCAATCTAAAAGAGCAACAGCAAAGCTCGTCATAATCTAGATCCCTTGCTGTCTTAGCGCTCTGCACTCTGTGCACAGCGCGTCACCCCTTGTTATAAAAGGTTAGATCACCATGCCCCTACATCACTGTATTGTTCACTTTATTGATAAAAAGCCTGATGACAGCCCAGCTGTGCTTGAAACACGCAGCGAAACCTTGCCGCACAGCACAGCTCTGGAGCACTTACTCGCTGATATCAATGACAGCTACAACAGTAAACCCAGCAAAGTATGGGGCTTATTCCAGACTGATCATACCCAGTACCCACTACCGGGCTGGTTGGCTGATTATGTAGCAGAAAAAATGGATTTCACCCAGTTTAGCCAACTAGCGGCCGAGCATTTAAAAAAACTGATCGATGAAGTCAATATCAGCCTCTCAGGCCATGTGCTCTTTGCCCACTACCAACAAGGTATGACTGAGTACTTGAGTATTGCCGTACTCCAGCACAGCGACGGCATGGCGATTTCTGCTGACTTAGAAGTCAATGCCGCGCGCCATTTGGATTTGGGCCAGATGCATTTGGCCACGCGGATCAATCTGTCAGAATGGCAAAACAACAGTCAATCTAAGCAGTATATTTCTTTTGTTAAAGGCAAAAATGGCAAGAAAGTCGTGGACGGTTTCCGTAATTTTTTAGGCTGCCAAGAAGGCGTGGATGGCCCCAGTGAAACCCGCACCTTACTGAAAGCCTTTAGCGACTTTGTTGAAAGCGAAGACCTGCCAGAAGAGAAAGCCCGCGAGAAAACCGACAATCTACTCAGCTATGCCAATACCCAGTCGCGTAAAGGTGAAGTGGTCAGTATCGAAGGATTATCTGAAGCACTGGATGAAGATAACCCCAAAGCCTTTTACGAGCATATTCGCAACAAGGATTATGGCTTATCGCCTGAAATCCCAGCAGATAAACGCACGCTGAATGCTTTTCATCGTTTTACTGGCCGCGCTGAAGGGATCTCCATCAGCTTTGAGTCGCACCTACTGGGTTCTAAGGTCGAATATGATGAAGCGCGCGATATGTTGATTATTCGTCAACTGCCCACGCAGCTTAAAGACCAACTTCAGCGTAACAAGGAATAATATGCGGCTCGCCGACACTGTACTGCAAGAGTGTTTTTATCAAAGTAGCTCAGGATTAAGTCTAGATCCGGGGCGAGATTTTGGCTTAACTTTACATGAATGCGATGCTCGCCTTAAAGCCGTGCGCCATGCTTTAGACCGTCAGCAACAATTGCTCTGGGCCAATAACGACCCCGCCATTGTGATCTGGTTGCAAGGACCGGACTGTGCCGGTAAAGACGGTGTGATTCGTAACAGCTTACGCGGCCTCAATCCACAAGGCGTGCGCGTCAGTGATTTTCAAAAGCCCACAGATTTGCAACGCCGCGAGAACTTTCTAGAACGCTACCGCAGAGAGTTGCCGACCCCTGGCATGCTGACAGTCTTTAACCGTACGCCTTATGAAGGTTTAGCCAGTGATTTAGCCGATGGTTATATTGATGACAATCAGGCCGCTGGCCGTTTGCAGCAGTTACTGGAGTTTGAAGCGCAGTTGGCTGAACAGAATATCCATCTGATTAAGGTCTATCTGCATATCTCTAAAGAGCAACAAAAAAGCCGCCTGCAGCAACGTTTTGTCAATCCAGAAAAGCATTGGAAGATTTCTGCTGCGGATTTAACCGGTCACCAGCATTTTGATGCCATTCAAAGCAATTGGGATCAGACTTTTAAGCAAAGCAGCACCACATCACATCCATGGCATATTTTACCGGCCAATCATAAGCCGCTGCGTAACCTGCTGTTTTGCAGTCTGATTGCGCAAAAAATGGAGGCGCTGAACTTGCAATGGCCACAGCCTAAGCTTCCGTTTACGCTAGAAGATTTGGATTAATCCAGCATCTAAAAGGCGCGCACCAAGGCGTACCTCTTAAGCACTGCGCTGATAATGATTGTCACTGCGCGCTTGCAGTTGATACAACCAAGTAAAGCCCTGTTCCCAGCGATGATGGCCCGACTGCACATTGATATGTCCAGCTTCGGGCAAAATTACTGCATCGCTGCCCCACTGCTGGGCAAACAACACAGCGCGCTGTGCCTCAGCGGCATGATCGTTACTGGAACCTACCAATACGCTTGGAAATGGCAATCCTGCACGTGGCATAGGGGCAAAGTTACGTAAAGCCGCAGGGCAATCACGGCGCTCAACATCGGCCGGCGCCACCAACAACGCTCCACGTACTCGCGCCAGCAAGGCCGGCGCTGCTTGTGTCGCCCAATGCGCCACGGTGACACACCCTAAGCTGTGTGCAATCAACACCACCGGACGTCGATCCGCCGCAATCTGCCGTTGCAACTGCGCAACCCAGGCGTGACGTTGTGGCAATAACCAGTCATCTTGCTCAACACGCGTACATTCAGGTAACACCTGCTGCCAGTGTGACTGCCAATGTTCAGCAGACGAGCCTTGCCAGCCCGGTACAACTAGATAACGCACATCTGTGGTCTGGCGCATCAGCGCTCTCCTTGTCAGTACACCGCGGCTGCACAGCACATACATGCTATGCAGTTCAGCGGTTAAACATCTTAACGGTTCGGTTGTGGCGTGAGACGCAGGTAAGGTTTTACCGCGCGGTAGCCTTTAGGGAAGCGCTCATCCAGCTCAGCTTTATCTTGGATGGACGGCACAATCACCACCTCTTCACCATCCACCCAGTTGGCTGGCGTGGCAACTTTATAGTTGTCGGTCAGCTGCAGTGAATCAATCACTCGTAAAATCTCATGGAAGTTACGACCGGTGCTGGCTGGATAGGTAATGGTCAAACGCACTTTTTTGTTCGGATCAATAATAAACAATGAGCGCACCGTTAAGGTGCTGCTGGCATTCGGGTGAATCAGGTCATACAGCTCAGACACTTTACGATCTTCATCGGCCAGAATTGGGAAGTTTACGATGGTATTTTGTGTTTCGTTGATGTCTTTGATCCACTCATGATGCGAATCAACCGGGTCAACCGATAAGGCAATCGCTTTAACATTGCGTGCTGCAAACTCATCTTTCAGTTTAGCGGTAAAGCCTAATTCCGTGGTGCACACAGGAGTGAAATCTGCAGGATGCGAAAACAATACGCCCCAGCTATCGCCCAACCACTCATGGAAATTAATCACGCCTTCGCTTGAATCTTGGGTGAAGTTCGGTGCTGTGTCGCCTAATTGAATACTCATTGTTGCAATCCTCAGTCATGGGGTCAGTGGCCATCACTATGCCTGAGGATCAGAGCGCAACAAAAGAATATAAAATTACTTATCTATAACCAAAAAGAATAAGCAAGCCCACGAACCATTAAGACCATAAAGGAATAAGAGAAGCACTAAACAGTATTTTAATGAATAAGCAACAACGCCTATGATAAGCACCCTAACGCCACCACTCAAACGGCGTATTAGCATAAGGAAGCTATCATGCACCTCTCTATTTCAAGCCTTGGTCATCGCTATACGCTTGAGCCAGCACTGACATGCTGCTGTTGGCGAATGTGAGAGTTGTTTGCGTCAACGTTTCTTTAATGAATGGATTATTTAGGAAGTACAGCATGTCAATTTATCGTCGCCGTTTAAGTTTTTTTGCAGGTTTAGTATTCGCCACTGCCGCAGTCACTGCGCAAGCTCAAACCTTACTCAATGTCTCTTATGATCCCACTCGTGAATTCTATAGCGAGTTTAATCAAGCCTTTAATCAGCACTGGCAAGCACAGGGCCATACAGCCTTACAAATTCAACAATCCCATGGTGGCTCGGGCAAGCAAGCTCGCTCTGTATCGGAAGGTTTGCGCGCCGATGTCGTCACCCTAGCACTGGCCGGTGATATTGATGAGCTGCACCGCAGCGGCAAGTGGCTGGCGCAAGATTGGCAAACCCGCTTAGCGCATGGCAGCACCCCTTACACTTCAACCATTGTGTTTTTAGTACGCAAAGGCAATCCCAAGCAGATTCAAGATTGGGACGACTTAGTCAAGCCAGGCATCAGCGTGATCACTCCAAATCCAAAAACCTCAGGTGGTGCACGCTGGAACTTTTTAGCCGCCTGGGCGTATGCCAAACAAAACGCTGCCAGTGATCAAGATGCTCAGGATTTTGTACAACGCTTATTCGCCAATGTCCCCGTTTTAGACAGCGGCGCTCGCGCAGCCACCAACACCTTCACCAATAACGGCATGGGTGATGTGCTACTGGCGTGGGAAAACGAAGCCTACTTAACCTTAAAAGAACACGGCGCGGATGCTTTTGAAATCATTGCACCATCGATCTCCATTTTGGCAGAGCCACCGGTAGCTGTGGTCGATCGTAATGTCGACCGCAAAGGCACTCGCGCAGCCGCCGAAGCTTATCTTGAATATTTATACAGCGATGTCGGTCAACGTATTGCCGCTAAGCACTTTTACCGTCCGCGTAACACCGCGATTGCTGAAGAGTTTGCCGACCAATTTGCCACGCTCAAACTGGTGACCATTGACGAATTTTTTGGCGGCTGGCAGCAGGCACAAGCGCAGTTCTTTAATGATGGCGCCCTCTTCGATCAGATTTACCAAGCGCAATAATCTACCCGAGTCATAACAGCTTACGTTGAATCGTTGGCTGTTTTTTTAAACACGTATAAGGCGAGTCACCATGTCACGACGTACCTCCCCAGTTATCCCAGGCTTTGGCCTCACGCTTGGCTACACCTTGGTGTACCTCAGCTTAGTGATCTTTATCCCACTGGCGGGCATGTTTATTTATGCAGCGCAGCTGACCTGGGCAGAGTTTTACGCCATTGTCAGCGCACCGCGTGTGATCGCTGCACTGAAGCTCAGCTTTGGTACTGCATTTATCGCCGCCTTACTCAATGGTGTGATCGGCACCCTGTTTGCTTGGGTGTTGGTGCGCTACCGCTTTCCAGGGCGCAAGGTGATTGATGCGATGATCGACCTGCCCTTTGCCTTACCCACGGCAGTGGCCGGTATTGCGCTCACCGCACTCTATGCACCCAATGGCTTTGTCGGGCGCTTTGCAGCGGACTTGGGTATCGCCATTTCCTACACACCGCTGGGTATTACGCTAGCACTGACCTTTGTCACTTTACCTTTTGTAGTGCGCACCATTCAGCCGGTACTGGCCGATATCCCGCGTGAAATAGAAGAGGCTGCTGCCTGCTTAGGTGCGAAACCACTGCAAGTGTTTCGCCATATCTTAGTGCCGGCTTTATTGCCTGCATGGTTAACTGGTTTTGCCTTGGCCTTTGCGCGCGGCGTGGGTGAGTACGGCTCAGTGATCTTTATTGCCGGCAATATGCCCGGGAAAACAGAAATTTTACCGTTGCTAATCATGGTCAAACTGGATCAATACGACTATGTCGGCGCTACGGCGATTGGCGTGATGATGCTGATGGTGTCATTTGTCTTACTGCTACTGATCAATCTTCTCCAACGCTACGTTGCTAAAGGCTAAGGAATACCTATGTCGACTACATTAACCGCCACCGGCCAGAAAACCCGCTATGCACCCAACTGGGGCCGCTTACTGCTAATCATTAGCGCTTGGGCGATGTTTATTATCTTTTTAGTTTTGCCGCTGACTATTGTGCTGACTGAAGCACTTAAAATGGGCGTGGGTCACTTTTTTGATTCCATGCTGGAACCCGATGCGATTTCAGCCCTCAAGCTGACCTTACTCGCTGTTGGCATCTCGGTGCCGTTGAACTTGGTGTTTGGCGTTGCCGCCGCCTGGTGTGTGAGTAAGCATGACTTTTACGGCAAAAGCGTACTGATTACCCTAATTGACCTGCCGTTCTCGGTCTCACCCATTATTGCCGGTTTAGTGTATGTGCTGCTGTTTGGTGCACAGGGCTTCTTTGGTGAGTGGTTGATTGAGCACGATATTCAAATCATCTTTGCGGTACCGGGGATTGTTTTAGCCACGCTGTTTGTCACCGTGCCTTTTGTCGCCCGCGAGCTGATTCCGCTCATGCAACAACAAGGCACCCAAGAAGAAGAAGCGGCGCGCTTATTAGGTGCCAGTGGCTGGCAGATGTTTTGGCATGTCACTGTACCGAATATCAAATGGGGCCTGATGTACGGCGTGGTGCTGTGTACAGCGCGTGCGATGGGTGAGTTTGGTGCAGTCTCGGTGGTGTCTGGGCATATCCGTGGCTTTACCAACACCCTGCCACTGCATGTTGAGATTTTGTATAACGAATACAACCACGTTGCGGCCTTTAGTGTGGCCAGCCTACTGCTAATTTTGGCGTTGTTTATGCTCTTGCTTAAGCAATGGAGCGAATCACGCATCAACCGCCAGCTCAATAATGGAGACGAATAATCATGAGTATTGAAGTACGCCAAGTCCATAAGCAGTTCGGCAATTTTACTGCGCTTAACAATATTAATTTAAACATCGAAGCCGGTGAGCTGGTTGCGTTGCTGGGTCCATCAGGCTGCGGTAAAACCACCTTGCTGCGTATTATTGCGGGCCTGGAAACACCGGATACTGGAAATATTCTATTTAATGGTGATGATGTTTCACGTCGCGATGTGCGTAAACGTAATGTGGGTTTTGTCTTCCAACACTATGCGCTGTTTCGCCATATGACGGTGTTTGATAACGTGGCTTTCGGCCTGCGCATGAAGCCACGCCGTGAACGCCCAAGCGAAGCGGTGATTGCCGAAAAAGTGCAAGAACTGCTGCGCATGGTGCAACTGGATTGGTTATCCGATCGTTATCCTGAGCAACTGTCTGGTGGTCAGCGCCAGCGTATTGCTCTGGCCCGTGCTTTAGCCGTTGAGCCACAGATCTTACTGTTGGATGAGCCCTTTGGTGCGTTGGATGCCAAGGTGCGTAAAGAACTGCGCCGCTGGTTGGCTGATCTGCACGAAGATATCAATCTAACCTCAGTGTTCGTCACCCACGACCAAGAAGAAGCTATGGAAGTGGCAGATCGCATCGTAGTGATGAATAAAGGCGTGATTGAGCAGATTGGTACACCGGCGGAAGTCTATGAGAATCCAGCCAGTGAGTTTGTCTATCACTTCTTAGGCGATTCCAATCACCTTAAAGTTGCCGATCAAGATATCCAGTTCCGCCCGCATGAAGTGCTGTTGTCACAGATTGCACAAGCGGATCATCAGGCTGGCGTAGTACGTGATATTCGCCCACTGGGCGCGATTACCCGTGTCACTTTAAAAGTTGCCGGTCAGGATGAGGCGATTGAAGCTGAAGTGCCGCGTGATGATATTAATCTGCTAGGTTTGCAGCGCGGTGCCACCTTGTTTTTTAAGCCAAAGGCCTCGTAATAACACAGCTGGTCTGCGGGCAATGCATGGTGGACTTGATGTCCGCCATGAGTCATACAACTCGTAAAAACATTTCATCTCAAACACGATGCAACGCTCAATACAGATCGTTTCTAAGACTCGGAAACGCGGGCACAAGTGCCCGCCCTACTGGGGGCGAGTGCTTGCATAAGTAACTAGTAGGTCAAATGATAGCGGTGCACAAGATACTTTTTAAAGTCCTTCACCACCGTCAAGGCATCGCGCAACAATTGACGCTCAAGCGCGGTTAACAGCTTAATATTCACCTCATTGGGTATCTTATCCAGCTCAGTTGGATCACCCGTGTAGCGACCTATTTGTTGCTGCAAACGCACTTGAACAAAATAGCTCAAAGCCTCTGCCAAGTTATCGCCCAAACTTTTATGCATTAAACCACGCTCAACCAAAATTTCCAGACGCCTAAAAGTATTGGTATCGCTAATCTTATTCTCCAAGGCAATGGTGCGCACACCATGCACAATCGGGAAAATACCGGCTTTTTTAATATCTAAACCTACACTGTCTTTTAAACGCCCAAAAAATGTCAGCGGCGTATCAAAAAGTAGCGCAGCCTTAGCAAAATGCGAAAAGAAAATTTCATTGTCCTGAATACGACGGAAAAAAATATTACGCGCCACCTTAAATAACGCCACATTCCCAGCGACTGGCTTGCCATCACTGGCAATCGCTAGGTTCATCGAGGCCTCACTCTCGTAGCTTTGACTCCAGCGTGTCAGTTTCTGCGCCCACTGCTTGGTCGAGTTCACCCATTCAGGGTTGGACACCATAATATTGCCGGGGCACGGTGGAAAGCCAAAGGAGATCAGTGTCTCACTGTATTTGCGCATCACCTCATGCATCTGCGGCCACTCTAATCCGTCACGATAGACCAAACCGTTATCCTGATCGGTTTTCATAATCTGCTCGCCACGACCTTCTGAGCCCATCACAATCAAGCACACATGCGGATGCACTTCCTTGGGCACAATCAAGTCAAACAACTTGCTTAAAATACGACTATTGAGCGCCGCTAACAATTCCATCACAAAACGGGTTTTGACCCCCGTAGAGATCAGTCCTTTAATCAGATCCGTTAAACCAAACGACGCTTCACGTAATTCATCCACGGTTTGCGCACGCTCAACGCGTAAACCAATCACATGGGAGTGGGTGGAAAACTGACTGAGTACATCGGTCAACTCAATCACTCCAAACAGCTGACGGTTATCCCCCATCACCACCACTCGTTCAATTTGCTGCTGAGTCATAATAATCAGCGCATTAAACAAGTAATCATCAGGTTTAATTCGGATCAGACGGTAGCTGGCAATTTGCGAGACATCGGTATCCAAAGGCAGATGCTGGATAATCACCGCATCCAACAAGTCGGTGCCGGTGACCATGCCGTAACGGTTACCGCGTTTGGCCAATAAGCAGTCGGCCTTACTTTCACGCATCAAGCGCGTGGCTTCTTCGATTGATGTACCTTCCTCAACAATCAGCGGCTCACGCACCGTGCTATCAGCAATGCGCGCCAGCATAAACTCAGCCATATCCTGATTAGGCCCGTGCTGGGCAATGATTTGGCGCTTAGCGGTCAGGCTTTGTTGGAAGTAATCGGCAAACGAAGAGTTACTATCGATTAATTCTAATAACGTCTGCGTGGGAATCAGATGGCAAACGGTTGCCTCAATAGCAATAAAATTATGGATTGCTTGGCCATTAAACACTGACCAACTGCCAAAATACTCACCTGCCTCATAATGCATAAATGCGGCCGGTTGTTGCAGCAATGGCTCAGAGCTTTGCGTATACGCTTCACTTTCTGCAACTCGTCCCTGAAACACCACAAATAAACCTTGCGGCGGCTGCCCAGCAGTAATCAAAACATCAGCAACTGAGTACACCTTGCGCTGTACATGCTCAAGCAGCAATGTCTTTTCGTCATCGGTTAAAACACTAAAGGGCAAATGATCAACATTGAAAGTGTCCGGCATAAATGCAACTCCTGTTGCCTGATTCAACCAATACCCTGAGCCTGCCGCTGTTATTATTAACTCGCTATGCTCATTGATCTCTAGGGCAAACAGCCATAAATAACCGGCTGCTGCGCTCTACATTTGTTGGTTATTTAGAAAGCGGCTTATGTTCATTAGATATAGCAATAATTTATACATCCGTACACTTTAAAACATAACTTTGATCAGTGACGGCATCGATATATTTCTTCTCGAAACAGCTCTGAAAACTTTACTTTTAAGCGTTTTCAGAGCTTGAACAGGTGACTACTGAGCTTGCAGCATGGATCGGTCTTTTTCAGTAAAATCTAGGATTTGATCTTTAGACGGGTTGATTGAAAAAATGGCGTTGCCGTAATTAGAGTAATTAACAGCCGTAACGATATTGATTTGATCACCCTCAACTTCAAAGGTTAATAGGTCTCTTTGGTGAATGATTTGTCCTTTCTCATTCAAATAGATGACTGATTCTGAGCTTTCATAGCCCGTATCGTCATCAGTGTCTAACAAAGCCTCCATAGCGCTCTCTTTGAAGTCTTCAGGCAATTTAGAGTTTACTTTTACCTTGTCATAAATATACGTATTCATATGCTGCTGCAATTGTTTGCTTTGCTGCTGATCAAGCTTAACGTGCAGCACCACTTTGGCACCCAAGTCTTTGGCTTTATCGTCTAAATCAGCTTTTTGAATGCTCGACTCAGGAACAGACTGAGTCAATTCGCTTAAGGCTCCGTAACCGATGTCGACGACTTCAGAAAAAACAGTCAGCGCTTCAGCCATATCACCTGCATCAATCTCAAAGTTATCAACACTGAAGCGTACAAATTTGTTTTTATACTGCTGCAGCTCTGTATTTTTTTCTGGAGCAAACATACTGACTAAATCTATAATATTAGATGGATACAGCAAAAACTCCTGTTTTTTTACATCAATTAAAGCAGGCAATTTAAAGTTGAAAATATCAGTTTCAAGCTCTGGCACAAGCTCATAACGCTGTACGCTATTGTTAACCGCTCCAGCTAATTTAATTTTCGCATCTGAAAAAAACGGATTTTCAATATTAACTTTAATTTTCATGTCAGCTTTGAAATTGTATTGCGCATCCTTAGCATAGAGATGCTGGACGGCTTGCTGATATAGATCTTGTGCTGATTTCTTATCCAGCTCTGATCCACCACAAGCCGCTAACAACACAGTCAATCCACCCACCAACACGTACTTAGTTTTAGACAACAACATAGGCGACTCCATTCTAATAATAATCAAGCACCCTAGGTGCTGATTTAAACTCTACAGTGACTCAATAACTCAGCTTTGCCGGCATGGCATACACATCCATGCAAAATGTATAGCCGTTGACAGGCCTGCACAACTCAAAGCAGCTGTGCCTACTGTCTCTGATTGAAGCATTTATTTACACTAGACCAAAATAGACTCATCCACTCGGTAGCAATCATCCAGCGTGCTATAGCCCATACCGGCACTTTTACGCACTTTAATTTGCACTGGAATGCGTTCTTTTAGCGCTTCAACATGACTGATAATACCAATGGTTTTACCTTCAGCATTGAGGTTATCCAGGGCGGTCAGCGCCATTTCAAGTGTTTCACTATCCAGGGTGCCAAAGCCTTCATCGAGAAACAGCGAGTCAATGCGTGTTTTATGACTGACCAGCTCGGATAAGGCTAAAGCCAGCGCTAAGCTGACGAGGAAGCTTTCACCACCGGATAACGTCCGCGTATCGCGCTGGATATCCGCTTGCCAAGTATCCACCACGCGGATTTCAAGCTCACCCTGAGCACAGCGACTGAGTTGATAGCGGTTATGCAATGTAGCCAACTGCTTATTCGCTAGAATCACCAAGTGATCCAAAGTTAAGCCCTGCACAAATCTGCGGTATTTACTGCCATCAGCAGAACCAATCAAGCTGTTCAACTGCTGCCATTGGTCATACACCACACGCTGCTCGGCAATGCTTAGCAATAATGCTTGTTGCGTGCTGCGGTTGTGCGTATCGGTCTCTAAGGTTTTCTGCAAGCTACCGAGCTGACGGTAAAGCTCATCATGCTGTGCATCAAGCTCTGTGCGCTGCTGAGCTAACTCACTACTGCTCAGTTCAGTCTGCGGTTCGGCACTGAGATCAGCGATGCGCTGGGTGATCGCGCTGAGCAAAGTATTGGCATCTTGCAATTGGCTGTCGATTTTAGTTTTCAGTGCTTGCAGTTGCTGGGCCTGTTGTTCAGGGAGTAAGGCTTGCAAGAACGCCGCCTGATCGCTAAATACACTCTGCGCCAGACACTCAAGCCAATCCGTCTTTTGCACGCGATAGGTATCATGCGCTTGGCTTAAGCGCTCAGTTAAGCTGTGTAGCTGTCCTTGCAGTTGCGCAGAGTGGCTTTCAGCACTGTGCAACTGACGTTGTGTCTCTGCCAATGCTTGGCTGAGATCGGCTACCGGCGCACAGGCATGACCCGCTTGGATATCTAAAGCCTGCCAATGTTGCTGTGCTGTTTGCAGTAACTGTTCGGCGTTTTGATACTGACTGCGCAAGGTGCTGATATGCAGCGCCAGCTCTTCAAGTTGCTGACGGCCCTGTTGCCATTGCTCTGACTCCAGCTTGCGCTCGGCTAACCATTGCTGCGTTTCATTGGGCAAGGTGTAACCCAGTTCAGCCAACTGCTCACTGAGTTGCTGCTGGCGCTGTTGCATATCACTGTGCTGAGCACTGATACGCTCAGCGAGTTCGGTATGCTGATGCTGTTGGTGTGCCAAGGTGTTTTCTTGAGTGGCGATATGCTGCTGGCTGTCTGCTAAGGCTTTTTCTGCAATCCGGTATTTTTGCTCACTCAGTTTGACAGCCTCTTGTGCTTGGCTGATCGCGGTTAAACGCTGCTGGCACTCAGCCAAGGTTTGCTGATGCGCGGTTTGTGCGGCACTAAACTCAAGTTCATTTAAGCTATCAGCTAACTGTAAAGCACTCAGACAGTGTGCTTTTTCAGTCTGCAGTTTTAGCGTCTCGTGCTCAGTTTCTGCTTGGCGCTGCAGCAATTGCTCATGTTCAGTGAGCAGCTTAGCCAATACAGTAGCGCAGGTTTGACCTTGCCCAGTCAGCGCCTCCAACTCTAGCTGCTTAGCCTGCAGCTCCTGCTCAGTGCCTGATATATCCAATGCTTGGTAAGCACCAATGGCCGGGTGCTGCTGTGAGCCACACAGCGGACAGGCTTCATTGGCTTGCAACTGCGCACGTTGTTGCTCAAGGCTAGCAATGCGTTGCTCTTGCTTGAGCAACTGGGTTTTATCATCCACCTGCTCTTTTAGAGTTTTATACTGAGCACGCAATGTATCGCGCAACTGCTCTTGAGTCAGAATCTCGCTGACCAGCTCAGTGCTGCGTAACTGCAAACGCTGCGCGGTGCTCTGTTGTGTGTGTTCGGCACTGTAAAGATGGGTTAAGCGCTGATAATGCTGACCGTGGCTATACAGCGTATTGAGCTGCTCCTGCCAATCATTGACACTGCGTTGTGCTAATACCTGCTCCAATGTCTGCTGCTGTGCGTGCCACGCACTGTGCAGCGGTTGAAGTGCATCTTGCTGCCGCTTTAAGGCGATGTTCTGGTCATGTATTGCAGTCGTCAGCAGCTGTATCTGCCTAGCAAGCGTTGTCTGTTGCGCCTGCTCTTTATCGATTGCGGCCTGTTGCTGAGTCAGCTGAGCAAACTCGCTGCGCCAGCCTGCTAAATGCCCTGCCAACTGTGCATGCTGCGGTGTCTGTTCACGTTGCGCCTGTAGCTGCTGCTGTGCATGTTCATCACGCTGCAATTGCGTACCGATGCCATCCAACGACTGCTGGGCATATTGGTACTGCTGCCATGACAGTTGCTCAATCTGTTGCGCACTTTGACGAGCAGCGTTCTGGGCAGTGGTCAGGCTTGTCTGACTCTGCTCCACGGCCAGCTGCGCTGTTTGCAGGGTTTTATAATTGCCTTGTAACTGTGCAGCTGGAGCATGTTCAGCCAGACGCTGCAAATCATCCGCATGCTGCGCCTGTTGCGCTTGAGCTTGCTGCAATTGCCTTTGCGCGTGCTGCTGCTCACTCTGCCCGCGATCCAAATTACTGCGCCATTGCTGTTGCTGCTGCAAACGCTCTTGTTGCTGCTTTAACTCTGCGGCCTGTGTTTCAGCGCTGGCGAATTGCTGCTGCGTTTCACTCAGCTCTTCTGCACTGAGTAACTGCAATACATCAGCACGGGTACTCAGGTCTTGTAAGATGCCTTGCTGCTCGCGTTGTGTTTCAAATACACACTTGGAAATTTCACCGTAGATTTCTGTCCCCGTCAGCTGTTCTAAAAGACCGGCACGGCTATTAGGGTTGGCTTCTAAAAACGCGGCAAAACCACCCTGCGCCAGCAACATCGACTGGGTAAAACGCTGAAAGTCTAAACCGGTTAATTCCTCAACGGCTTTAGCTTTTTCACTGAGTTTATCGGTCAGAATATTACCTTCTAGATCAGCCAGTTCCGCTTTAGCTTGCTGCAAAGCACCATCGGCTTTACCACGCGCACGACGTTGACTCCAAAAAGCACGATAACCCTGATTTTTCACCGCAAACTCAACTTCCACCAAACAATCACTGGTGTGCCGCGTCATCAACTCATTGCTGGTTTGCGAGATATTACTGATGCGTGGCGTGCGGCTATACAGCGCCAAACAAATGGCATCCAACAGCGTGGTCTTGCCAGCGCCAGTCGGTCCAGTAATGGCAAAAAGACTGCTGCCATTAAACGGCTCTTGAGTGAAATCGATTTTCCACTCGCCCTTCAGCGCATTGATATTTTTGAGGCGAATGCTGAGGATTTTCATGATTGGGCCTCCTGCAAGCGGGCTAACACTTGATTATGCAAACCGTGCAAGACACTGATCTGCTCATCGCTCAGCTCTTCACCATGCAAACGCTTGGCAAACACTTCTTGCGGAGTCAATTCAGCCAGCACCTCACCTGTTTCAGCTGTTAATCCTGCCACTTGAGTACCGCGCAGACGACGCACACGCAGCACCTCGACTGGAAGTTCAGTACACAACTCCGTCACGCGCTCTTCTAAATCATTGTAATAATCATCGCCGCGCACCTGAATTTCCAACCAAGCGACAGCATCCGCATCCAACTCACGAGCTAAGCTGGCAAACTGCTGCTCAAGCTCAGCTAAGTTGCCTGACAAGGAAATCAAACGCTGAAAGCATGGAATTTCCAGCACCGTCACCGTCTGTAAACCATCTGCAGCTAAATCAACACACAACAGCTGTTTTTGTTGCTGCCCCTCATCAAAACTCAAGGCAATTGGCGAGCCGCTGTAACGGATATGCTCCAGCCCAGCGACTTTTTGCGGACGGTGAATATGGCCCAAGGCTAGATAATCAAAAGCTGGAAAGGCATCGGTTGGAAAGGCGGTCAGTGTTCCCACATAAATCTCACGCACTGATTCGGTTAAGCTCACACCGACTGTGGTTAAGTGCCCGGTGCCGATAATCGGCACCTGAACACCCAACTCATCACGCAAGGCCTCAGCTTGAGCAAACAGCTGTGCGTAGTGATCCGCAATTGCTTGTTGTAAATCGCGCTGTTTATCATCGGCACTTTGTCCGGCCTGACTGCGCTGTATATCACGCGGGCGCAGATAGGGAATAGCACAAACAATCGCACCAACTTGGCCATTACGCTGCTTGAGCACCAACAACTGCTGGTTCAGCGTCTCAGCCACACTGGACACTACATGGGTATTCATCCGCGCCAGCAAGTCTTTGCTTTCATTGAGCATGGAAACTGAATCATGGTTACCCGCCAGAATCACCAGCTGACAGCCGGTATCCTGCATTTGTACAATAAAGTTATTGTATTGCTCACGCGCATAACTGGGCGGCGTACCCGTATCAAAAATATCACCGGCAATAATCAACGCATCCGCTTGCTGCTCCACCACAGTTTGCACCAGCCAATCACACCATGCTCGGTGTTCAGCTTGACGAGTCCTGCCCATAAAATGCTGGCCTAAATGCCAATCTGAGGTGTGTAAAATGCGCATTGCGGTTGCGTCCTTGTGCAGTAAATAAGACATAAAAAAACCCGCTATTGGCCAAGTCCTTCATCACAGACTTAAGCAACAGCGGGCATAGTGTAGACGATTATGCGTCGGCTAAAACCAAACCAAAGGGTAATCCGGCTGGATCATGGATATGTTTAGCGATATCTTGCACAGCGTCCTGTATCACTTCCTCAACCACAGGGTGATAAAACGGAATCTGTAACAAGCTGTGCGCGGTTTCTTCTCGCTGAATAGCTAACGCTAAAAACTGCGCCACATGCTCAGCGCGCATACCGAACATACTGGCGCCCAACAGTTGCCCCGTAGTTTTATCGGCATATAGACGCAAGACGCCTTTATGTTCAGACAAGACTTGGCTGCGGCCATTGCTCTGCGTATACGCCGTACCCACCAGAATTTGCTCTGGATCGAGCTGATCAAATCGCGCACCGACACTGACTACATCAGGATTGGTAAAGGCGATACCAATCGACACTTTGCGCTTAAAGGCCACGGGGGTGGTTTGCACAGCATTATAACCAGCCATCGCACCTTCATCCGCAGCATCATGCATCAGCGCACGCTGACCATTGATATCACCAACAATAAAGACCGGATGATGGCCCAGCTGCATGGTATTTTCATTAAACAGCGGCTGACCACGCTCGTCCAACTCAAAACCTGCTTCAGCTAGATTGAGCTGATCCGTATTCGGACGACGACCCAGTGCCACCAGCACCTTATCCACTTGAACTTGCGTGTCACCTGATTTCAGCACAACACCTTGCTCTGACTGCACCAGTTCAGCGGGCGCACCCAAATACAGCTCCATCTCTTTAGCAAATTCAGCTAAAGCATGCTCGCTCACTTGCGGGTCACTGATACCGCCAACGCTGGTTGCCATATCTGCGCCATGCACTTCCACGCCTAAACGCGCCAGCGCCAACCCCATTTCCAAACCAATCGCACCTAAGCCTAAGATACCTATGGATTGAGGCAGCTCTTGCATCTCAAAGAAGTCATCAGTGGTGATGCAATGCTCAGCAAAAGGCTGTAAAAAGCCCGGCATGACAGGACGTGAACCTGCAGCGATAATCACTGACTTAGCCTGAATTTTTTGTGTGCCGCTGGCTTGTTCAACTTCCAGTAATGTTGGCGTTAAAAAACGCGCACGGCCCATGATCAAGTGCTCACCGGCGGCGCGTTCGGCACCTGCGGCAGCACGTCCTGCAAAGGTATCGCGCTGACGGCGTAACTCAGCCCAAGCCTGTTGTGTATCCAACTGTAAGTGCTCAGCACCACTGATACCAAAACGCTTAAAGTCTTTTTGCCCATGCCAATATTCAGCCATATGCAGCGCCACTTTGGACGGCATACAACCGACACGCGCACAGGTAGTCCCTAATGGGCCGCTATCAATCAACACAAAGCTTTTCTTGGCACGACGCACTTCACGCAGCGCATATAAACCGGCCGTACCCGCACCGATAATGGCTACATCAACATTGATTTGCTTAGACATTTTTGCCTCCATTCACTGACATTGCCCTTACGCTAACACAAAAGCATCAGCGGCTAGCGTCTTCAGAATACTTACTTGTAGAATAAGGTATCCAGCACAATGGGTTGATACACCAAGCGCATTTATAGAGACATTCTATTTAACGTGCAGTTTCACTTGAGCCCAGAACGGGCTCATTGAAAAGAAGAGTCATCGAGGGCTATCCCAAGCTTGGCAGCATTAAGGTTCTTGCTTTTGTGCACGAGGGCCATGCAATAAACGGTTAGCACCACCGGCATGCAGCAAGCGCGCACTGGTAATACCGGCAATCTCATGGCCTTTGTTATTCAACGTATTGGCCACCTGATCAATCACAGCCACAACCAGCATAGCCAATAAACTATTACTGTTGCTTTGCTGTTCCGCTGTTGAAGCCGATGCAGCGCCGGCCCATAACTCTTCGCCGGTTTTGAGTGACACTAAACGTGCCTCAGCCGTCACTCGCGTATCACTAGCCAACACTTTGTAGCTGGTGCCGTACTCAGTTATTTTCAGATACACCACCGCATCGGCAGCAAAGATCTCACGCAATTTCTTAGCTGGAACCGCATGAATCTCACCCGGCTCAGTGATGCCATTGTGCTTGAATAGATCATTGACCATCGCTACGGGAAACACATAGTAGCCCGACTCAGCTAAGGGGTAAGTCACCTGCGATAGAAAGCTGTAACTGGCATTCACATCCAAACTTTCATTGAGTGGCGGTAGCACCAAGATCGATAATGGATTTTCATCCTTTAGCTTGGTGTAGTCATACACTGTAGTGGGACCTGATGCACAACCTGCTAAGAGCAAAACGGCTAGCACAGCACACGCGCGCATTAAATTTCTCATTCGAACTGTCCCTGTTTCTCCAACATAAAGTTTACAAACGCAGCTGACTCAGGAAAAAGTTGTTTCTCCGTCACCAAGTGACCGACACCGTCCTCATCGCGACCCACATTAAAATACAGTAACGCCAAATGTGCATGCAGCCCCGGTGCAGCGAGTGAACCTTTAGCTTGTGCCTTTTCAATGGTGGTTTCCAGGGTTGCAATCTGCTCCTGAACATCATACTTACTGGGTACAAAGTAGCTGTAAATCGATGCTTGGTAACCTTCCCACTCGTACTGAGTGGTGGCCTGCTGTACACAACCGACCATCAATAGACTTGCAGCGAGCACTATAAAAAATGACTTTTTCATTGCGCTACAGGGCTCCATGCACGGTTATCAATACCATCTACTAAATGATTCACCGCTTCACGAATCGCCAAATCTAAGACCTTGCCATTCAACGTTGAGTCATAACTTGCAGTACCACCAAAACCAATGATTTCACGGTTTGATAAAGCATACTCACCGGCACCTTGCACCGAATATACAACTTCAGAGGTGTTCACATTGACAATATTCAGGCTGACCTTGGCATAGGAAACTTGTGATTTAGCACGCCCTAAAATACCAAACAACTGATGATCACCCACTTCCTTGCGGCCAAATTCAGTCACATCACCGGTCACGACATAGTGAGCGCCTTTAAGGTTTTGCTGCTGACCTTGTATTTCTGCTTCGGCTTTGATTTCGCCCATATTGGTGCGATCCAATACAGTAAAGCGATTACTTTGCTGCAGATGGGTGACCAATGTGGTTTTTGCTTGGTTGCCTAAACGGTCGACACCGTCAGAGAAAATACCGCGCTGATAGCTCGAACGGTTATCAAACTTACCCACTGAAATCGGTGCACGCGGTCCTTGATAATAACTGGCAGCGCTTTTAACTGTGGGTGCCTCAATGGTGCGTGATGTTTCAGTTGCACAGCCGGCAAGCAATGCAATTGAAAGCCCAAATACCGCAAAAAATCCTTTTTTCGTCATGATTCAAATCCATCTACTCAATAGTAAAGAGCGGCATTAGATGCCGGTGATATTCCAACACAGCAAGCTTGGGAAAGTTAAAGACATGCGAGAGATTAGCAGCAAATACTGCGCTCTAAACTAAAAGCGCAGAGCAGCCTAGCAATCTGTGAACTGCGTCACAGATTCTAAATATAAACAGGCTGTTTTTTGTGGCTCGCCCTAGGACAGGCGAGCGCAGATCAATCTTAGCAATGTGCAGATAAACTCAACGTTAATTAGCTAAGCTACGGCAGCGTACGCAATACACATAATCAAACATGCGCGTAATTCCTACCGCTTTAAAACGCCATTCTTCTTCAAGAATATCGCGCTCCTCAGTGCATTCAACCGAAAAACTCTCACCCAACAATTGCTCTACCTGCTCTGGCGGCACGGCAAAGGGTGGACCCTTCATCTGGTGCTGTGGGTAGTCCATGGTCAGTAATAAACCTTTACAGGGTTTAGGCACAATAGCGCTTAAGTGCTGTGCGTACTGTTTGCGTAAATCTTCCGGCAAAGCAATTAATGCCGCGCGGTCATAAAACGCATGGTAATCGACTAAATCATCTGCAGTCAGATTAAAGAAGTCACCCCATAAAATAGTAATCGCGCCAGCGGTATAGCAAGTAAATGGACCTTTTTGCGTAATCACTGGGGTTAGATTTTGCTCAACAAAAAAATCAGTCACGGCTTTTTCAATCAGCTCAATACCCAGTACGGTATAGCCCTGATCAACTAACCAACATAGATCGACACTTTTACCGCATAAGGGCACAAACACCTTACTGCCCTTAGGAACCTCTAAACGTGGCCAATAGGTCTCTAAACCTGGGTTCACCACATTCAGATGAAAACCAATTTGATCGCGCTGCCAACGCGTCTGCCAAAACCCTTCTTCCATTTTATTATCCTTATTATTTTAGCGAAGCTGCAGAGAGCCTCTGCTTTACGTTAACGTCAGCATACAAAGAAAACACCCTATACCACCAGCACATATTGCATAAAATAGGCTTAGATAGAACGTTAAGCAGGCCTTTACTAATACGCATCCTAGACGGATACTATGCAATACATATACACCACCACATAAGGTGCTCGCCTGATGACTGCTCATGCCCAACTCTATTACGACGCTTCCTGCGGTTTATGCCAACGCGAAATTGAGCATTTGCGCCCTCGCTTAGAGCCGCAGGTTGAGTTAGTGGATATTAGCGCTAACGATTTTGAACCGCCGCTGGGTTATACGCTGGAAGATTTATTAACACGCATTCATTATTTTGATGGCCATACCATGCAGATTGGCTTTAACGCCACTTTGGCGTATTGGCGCATTGCAGGTATGAAAAAGACCGCCACCCTACTCGGCCTGCCTGGCATCAGCCATATGGGTAACTTGGTTTATAATCTATGGGCACAATGGCGCCGCAAAAACTCCAGTAGCTGCAAAATTAATTAAGGCTTTACCGTAGATACTCTGCTTAAGTGCAAGTTTTTGTGCTCTTCACTGAATTATTTTGATGAGTCAAAGGGGTTGCTCTTCAGGCCGACAAACCAAGGCCGCTGTGATGGCTTGTAGAGCATACATTACGGCCGACATCTCTCTACCACCCTGCACCTATACTAGTAGGGCGGGCATTCATGCCCGCCACAGCAGATATGCACGGGAATCAATCATTTCACATAGACAGTTAAATACAGCACAACGCGGGCAAAATTGCCCGCCCTACAGTTTATAGGTGTTGGTATCTTATCGTCAGCAGCCACTCAGGACTCTGATGAATTGCTCTACGGTGTGCTGGGTGCCTGAGTCTCTGCATCTAATTGCCAACCACCGCCCAAGGCGCTGATCAACTGCACACTGGCTGTGAGTTGTGTGCCGAGTAAATTCAGCAAGGTGCGTTCGCTATTCAGTACGGTGGTTTGCGCGCTGGTTACGGCCAGAAAGTCCACAAACCCAGCTTTATATTGATTTTCGGTTAAACGTAAGGTGTCCTGCGAAGCGTCAAGTGCTTCACGTTGTACGATAATTTCCTGTTCCAATACATTCAACTGCACTAAGGCATCCTCCACTTCACCAATCGCCTGCAAAGTGGTTTGACGGTAACGCGCCACCTGTTGGTCATAGCGCGCTTCGGCTTGTTCGGTTTTTGAACGGCGCAATCCCGCATCAAACAAAGTCATGGCAAACTGCGGTCCAATTGACCAAAAGCGATTGGGCAAGGTAATCCAATCGGCTAAATTACTACCGCGATAACCACCACTGGCACTGAGTGTTAAATCAGGAAAATATGCCGTTTTAGCGATACCAATCTCAGCATTCGCCGCCATCACTCGACGTTCTGCTGCAGCAATATCTGGACGGCGCTCCAGCAGCGCTGACGGCACATCCATCGGTAAGTTAGGTAAGGCCGGCAATGTCTCGACACTGGCCACCTGCAGCGCATTCGGCGTGCTACCCACTAGCAACGCCAGCGCATGCTCATAGCGCGCCCGCTGCCAATCCAAATCCAAACGCTGCGCTTGGGTATTTCTCAGCTGCGTCAGCGCTTGACTGACATCCGCCCGCGTGACCATACCCGCCTGATAGCGATTTTCGGTCATTTTCAAGGAACGTTCATAGGCAACAATCGTCGCATCCAGTAAACGCATCTGCTCATCCATCACGCGCAACTGCAAATAGTTCTGCACCAGCTCAGACTGCTGACTTAAACGCACACCGGCCCACTCTGCGGCGCTGGCCTGCGCACTGGCTTCGCTGGACTCGACTTGACGGCGCACCTGCCCCCAAATATCCAACTGCCAACTGAGGCCCAGCGCCACATCATTGCTTTTACCTACACCGACATCATTACCACTGCGTGTAGTACCCACCTGTCCCGTGGCCTTGGGGTACAACGCTGAACGACTGCCACCGACTAACGCACGTGCCTCACGCCATGCCGCTTCGGCAGCACGCAGGTTTTGGTTAGAGTCTTGCAACTGTTTCAATAAATCCGCCAACCGCGCATCCTGATACAAGGACCACCAAGCCACCGAAGTGCCAAGATCAGCAGGTTGCGCTACTTTCCAGCCTGGCGTATGACGAAACTCTACCGGTAGCGGCGCATCAGGACGCTGATAGTTTGGGCCCAGCGCACAGCCGCTTAACACCACGCCCATCAGAGCAAAGGTACTGAGTTTAACGATCTGTTTCATGGGCTACTTCCATCGTGGTTGGCGTTTTTTTACGCCGTACACGGGCGCTTAAACGATCAAAGAATAAATACACAGCAGGCGTGCTATACAAGGTCAACAACTGACTCAATAGCAATCCGCCGACAATGGCTAAACCTAACGGCTGGCGTGTTTCCGAACCTTCTGCGCTACTGATCAACAGCGGCACAGCACCGAGAATCGCTGCCATCGTAGTCATCATAATCGGACGGAAGCGCTGTACACAGGCTTGCTGAATGGCTTGCTCAGCCGTCATTTTCATTTCTCGCTGCAACTGCAAAGCCAAATCAATCATTAAAATAGCGTTTTTCTTCACCACACCAATCAACAAGAACAGCCCCAGTAACGACACTAAACTGAACTCACCACCGGTCAACTGAATAGCCAGCAAAGCGCCGACACCTGCAGACGGCAGCGTTGAAAGAATCGTCAGTGGATGGATATAGCTTTCATATAAAATACCCAGCACCAAATAGACAATCATAATCGCCATCAACAACATTAAGCCCTGACCACCTTGGCTTTGCTGGAAGACACCGGCCGTACCGCCCAAGCGCCCTTGCACTTCATTGGGCAAATTAATCTTCGCCATGGCGTGTTCAATAGCTAGATTAGCCTCATCTAAACTGACCCCCGGTGCTAAAGAAAAACCAATACTTTCAATCGCAAACTGGCCATCATGCTGCACGCGCTCTTGCTGCAAAGTGGATTCCCACGTGGTAAACGCTGACAAAGGAACACGCTCGCCATTCGCACCAATCACCTGCACTTGCTCTAACACCTGCGGCGAGCCAACAAACTGCGGATCAATTTCCAGTACCACACTGTATTGATTGAGACTTTCATAAATCGTTGAGACTTGGCGCTGACTAAAGGCGTTATTGAGCAGCGAGGTGACCATCGCCATATCCACACCGAGACGTGCCGCTGTCGCGCGATCCACTTGCAAGGTGACTTGTTGCGCGCCTTGGCCTTCTTTACTGTCGATATCAGTCAGTTCCGGCAAAGCTTTTAACGCATCACGCACTCGTGGCTGCCAAGTCCGTAAATCATCCAACTCACTGGCCAACAGCACATATTCATTATCGGTAGTGCCGCCCTCGCGACGCCCCATACTTAAATCCTGTTCCGGCATGAGAAACAGCCGAGAGCCTGGAACCTGCGGAATTTTGCCGCGTAAACGATTGACGATTTGCTGCGCTGAACTGTCACGTTCCGTGATGGGCTTTAAGCGCACAATTAAAAACGCACTGCTACCGCCACCAATAAAACCCGCCACCGTCTGCACATCTTTATCTTTCAATAAAGCTTGGCGATAGATTTCCATTTTCGGCTGCATGGTGTGGTACGACAGGCCATCATCACTGCGAATAAAGCCCATTAATTGACCGGTATCTTGCTGCGGCATAAAGGTTTTAGGCACAGCAATAAACAGCCAGACATTCAGGCCTATCGTTAGAATCACGCCCAAGAGCATCCAGCGCTGATAATTCAAAGTCCACACCAGTGAGCGCTGATAACCAGCAGCCACCCATAAACCAAAGCGTTGAATCAGATTAGGCTTGCGCTCTTCAGTCACTACCACAGGACGCAACCAACGTGCCGACAACATTGGCGTTAAGGTCAGCGACACCACTAACGAAATCAAAATTGCTACGGTTAAGGTGATGGAGAACTCACGGAACAAACGCTCAACCATGCCACCCATAAACAAAATAGAGACAAACACCACCACCAGCGATACGTTCATCGACAGCAGGGTAAAACCCACTTCGCGAGAACCATCCAGCGCCGCTTGCAGTGGTTTTTTGCCGTTATTGATATGCCGCGCGATATTCTCCAACACAACAATGGCATCATCCACCACTAGACCGGTGGCAATAATCAGCGCCATCAGCGATAGATTATTCAAAGAGAAACCCAACATATGCATCGCTGCGAAACTGCCGATCAAGGATACTGGCACCGCCAAGGCAGGAATCACCGCCGCGCGCCAATGCCCTAAAAACAGCATCACCACGCCAATCACTAACACAGTGGCAATCAACAACGAGCGCTCAGCTTCACGCAAGGTGGCACGAATCACTGAGGATCGATCCATGGCCACTTCCAGCTTGGCACTGGCAGGCAATACGGCTTTCAGCCCCGGTAACTCAGCCTGAATCGCTTCAATCGTAGCAATAATATTAGCGCTGGCTTGGCGGTTAATAATCAGCAGCACCGCATCTTGATCATTAAAAAAACCACTGTTATAGCGATTTTCCACGCTATCGCTGACCGTCGCCACATCCCGCAAACGCAACGCCGCGCCGTCCTGATAACGGATAATCAGTGGCGCATACTCTTCGGCTTTATTAAGCTGATCATTGCCTTGAATTTGCCAATGCCGATCACCCTGCTCCAACTGACCTTTAGGCTTTTGTTGGTTAGCATTGGCGATGGTCTGGCGTACATCATCCAGAGCAATCCCGTATTGCTCTAAACGTCGCGGTTCCAATTCAACACGCACTGCAGGTAAGGAACTGCCACCAATTTGCACATCGCCCACACCCTGCACTTGCGAGAGTTTTTGCGCGACGATACTCGAGGCCAAGTCATACATCTGGCCTTTTTCCAGCACTTCACTGGTCAGCGCCAGCACCATAATCGGTGCTTGCGTCGGATTCATTTTCCGATACGAAGGCATACTGCGCATACCACTGGGCAACAGCTCATGCGCAGCATTAATCGCCGCCTGCACCTCACGCGCGGCGGTATTAATATCATGACCTAAATCAAACTGGATCATAATCCGCGTACGGCCCTGACTGCTGCTACTGCTCATCTGACTGATGCCAGAGATACTGCCCAGTGAGCGTTCTAAGGGCGTCGCCACAGTGGCCGCCATCACTTGTGGGCTGGCACCGGGCAAACTGGCCTGCACGGTAATCATCGGAAAATCCATGTCCGGCAGCGGCGCCACTGGCAACAGCCTAAAGCCGAGAATCCCCAATAAGATAATCGCCACACTGAGTAGCATGGTGGCGACCGGGCGCTGAATAAAAGGTGCCGACAGATTCACGATTTAGTGCCCAAGTTAAAGCGTGCTTTGGTGCGTGTGCTTAAGCGATCAAAGAACAAATAGATCACCGGCGTAGTAAACAGCGTCAGCACCTGACTGAGCAATAAACCACCGACCATCACCAAGCCCAACGGCTGACGTAACTCAGCACCAGAGCCACTGGCAAACATCAAAGGTAAGGCCGCGAACAGTGCCGCTAAGGTGGTCATTAAGATCGGACGAAAACGCAATAGTGCCGCTTGGAAAATCGCCTCCTCAGGACTCAGCCCTTGATGGCGCTCAGCATCCAAAGCAAAGTCGATCATCATAATGGCGTTTTTCTTCACAATACCAATCAGCAAGATAATCCCGATAATGGCAATCAAGCTCAGATCATTGCCAGTAATAAACAGCGCCAGCAAGGCACCAATCGCCGCCGAGGGTAAGGTCGAAAGAATGGTCAGCGGATGGATATAGCTTTCATACAGCACACCGAGCACCAGATACATGGTCACTACCGCGGCGAGAATCAGCAGCAAGGTACTGGACAGCGATGCTCTAAATGCCGCCGCCGCACCTTGGAAGTTGCTTTGAATCGAGGCTGGCATGGCTAAATCCAGCTCAGCCTGCTCAATCGCCTCCACCGCCTCACCTAACGACACACCGGGTGCAAGGTTAAACGACACCGTCACCGCTGGAAACTGACCGATATGATTGAGCAGCAGCGCCGCTGATTTCTCTTCCACCTTAACCAAACTGGCCAAACGTATGGCTTGGCCATCACTGCCACGCACATGCACATCCTGCAAAGCGGCTAAGGCATCATTGGGATTGCTGATGCTTTCCAATACCACACGGTACTGACTGGTTTGGGTAAAGATGGTGGAGATCTGCCGCTGACCAAAGGCGTCATATAAAGCATCAGTGAGACTGGCAATACTGATGCCTAAACGCCCAGCTAAATCACGATCGATATTCAGATAATACTGCAAACCGCTGGCCTGCAAATCACTGGCCACATCTTGCAACTGCAGCAGACTTTGCAAATGGCTGACCAAGGTTGGCACCCAGCTATGCAACTCCTGCTCATCAGCAGATTCCAAACTAAACTGAAACTGCGTACGACTCACACGATCTTCAATACTGAGATCCTGCACCGGCTGCATAAACAACTGAATACCCAGCACCTGCGCCAGCTCAGGGCGTAGGCGATCAATCACCTCAGCTGCCGACACGCTGCGCTGATTAAAGGGCTTGAGGTTAATCAGCATACGTCCGGTATTCAGCGTGGGGTTGTCACCGTCCACACCAATCTGTGATGAGACACTTTGTACTGCTTCATCTTGCAACAGCACCGCACTTAAACGCTGCTGACGCTCACTCATGGCAGCAAAGGAAATACTTTGCGGCGCTTCCGAGATGCCCTGAATCACCCCAGTATCTTGCTCAGGGAAGAAACCTTTCGGCACCCATATCCATAACAGCGCCGTTAGCACAAAAGTACCCACAGCAAACCATAACGTCAGCACTTGATGATTCAATACCCAGCGCAAGCCATTGCCATAATGATCAATGGTACGGCTGAGCCAATCTTCTTTCTTCTCGTCATCAGTGCCAGGCCGCAGTAACCGCGCGCACATCATCGGTGTCAGCGTCAGCGATATCACTAACGAAATTAAAATCGCTACAGCCAGGGTAATGGCAAACTCACGGAATAATCGCCCGACCACATCCGCCATAAACAACAGTGGAATCAATACCGCAATCAACGAAAGCGTTAGAGAAACCAAAGTAAAGCTGATCTGCTTCGCGCCCTTCAGCGCCGCATTCATCGGGGTTTCGCCCAACTCAATATGCCGCGCAATATTTTCCAGCATGACAATGGCGTCATCAACGACAAAACCCGTGGCAATGGTCAAAGCCATTAAGGTGAGGTTATTCAGCGAAAAACCCAACAGATACATCACTGCAAAGGTGCCGATTAACGATAAAGGCACGACAATCGATGGAATTAATGTGGCGGTCAGGCGCTTTAAGAATAAAAACGTCACCAAGACCACTAAGGCTACCGCCAGCATCAGCTCAAACTGCACATCACTGACCGCTGCGCGAATGGTTTGCGTACGGTCGGTCAGCACCCTGACTTCAAGGCTAGCAGGTAAGGTAGCAATAATACTCGGCAGCAAAGCTTCAACACTCTCCACCAC
>Ga0265295_1001754_pt1 | contig 37010 bp, 31 predicted proteins | sample Munlansysbiofilm_FD_192503 | JGI IMG/M metagenome (GOLD analysis project Ga0265295, IMG submission 192503) | Leachate microbial communities from a municipal landfill in Southern Ontario, Canada - Methane capture system biofilm | ecosystem: Engineered > Solid waste > Landfill > Unclassified ... | reverse complement strand
CGCGACTTTGCCGAACGAAAAATCGCGACCAATATCACGCCGAAAATCCTTCTCCATGAATTTGCTTTCCTCCGCGTGACCGACGTCTCAGAGGTAGGGGCTTTCCTCGACTGGGGACTGGAAAAAGAGTTGCTGGTGCCGTTCAATGAACAACGCCAAAAAATGGAAAAAGGCCGCTGGTATGTGGTATACCTCGCTCTCGATGAACGTTCGTACCGCTTGTATGCCAGTAACAAAACGGATAAATTCCTATCAAACGATAGGCTGACGGTAGGCGAAGGTGATGCCGTAAACCTGCTGGTGTTACAAAAAACAACACTGGGCTTTTCGGTAGTGGTAAACAATAAACATAAGGGTCTGGTGTTCGCAAATGAGGTTTTTACACCGCTTCAGGTGGGTGATCACCTAACAGGTTATGTAAAAAGTATCCGTGACGACAATAAGCTGGATATTTCATTGCAGCCGGTGGGCTACGAACCAGCAAACAACCTGAACAGCGAAAAAATCTATCGTCTTTTGCAGGCCGGAAATGGATTTCTGGCATTAACGGATCATAGTTCAAAAGAAGAGATTTATACACTGACTACGATGAGTAAGAAGGCCTTTAAAAGGGCGGTAGGAGCGTTATACAAAGAGGGGCTGATTACCCTGGAGCCAAAAGGATTACGCCTGAAATCATAACAGAGCGGCCACTTTACAATAGGGAGAACGGGAAAACTGCGCCAAACTAAAAGTCACTAGCCTCATACTTCATGGGCAAGGAAAGCGTAAAGATGGATCCTTTGCCGATTTTTGATTTTACCCTGATTTCGCCGCCCAGCAAGGAGGCAAGTTTCCTGGAAATGGACAAACCCAGCCCCGTGCCGCCATAATTCCGGTTGATCTCCATCTCCAGTTGCACAAAACGCTCAAATATTTCCTCCAGTTTATGCGCAGGAATTCCAGGCCCGGTATCTAAAACTTCAAAACAGATGGAGTCGACCCTACCGGTAATCTGGAGCGTCACAACTCCCTGTTTCGTAAATTTAAAGGCATTGGATAACAGGTTGTCTAAAATTTGCCTGACTTTCACCCGATCGGAGTAGAAAGAAGTATCGGAATTCAGCTGTATATTCACATGGAATTGTAGCTTTTTTTCGGCCGCAATTTGGATGTATATCTTCTTTAACTCCGAGGCAAACTCATGAATAGCAATCAAATGCATATTAACTGCCATAGTTCCGGATTCAATACGACTGATATCCAGCACGTCGTTAACGATGGCCAATAGCTGCCGGCTGCTGTTCACCACACTGGAGGCAAAGCGGTTACGTTCTTCTTCACTAAACGACGGATCACGCATCAACTCTGAAAAACCAATGATCCCGTTCATGGGGGTACGGATTTCATGGCTCATGTTGGCCAGGAATGCCGATTTCAGGCGGTCACTTTGCTCGGCTTTCTCCTTGGCCTGACGAAGTTCCTCTATGAGCATTTGGCGTTCGGTGATATCCCGAACAATGGTAAGCACTTTCTCTTCATTCACATAAACCATACGCGCATCAAAGATATGATCCTTACCCTCCACAGGAAGATGATAGGTGTACTCATTTATCTGCTTGCTTTTCAATACATTGATAATCGCTTTCTTTGTAACTTCTGCCAAATACGGCGGTAATACTTTTTGCAACGGCTGGTTAATAAAATATTGAGGTTCAACGTACAATTGTTGCAGACTACTGGCATGATAATCGACAATGATACCCTCACGGGAAAAAGTAAACATCAAATCGGGCAGGCAACGCAACAAGGCTGCTTTTTCATTATAACTATCATTTAACTCCTGATTCAGTTGCTTGTAACGGTCGTTTCGCTCTTCCAATAACTGATTTGCAGTGATGATTTCAGTGATATCCTTGCAGTACAGCACAATATCGTTTTCCGGATAGAATAGCGCATCGAGCAAAATGTGCTTGACCTGTCCGCGGGAAGTCAATATGCGAATCGCTTTCCCGGCAAGTTTTTTCTCCTTTTCAACCTGTTGAATACAGGCCATGGCGATTGCTTCATCCGCGGGAAAGACATAAGATAAGAAGGTGTGTGATGGCTGTTTTGGTTCGTCCGTTTCCATCAAACGAAGGAAGGCGGGATTGCAATATTGAAAGGTACCCTCGCGGGTAATAATGGCCACAGAAGTCGGAGAGGATTGAATATACGCCACAAAGCGCTGCTTGGTTTCGAGTAATTCATTTTTCGTTATGACCTCCGCGGTAACATCCCGGCTAATAGCTTGAAAACCCGTAAGTTTATTATTCTCGATAAGCGGAGCAATATGTGCCACGCTATAATGCAATTGTCCGGATTTATCGTGCCACTGGTATTCATAGGATGCATTTTCATGCTTTTTAATCAGGGAAGCAAATATTTTAAGGTAGGATTTCAGGTCTTTTGCGGAAAAAATCGCAGTTTTTGTAAAATGTTTCCCAATAATTTCTTCCGGCGCATAGCCACTCATCCGAAAAAAAGCCTGGTTACAATCCCGGATAATTCCGGTAACAGATATGACTACAGCAGCTTCCGGAGAGAGATTAAAAAGCTGTTTGTACCGGTGGTGACTCACTTCAAGTTCCTTTTTTGCTTTTTCCAATTCACGAACCGTTTTCTGCAAGTCTTTGGAAGTGTCAGGAGTTCCGGGAGCTGACAATTCACTAATGCCCGGATGCTGATCGTTAGCATCCACAGCATTCATAGGAATATTTTCCACCGGGAGAAGGGGATGAGATGAAGCGACAGGGCCCGACTCTTTTGCATCCTTTTTCACCCGTTAAAGGTAATTAAATTTTTGAATTTGCAAAAGGTAACGCTACAATTCATAGCGGGCGAAAAGGTAACAATTCTTGATAAAAGAGTTGTATTAATAATGCTGATAATAATCGGGTGGGAACTAAAAATTCAATTTCCCGGCAAGTTTCAGCATTTCATTTTTTGACAGGCCAAAAGAGGCAGCCAGGGTGATATAGGTTTCATAGCCAGGGTATTCAATTATCAATACCGACACAGGCATCCCTTCTTCCACGGAAGCACTATAATGCATTTTTTTTCCGTTTTCACGGAACGATTCGAATGCCTCCATCTCTTCTGAATCGACATCAGCCCCTTCCATGGCACTGGCGATGACTGTAAATGATTCAGTAATGGTCTTTCTGTATACCGCCATGTGCTGGCCTTCGAGCGAGACTTCCGACACGTTGCTGAATCCGTCGGGCATAACGCCAGCAACGCCCTTTTTAAAGGTTTCAAAAGGCATTTTTACGGGAATAATCTCCTCTTCTTCCCATTCTTCCTCAGAGGCACTTTCATATTCCGAACCCATGGTTTCTTCATAAACCGCATTCTCAGTAAGATCATGAATTTCGATATGGGATGGGGGCTCCAGAAGTGAGGCAGGGATACGGACATTTTCCTCAAAGGAGACCGCCTCTTCCAAATTACGGATTCCCAAAACTTTCGTATCGGATTTTAATGTTACGCCTTTGTATATCCATGACCGGGAGCCCAAAACCTGCATTACATCACAGGTTTTCCCAAGAATGGATTCCTGCCCCGTAATTTCACCGCCTAAACTTGCCATCAGGTCATTGGCAAATTCTTCCTGCTCTTTTGCAGTCATGGATTCAACTAGAGCATGACCATCAGTATAGTAAGGATTGACAGTTTTTTGACCGGTGCCGGAAGCTAAATCCAGTGTGTAAACAATGGCTCCCTGCTGAATGGTCAGCGAGTGTATCTCTTCAACACTTTTCATTCCCAGCATTTTAACCGTAGTAGTTGCCTGAAGTTCTTCCACGTAGGTATCACCGTAATGATCAAACCAAACCGATTTAATGCCTTCAGTGCTACCGGTAAGCTTATATTCAATATGCCCTGATTTAATGGCAAACCGACGGGCTTCATCGCTTTGAGCGCGGATACTGCCAAAAACTCCCAGAGCAAGCAAAGCTGTTAAAAAAATTACGTTCTTCATGTTTTGTTATTGATTAGGATGAATGTTTTTACGTTGTGATTGCAAAAATAATCAATTGTCCATTGCATTTAGCAATTCGGGTTCTCCTATAGAAAAAAAAACCGGCAAAAAAAATGGCCGGTTTTCGAATGTGTAATGTAAGTTTTTAAATAATTTAGCGGTAACACTGTCGGATACGTATTTTTTTCAAATTGGTTTCAATTCGCCAAAAATCCATTGGTTACCGAAGTCACGATGCGCATTGCCCTCAAGGTCCCAACGATTACAGGATGGTCGCAAACAAAGCAGAAATCTGCTTATGGGCATTATTGAAAAACTCCTGATACGTGAGGTCTTCCCGGCGGTGCAGGTAATACAACAACATCCCCGAAGAAAGATATTTGAGCTGATTACGCAACTCATCCCGCTTGTCATCGGGCAATCCCTGCCGGGTCTCAAAACGCCAGTCGGCCGCACACAATTGGTCGAGAAAATTGTTAATCTGTTCAACGGTAGGCTGCTTATTGGCAATTTCGGATGGTTTCTCAATAAAAAAGAGTTCGAAAATCCCGGGATATTCCACGAAATACTTCATATAGGCGATGGTGATCGCCCGGATTCTGCGCAAGCCTGGCCCTTCCTCTCCCACTTTCTCTTCCACAAACCGGGTACACTCGTTTTGAAAATCGCATACGCATTCAAAAACCAGATCCTTTACATCCCTGAAATAATTGTATAATGTGGCATAACTATATCCTGCAATTTCCGCAATGTTACGCACACTTACTGCCCTAAGGCCCTCTCCTTTTAAAATGGTCCGCGTGGCATCAATAAAATAGCCCCGCATTCGTTGCTCCTGAATCTCATTTTTCGTCATATTATCACTGTTTAAAATATTAACAGTGCAAATATAATGAATAGTATTAATCTATACGAAAATAAATTATTAATGTCCGGTAAAAACTGAACAAATATAGAATTTTGATCGATGAGTCCTCACTCCGTTCGGAATGACAGCTACTTAGTTTTTCGTGGATGTGGTTTGCAACAAGTCAGAAGGGTGTGTAGATGGGGATAGTCGGAGGCCTGTATTAAGGGAAAAGAAATGGTTCAGAGGAGGGATACGGGAGCCAAATAGTCACAGAAAACAAGTTGGTATTTGGCAAAATCCTATAAATATCAATTAGCGGCTAATTTGAATCCAGAAGCCAAAAATACCAATATAGCGTTCTTCGTCGAGAATTTCCTGCGTAATGACTTCTGCATAAAGGGTATGGTTGGAATAGGTTTTATTGGTTTGCGCCTGAACATTTACGCCCGATTTAATGGCTTTATTCAGCAGAATTTCCAAATCATTCTGGGTGGAATTTTCCTCAATGGAGTACTTTTTATCCAGAAAGGAGTTAAAACTTTCTTCACTGGGTTTTGTAATTGCCATAATCACAAGGATTCCGGCGAAAGCAATGGCAAGTTTTATCGATCTTTTCATTTTTATCTATAGTATTTATTTGCAAAGATAAGCATTGGTCAGGGGTTTTCATCAATTTTTAACACATATAACTGTGTGGGTGTAGCTGTTTGATTTCCGTAATTATTATCGGTAACCAGAAGCAGAAAAGATTTGTCGTGGGAGAAGGTGATTCCCTCCACATTTCCGGTAGAAACCGATTGCTCGCGGAGAGGGATTTCATGCGTGGCATTCAGTAATAATTTCGGTCGGAAAACTTCAGTAATACCATAAAAATCAAAAGGTAAATCATCGATGCACACGGTATTATTAAGATTAACGGTAAAGAGACGGACGATGTTTTTCTTTTCTGTTCGCAACCAGGCACGTTCCGCCACAATCAGTGTAGAGTCATTCAGCGTTAGGAGAGCACTAACCCCATTATCATTTTCCTGACGCTGGAGGGGATAGCCAAAAATAACCGGCGGATTTTCATTTTTCCTGAGGGAAAACTTTACCACCGGGCATATCTTTGCCACTGCTAATGCATCAGGGATGGCCTCTTCGAAGCGCATAGGCCGTTCGATTGCGGAGTACAAAAAATAACCGTCAGGAGAAAAGCATAACCCTTCATACCCGCTGTTCCATTGCATTAATGCGGCGTAGGAGGCGAACCACGGGGATAACGGATGCAAGGTTGCAGCAGAATCGAGGTACAGTACATCGGAGGTACCTGTACCTTCATGGGTAAAATACAATTGCTGGCTATTGGGATGCATGCGAACGGCTTCCCCTTCGAATTCGGGGGCATCCATTGGAAGAAAATCGACAACCTGAAAAGCAGAAGTATCCAGCGTAATCGTCATTTCAGCCAGGAAGAGGCCGGCCAATGGACGGGTTTTATCCGGGAGAAGATAGAAAAACCCGTGTTCCGGAGCGGGTTCAATTCCTGAAATTCCCCCAATTTCTAATGTGTCGCCCCTGTCGGTAATAAACGCTTCTCCGGCCGGAATTTCGAAATAGTAACTATTCGCATAATCCATTCGAATCTGTGTCCGTCCTTCAGCCGTATTCAACAGCAGTAGTCCAAGAATCAGGATCCCTCGCGACAGTATCATGCCTTTTCTCTTTTGGCAGCGTGTATTATTCATTGGGCATCCCTGATTTACGGACTTGTTTCAGCGGTTTCACATAACACCGTGACCGTTTATGTTGGCGGGCATCCAATTTTGACCAAAGCTGATTTACTTTAAGGTTAGTTTCCAGTTCTTTAGTAGTTTCTATTTCCAGGACGCCATTTTGATATATCTTTTTTGCTATTTCGTTAAATATCATCGCATTAACGCCCTTATTCTGAAAATCTTCACGGACGGCGATAAGCAGCAGATCGATGGTATGATGATATTTTAAAACCTGGAAAAGAGTAAGAAACCCGCGCAGCGACATGGATCCATTTATCTTTTTGAGGGCTGTTGAGAGTGAAGGGAAGCCAAGCCCAAAGCCAATGAGTTTATCATTTTCATCGGCGATCATGGCGATGTAGGCTCGTTTCAATATAAACCAATTGGAATTAATTAATTGTTTTGCCTGATTTTTTGAAATCTCCGTAAACCCATAAAGCCCTGTATAAGCACGATTAATCAGTTTAAAGGCTTCACCGGTACGTTTAAGCAGCTGACGTCGGTTTTTTATTGGTATCGCATGCAGATTGTAGCGTTGTTCGACCATTTGAGCCCCCCGAAGGATGCGTTCCGGGATTTGTTCGGGTACGGTTAAATTATACTCCACCCAATCGACATCTTTGGTATAGCCACAGGCTTCAAGCATGGAAGCATAATAGGGATAATTGTAATGAGCGTAGGTGGTTGGCATCTCATCAAATCCTTCCACAAGAATTCCGGAGGGATCGAAAGAAGTAAAGCCAATGGGGCCGTGTATAAGGTCGGCATCATTCTCCAGGGCCCAAATTTCCACTTTGTGCATCAATTTTTTCAGTACTTCCAGATCCTCAACAAAATCGAGCCAGCCGAACCGGGCGTATTTCTGTTCCCGTCCTTCATTATACCGGTGATTAATAATTCCGGCAATGCGGCCTACCACTTTTTTATTTCGAAGGGCCAACCAAAGGCGGGCATCACAATATTCATAAGCCGGATTAAAATCGGGGGAAAAATTCTTTACTTCCTGTGACCGTATCGGGGGAATAAAATTGGGAACATCCTGATATAACCCTTCCGGGAAACGAATAAAATCGTTAAGCTCCTTTTCTTTCAATACTTCCTTTATGATGATTGTCATCTTCATTTTCATTGGTTGGACCTATCAAAGATAGCATTTTACACCGGAATCCCGGAAATCTTTTGCAAATCTATTCAGAAAAGCCATATCGGCATGACACAATAAAGAAAAAAAAAGATTTCTTAACAGATTTTAACAGCCCCGAAGGTTTTACTTTTTCCTGGCTAGTTGCTTTTGTTCTGTAACCCGGGACAATGTATCCCAGTCGAGGTTTTTATGTTGATGTTTATCTTCCTGTTCCCTTTGGATAAGCTTTTCGAGTTCTTCGAAATGGGTTCGGATTTTGTTCAGGTGGCTGTTATGGTCGTGGCGGGTTTTTGCGAATTCATAAAGGGCCATTTTATCGTGTTTGGCGAAACGTTTGGAAGCTCTTGAGACCTGAAAAGCACGAAATCCCAGTTTTATCAATGCATCCTTACCCATGTGCAGGGCTGAATCAAAATTTTCACGATACACATCGTGAACTCCGGCATCGATAATGTCGTATACACTTTCCCAGCCTGAAGCCCGCGAAAGGATAGTCAGGTGAGGAAAATACTTATGGACAGTATCGACGATTGCCAGAGTTTTATCCAGGTCGTTAAGTGTAATAATGAGTAATTCGGCCTCTTCTGCACCTGCGGCCTGAAGCAGGCTCCGGCGTGAGGCATCCCCATAATAAACTTTAATGCCCAGCTTACGCAATAATTCCACATTATCGGCATCAATATCCAGAAATGTGGCCTTTACCCCATTGGCCTGAAGAAATCGCCCGACTACACTGCCCATATTGCCAAATCCAGCAATAATAACGCTGTTTTTTTCAATGCCTGATTCATCCACTTCGTCTTCTTTTTCTTTGGTTCCAAAGCGGGGTTGAATCAACCTTTCATTGATCAGCATAAAAACAGGGGTCAGCAGCATAGTAATTACGGTAACCGCGATTAGAATTTCAACGACTTCGGAGGGGATTACATTGTTTTGTAGCGCAAAACTCAGTAGGATAAAGGCAAATTCACCTCCCTGGGCGAGAGAGAAAGCAAAAAGCAACGTACTATCGGCTTTCATTTTAAAAATCCGCCCAATGACCATAAGGATAATAAATTTCAATACGATGAGCGCGCCAACCAACGAAAAGACAAGTATGGGTTCAGCGGTGAGTAATCGAAGATTCAGAGAAGCTCCGACGCTGATAAAAAAGAGGCCAAGCAAGAGCCCTTTAAACGGAAGGATATTGGTTTCAAGTTCATGACGATATTCACTTTGGGCCAGCATAACCCCGGCCATAAAAGCGCCCAGTGCAGGGCTAACCCCAATTTTCGTCATAAGCAATGCAGTACCAATAATTAGCAACAAGGCGGCAGCAGTAAAAATCTCGGTCAGGCGGGTTTTTGCGATAACATGAAACAACGGGCGAATCAGATATTTCCCAATAAAGAAAAATCCCGCAAAGACGCCAATAACCACAAGTGTTTTGGCCCAGAAAGGAAAGGATTCAATCCAGCTAAAGGAGTTCCCGGGCAGTGATTCCACCACATTCGACGGTGCCAGCAGAGGCAGAATTGCCAAAATCGGGATAACGGCGATATCCTGAAACAATAACACAGAGAAAGCATTCCTGCCACCGATAGTTTTCGTAAGATTTTTTTCAGCGAGCGACTGCATAACCAGTGCAGTAGAGGAGAGTGCAAGAGCCAGGCCAATAGCCAGCGAAGCCTGCCAGGGCAAACCCAATGCGATCCCGACGGGGGTAAACACCAACGTAGTAACCCCCACCTGCGCGCCGCCCAGACCCAGAATGGGAATACGCAAACGCCAGAGTTTTGCCGGTTGCAGCTCAAGGCCGATAAGAAAAAGCATCATCACGACACCAAACTCAGCAAAGTGCATAATATCTTGTCCTTCATCGCCGATAAAACCCAGGATAAAAGGGCCCATGATGACCCCGGCCAGCAAGTATCCCAACACCGAACCCAGGCCCAATCGCTTGGCCACCGGGACCGAAACCACAGCAGCCAATAAGTAAATAAATGCCTGAAACAAAAAATTGCCCTGTTGCATAACCCTAGTTATTTTTTATTTTTTTAATTCAGGAATCAAACTATTCAGACAAGACACCTTCGCCGCCTTTTCAAAATCTATAACCTTATCAAGAAAAGCATGGTACAACAATTCCAGGTCATGGCGAAAAGCATCAATCTCTTGTTCGGTTTTTAAAAGCGACCCATAAACGACAAAAGGGGGCAAAAAATGCATTTTACAAAGTGAGGCGGTTTGTTCCATGGGTGCGAGCAACTGGCGGATAGTAAAATGATTGCTCCCCGCTTTACCGTATGTTTTTTCCTGAGCCCCTGTGGTAATCACATGCATCATATACTTCCCCTGAAGTGCATTCCCTTTCATTCCATAGGCCCACCCATGTTCCAGCACCAGGTCGAGGTATTCTTTGATCAGCGATGGTGTGCTGTACCAATACATAGGGTAGTGAAATACGAGAAGCTCATGAGCCTCAAGCAAGGCCTTCTCGTTGGGTACATGAATATCAAAATCGGGGTATTCCTGATACAAATCACGAAACGTAATTCCCTCCATACTGGCAAGGTTTTGAATCAGCACACGGTTCACTCTGGATTTTTCAAACGCGGGATGCGCAAACAGAATGAGGATTCTGGGTTTCATAATTGCGGGGTTTCAACATCAATATTCGATTAATAAATCTCAGGTACAAAGGTTTGGTCTGACATAGGCGGCCTGACATATCCTTTGGTTTTAACCCGTGGTGGCAATTCCATTGGCCCTGGGGTTAAATCTTCATAAGGTATCAAAGAAAGAAAATGGTGGATGCAGTTCAAGCGGGCCCGTTTTTTATTATCGGCAGGAACGACATACCAGGGTGCCTGTTTGATGTCGGTATATTTAAGCATTTCGTCTTTTGCCATGGAATATTCCACCCATTTATTCCTTGATTCAAGATCCATGGGGCTCAGTTTCCATCGTTTGGTTGGGTCATTGATACGGGCCTGAAAACGGTTTTCCTGTTCTTCATCGGAAACAGAGAACCAGTATTTAATTAGTAGGATACCGGAACGAATAATCATGCGTTCGAATTCGGGGCAGGAGCGCATAAATTCACGGTATTGATCTTCCGTGCAGTAGCCCATAACCCGTTCCACTCCGGCACGGTTGTACCAACTTCGGTCGAAGAGAACCATTTCACCTTCAGCGGGAAGATGAGAAATATAGCGTTGAAAATACCATTGTGTTTTTTCCTTTTCGGTAGGGGTACCCAGAGCAACGACGCGGGCAATGCGAGGGTTGAGTGGTTCGGTAAATCGTTTTATAACGCCCCCTTTACCCGCCGCATCACGGCCTTCAAAAATCACGACAACTTTTAGTCCCTTTGCTTTGACCCATTCCTGTACTTTCACCAGTTCGATCTGAAGTTTTCGGAGTTCTTTCTCATAGAACACACTATTAATACGTCGTTTATCCCGTTTTTCGGGCTCGATGTGCACCTTGGCGGCATTTTCGGATTTATTTTTTGACATATTTCTCATTTTTGCCGCCTCAAATTACGAAAAATTGTGTTTAATCCATCCGACTGAGTGTTGGATTTAGCTATTATTTCGGGATATAACGGTAGAATGGACAGAAAACAAACGAGGCTGCCATGACGACAGCCTCCGTTTGACACTGTATAAACCAATACAAGACTCATTTAATAATCACCGGTAAGGTGACATTCACATTTAAAGCTTTGATATCAATGAAATAGAGCCCTGCGTCAAATTGTTCCAAAGTTACGCTATTTTTTCCCGGGGAATTAGAATCCATTTTTGACTTTAATTCATCCCCTTTAAAATTTAAAACACGAATCGTGGCATCAGTAAGTGGCACTGGTGTAGAATAATTCACAATACTGCATTGATTCTGTGTGGTAATTGCCACTGAAATCTTTTGAGGGTTTTGCTGTACCTCACGGTCTATGGATTTTACTGCGCTGGCAAAAGCCATAGGAGAAATGAAAAGTACTCCACAAAAGAAAAGAAAAACAGAAAGAGAAAATGTAGTTTTCATTTTGAAGTGTTTTAAATACCGGCTAAAGATAATTTACAATAATAGCAAAAGCGAATTATTTCGCTCAATACCTTGAAGTTATTCCTATTCAGAATCTTCTGGCAGGTCAATGCCACTTATCGTCGTATTTTTACCGTTCATCGATCGCAAAGGGATGAATTTCGCCTGCTTTTGTGATTGGGACGGATTTCAGTTACTTTTGGGTAAAGATTTAACATGACTGCTCCTGATAATTCGGATCGTTTCCTTGATTTATATGAACGTCATAAGGTGTTCGTGCATATTGTTTTCTGGCTGGCCTATTTGCTGGTCATCACAATCCTCTCTTCGGCCTTCTATACAAAAACAACGTTTTTTGAGTTATTTCTGCAACTAGGGTGTTCATTATGGATTGATGTAGCTGCGACTTACTTCACTGCTTACTACCTGCTACCCAGGCTTTTGTTAAAGAAAAAGTATGTAGGTTTTGCTATGTTACTGTTGCTTTCGGCGATATTCTTCATTCTGATGCAACGGGTAATGCAGGTATACGTTACTTTTCCGATTTTTTATCCGGAAGTCACCCGAAAAATGAGTTTTTTTGATTTTAACCCTGCTTATTCCATTGTAAATATCTATGCAGTGGTGGGAATTGTGACCTCAGCCCGGCTTTTTAAATACTGGTTTTTCTTCCAGCGGCAGGCGTATCGCCTGGAGAATGAAAAGCTAGAGGCGGAACTAAAATATCTAAAATCGCAGATTCATCCCCATTTTCTTTTTAATACACTGAATAATCTGTACGCCCTGACATTGGATAAATCTGACCTGGCACCGCGCGTAGTCATCCGGTTATCGGAATTGCTCAGCTATATGCTCTATGACGCCAATGCACAAACGGTTCCCCTACAGAAAGAGATCGATCTGATTGAAAATTATTTGGAGCTGGAAAATTTAAGGCGGGGCGGTGATCTTCGCATCGACTGGCAGAAAACCATCGACCAGCCCCTGACACCAATTACACCTCTGTTGTTCATCCCTTTCATTGAAAACAGCTTTAAGCACGGGGTTTGGAATGATGTTGGACAACCTGAAATTTCCATTTCTTTGGTAGTCAAAAACAATGCCCTTACCTTTGACATTCAAAACAGCATTGGGTCGACAGGGACGAACAAACTTTCCAACGAAACGGAAGGGGAAGGCATAGGTTTAAGAAATGTAAAACGGCGACTGGAAATACTATATCCCAACCAGCATTCGCTCGAAATAAAACAGAACAAAAACCGATACCAGGTAACGTTGGTACTGAATTTAATGTGTTAAAAAAATGAAAATCAAGTGTTTATTGGTTGATGATGAACCGCTGGCTCTGCGGGTAGTTGAGTCGCACATTGAAAAACTAAACGACCTTGAGGTTGTAGCCAAATGCCGCAATGCACTGGAAGCGTTTGAAGTGATAAAAAAGCAGCGTGTCGACCTGATGTTTTTGGATATTCAAATGCCCGGTATCACGGGGCTGGATTTTTTGAAAAATCTTCGCCATCGCCCGGCGGTAGTATTTACCACAGCGTACAGAAATTACGCGCTGGAAGCCTTCGATCTGGATGTTCTCGACTACCTGCTAAAACCCATTTCCTTTGAACGTTTTTTTCAATGTATCCAAAAATATTACCAGTATGCGGGCAGTGGAAACGCAATTTACCAACCAAAAGACGAACCACATACAACCCCGGAATCAGACAAACCCTTATATGTCAGACAGGGCAAAAGAGCTATTAAGATTCCTACAGGCAAAATTTACTATATTGAAAGTCTGAAAGATTACCTTCAAATTCATACCCATGATGAAAAATATGTAGTAAAAATGACCCTCAGCAGTCTTGAAAATGAACTGCCTGAGTCATCTTTTCTCCGGATTCATAAATCGTTTATCGTGGCCATTCCACACATTACAGCTCTCACTCCCACCCGAATTTTTATGGGAGAGATCGAGCTACCGATTGGCCGTAATTACAAAATGAATGTACTTTCCCGCCTTGACTATAAATAGGATTAAAGCTTAATTCGTGGTTTCGCAGTAATCATAAGGTAAATAAAATGTTGCATTTTTTGTGCGGTTGCCGCCGGATAAACTACCTGCATAGTGGAAGTGGGAAGAAAAACCGAATAGCCACCCTGTATTGTAGTCGCTTCGGAGAAGTACCATTTCAGCGTCAAATCGGCTTCAGACCCCGGCGAAGCAGTACTGGAGGCCGGTTGAAAATGCTGAAGCTCAAAGTAATGGAGGTCGAGCATTACACGTAACGGTTTTGCCAGTTGGTATTCCAAACTCAGATAATAATCTTCCAGTCCCTGTTCCGGAATTCTGTTAAAGTAATCCATATACCCGTAAAAGCCGTGGCGTTTTCCGTAAAGGAGATCGAAGGTCGATGCAGAATTGGTGGCCCCGCTTAGGATGTCTGCGCCGATACGCGCTCCAATTTTCCCTTCAGTGAAATGAAATCCGCCATTCAACGAAAGACACCAGGCTAGGCCATCCCATAATGGGTCGTGCTTTTTTTGAAGGTAGAAATAGGCCTGATACCTCCAATCGCCTGGGTTACCAATTGCTCCGGCGCCCAATGTTGAAGTATAGGCCAATGCGGTGGTTGTATCAGATTTTGTATTCCCACTCACCACGGAAATAAGCGAAAAAGTGTGCGCAGGCTTGGTGAAGGCGTAGTGAAGCAAGTTCAGATTCTTTATTTTCAACGGACTGTAAGAATCTCCACGATGCTTTTGGTTGTTGTAAGATGTGCCCAGATCCAGGGTATGGTTATTCCGGGAAAAACCAATCAGCAAAGCATCGTAGGTAATCTGATAATCGTTCCAGCCACGGTTGGAGAGAATGCGTTGATCATCGTAATTCAGGGTTTGTCGCCCCACTTTAATCTGCAGGCTTTCAGTGGGTTTGAGCGCAACCCAAGCGCGATAGACTGCAATTCCGGAGGTATTGCCAAACATTCCGCTATAATTAAACCGATCGTCATCACCCCAAACCCGTACATCACGGATATCAAAACACATTGCGATGCGGCCGGCAGCGTGTAGCAGAGCTAGGCTGGAGCGCTGACTGACGGAAATGGCAAGTTTTTCGCCATCACTCAAAGGAGCCTTATACCCTTTATCAAAAAGAACCCGTGGGCGAATTTCTATTTCCAGTTCAGTTTGCGCGAAAGCAGCGACGATTAGACCACAGAAAAAAAAGATCAAGAAAAACCTTTTCATAAGCGATTTTTTTAAAATTCGAGTTCAAAATACAAATTAATTTACAAAAGTAACACACCAAATTAATAAGTAATTAATATATAGCAAGTTAACGGATAGGCATATAGGATATGTATTTGAATAAGCCCCATAAACACGGATCGGATCGTTTCTGAGGAACCTGTTTCAACCTTAATTTACTTAATTTGTATATCTCCAATATAAAAAATATATTTTATCCAATAATCAACTATTAATATAATATTATTAGTTTAGTGTAACAGAATATTTATTATATATTACTTATTGCAGTTATAAATATTGGATATTCGTCACTAAACATAAACCTGACAAGAAAATTAATTTATACTTCCCTGTAGATATGCCTTAGTGATTTCGGTTTGCGGATGATTAAAAAAGCGATCGGCAGGCCCATGCTCGACAACTTCACCGAGGTACATAAAAACCACATAATCGGCCAAACGAATAGCCTGACGTAGAATATGCGTAACCAGAACAAGGGTGTAATTACTTTTTAGCTGCAGAAATTTCTGTTCAATTTCCTGGCTGGAAATCGGGTCGAGCGCAGAAGTGGGCTCGTCGGCAAGAATAATCTCCGGATCAACAGCCAGTCCACGGGCCAGACAAAGCCGTTGCTGTTGTCCGATGGAAAGACTTGCAGCGGGTTCATGCAGGCGATGTTTTACTTCCTCCCACAAACTGGCCTGATGCAGGTAATGCTGCACCCGTTTGTCGAGAAATTGTTTTTTTCTTCGCCCTGAAAGCCTCAGCCCATAAGCTACATTATTATAAATACTCATCGGCAAGGGATAAGGACGCTGAGACAGCAATCCCATATTCTTTCTGAGGGTTGTTATATCTTTATGACTATGCAGAATATCCTCCCCATTGATAAAAATTTGTCCCTTGACATCAATTTCCGGATAAATATCAGTCAACCGGTTCATGGTCTTCAATAAGGTTGTTTTACCACATCCGGAGGGCCCGAGAATTACCGTAATCCGATGTTCAGGAATCCGGATATTAATATCTTTAAGAATATGTTCTTTTTCAATATAAAGATTCAGGTTCCGGATATCAATTTTGTTGTTTAGCGCCATGTTAATTTTTTATTGCATTGTGATTAAGTTTTGCACTGCTAAGGCGGGCTAAAATACTGATTACAAGTATAATAAAGGTAAGCACGGAAGCTGCGGCATAGGCCCTTTCTCTGACTTCCGGAATGGGGGAAGTAAGTTGAAAAAAGATGGAAAGCGGAAGGGTTGCGGCCGGCTCTGCCAGGGAACGGGGAATATAATCGGTAAAACCGGTGGTAAAAAGCACACTGGCCGCATCACCGATCGCCCGGCCAAAAGAAAGCAGCACCGCGGTCACAATACCTGGCAAACACTGGCGCGAAAGGATGCGGAAAGAGAACCCGGTTGGTGTCATTCCGAGGCTCAACGAAGCCTCCATTAACCCTGCAGGCGAATTCTTCATACCTTCGTCCATCGCTCGGATCATAATGGGCAAAACAAAAACAGCCACAACCAGTATTCCTGCCAGCAGGGAAGCCTGCACCCGAAAAAAAATCATCACAGAGAATCCAAAAGCACCATATACAATCGAAGGAATTCCCCAAAGCAAATCAAGGATAAAACGGAACCCGTTAACGAACCGTTTATGTCTTCTTAGGGTTGAATTCATAAAAAGTGCAACAGGATAACCCGTAACAAAAGCCAGCAGAGTTGCACCCGTAGCAAGATAAAGAGAACCAGCGATGGCATTCAGAATTCCTCCTTCCTTCCCAAAATAAAAACCACCCTGGGGAGTGCGGAAGATCATCTCCCATGAAAGGGAAGGAAGGCCTCGCCGCAAAATTGTAAAGATAATAATGCCCAGAACACCTATTACCGTATACGTTGCCAATCGCATAATTATTCGTATAACTGCCTCTTCCCGCTGTAAACGGCGTAATTTACCTGCTGGATTTTTCATAGCGCATTATCAGTAAACGTGAAGCAAAATTGAAGAAAATAACAAGAATTAAGAGCAACAAGGCCGCAAAAAGCAAAGCCGCATCGTATTGGGGAATCGACATCATCTCGCCGTAATTATTGGCAATCAGGGCAGGCAGGGGGTAACCGGGATCAAAGATACCCCTGGGGATCTGTGCGACATTCCCAACCACCATCAACACCGCCATAGTTTCACCAAATGCGCGGGAAAGCCCCAGTCCCATCGCAGAGATAATTCCTGGCATTGCCTTTTTTAACACCACCCGCTTTATGGTGTACCATTTCCCTGCCCCCAACGAAAGGCTCGCTTCATGCAGCTCCTTAGGAACAGACCTGAACAGATCGATAAGAATGTTCAGTACAAATGGGATAATCATAACCCCCAGCACGATTCCTCCGGAAAGAAGGGTATAACCAGTAGAAGGGGTATGAAAACCATGTTTTGCCACACGACTTACCAAGGGAACAATGGCCAGAATACCCCAAACCCCATAGACCACCGAAGGAATTCCGGCAAGAATATCAATAACCGGCTGAATCACCCTGAGCATCATAGATTTAGCGTAAAAACAAATATGGATAGCCGAGAAAAGACAGAGGGGTCCGGCAAAAACGAGGGCAATCAGTGTAACATATAATGAGCTAAGAATAAAGGGTAAAAAGCCAAATTCCTGCTGCGTCGGTTTCCACACAGTACCCGTGATAAGCTGAAAGAAGGTGTGGCTCCCGGTGATGGCAGAAGAACGAAATAGCAATCCGCACAGAATACCCAATGGGAGTATCAAAAGAAAAATAATCCAAAACACCATCCAGATGGAACTCAGCCGATGAATCCCTTGATTTGAAATCAGTTTTCTCACCATAAAACACGTTAGAATAAAAGGAACCGATTAGCGAATCTTTTTCATTTCACCCGAGAGTTTTTCCTCCGACAGACTTACATATCCAGCATCGCAGACATACTTTTGTCCTTCTGTAAGTATCCACTTAAGAAATTTCAGGGTTGCTGATTTTTTTGGTTTTCCATGGGCCACAAAATAGAGATCACGCGCAGGAGGAGAAGGATAAATCCCTGCTTTAATGGCTTCGGCCATATCATCGACCGTAGAATAGAAATTCTCTTCAGAAGAAATCATTCCATCGGCATTCAGATCCAGCGGAATTACTTCAAGGCCCGGGTATTTTTGCCGGGTTTGTAAATCATAAATATACACCACATTATTAAAACCGATACCATATATGTCGTTTTTAACCGCATCGGCCAGCCCGGGATCGCCGAACACACCGGTTCCGGCGAGTTCTTCCTGATCGGAATGTAAATAGGCTGCCCACATCGCAGCAGCCCCACATGCATCACTCCGTGTGTAAAGGTTAACAGGCGTTTTGCACTTCTCGCCGAAAAATTCATCCCAGCAGCGCAGCGAGTTGTCGATAAAGAGCGCTTTAAATTGCGCCTGAGTGACACCCTGCTGCTGGATTCTGCTGAGATAGGGATTTGATTTATTGAGGGTCGGTAAAACGGCATCACGAGCCACAGCGATATTCCAGGCGCCTTTCGCTATTTCCTCCGGCATCACCTCGCGGCTGAACATTCCCAAATCGACCATTTCGGAAAGAGCATCTGCCATCCCCTTCCCTGCCCCACCGGCGGAAATATTGATACGTATCTCCGGGTTTTCTTCCATAAAGGCCTCCGCCCAACGCACAGTTAGCGGATAGAGCGCGAAGGCTCCACTAATATTTACTGCCGATTGTTTTTTCTCCTGTGATTGTCGCCCATTACAGCTCAGAAAGAGCAAGGGTATTATCAGTAACAATAAAAAAGCCCGGTTTTTCATATTTGTTTGATTTTTCACAAAAATAGCGCTACGGATAACAGCGAAAAACAGCGAAAAAACGTAAATCAGCTTACGTCTAAAGACGTATTTTACAGAAGCAGACAAATTGCTTTGAAGGCGACAAAAAAGAAGAAAAAAAATGCTTTAAATATTATAAGGTAATTATTCCGTGTTTGATGGCGTACATGACCAGCTGGGCGGTATTTCCGGCACCTGTTTTTGAAAGCAGGTTTTCACGGTGCTTATCGACGGTTCGTTTGCTTAGTGAGAGAATCTTTGCAATTTGGTTATTGGGCAACCCTTTACAGATATGATATAATATTTCTTTTTCACGATCGGAGAGCGTTTCTCCGTTTTCGCTGTTGAAGCCATCGGAAACCAACTGCATCGCCAGCTCCTGTGCGATATAATTTTTCCCGGATAAGACATCGGCTATGGTGCGCTCCACTTCACCAATATCGGAATTTTTTATCAAAAAACCTCTCGCTCCGGCTTTTATCATTTGTTTATAATAAAGCGGATCGCTATACATCGAGAGCCCGACAATTTTTAATTCCGGCTCCAGAGCCACCGCTTTCTTTGTGGTTTCTATTCCATCCATTGCTGGCATATTGATATCCATAAAGACAATATCCGCAACTTCCACCCTGAGCTGGTTTAAAAATTCCTGTCCCGAAGACATATCCACCACTTTTATAACATTGGGAAGCCCTGAAAGGATAAGCCGAAAGCCCTCTCTGAATAAAAAATGGTCGTCGACAATATAAATGACTAATTTGTTTTCATTTCGCATTATGATACAATTTGACGTACTTTATCCATTAATTACCCGGATAGTAATAGTGGTTCCCTCGATCGGATTCCCTGAAAAATGAATACTTCCGTTTAACGATTTTACACGGGAAATAATATTAGGCAAACCCATACCCTCCGATTCCTCAAGCATCTCCTCTGTTAAACCACGTCCGTTATCGTAATAATCCAAAAGAATAAAATCTCCCTTTTGAGCTACATCAATATTTACCTGAGTGGCATGGGCATGTTTGAGGGCATTGCTGATTAACTCACACACGACGCGGTAAAGGACCAGAGCGGTTTTTTCCTTCAGTGAGGCCGAAATGTTTCCGGGAGAAAAAGTAATATTCGGGCCTTCGGGATGCTGACTGTTTTCAATAAAGCGATCGACAGCTTTGACAAAACCAAAATGCTTCAATACATGGGGACTCAGGTTATTGGATATTTCCTTAATCGTGGTGATGGATTCATTAATTAGCTTTGAAGTATTGTCGATCAGATGACGGTCTTCCTCAGGAGGCATTTTCCGGATAATCGCAGAGAAAGCCATTTTAATAGAAGAGAGCAACGGGCCGAGGCCATCGTGCAACTCTTTCGCAAAACGCTGACGTTCACGCTCTTCCGTTTGAATCACGGCCTGTAGCACCTTGGCCTCGTTTTCCTTTTGCAGGTAGTCGACCTGACGCTGGACGTCAAAAATACGTTTAATAAAAATTGTACTTAGCAACATCAGCACAGAGATTGCCACGCCAATCCAGGAGCGAAGCAGTCCTTCCTGCATCACGACAACCGGTTCCTGAAAATGGATAAGTTCCAGAAAGCGACGCAACGCCATTAGCAGATATGCAGCAGAGATCAACCACCATGCTACGTTAGTCCGCGTTCTCCGGATAAGGGATACGGCAATGATTGCAGCGGTAAATTGAAATAATACTGAAATAATCAACGCAATTCGTATAGGCATGGCTATTCTTTTACTGCAAAAAAAATATAATATGATTCTATATAATTACCTATAGATAAGCACAAATGTAGTACCCAAAGGTAACCATTTTTCTCATAAAAAAGATTCTTCACCCACGGTTTTCCGATCAAGCCAAAATTTAGATCGGTCAAATGATAACCATGCCCTTGCGCAAACTGATAATAAAAAAATCAATGCAATGCGTACTTTCAGGTCAGGAAAAGGTCAGGAAAAAAAACTCAGCATACCGTGAAGCTACATTCGCCGGCAACAAAAAACAAATTTTAGGGTTATTCTCTGTAAACAATAAAAAAGAAGATGAATACTTATCCGACACCCCAACATCAACAATTTAATATTGAAGGAATAATGCATGTTACTCCGTATGATACCTTTGCTGCGCTGCTTGAAGCAGAGATAATACTTCTCGATGTGCGGGATGAAAACGAAGTTTCACAGGAAAAATTTGGCAACTACCCTTTCATTCTATACCATCCTATCGGCGTAATCATTGCACGACTAGACAAAATACCCCGGGATAAACCGATTGTAGTGGCCTGCACCCAGGGCATCCGGAGTACCAAAGTGGCCAATCTGTTAAGCAGGCAGGGATTTAAGAATACGGCAAACCTGGATGGAGGCATTGCAGCATGGAAAGAGCAAGGAATGCCGGTAATCAGAGGTACACGAACCTATTCAGCAGGGATGGGATGTAACGGAAACTGCGGCGGATGCAGTGGCACCTGCTAAAAGGGACAATGGAACACAACAATAACCGCTTTTGCTGTGGAAGTTATCGCCGGTTTATCCGGTCGCTGGTATTCCAAAAAAGTGTTGTATCTTGTGCCTTGAAAATAACATTGAATTGAAACTACTCACTTAAACAAACAGTAATGGCTGAATATGTTGAATTTAACAAAAAAAAAGTAATCCGAATCGTAATCATTGCCGTAGTCGTAATTTTTATTCTCTCGTTTAGCGGAAGAATGTTTACTACGATTCCTGCTGGTCATGGCGGTGTGATCTTCCGCACCTTCATGGGGGGTGTTGATCAGGAAAAAATTTATGGGGAAGGATTGCATGTGATAGCCCCATGGAACAAAATGGTGGTTTATGAAACCCGTCAGCAGGAGATTGCGGAAACCATGAACGTACTCTCAAGCAATGGTCTGGAGATAGCCGCCGACATTTCTGCATGGTATGAACCCATTGAAAGTGATATGCCACAGCTTCACAGCAACATTGGCACCGATTATTTACGCAGGGTGGTAATCCCGGCCATGCGATCCTCGGCCCGAAGTGTTATCGGACGTTATACCCCGGAACAAATTTATTCAACGGCCCGCGATGCCATCCAGGATGAAATTTATATTGAAACCAAAAAAATCCTTGACGAAAAATACGTACAATTGGACAGGGTGCTCATCCGCTCGGTAACCTTGCCTACCGCCATAAAAGATGCCATCGAACGAAAGCTAAAGCAGGAACAGGAATCACTGGAATATGAATTCCGGATTCAAAAAGCAGAGAAAGAGGCCGAACGGCAGATTATTGAAGCCCAAGGAAAAGCAAGAGCCAACGACATTATTAATGCTTCACTCACCGATAAAATCCTACAGGAAAAAGGCATTGAAGCTACGGTGAAATTATCCGAATCAGGTAATTCAAAGGTAGTGGTAATTGGTAATAACAAAAATGGACTCCCTTTAATTTTAGGGGATTCGAAATAAGAAATAACCTTTAATTCCGTACATTCCCGGCGAAAATTCGACGAATTTTTGCTTCGGAGGCATTCCGAAGCCCTTAATAATAACATACCATGCAAAATTTATTCACACCCACCGTGCTGTTCGTTTTGCTCACGGTAGGGATATCCTGCCAAAGGGACACTGCGCCAGAACCCCTAAAAATTGCCTTTTCCAAACTAACAGCCGAAGGGCATTACAGTTATTACGGTCAGTTAATCCTTACAGCCGACAGTACAGTGGAACTGATCGACCTATACCACACTTCGACCGACAGCGGATTTCTGAAGTTTGCCGAATGTGAGGGTCTGGTGCTGTGCGGCGGCCCTGACATTCACCCCGGATGGTACGGGAAAAAAGCGGATACTGTTTTCTGTGAGGGATTTGACCTACGCCGCGATACACTCGAATATGCCCTGCTGAACGAAGCGATCCGCCGTGGCATTCCGGTCCTCGGAATTTGCAGAGGAGAACAAATGATGAATGTGGCACTGGGTGGAACACTCTATTCAGACATTCCCCAACAATATCTGAATGCAGAAACTCACCGCTGTGCGCAGGCCGACACATGCTTTCATGCCGTATATCTGGAAGAAAACACATTACTTTATGGCATCACCAAGGCAAAAATTGGCGTAGTGAACACAAATCACCATCAGGGGATCGACCAGATTGCCCCGCCGCTTCGTATTAGCGGTCGATCTGAAGATGGACTTCCGGAAGTAATCCAATGGAAAGACACCACAGGAAAAAACTGGCTTTTAGGAGTACAGTGGCATCCGGAAAGACTTAACTACAATGAAAATGTTTTTTCGCTACCCATTGCAGAAGAATTTCTTCATCAGGTGAAAAAAGCGCGATAACATCGGAAGCCCATTGTATTAGAACATAAAATCCATCCCTATGTAAACCCCCAGAGATCCATCGCGAGGATTCAGGGCTTTCCCAATATCCGCGCTGATAATAGTATTTTCATTAAAGCCGATTTTAATTCCGCCGCCCATAGTGTAATGCGGGGTATCGGCAGAAGAGAAATCAAAATAATCATCGGCGGAGAAAGCCCAGGGGTTACCGGGCACTGCGGGGTCATCCAATAAAACAGCCTGACGGAAGGCCTCCTCCTCGTCAAAATCAATTTTCTGCACGGTAACCGCCGCATCAGCAAAGAGATTAAAACCCAAAAAGCAATTCTGCCCCAGGAAACGAAAATCCACAGTGCGCCACCGCAATTCGGCATTTCCAATGGCAAAACCATCGGCCAGCAGCCGGTTGTAAAGTATTCCCCTGACCGATTCAGCACCACCAACAGCATTCGTCAGGTTATAAATAAAGGAAGTCTGAAGCTGCGATTGCATATAAAAAGGCGTATGCCCTGCAATGGTTCCCTGATACCCTACCCGATAAGCAAAAATGAGGCGTTTCCCAGCCAAAGGAAAATACTGCCGGTGCATAGCAACCAATTTTATATGCGGACTTGTATTTCCAATAAAACCAGGGGCCATATTCATTAAAAGTTCTGTCCAGATTCCTTGGGAAGGATTGGCATCGAAGTCACGCGTATCGGCCACTATTCCCGCCTTGATATTGGCGACAAAACCGCCATCTGCTTCGTTTTTCGGAATAATACCGTAGGCGATGTAGCGTTCATATAATCCGGGTTCGTCAGCAATAGCAGGTAACAAATCACTTTCTTTACCCCGGTTAATAAAATCAACATCAACCGATTGCAAATTAAAATTCCATAAGTTCACGCCAGCGATCCACTTGAGCCAGGGATTGATGTTTTTCTGAAGATCGACCATAAACCGGGTTTGATAATTCTGGTAATTATAAAACACACGGGATTTATAACTTTCCTCACCGGTGGTAATAAACTCAGGACGGTATACGGAACGATAGCCATTAAAACCGAAGAAAGAATACGCTTTATTGGGGAAGAAACCCAGATTAGCCGTTACCCGGTATCCGGGAATCAAATGCTGGGAATCGTAAGAAACACGGGCAATGCCGGAGAGTTTCGTGTACAACGACAACTCAAAATACAACAAATGTTTATAATCAGGATAATAGGATCCATCTCCATAATCATAAATCGTTGCTAAGGCACCAAACTGAAAACCCAAATCAGAATGGTAACTAACGATAGGCAAAGGAATAATGTTCCATCCTGATTTTGAATTGTACGCTGAATCGGCATCCTGAGCAGATACAGTCGTTGCTGCAAGCAGCAAAAGAATTGCAATGAATCGGATATCCTTCATACCGGAAAATTTTGTTAAATGATGCAACAAAAATAGCGAAAAACAGCAGCGCAGGAAAATAATTAATAGTTAAGGCAAGGTTGCATTTATAATCCAGGCATCTTTCACCTCATTTTTTATTCGCTTTAGCACCCCCTCAGCGGTTTTCATATCCTCAAAAGCACCCACTACCAATCGGTATTTACCGTTCCCCGAAATAACCTTCAGGGGTTCAAAAAAGCGTTTTTCCCATCGGGGCTTATCGCCAACCGCTTCCTTTTCCGAGGCATAACTGGCCACCACAACGTAAAAGTACATCGGCCGATCGGTCACAGGCAAACTATCCGTTAACGCCAGCCTGCCTGCAGAATCGGAGGGCATCAGGGTATCTCCTGCCTCCGTAACACAAGGGCGGCTTACATCCTGAACCGTCCCAAACCAAAGTACCACATAGCCCCGGAAAATCCTTACCCCCATGGCATTCCAATCGTACACAGAAAACAGGTCGCGGTTTAACAACAATGCATTGGAAGAATGATTCGCTTTCCATAACTGAAATGCATTCTCCGACGGATGCGCAGAATTATCCCAGTAAACCAACTCAAATCCAAGTCCGGCATAGCCAGTCAGCTCATGTGGTTTGTTGTGCATACATCGCCCATCCGTTGTCGGGTTGGAATAACAACAGCCACTCCAGCGGCCATTATCCGACCAGGAATGCATGGAACAATTCCGGTCATAAGGCATATAAAAATGAAGATCCTTTGCGTGCACATCGGCAACATAGGTCAGTGCATTTGACAGCGGCACCTCGGGTAAATCATTCTGGCGTCGCCATTGATTAACAGCATTAGCCAATTCCTGTTCCTTGTTCGAAAGGTATTGAACTTCAACCTGAGCCTGGACGGGAAAGGCCTGCAACACCAGCAGGAAAACCAGAAACCGGAATAAACGACAGCGATGTTCCATACTTCGTTACGGTCAATTTTGCACAAAATTAGCGCATTTAATCTGAAAGATAAAACATGGTCATCCCTTGCAGTTTTGCCTGACAGTTTTATTTTCATGGAGCTACGGATTGGACTGCTTTCAGCATAAGTTAACCGAACGGTGATTAATCTCCGGATTAGCCCAACCCATCACAAAAGTATTTCCTGCCAATGGCACAATATTTCGACCTTTACTAACGTAATTGTAAAGGAATTGTATTTTTGTCTTAAAAAAATTTATGCAATCTACACGGTACTTTTCATTGTCTCTCTTTTTCCTGTTGGCAATTTTGCTGACAGCCGGGCTGTCGTGCACAAAAACCAATCTGCTCGACACCGACCCGGAACACGCCCTGAGTTTCTCAGCCGATACCCTGCTTTTCGATACCGTCTTCACTACTATTGGATCAACCACCAGAAAACTGATGATTTATAATCCGCATACCAATGCGCTGAAAATAAACCATATTCTGCTGGCCGGAGGAACCCATAGTCCATACCGAATCAACGTCGATGGTGACCCGGCGACGGAAATCAACGATATTACCCTGGCGGGTGGTGACAGCCTTTTTGTCTTTGTCCGTGTAACGCTTGACCCATCCAACCAAAATAATCCACTCATTGTGACCGACAGTATCCTCTTCTACACCAATGGGAACGAACAAAAAGTAAAGTTAGTCAGTTGGGGACAGGATGCCCATTATATTGTGGCAGATACTTACGTGGAAGGATTGCCTCCGTATGTTATTGTGGCAGCAGAAAATGAACATATCCGGTGGACCAACGATAAACCCTATGTAATTTATGGGTATGCGGTTGTGGATTCAGCCGGCAGCCTGGAAGTGGAGGCCGGAGTAAAGGTTCACTTTCATAGCAAAGGCGGACTCTGGGTATTTACGGGCGGATCGATCCATGTAAACGGTACACAGGAAAACCCGGTCACTTTTCAGGGCGACCGGCTGGAAGAAGAATACGATCATCTCCCCGGGCAATGGGATAGAATCCTCATCAATGAAGGTCCGGCAGATAACTGGTTTCACCATGCAATTATTAAAAACGCTTATATCGGGATTCAGGCAGAACCTCTCAACGAATTTACTGGTAATACGCTGATAATCAACAATACGCAAATACTAAACATGACCGGAATGGCACTTTATACGAAAGCCTACCGCGTACGTGCAGCCAACAGCGTGTTCGGCAACGCAGGTGCTTATGCCGCAGCCCTGACCCTGGGAGGCGACTATGATTTCCGTCATTGCACATTTGCTACCTTCTATGGCTATAATTCCCGCTCTACACCGGCACTTTTTCTGAACAACTATTCGGTCGACCCGGACAACAACCTCTATCCGGTGGATCTGATCAATGCCTATTTTGGGAATTGCATTATTTTTGGAAATAAAGACGAAGAAATCGGGCTTGATTATGTGGAAGAAGCCGATTTTGTTTATTCCTTCACCCATTGTTTGCTAAAAACAAAACGCACCATCGATCAGGAACCGGAATTCGTTGGTTGTCTGGCCAATGAAAACCCCTATTTTGCCGATTCCACGTTAAATTTTTTCCCCGACAGTTTGATTTCACCCGCAGTTAATCTGGGCGCATTAAGTGTTTTACAATCAGAAATTTTTGATTTATCCAAAGACATCCGGGGAGCCAGCCGTGTTGATGATGAAGCACCAGATGCCGGCGCTTACGAATTCAATGAAGCGCGATAAAAAACAGCATGCTTTTGTCCCGGTATTTTGTAGTATTTTTGTACCCATACAAAAAGCTACCGCATGTTACCCAATCTGTCGGATACCATCTGTGCCATTGCCACCCCTCCGGGAACCGGAGCCATCGCTGTGCTGCGCATCAGCGGACCGGAAACCTTCCCGGTAATGGAAAAAATATTTCGCACGCACCAGCAAAAAGACTTTTCCCAACTGAAACCACGCACCACGTATTTTGGTGTTATCAAGGACGACACGGCCATTCTGGATGAGGTGATCATCATATTATACCGGGCACCCCACAGCTATACCGGCGAAGATGCCGCCGAAATCATGTGTCATGGTTCAGGGCTTATCCAGCGACAAATCATCGCCTTACTCAACCATCAGGGTATACGGATGGCACAGGGTGGCGAATTTACTTTAAGGGGATTTCAACAGGGTAAATTCGACCTTGCCCAGGCGGAAGCAGTGGCTGACCTCATTGCTGCCGACAGCAAAGCCGCGCATGATCTGGCGCTCAAACAGATGCGGGGTGGGTATAGTGCAAAAATTCTGGAACTGCGCACGAAACTGGTCCGCTTCTCAGCACTCATTGAACTGGAGCTTGATTTTAGTGAAGAAGAAGTGGAATTTGCTGACCGCACCCAGCTGAGTAACCTGCTGAACGAACTGAAAGATGAGATCATTGCGCTGGTAGCCTCCTTTGCCAAAGGGAATGTGATGAAAAAAGGAATCCCGGTAGCGATTATCGGAAAGCCGAATACCGGAAAATCAACCCTGTTAAACGCCCTGCTCAACGAAGAAAAAGCTATCGTAAGTGAGATTCCGGGAACCACACGCGATGTGATTGAAGACACCATAATTATCGATGGCTTCAGTTTCAGGTTTATTGATACTGCCGGGCTCCGACAGTCGGACGACACCATTGAAAACCTGGGCATCGAACGTACTGTGGAGGCCATAAAACAAGCGCAGGTGATACTGCATGTTTTTGATATTTCGGAAACAAACCCCGAAGCACTCTTTCAGGAAATTGCTGAATTTAAAGCCCATCTCAAAGACACCAGCAGAAAATGGATTCTGATAGGTAACAAAACCGACAAACTGGCGGGAACGCCAAAAGGATTCCCCGATTGGGTTGAACTGGAAACACTATTTGTTTGCGCCAAAAAGAAAGAGAACATTCCCCTGATCACGGCGACGCTGAGCAGGATTATGGCAAGCGAGAACATCAGCGACAACACAATAGTTAGCAGTGCCCGACACTACGAAGCCCTGATGAAAACGCTGGAGGCCGTTGAATCGATAGAGCAGGGTTTTGAGCAGCAGCTACCCTCCGACCTCATTGCTACCGACATCCGGCGGGCCCTTCATTTCCTCGGAACCATTACAGGACAAATATCTACAAATGAAATACTTAACAGTATTTTTGAAAAATTTTGCATCGGAAAGTAACCACCGATTTGTTGTCATCATTCTCCACACTTCCCCTTTTCGATGCTGATATCTCTCCTTTTTCGTGTTTATATTTCACTTTTTTATCCCTGTAGTCCGATAAAACTTGCGAGGTTTCTTCCATTGGCCGAAATGACAACTATCTAGTTTTTAATAGACATTAAGATAAGAAAAAATAGTGGTATAGATAGAATTAAAAAGCGAAAGAAAAAAGAATTAACATTGCTTGTTACGATAATAGAAAAAATTTACGTGAGTACAAGGTATAGATTTTTCTGATCAGTGTGCATTTTCTGAATCAAAATACATAAAAACTACAATTTCTCGGTTGCAATTCAATTCGAATTGTACTAATTTTATGGCGATCAACGAATGTGCTAACCAAAAAACTGTACGATGAAACTTAAACTCACGTTTGCTGTCCTGATTATGGGATTGTCGTTTGTATTCGCCGATGATAACTGCCATAATTTCTGGCCCGTGCTGTCGCCTGATGGCAATACCCTTTACTTCTCTTCAACGCGAGATGGAGATCATTACGAAATTTATTAAGTAGCGGTCGATGGCACTTCAGATTTGATGCGTCTCACCTTCTCAGAAGGGAATAAACTCTATCCTGCAGTAAGTCCTGATGGAACGAAAATCGTTTTTCAGCAAGGAAATTATGGCCAGGAGGCTGAAATATACATTATGAATAATGATGGCAGCGGTTTGGTAAGGCTGACGGATAACAACCGACACGACGGGTTTCCAAATTTTTCACCCGACGGTAATACAATCATTTTTGAAGGTTGGGATGATTCGGACTATCCGGAGATATTTACAATGAATGTTGATGGCACTAACAGAATACAAATCACCAATGAGCCCGGCGCAACCTGGCAAAGTGCCCCATTATATAATCCCGATGGCTCAAAAATATATTACAGCGCAGCATTTAATGCTGATAATCATTATGTTATGATGAACCCAGATGGTTCTGACCCTGTCAATATAACAGAGCCAAATACCTTTGGCAATTCAGATTGGGCATTGCATTTTCATCCGGAGGGTTTAAAAATTATCTTCTTCACTACCCAATGGAAAGGTTATAATAACGGTTGTGATCTCATTATTGCTGATCCTGACGGATCGAACTGGAACAAAATAACGGAAGCAGCCGATGGTGAGTATTATTATGGAGGGGTATTTCATCCCTCGAATGGAAAAATATACTACGCAAACAATTCAGGAACAGGCGGTACGTATGCCATTTATAAAATGGAAATCGATGGCAACGAAAAGGAAAAAATTTCGGATTGTGTACCGTTTGGCATCGGGGAAGAAACAAACCCTTCAGTAAATGTTTATCCAAACCCTGCCAAAGATTGGTTGTACATTGACTATCCATCGGATATAACCGTGAAAATTTATACACCGGAAGGAAAAATAATACGAACAAATCACGGTAAGCAAGTGGAGGTCAGATCGCTTACTCCAGGCCTGTATTTTGCAGTAATCAAGCCAGAAGACCATTCACGTTGCATCATTCAGCCGTTCTTAAAAAAATAATAGAAAACGCTGCTTTTCACCGGTGTAAAACGAAAGGAATAAACGTTATTACTATCACCCGATCAATAAATTTCTCCTGTAGTCAGTCCAGACAGCCTTTTACAAAGCAGTAGGGTATAGCGATTACTGAAGGTTGTGCTTGTCGTCCCAAAAACTGATTACTGCCCATATTGCCTGAGCTTTTTGCTGAGGGTTTGTCGGGTGATGCCTAACATACGCGCGGCTATACTCTGGATTCCTTCACTGCGCCGCAAGGCTTCCAAAATCAACTGTTCCTCCGCTTCCCGGATTGGCGGCAGGTCGTCGAGCCCTGCAAAAACATTGCTGTATGGGTCATTCTTCATTTCCAACACTACATTCTCTTTGACATTCCGATTGATAATAGAACTTACCACCTCCATCGACATCACTTTCGACTCATGCTGCGACACCGCATTGATGAGTATAGCCCGCAATTCCCTTACATTTCCCGGAAAACTGTAAGTATTTAATAAATTGTATAATTCACGTGAGGGAGTAGGTTTTTTTTTCTGCAGGTTGTTGGCGGCTTCTTCAAGAAAATAGTCGGTTAATACCGGAATATCATCCCGGCGTTCCCGAAATGGGGGTATCTGAATAGTGTGTACTGAAAGCCGATAAAAAAGATCTTTCCGAAAGGTTCCTTCCTCGATTTTCGTCATCAAATCGGCATTGGTAGCCACCACAATACGGCAGTCGGCTTTACGCAGTACATCGGTACCCAACGGATAATACTCCTTCTCATGGATCAGCCGGAGGATTTTCACCTGTGAAGCAGCCGACAAGTCACCGATTTCATCCAGAAACAACACGCCGTTAGCGGCCTTCTCGACTAAACCGGCCCGTGGGTTTCCGGCACCGGTAAAGGCACCCCCAACATGGCCGAAAAGGGTGTCGGTAAACATCGTATCATCAAGGCCGGCAACATTAACTGAAACATATTTTCCCGGATACGGATTCAGGTTATAGATAGCCCGGGCAAATAATTCCTTTCCGGTGCCGGTTTCACCCGTGATAAGTACGGGTTCCAGTGAACGGCCTATGGCTTCCATATACTTAAAGAGGGTGTGCATCTGCTTATTCCGGGTAATGATATGCGAAAATGCCTCCTGGTTTTTCAGCCCAAGAGAGAGCATATGTTCCTTCAACAATGAATACTGTCGTCGCAAGCCACTGACTTCCACAACCTTAGCCAAACTTGACAGAAGACGGCTACGTTCAACGGGTTTAAGCAAATAATCAACAGCGCCCATTTTCATACATTCCACTGCCATTTTTACATCGTTCAAACCCGTAATTACCACTACAGGAAGCCCCGGAAAATGAACAGTAATCTCCTTTAAAATCTTATCACCAGAAATCACCGGCATGGTGATGTCTAGAAACACCACTTCCACGGAGTGCGCATTGAGATAATCCATCACCAGTTTGCTCTGCTGCAAACAAACAATATTCGTATATCCATCAGAACGAAAAGTAAACTCCATACTGTTCAGTATCGATTTTTCGTCATCTACAATCAGAATAGGATTAGCAGGGAATAAATTTTTCATTCACATCTTGTATTACAGGTAATTTAATAGTCACAGTAGTTCCCTGGCCTTCGATAGAATCGAACACGATGGAACCGCCATGTTCTTTAATTATTTTCAAGGAAACGGACAAGCCTAATCCGGTACCTCCTTTGTCGCGTTTGGTAGTAAAGAAAGGGTCAAATATCTGTTTGAGATTTTCTTTGGATATTCCGACCCCCTGATCGGAAATTTCGATAATTACCGATTGGTCGCACCTGGAGAAGGCTGTTTTTATCCGGATGAAGTTATCACGCGAAGGTAAGGCATGACAGGCATTCTGAAGGAGATTTACCACCACCTGTTCCAGCCGGAAAAAATTCCCTTGCACGGAGGGCAGCGTGGTATCGGCATCAAACGAAAAATCAGTGGTGGCTTTTGTCAGCATACTTGAAACCATCTTAATGGCAGAACGAATCATTGCATTCACATCCACCGCGTCGAAATTGGATCCAGAATCCGGACGAGCAAAGTTTTTAAGATCTTCGACAATGGTTTTTATCTTTTCAGAACTGTTCTGAATATCATCAATAATATCATCAAAATACTCTTTAAAGAAGGAATAGGGCATTCCGGAGATTACAAAATCGCCGTTTTCCTGTTTGTAACGTTCCAAAATCGGCCGTGTACTTTTCCAGGCTTCCCGAATAATGGGGCTATTGAGCATAATCGCATTGTTCGGATTATTAATTTCGTGTGCAACACCAGAGACGAGGGTTCCCAACGCAACCAGCTTATCGGTCTGTATCATCTGATCATTATGCCGTCGCTGCTCCTCTTCATTCTTTTTCCGTAAAGTAATATCCCGAATAAAAATAAAATCCTGATTCCCTTCCTGCGAGGGGAATACTCCGGCATTAATCTCCACATCCAGTACTTTTTCTTCGGAAGTAAGCAGTTGGGTTTCAAAAATATTGGGAGCAAACATTCCTTTTAACCTTTTTTCATGATTTTGGATCACCCAATTCCGATCCTTTTCCGCAATTATTTCTGCAAAATATCTTCCGGTAAGTACTTCGGCAGAATAATTCAGCATGGAACAAATTTTCTGATTTACGAAAACAATTTTTCGCCTATTTATCAATACAATTCCATCGTTAGCTCGTTCAATAATGACACGATATTTCGCTTCGCTCTCAAAAAGTTCATTTGCCATTTTATCTTTCTCCCGGATGTAACCGCGGAGTTTTTCATTGGCATGAAGGATCTCACGCGTACGTTCCTGCACTTTTTCGTTCAAATAATCGCGATCTTCCTTTAATTTGTGTTTGGCGGTAACTCGATCGGTAATGTCACGGACAAATCCCATCACGGAAGTCTCCTTTTTTGCTTCAATTAAAAATAGATTAAATTCCACATACGCCATAAAACCACCAATAACCAACTTAGTTTCAATGATTTGATGCTTTTCTTCCAATACTTGTCCAAGAATCTGATCGTAATAGGCACGGTCATTCCCAAGAAAAACATCATAGGGAGTAGAAGCAATCACTTTTTCATAGGTAGTATTAAATTGGGAGAGAAAGGCCTTATTCACATTGAAAAAACACCCTGCTTTTCGATCGGGCGTGATAGAATGCAAATATATTCCATCGTTTCCCCGCTCAAAGAGGAGGTTAAAATTTCGTTCACTTTCTATCAGGTTTCGTTCAGCGGCCTCCAGTTTAAACATATCGAGGTAAACAATCATAATCAAAAATACGATCAACAGGATAACACTAAAAATCAGAATCAGATTTCGGGTTCTGGCGGTGGCTTCGATCAGTTCATTTTCATTAATGGAAGACATGATAATCCAACCCGTCTCTTTGGATTCCTGGAAGGCCATTAGTTTTACTTCCTCTTTAAAACGATAGCGTTGAAATCCGTTTTTCTCCTTAACCAGTTTTTGCATCCAGGGGTACTCCCCCATCGAACGAAGCGTTAAGGATTCATCGTGGTGGCCGATATTTCTTCCCAGCGTATCGGTAATTGCCAGATAGCCGGTTTCGCCAACCTTAGCAGGGATTATAAACTTATTAATAAACTTATCCCAGTTGATCGTAAACCCTACAAAGCCGAGAAGCGTACCGGTTTCATTAAAAACACCCTTTAAAAGGATAAAAGTAAGTTTACCCGTTCGTTGCGACCGACAAATATAGGTATCGAGAAACAACGCAAAATTAGATTTTTGAAAATTCGGCCATAAATCTAATTGGGTCAGATTTGTAAGCGCTGTATCGGAGTAAAGTGTCCCTGTAGCAATATTTCCATCCGGTAACGCCAAAAAAATGTTTTCCACATTATAATAATATGTTTTGATCAGATCGAATTTTATATTCAGATACTCCTGCTGATGCGTAAAGGCTTCTTTGGTTTCAGGCAGATCTGAAATCAGCATGAGCATCTTTTTTTTCTCTTCAATCCACGAATCAACATTTTGTGTAACACCATCGGTGACCGAAATCAGATATTTGGAGGCCATCTTCCGGGAATTGGCTTTATCCAGCGCCGAAAAAATCAATACCAAAATGGTAATAATAAGAAAAAGGATAACACTAAAGCTTATAAAGCTTCGTTTTCGTTTTCCGATTTGAGCTAACCGATAAACCATTTTTTTTCGAATAAGTATACAAAGTAACCATTTTATCGTACAACTACCAATTGCAGTGCGAGTCGAAAATCCTGAGAAGCAAAAAGGGCCGGACAAGCAAATCCAACCCTGTAAAACAAACAGATAAAAAGCAATCAGAAACGGTTTTAACATTTTTATTTTCCATAGGCAGAATAGGTTAACTTGTACATCAGCTCAAAGCGGATCCAGTTATATCCATCGGCACCCTGAAAATAAAAATCACCCGGGGTGAAATTTTCCAGCAAAAAATGCCCTGACCACTGCGCATCGATGGTATAGTTGAGTTTTATAATCAATAGATCACCACGGACAGTGCCTTTCCCCGAACAAAACGCAGTGGTATTATCCTCAAGAGCCAGCAGATGATGATAGGAGGTAATGAACGACACTTTTTCGGAGAGGGATCCGGTAAGATTCACATTAAGCGAAGCCATATTCGACCAATAGGCCACTTTCCCGGTATTTTCGAGGATTTGGGTATAAATATACGATTCACTCCATTTAGGCCAGCGGCTCCAGAGCGGATCCCACCCTTCCACGGTTTCGGTCGCCGGATCATCGCCTGAAAGATAAATTGCGCCGGCATAGATTTGGTTAGCCACAGGAAGGAGTCCTTTCAAATTACACCCCAGATTAAAGTACCCGCCATAGGCATTACGGCGAAAATCGCCAGCTTTGCCGGGCTGGTAAGCTCCTTCAGCCGTAAATTGCATACGCGACAAAAAGGGAATCGCCACTCTTGCACCCAGCGCATGAATCTGCGAGGCCACAGAGAAATTCTCATTTTCCTCTGTATTCTTCAAAAAATAATAAAGCGATAGATCCGACGCCCGCACTTTTGTTTTGTAATACAATCCAACACCAGTATTCGTTTGTTCCTCCAGCATCTGCACCGGGTCACTGGCATTAAGCAGGGGCAAAAATTCCTCCTGAAAGGTATTATGCGAAACAAAAGAGGTTAACGTACTCTTTTCATTAATAGACCACGTAACTTTTGCAGCATTAAAAGAACCCGACCGGGAGCCTGTTAATGGCTGCGCATCAATACAGATAAATCCCTCATCAAACATCAGATTTTGACGTCCAACTTTTAGCGCCACTGGTATCCCGCCAATGTGGGTCCAGTTAAGATAGAGCTGATGCACAAAAACTTCGTCCCAAACGGGTTTACGACTTGCAGGAGAGAGCCATATCCGTGCCTCATTGCCAAGTTCTGCATACCCTGCAAGATGATCAAAAGGTTGGTATTCGAGTCCAAGATAGGTTCTGTGACGCGTAAAAGTCCATATATCGGCATCATTATTCAGCAAAATCGCATTATCGATGGAGGTAAGACGCGTACGTTCCGAAAACGTAATCTTCAGTTTTGGATTTTGGATTTCTTCCTGTGCAGAAGAAAAATACGAAGTACCGAAAATAATTACAAAAAATAAAAACAGTATTCTTTTCATAGTAAGTTATTTACTTATAAAACTCATCATAAAACTTGTCTACTGTTCACTGGAATTGTGTTTTTGCGCCTCTTCAATAGAGCTGTAACCCAACCGTTTAAATAGATTACGGTACCTTAATTCAGGCAGGTTTAACTCCTTTGTCTCGGCACGGTGAATATCATCCAGCAGCAGAGTAAGGGTTTCAAAAGAATAGGTTTCATATTCACATACCAGATAGTTGGTAAATTCAGCAGTTTTCCCCTGAATCAATCCGGGGTATTTCCCCTGTACCTCCTGCATCCATTGCACTTCCTTAGCGGCGATTTCCAGAATGAGGTCTTGTCCCAGAGTTGGATGAGGAATTAAATTATCCATAAGGGCATACTTTTCCGTCATCAGGTTACGGTTGTGCGCTGCGGCGCTATTCAGGTCGGAGAGGTATGATTCCAGGGTTTTCAACGAAAGTACGCTGTGCGACATCCAACGCATGGCCTTAAACATATTGGGTTCCTCCTGGCAGGCCTTGCCAGTCCCGTCGTCAGTGGCCCGAACCTGAAGAAACATCTCCAGCTCTTTGGCCACAATCTGATCAATTACATCCCACTTTCGATTGGTATCTGTTGTTTTTTGTTTTTCCTGCATAAGTAGTGCCTAAAGGTTAACGGTTTGACTTTTATTGCATCAAAAAGGCGTATTGTATCCGATATAACACAACAATCCTTCCTGTTCAATCAGCGATTTGATGTGTTCCATCGATTCGCTTGTCGGGCTTGCCTGGTTATCGAACAGATAGACCTGACTTAACTGACGGTATTTTGACTCGCCAAGTTTATGGAAAGGCAGGATATTAATCACCTCCAGCCCCAAATCGGCAATATAACGAGCCGTTTTACGAATATTATCGTCATCATCATTAAAGCCGGGAATAATAGGAATGCGGGGTACAACAATGCCCTCCCAGTTACTTTTTTCCGATAGCAATTTCAGATTTTTTAAGATCAATGCATTGTTTACACCGGTAAGGGCATGATGTTTCACTGTATCCATGTGTTT
>Ga0265295_1001753_pt1 | contig 37028 bp, 21 predicted proteins | sample Munlansysbiofilm_FD_192503 | JGI IMG/M metagenome (GOLD analysis project Ga0265295, IMG submission 192503) | Leachate microbial communities from a municipal landfill in Southern Ontario, Canada - Methane capture system biofilm | ecosystem: Engineered > Solid waste > Landfill > Unclassified ... | reverse complement strand
TGTTCCAAAAAAATATGTAGTTTTGTCCATAGTAGTTGTTGGTTTTGGCGAAGCAAAACTACTAAAAAAAGAGAAAGGAAGTTTTATGCTTCCTTCTCTTTGATTTTTTTATCGGACAACAATGATTCGAATTATTTGATTTTTATAATTTTTTCTTTTGCAATAATTTCAGAACCAGAAAGTACAATAACAAAATAAGATCCAGGTTGCCAGTTTTTACATTCAACATATGTTTTCAGATTACCATAGATAAAATCTTTTGCAACAAGCTTTCCTGTGATATCAATAATGTTAAACTCATATTTATCCTGATCGCCATTTAAAACAAAATAAAGATGGTCGGTAAATGGATTTGGATAGACAGAAATATCAAGACTTGGTATCAGAGGAGATGTTATCCTCAACATATTAAGAGCTTGTTGAAAACCTTGTCTCAAAACTTGTGATTCGTTTGAGAAAATATTGGTATTTCCAGACTGCCCCACTGTTTGTCTGAGAGTCATTTCGCTACTCATTTCCGTACTGCCCATACAACTAATTGACTGACGGGAAAGTTGTTGTGCAAAACTACTGGAAATTGCAATGATAGAAATAATCACACTTATTATTGTAAATTTTCGCATGGATTTAAGTTGGATTTTATAATTTTATTTTTACACTTTCAAATTAAAATGTAAAAATAAACAATTTATTTTGATATGCAAAATATTTACGTGTATTCTTTATAGATTATTTTATTAACTTATTTTTGAAAAATAAAAGAGATTCCTCACTTCGTTCGGAATAATATTGATTATCGGCAAGATAGAGGAATTAGGGGAGCAAAAATAGGCTTGGTCGTCGAGCGGAGCGATGCAGTGAGCCCCGGTTCTCGGGATAAGCATTCGGCTACGCTCACTGCACCGCTTCGCTCAATGTCCAGCCCCCTCTCAATGTAAAGAATTCACATCAGCTAATCAGCGAATTATCACATCAGTTTTACCAAACTCCATTTATTGTTTTCCCACATTTTGGACATTTTCCTTTAAATCTTTTCACATCAGCCTGATAGCCATTGCGTTCTATAATTTTTGCATTGCAATACGGACAATAGGTATTTGTTTTATTGGTCTGTATATTTCCTAGATAGACGTATTTCAGACCTTTATCTTTTGCAATTTTGTAGGCTTTTTCGAGCGTTTCATTTGGTGTGGGCAATACATTTGCCATTTTGTAGGAAGGATAAAATCTGCTAAAATGCAAAGGCACATCCGCAAAACCATTGTTAACAAGCCAATCGCACATCTGTTCAATCATTTTAAAATCATCGGAATAAGCTGGAATAACAAGGTTCGTAACTTCCAACCAAACTCCTTTTTCTTTTAGTGTTTTCAATGTATTTAAGACGGGTTGGAGGCGTGCCGTTGAAATATCCTGATAGATGGAATCGTTAAAACATTTCAAGTCGATGTTTGCTGCATCAATATAGGGAATGAGTTCTAAAAGCGGTTCCTGGTTTATGAAACCATTGGAAACAATAATGTTTTGCAATCCTTTTTGATGCGCAATTTTTGCTGTTTCGAGAACCATTTCGTAGAAAACAGTGGGTTCTGTATAAGTATATGAAATGGAACCGCATTTATTTTGGATGGCTAACTTTACAACTTGTTCGGGACTTACTTCTTTGTATTTGTGCTCAAATATTGATTTCTGTGAAATGCTCGAATTTTGGCAATTTTTGCAATGTAAATTGCATCCCGCAGAACCAATCGAAAATGTTTGGCTGTTGGGTTTAAAATGATAAAGTGGTTTTTTCTCAATCGGATCAATGTGCATCGCAACCAGTTTGCCGTACGTGAGCGTAATTAGCTCCCCATTTTCGTTTTTGCGTGCATTGCACAAGCCCATATCGTTCGGTTCTAAAATACAAGCGTGGGGACAAAGAGTACAAACAACTCTATTTTTATCCAATTTTTCATAATATTTGGCTTTATTAAGAGGCTCTTTCTGAAAATCTTTTTCCGAAAAAACGATGGCTTCATAGGTGTAAATATCGGCATCTTTCCAGCCGTCGTAACTAAGTCCGGCTTTGTCGCGGGCACAATGACCCAGAAATTCTTCCAAATTCCAACCGGTATCCGTGGCAACTTGTGGTAAAAAGGTTCCTCGGTTGTTTCCTTTTATAATATAAATTCCATGTCGACCAAGCTCGATTTCCGAAATATCATTAATTTTTTTCATCGGTGTTAACACGGATATTTCAAATTCAATTTCTTTCAGCTCTTCTTGAGATAAGGGCAAAAATCTTCGGTCGTTTAGCGATGCTGACAAAGCCATATCAGCAACTAATTCATACAATGGAGCATCGGATTCAAAACGACCAATACAACCTCTTAATTTGTTGTTTTTGTACAAAGTAACAAAGGCACCGCTATTTGTTTTCAGATTTTCACTAAAGCCAGAAGTGTTCAAATTAGGTTTTGAATTGTTTTTCAATTTCATCTCCACCGCCAAACGAGCTATTTCGAGAAGTTGCTTTTTATCTTCATCGCATAAATTAAAACTTGTTTCATCTTTTGAACTTACCGATATTGCCCAATATCCAACCACCCTATCTTTGCTTCCATGGGGTGAGTCGCCAGAGTTTTGATATTCAATTTGATGATAATTGTAATTCTCTTGAGCAAGGTACATCAGACTAAGAGCGGCCGACCAGCCACAAATATTGGTTGCAAGATTATTTATATTTGATTTTTTAGAAGAATTAATAATCTCAATTAACAGATCAGGATTTCCGCTGCAAATGGCTTCTGCCGTTTTTTTATCAATTTCAAGGGCGTCAGAATATTCGGGATAATGCGAAAAATCGCTCGAAATAATAAATAAATTATCCTCATTAAAGTAAGGGCGAAGCGCTTCCGCAATGAGTCTTGGAGTTTCTACGCCATCGCTACCAATGACAATGGGTACAATTTGAAAATCTTTTTTTAAATGAAATTGTAAAAATGGAAGTTGAACTTCGATGCTGTGTTCGGTTTTGTGCGCCTGGGGATGAAAACTAAAAACATCATTGTTTTTAATAAGTTCATTGCACAAATCTATATTTACTTTTACTTCACCCAGAGGTGTTTGGTAATTTCCAATATTATAAATAGAAGCTCCGCTAAAATAGGCAGTATGGCTGGATGCAATGATAAATACATTTTTATATTTCTTATCTGGATTTATCTGATTCATAGCACTTGCCGCAACCTGACCACTAAACACATAGCCTGCATGTGGCGAAACAATCGCTAATGCATCTTTTTTGCGTTTTTCTGCATTTGCAAATAATTTTTTTAGGTCGTTTGTAAGAGTTGTTTTATCTCCGGCATAAAATGTTCCGGCAACTACTGGTTTTCTATTTATCATATTATTAGATTTTTGGGCATATAAATTTATACAGATTAAGTTCATCAATAAAATGACAAACAATATGAATCTCTTTTTTGGCATTTAAAAATATGTATTTGTTTGTTTTACAAATATAATGAAAAAATAGCTTTTCCACAAATTATCCAATCAGCCAATCAGCAATTTATAATATTAAATAAATCTTCTTTGGTAAATGGGTAACATAAATAATCAATATTATTGTATTTGGCATCGTAAATTAATTTCACACGATTTAATTCCGATTTGGGAAGAATAATAATCAATTTTGGATTGGTTTGCAGACGATTGAAGTTGAATGAATCAATAAAGTCTGAAGCTTCTATGCTATTGACTTGGTGGTGCATTACAAAAATATCTGGAAAATCAATGGTCTTCATCGTGCTCAAACTTTTAATCGCCGATAAATAATCGTCAAAACAAGAAACTGCTTCGATGGACGGAAACAATGAGGAGTAATATTTCAATATTGGTTCATTGGATGCAAGAAAACCTATTTTCGATTTGCATATTGGTGGGTTTTCTGGTCTGAAAGTCACTACCGGATAAAAGGAAATCGTAAACTCAACATTATTGTCTGCTAATTTTTCAACATTAAACTTACAATTGTTCATTTCGCAAACTCGTTTTAAAAATGAAAAATCAATAATTGCTGAATCAAGATTGGGATATTGATTGAAAATATCAAAAAAGTCACTTTCTAACAATATTTCAACATCTTTATATGCCGCATCGCAAACTTCAAATACAGCCTTAATTCTGTATGAATTTTCGGAATTAGAATACGATTGAGTGATAACTGGAAGCAGGTTGGTGCTATATTTTTGAACATATTTAGTAAGAAAACTGACAATGGACAACATTCCTTTTTCGGAAAACTCTATTTCTAGCTGTCCATTTAAATAATCTGCAAAAAACAAATCTTGAGAAACCGTGCTAACAAAAGAGTGTTGCGAATGACTCAAAACACGTTTCCAAAAATCCTTGGGATTAAAAAGCCTAATATCATCAAAGGTTTTGTTAACCAACAACAGGCTCGAAAACTCAGCCACTTTAGCATGGTAATTCAGTTCCGCGGCTAATTTATCAACTTCTATCTTCTTGTTGGAGATGACCGAATAGAGTTGCTCATATGTTTGTTTATTGTTATTGAAAAAATAAGACAGCATTTTATCAAGAGAATTTGAAGCGGAAATAATTTTATTTTCCATTTCAACATTTTTGGTAATATCAATCAATGTTATCAAATAGTGCTTTGAAAAACTTTCACTGTCGATGTTAATATCGCTAACAATAGAACGATAGGTTTTTGTTTTTTGACCCACTTTCACCTCAAAAACCTTTTCATTGTTTGCTGGGTTTTTTTTAAAATTTTGAATTAAGCAGATGTCAGGGTTTAATTCACATTTTGAATCAAATATATTATTCAAAATAGCGCAAGGACAATGATTCTTTTCAAAGAGATCATCGTGCTGACTGGATTCAACAATTTCTCTTGTATCTCCATTTATCAAATAAAAAATAAAGGGCAAATTTCTAATGCTTTTTTTCAGTAGTAAAAGCTGGTTTTGATATTGCTGTTTTTCACTCGCAAAATCACTAATATCAATAATGTAAAAAACAAGTTCATTTTGATTTATAAGAGAGGCAAACAACATTACGGTTTTTCCGCACGCCTCTCCACACTGTAATTTGACAACCAAACTAATTTGTCCTGAAGACTGTACCATTCCAAATTGCCGAATAAATGAATCCAAGCTATCGTGATCAATAAAAGATTGCACTTTGGATTTGAGCAGTGTAGAGCTTTCAATTTTGATTAATTCGTACAACGAACGGTTAAAATCGGTAATATTTCCTTCTATATCGGTAACAAAAATGGCGATGTTTGAATTTTCGATATAATTTCGGAAACGTTTTTCATTTTCATGAAGTAGTTTTTCTGATTTTTTCTTTTCACTAACATCGATAATAAACCCCTCGAGTGCAATGGGAGCTTTGTTTTCATCGTACACACAACGTCCTTTTTCGAAGACCCATTTAATTTCGCCCGAAGCGGTTTTTATTTCATACTCTGCCTCGAAGGGCAAATTGTTTTCGACTGTCTTATACCATTTTCCCCAAAGAATTTCTCGATATTCAGACAAGATTAATTCGTTAAATGCAATTTTTTTATTTTCTAATATATCATCTACTTCGTATCCCGTTAAATCAAAACAACCATTGCTGATGAATTTCATGGTCCAATCACGGTCAATGGCACACCGATAAAGCATGCCCGGAATATGACTGAAATATGTTTGAACCGTTTTTTTAGTTTCATACAATTCTACGATTGCATCAATGTTTTCGTTGATTTTGCGACCTACAATAATAATTCCACTTGGTTTTTGTAATTCATTTTTCGGAACCGACATATGCACCTCAACATCCACAAATTCATTGGTTTTATGAAGCATTTCCAGAACCATAAAAACATTTTCCACTTTCGTATTATTCCCAACCGCAGCATAAGCATTATGAATGGAGTTTTGGAATTTTTCGGCAGATTTAGAACTCAAAATAGTATAAAAGCTCTTGTATAATAGGTCTTCCGAATTGTAGCCCAATAAATGAGAAATGGAAGAACTACACGAAATAATCATTCCTTCAAAATCCAATTCCCAAACAACCTCTTTAATGTGTTCTAATATCATTTCCATTTTACTTGTCGATTCTTGACTGGTTGAATCTTCACTTAGAGAAGCAGGCACATTATCAAGCAACTCGAACCACAAAACAAACAGACTCATCTCCTCTTGGGCATCAAAAACGGGCGTAATATCAACTTGCAATTTTTTGTTTTCGAAAAAATCTGGGAAAAAAACTCGACCACTGCTAATGTCATCATCATGAATTTTAGCATTAATTAAATTCTCAATAAGCTTGGATTGATATTCTAAAAACAAATCACGGATATGATTTTCATAATTTATCTCTTTAAACAATGCTGTTTGCAGTAGATACGTTGCTGCCGAATTAAAATAGTGTACTTTAAGATCCTGGTTTAAAATAACAACAGGATAATTTATTTGATTGATTGAAGCCCTTAGTTTATCGTATTCTACTATTTGTTTTTTATCTTCAAGAAGTTTCCTGCCAACAAAAAAATAGAAAATCATAATCACTAAAACCGTAATTAAAGATAAGATAAAAGGTATAAAGATATCAAATTGATATAAGTTAACCGATTCATCATACGGAATATCAACCCCAATCATCGCAATAATATCAGTCGAGTTATAGTCGGTAATGGGTGCAACTACAGAAACAAACTCGCCCCATTTGTCTTCATAGGGTCCACAAATCATCTCTTTTTTAGAATGATATGCTACTACAAAATCTTCGGGAATATCCGTATAAACTTCACCTGGCATGGCCAACTGCGAAATGGTCTCTTTTGAGCGATTATTGGGTTGTGTGTCAATATAAAAAACAAAAGACGAATCACGAACTCCGAGAATGTAAATGTATCGAACATCGATAAAAGCATTATTTAAAGCGGTTAGCTGATGCTGTAACTTTAAATAATAGACATTATTGGTATCATTCATTTCTGCATTTAAATGCTGTAGAGATTCTACATCTACATTGCTTTTGATAATATTGATTTTTTCGACCATGGCTTGAAGACTCAAACTAACATTATCATAGTATCTATGGTATGAATTTAGGAATCCAAGCAACAAAATACCAAAAACAAACAAGATGAAAAATATCCTATGAACCGTCCTTAAACTCATGGCAGTATGATTTACTAACAAAGATACATTTACTAATTGAATTTATGACATATTTGGAAAACATTTTGTCGAGAAACAATGATCTCTAAAAATAACAAGCATTCTGAATTAAATTTATTTAAAATCGCAAAATATTATTTTCTGGTTTAAAATTTAATATAAAAGCTCAAAATAAATAATTTGCCTTACTCCTCTTTCAGGTTGTATCGGCTAATGGGAAAGCTTAAAACAAATTGTTGGCGAATTTTCATACCGTTGATGCTTGCAGGAACCCATAAGGGCATCTCTTTTACTACTCTAATCAACTCATCTTCTAAACCGTAACCCAGGCTTGATAATTTTTGAAAATTCATCACTCTACCATCAAAGTTAATATCGAAACTAATTTGCACCTCCCCCGAAATTCCTTTCTCTCGAGCCTCCTCTGGATAATTTAAGTGTTTCCAGATATATGTCATCATCGAATCGTTTCCACCTAAAAACATCGCATCGTTTTGATTGGTATTAAAATTTACATCATACGAATTTTGCTTGTCTACCTGCGCTTGCGAAGTAAACAAAAGACCAATAATAAAACTAAAAAGAACTGTTTTTTTCATAATACAGATATTTATTTTAAAGGTGTAAAATCTATTTAATGTCCGCAGAGATCTGATATCCGCAAACTATAAACAAATACTAAGCAATCTTGTTTGATTTATACTTACAAAACTAGACAAATATTCTTCGTTACATGTTAAACATTAGAATATATATTTGTAAATTGAAAATCGTTAATCTCAAAACATTTCATTTTCAATAGTAAATTCGGACTTATATAAGAATTAATTCCCATTGCTTAGTTTAATTTTTAAACACACAAACTGGTTCATTAACATTTACTGAATTAACTAATTAACTTTTTATTCGCTGACTATCTGATACTTATGTTTTTGAACGAAAAATAATCAACATATAATGTTTGTTATTCGGATATAAAGTAGTATCTTTACAAAAATAAATGTTAAACAAAGATAGCAATTGATTGTGTGGTACAAAAGAGTTAGATAATAATAAAAAAGATTAATTTTTAAAAATTATAACAGGGAGTAAAATGAGACTTATAAACAAAAATATTCATATCATTTTAAGCATAATAGTAATATGCTCCTATTTGATTTTGTTATTTAGTTTTTCTCAGTCTCATCAACCTGAGCAAAAAAAACTGATTAATAAAGCCGAACAAGAGATAATCTCGACATTTTCTTACGCTTGGTATCAAACAAAAGTTCAAGACTTTGAAAAAAAGGACTCCAGTTCTCTTTTTTTCGATAATCTAGATGCCTTATTAAACGAAAAATCGGAAATTCTTGATTTTGATTTTAGCCTCACATACCAAGTGATTGATTTATCGTCAGGCCAAATACTTCATCAGGGAAAATGGGGACAATTATCAGAGACAAGAAGTGATAAAATCATACACGAAAAAAGTTTCGCCCTCACAGATTCATACAATATTATACTCACATTTAATAATCTGAAATCAAAAGCCTCTTCTTTTTCCTACAGAATAATAATACAGTTTGCATTGATTCTTGGATTTTTTACATTTTTCGTTTTATTATCCATACATAAATGGCGAAAAAACCAGCTCAAAAGTCAAATGAAAACCGACTACATGTATGGTGTCACCCACGAAATGAAATCGTTGCTTACAACCATCTCGTTGGCTACAGAATTTATTATTGCCAATAAAGGAGCAAACAAGGAAAATGAATATAAGCATATCATTTTAGAGGAATCAAAGGAGTTAATGAAAATGGTGCAACAAGTTCTAAACATGGCTGTTCTGGAAAAAAAGAAACTCAGCATAAATTATGAAAGCATTGAAATACAGTCATTTATAGACGACATTATTCGTTCGTACTCCGTAAAAATTGAAAATTATAATGGAAATATTCATTTTACAAACGAAGTTACAGAAGAAAAATTTTGGGCAGATAGAGCACTTCTGAAATTAGCTTTATCAAATATTATTGACAATGCTATTAAATACTCTTCAATGCATCCAATTATTCATATTCTGGCTACTACCGAAAATGGCTATTTTGTAATAAAAATAAAAGACAATGGTATTGGAATTCCAAAATCACATCTAAATAAAATTTTCAAGCCTACATTGCGAATCAAAAACGCACTTTCCAAAAAGCCTTATGGCGTAGGAATGGGGCTTTATTTTGTAAAACAAATCACAAAAATTCACAAAGGAAAAATAAAAGTTAATAGCGAGTTAAACAAAGGGAGCGAGTTTTGTGTTTATATACCAAAATACGAATAGCTATCTCCTTGATAAACATATAAACAATAAAAAACAATACTATGAAAAACGAAAAAACAAAAATCTTATTAGTTGAAGATAATCAAAACTTACGTTTAGTTTTGAAAGATTATCTTGAAATGTTGAATTATGACGTTACTGCTTGCAGTGATGGCGAAGAGGGTGCAAAAGTATTTGGAAAAGACAAATTCGATTTGTGTATTTTAGACATTATGATGCCCGTAAAAGATGGTTTCACGCTTGCACAAGAAATTAGAAACATTGATTCTAATGTTCCCATTATTTTCTTAACGGCTCGTACTTTGAAAGAAGATAAAATTAAAGGTTTTAAAATTGGAGCCGATGATTATATCACGAAACCATTCTCAACTGAAGAGTTAAGTTTAAGAATAGAAGCTATTTTACGCCGTACTCAATCGGTTAAAATTACTTCAATCTTAGGCAAACAAGAAACTTTTGAAGTTGGTATTTTCCATTTTGACTACAATGCATTATTGTTGAAATCACCCTCCATCAGTCGTAATCTTACCCGCAAAGAAGCTGATTTATTCCGCTTGTTGTGCATGCACAAAAACACCCTCATCCCTCGTGAAATTATTTTAAAATCCGTTTGGGGTGAAGATGATTATTTCATCGGTCGCAGCATGGACGTTTTTATCACTAAACTTCGTAAATATTTGAAAGAAGATCCAAATGTGGCCATTAAAAACGTTCACGGTTCTGGGTTTAAATTAGAAGTAATTGAAGTTGACGAAGAACCAGGCGTAGAAGACTAGTTTTTTACCATAATATTTAAAAAGTACAAATATTCAATGGGTATTTGTACTTTTTTTATTTGATATTACCCAAAACGCATTAAAAAAAATCCTTTTCTACCATATTGGACTTTTTTAGTACTTTTGACCACTAAAATAAATAATTTAATGAATAATAGACCTTTAATACTTGTTGTAAACGATGATGGCTATCAAGCAAAAGGCTTGCTCAGTTTGATAGAAGTAGCCAAAACAAAAGGAGATGTATTGGTTGTAGCTCCCGACGGACCCCGCAGTGGTATGTCGCACGCCATTACTATGCAAGTTCCGCTTCGATTAAAAAAAATACAAGAATCCGAAAATTTTAACTTTTATATTACCAATGGAACGCCTGTTGATTGCGTTAAGTTGGCCCAAAAAGTAGTTCTTAATAATACGTATCCCGATTTAATCATATCTGGTATCAATCATGGTAGCAATTCGGCCATAAGCATTCTTTATTCGGGCACCATGGCGGCGGCTTTGGAAGGTGCTTTTGAAAATGTGCCTTCCATTGGTTTTTCATTGCTTAGTTTTGATGCCGATGCCGATTTTTCATTGGCAAAAGAGTATGCTGGGAAAATTATCGACCATGTGCTAAAAGAGGGATTGCCTGAGCGAACTTGCTTAAACGTAAACATTCCATACATCAAAGCAGAAAAATGCAATGGAATAAAAATCACCCGCCAAGCCAAAGGATATTGGAGCGAAAATTTTGTTCCACATCAAGATCCACACGGCGGAACTTATTATTGGCTAACGGGCTCTTTTGTCAACCTTGATGGCAAAGAAGACACGGACGAATGGGCATTGAAAAACAATTACGTATCGGTTCATCCCGTTCAATTTGATTTAACTGCTCATGCACATATTGATAATCTGAAGCATTGGGAATCAAAAATTTTACAATTATGAATTTCTTCCGAAAAGATAATTTTTGGTTAGGAATGGCCATTGGGTTAATTTTACCCATCGTTGCTTTTGGTATTTTCTCCTTAATTGGGCTGGGAATAGACGCTGCAACAGGCAAAACAGATATAATCAGTGCCGAAAACCGAAGTCTGGTGAGCATCTTTGTAAATTTAATAGCATTGCGGTTTTATTTATTAAAAGTGAAACACGATTTAACCGGTCGAGGGATATTAACCATTACTTTTATTTTAGCAATCGCCTATTTTTCCTTTTATTTATAAACATGAAATACTACATTATAGCAGGTGAAGCTTCGGGAGATTTGCATGGTTCAAACTTGATGAAAGAACTTAAAGTTATCGACAATCAAGCCGATTTTAGATATTGGGGCGGCGACTTGATGAAAAATCAAGGTGGGCAAATAGTAAAACACTACAATGAACTTGCTTTTATGGGTTTTTGGGAAGTTTTCAAAAACCTCCGAACGATTTTGAAAAATCTTCGTTTTTGCGAAAAGGATATTTTGGATTATAAACCCGACGCCTTGATTTTAATTGACTATCCTGGTTTTAATTTGAGAGTGGCAAAAAAACTTTATCGAAAAGAAATTAAAATAGCCTACTATATTTCGCCCCAATTATGGGCTTGGAAAAAAAACAGAGTCCACTCGATAAAAAAACATGTTGATAAATTACATGTTATATTGCCTTTTGAAAAAAACTTCTACAAAAAATTCAACTATTCTGTTGATTTTGTGGGACATCCTTTGGTTGACGCCGTTAATGATAATACAATTTTACAGAAACCGCATCCTCAAATTGAGCATATTCTGAAAACCGACTCTCGGAAAATCATATCCATACTTCCTGGAAGCAGAAAACAAGAGATTTCAAAAATGTTGCCACTCATGGCTAAAATGGCAAATAAATATCCTGATTTTCAATTTGTAGTTGCTTCGGTTGGATCGCAGTCGATTGATTTTTACAAAGCACTGTGTGATTGCTCTGAACTGAAATTTGTAGTTGACGAAACCTACGCTCTTCTTTCGGAAAGTTATGCAGCGATGGTAACTTCGGGAACCGCCACCTTGGAAACGGCTCTTTTCAAAGTTCCACAAGTAGTGTGCTACAAAAGCAGTACTATTTCATACGAAATTGCGAAAAGAGTAGTGAAAGGCATCAACTATATTTCTTTGGTCAATTTAATTATGGATAAACCAGTTGTTTGCGAGCTTATTCAACATGATTTTAATGAAAAACGTTTGAAAAAAGAGATGGATAAAATTATTTTAGACCTCGATTTTCGAAGCAAAATGATGAATTATTATCACGAATTGGAAACAATATTGGGAAAAGGCGGTGCCTCTGCCAAAACAGCTGAATCTATCTACAATATGATTCAGTCAAGATAAAATCCATTAAATTTTCTGCTTTTATTCAATCTTTTTAGCCTTGATTAGAAAGAGTTCAGTAGCATTGTGTGCATTGGATTTAATGATCAATTCTATGGGTTTGTTCGATATTAAATAATTGGTTTTCAGCCGAATGACAAAGTCTGATGTTTCATTTGGCAAAATCTCAAGTTTACGATAATCCACCTCAACGCCCGAATTATGAACATCGATATCTTCTATAATCAGTGGTTTTTGTCCTGAATTTATAAATTGCACCACCAAAACGTACTCTTGGTTATTTTTCACTTCACCAAAGTCCATTTCTTTTTGTGCTAAAAACAGCTCGGGCATTGTGTCTGAGACCGATTGCATTTTCTCCGACTCGTACATCACAATTTGGATTCGACGTTCCAGAGCAGCGGCTCTGCTGAATATCGAATTTCGTTTGTCATTTGGATTATCACTAACCAAAGGACTGGCTTCTGTTTTTCCAATGGGAGCATCCAATAATTCCAAACGACAATTTTCAATTTCACCATTAATATAGGGTATGAAAACACCATTGTTATATTCGTAGATATAGTTTTTCAAACTTGAGATTCTTCGCGAAGCCAATTTTAAATTATAATCAGCAGTATGCAAAGGACTTGTATATCCTTTTATGGTAATTTTGACATGATTTCCTTTATCCAAATCTTTCTTTAGCCACTCCGCAAAAAGTTGCAAATCGGTATAAGCTTTTTTCACATAATCATTAAAAAAAATTTCAATATCGTGCTGTGCCTTTATTCTCTCTTCGCCCTGCAAACCCTTTGCATATTCTTGTTTATAAATATCCATCAGTCCAAAATAGTCGGCCAAAGTGGTTTTATAATTCAATGTGGTCGTCATTTTAGTGGTTGCAGGATCAGGTTCGTCGTTGTGAAAATAGAGCGTCAGCGGAAGCAAATCTTTAATTTTTAAAGAATGATCAACATGCTCGACAAATAGAGTATCCGTAAAAGCAATTTGTTTAGGTTTTTCCAACCACTCGTAATAATAAATATCGTTGCAGCATGTTTCTCCACTAATATACAGAGAACCTTTTCGATTTGAGGTAAAATAACCTGCCATGGTATCTTCTTGATTTATGCTAAAATAGATATCATTGGCAGGAGAATTAAATGGATAACCGATGTTTCTGGGTTTTTCCCATTGATTAAGAGCACCTTTGCTTTTAAAAACATCATAGCCTCCCATGCCCGGGTGCCAATCGGAACTAAAATACAAATCTCCATTTTTTTCATCGTAGAAAGGAGTAATTTCATTTCCTTTTGTATTGATTACGCTGCCTAAATTGGAAGGATCTTGATATTTCCCTTCGTCATAAATGGAATACCAAATATCCATACCTCCATATCCACCGGCTCTATCGGAGACAAAATACAAGATTTCTTTTTCATTGAAAGAGGTAATAAAAGGCTGAGTTGTTGTAACGCCGGGTGCATTAATACGACGATTTAGTCGTTCTGGCTTTTTCCATTTCCCCTGCTGTTGCTCGCTGACCCAAATTTCACAATTTAATTGTATATTACTTTCATTTTTGCAACGCGAAAAATAGAGGCGATTTTTATCGGGGCTAAAACAAAAATTGGCATTATGTGTCTCGGGATTATTGATGACCAAAGGCATCTCCTTCCCTTCTGAATAACCAGCAACAGATATGGTAGAACGATAAATCTTAGAGATATAAATAGCCGGGAAAATAGAATTTAAATTTTCGGGAAAAACCAAGCGTAAAGAAGAAAAATAGAGGGCTGTATCGCCCAACTGAAAGGCATTGAATTCGGAATGCGGCGTATTGATATTTGGGCTTAAATGTTCAATTTTTATGGGCAATGGATTATCCTTCCAACGAATGGATTCTTTGCATGCTTTAAGTTCTATGTTTGCTTTTTCGGCTAAAAGTTTATCTTTTCCATTATTTTCGACCAAAAATTCTGAAAAAAGAATATGTGCTTCTTGATATTTAGCATTTTGTTTGGTGGCTGTGGCAAGCCAGAATTTAGTTTCCGGAAACTTTTTCAAGGTATCAGCTTGGTATAAAACTTCGTACCATTGAGCGGCATCTGCATAAGCATGATTTTTAAATAGAGCACGAGCATACTTCTCAATGTGCTCTAGTTTGCTGTTGGAAACATCATTTACCAATCGTCCATAATAAGTTGACGCAGCTAAATAATCGCCCTGACGATACGCCTCATCTGCCATTTTTATGAGTTGAGATTCCGCATCTTGAGAAAACAATCCCAGTTGAGAAAAACTCAATATAAAAAGCAAATTAAATATTATCCATTTCATTTTCGGCATAATGTTAGAATATTGGACAAGGTAATTCTTTAATCTTTCGTGGTTTATATCTATCGAAAATGTATGAGATTGATATTTCCCAACCACCTCTATATCGACTGGCAACTTTTAATCGGGACATATTAATATCGTAACTAATTCCAAAATTAAATCTCAGATATTCACCTCCCATCATAATATAAGCAGCATCAGCAACGCGATAAAAAACTCCAAAATTGAGACTTGTATAGGTAAGTGGATCTTTATCCAGAATATATTTTGTTACACCACCCAAAACTATTTCTTTGTATGTACCTTGAAAACTAGTGATAATCATGGGGTTTAAAACAATGTCTTTATCGAGATTAATGCTCGTGTTAGCTGTTCCTATTATTTTCATATCCAGTCGAACATCATCGTCATTAAAAAGCGATTGTTTAGGTTTGTTTAAATGGAATATTGCGGCTCCAAAATTCCACATTTGCCGATTTCTGGGCTGATAGACCCAATTTAGGCCTGCACTTACATCGCCAAAGATAAAATTTTCTCGAGCAAAGTTTTCAGTATTTCCCGTATTCGGATTAAATCTTCCATTGTGAAACTGCTCATCAAAATGCAATTCGGAATAATTGATGGTTCTTTGTGCTGCGCCTGCTTGTAGGCCAAAAGAGAGGAAGCTATTATTTCGTCTGTTTAAACTTTTTATATATGAAAAAGAGAGATTAAATTGTGTTGTTCCAAAATCTGAATCACCAGCAACATCTCTATATACATTTGTTCCAAAACCATACACTTCTTGACGATATGGACGTTTTATCATAGGCAAATCAATGGATGAAGAAAATGTTTGGTAGGGTTTCGAGATCGCTTTCCACTGTGTTCGATGCTGGGCGCTCAATCTGGCTACACCATCGAAAAAACCAGTTTGTGCTGGATTAACATGCAAAGGAGCAGCCCAAAATTGGGAAAAATGAATATCTTGTGCCAGCATAGATATTGACATCCATATTATGAAAACAAAGAATAATATTATATTTTTTAGTTTCAATTGAGTTATCGAATTAGTGTTACATTTCCTTTTTTCACAAGTTTCTCTTTGGTCAAACAGGTAGCATCCAAATAATAAACAAATACTCCTGGATCGCTTTTCTTTCCTTTATAGGTTCCGTCCCAACCTTTGTTTAATTGCGTAGTTTCAAATATTTTCTCTCCCCAGCGGTCGTATACCGCAAATATAATATCGATAAGGATGTCGCTTCGTACAAATAACACATCATTGTTTCCATCACCATTTGGTGTAAAAGCATTTGGCACATAAACAAAAGGTTCATCGCAAATGACTTCCAAAACCGTAATTCTAACCGTATCAGACAACATGCAACCATACAGGTCGGTCACATAAACAACATATTCTGTTGTCAGCGAAGGAGTCGCAATCGGATTTGGAATGCTTGGATTATTTAAGGAAGCTGAAGGCAACCACAAATAAGTAAAATCATCTAACTCGGTACTGTATAATTGAACATTTTGTGTTTCCCAAATAGTGTCTTTATCGCTCCACGCTTCTATACCCTCGGGTGGGAAATAAGAAGAGTCAAGAATTGAGAATTGAGCAATAGCATGGCAATTATTGTAATCTGAAACCGTAAGTACATAATCTCCTTTACAAAGATTATGAATGCCTGTAACTTGGTTTTGACCGTTGCTCCAATAGTAAAAGTAATCTGGCGTTCCGCCACTAACTGTCGCCGTTGCAGAACCTAAACAAGCTTCCAAACAAGGAACTTTAGTGGTTTCAATATTTACAATAAAGGGCTCAGGATCTGTGAGGTTTATAATGGTATCAGTTACACATCCATGTGCGTCGATAATAATTATTTCGTAGGATCCAGCACACAGATTTTCGGCACTATTTTGGCCTGCTACTCCATTCCATGTATATTCATACGGAGGTGTTCCTCCTGTTGGAAAAATTTTTATTATTCCATCGCAACTATTGTAGCAAAGTGGATTTCTTTTAAAAATCGAATCAATTTTTAATTTCTGAGGTTGTTCAATGGTAATAAACACATTTCGAGTGCAGTTGTGAAAATCAGAAACCGTAACATTATATGTTCCCGCACAAAGATTATGAAAAATGGTACTGTCATTTCCAATATTCCATTGATAAGAATAGGGTTCTACCCCATTGCTTGCAACCACATTTGCAACCCCATTGCACTCTCCAAAACAACGAGTTGGAATGGCAAAACCTTCGGCATCAAAAGTAGATGTATCTAAAATTCTAAATTGTCCAATTTTAGTGCATAAATTATGATCGGTTACAGTAACTGTATATAATCCAGCACATAAATTTATATTTAAATCATTATTTTGACCATTAATCCATGCATACTGATATGGAGAAACGCCTCCAGAGGCGACTGCTCTGACTTGCCCATCACATATTCCGTTGCAAAAAACTTGTGCAGAGTCAGTGTATGAAATTGTGATTGGAGATGGCTGTTGAATCGTAAATGTTTGTGTTTTTTTACAACCAACATCATCGGTAATTGTCAATGTATAGTCGATGGCACAAAGATTTGAAACTGAGTTAATATTGCTTCCGGTGTGTCCCCATTGGTAGGAATATGGTGTCGTCCCGCCAGAAGGAATAACCAGAATAGATCCATTGCATTCTCCATAACAACGAACATTTGTAACTTGATTCGTACTTTGAACTATATTGACATTTATTTTTACAGAGGCCGTGTCTTTGCAACCTATGCTATTGGTTCCAGTAACGATGTATGTAGTGGTGGTCGAGGGTGATACTTTTGGGTTTGCGGTATTTCCTCCCGAAACAATGCCACTAACAGGCGACCATAAATAAGTAAGTGTTTGGCCCGAAATCAAATTGGATGCAGAAAGCTGAACCGTATCGCCTTGGCAGATAGTAAAAGGTGTTTGCGCCGAAATATCAGCATACGACATGCTTACTTTCACGCTATCATAGGCTGAACAATAGCCATTTGTAGCATGAACATAATAAGTTTGTGTTTGATTAACAACGGGACGAAATATATTACTTGTATAATCGGAATTCAAGGTATCTGAAAAATTAGGATTGGAAGACCAATAAAACCGATTGGCTCCTCCCGAAAATATTGCAGTTAGCTTAGCAGTATCGCCCTTGCAAACAGTAACATTATTTCCTGCATCCAACATTATATTATAAACATTTACCTTCTGAACAAGTGTATCTATACACACTCCGTCACTAATACGAAGCATGTAATTCGTTGTATAAGTTGGACTGGCAATGGGATTTGAGGTATTGGTATTACTCAAACCGGACGGTGGAGTCCATATGTAAGTAATAGCATAACTACCTGCAGGAGGGACCCCAATTTGCACAAAATCTCCGAGACAAATATGTTGTTCGGGCAGCGTATCTTTCGTGTTTGAAAGAACTATTACTTGTTTTACAATGGTATCAGCATAGTTGCAACTCCCTATATTTCTAATAATCAATCGAATGTCATAAATTCCGGATTCAGTATATGTATGCGAAGGATTTTTCTGAGTAGAAGTGGTTCCATCACCAAAATTCCAATTCCATAAAGTAGTTCCAGAAGATAACGATTGGGATGTATTTTGAAAACTGATGGTGGCGGGTGCACAAATTATATTCGGAGTTACAAAGTCGGCAATAATTGCGGGCAATTGAAAATCAAATTTTACTGCACCCAAGTTGCAATTATAACTCTGGTTTGTACTTGACCAAGCATTCGGAGAAGTTGGCATATTACTCATACCACCACATCCAGCACAAATAGCCTGATATATTCTGCCTTTTTTGTCAAATCTACACGTACCTCCATCCACATGTTCTCTTGCCACAGGGTCGCCAAAAAAACTCCCATAAACAATGTCGGAAGCATCATCGGTAATAACCAAAAAGTAATAATCATGATTATCTGTTGTACTTTGAAATGCATCTAATGTAATTGGCATTCCGTTTGTCCCACCAAAACCGTTGAGTTGCAACCCTCCCCAACCTGCCATGTATATATTATTGCACAAATCAACCATAAGTGAAGTGGGCGAAATGTCGGGCTGACCCGAAGTATTTGTTGCAGAACCAAAGGCAGTTGACCAAATAACTGTTTTTAAATTAGGTGATAATTTGCTTAAAAACTGTCCTCCGCCCGGCTTATTCCACAAGGCATTGGATATGAAGAAATTACCCGATGCTTGAGTTTGACCAAAAACAAACACATTGTTTAGACGATCCGTTTTAGTTAAATAAACCTGATCATAAACACCTGAACCATAATAAGTTGATGCAAGGATAGCGTTCCCATTTTTATTAATCAAGGTAATATAACCGTCTACTCCTCCTCCATGGTTGGGTTGTACTACTCCAGGAGTGGTCGGGAAATTAGAAGATGTAGTCCCTCCGGCAACATATACATTATTTTCCGTATCAATCTGAATGCTATAGCAGGCATCGTCGCCATTTCCACCCAAATATGAACTCCAAATTAAATTTGTCAAATTGTGATTTAGCTTAAAAACAACACCATCTTGATTCCCGCCAGCATAGTTTTGTTGGAATGCGCCAGATGTCACCGGAAAATCTGTTGAAGATGTACTACTAACAACATAGACATTTGAATTTTCATCAATCATTATTTCGCCTCGCACATCGTCGGCATAATTTTTTTTCAATGCTGTAATGGTATTTAAACCATCATTTCCGGAACCTCCAAAAAAGCTTGAAGCCAACAGTTGAGAGCCATTTTCGGAAAACTTGCTGATGGCAATATCGGCTCCATTTGTGTAATGCAAAACGGCAGTAAGTATATAAGGCGTCCCTCCATTGAAAGTATTGTCGTAACAACCCGCAGTGACCGGATAATTTGCCGACCCGGTAGTCGCCAGCACATACAATTCGTTGTTATCATTAACGATTAAACTATGGGGAACTTCAGTTCCTGTACCACCTAAATACGTGGAATAAATCAAAATTGAACCCGTAGTATCAAATTTTGTGATGGAAATATCAACATTATTGGGACCTCCGCCTCCGTAGTTAACCTGAAATGCCCCAGGCGTAACAGGGTAACCCACTCCAAAAGAACAACCTCCGGCATATAAAAAACCATATTGATCATAGGTTGCTGTATATCCCCAATTATCAGATGTAGAGCCTGTATACGTAGAAAAAACCATCACAGGATCAATAATTAATGGAAAATTAGAGTCATAATTTGGACATTCAAAACTCACCACGTTTTTGTTCAACACAAAATTACAATTCACCTCTTTTTCCAGACCATTAATCAGCTGATAAGCATAAGGTTGCAACTCCACAATCGTATTGATACTGGTTCGTAATAGCAAACTTCCTTTGGATAGTGAAATCTTCTCTAAACCATCGTATCTCATCTGAATGTCAGACATTTTAGCATGGGGTGCTACAACCAAATCATATTTAAACTGGTTTTCATGCGAATAAATAATATAATCAATTCCATCGTATAAGTTTTTATATTCTACTTTGCTATATGCCCTGACAAATGATTTCCAACGACTTGAATCATTTCCAATATAATAGTTTCGATAATCCGCAGATGGATAGTACTTCTTTATTTGGGGATTGGCGTTGGCATTCTGGAAATGAACTTTATAGGCATGACAATTCACTTTATTATCGGGCGTAGGACCCAATCGGACTTTATAATCAAGCTTGGATTCTGTTAGTTTATCGATGGCTTTTCTATCCTGCACAACAACAGAGTATCCGTTTTTTTCAAAAAACAAAGCTCCATCATGCATTCGGGCTTTAAAAAGGATAGGGCTGTCCCATTGTCCTAGATTTTCAACATATGCCCACACGCCACCAACATGCAAAGTGTCTCTCTTGGCAGCATGAACAAAGCCGTTCATCAGAATCATAAAAAAACACAAGATGCCAAAAGCATATTTTAAATACTTTCTAAAAGCAGTTAAAAAGCCTCTAATTCTTATAATTTTTATATAGCAATTTTTCATTTCAGAGTGTGTTTTATAAAATATCAAGCACGCCAATTCACCTTAGAACTGTATATTATTTGATTCAAAACTTAAAAATACGATTTTTTTTTAAATAATATTCCAGAAATGTGGAAAACATTAACTCATTTAACAAATGACATAATATTATTGGTTGAATTTTGAAATTTCCTATGACTTATTATTCAACATCTAAAATAACCACCAATTCAAGGATTCACATTTTAGCATATCTGTATATATTTTTTATTACTTTTGACATTGAATCTAACATCAATTAGCAAATGAATGATAACTTATAAATTTCCAATACTAAAATGTTATGCAAAATTCTAAAAAACTAGGATTCTATTTGATGAAACTTATTGTTTCATCCTTTGCAGTATACATCACTGGCTGGCTTATGCCCAGTATACACATTGGGTATCCTGCATACATTAATTCACTTTTGATTGCGTTTGTTTTATTGCTTCTAAATAAATTTCTAAAGCCTGTTCTGGTGTTGCTTACTATTCCTGTAACCTTTTTTACCTTTGGTCTTTTTCTATTAATAATCAATGCTTTAATCATACTCCTTGCCAGCGAATTTGTAAACAGTTTTTCGGTAGACGGATTTTGGTCTGCACTATTTTTCAGCATCATACTATCCATTATCACATCCTTACTTGAAGCCATAGGAAGAATTAAAGTGGTCAGATATTAATCAAATCAATAAAAAAACCAAATTATGAACAGTCAATTTTTATCTCAACGAGAAGAGATACTTGCCATTGTTAACCAATGTGATGCCTGCTATATAGGCATGGTAGACGGCGAAAAGCCATACGTTTTGCCATTTAATTTTGCCATCGAAGGCGATTATTTATACATACACTCGGGTCCTGGCGGCAAAAAGGAAGCTGTGCTAAAAGCCAATAATAACATTTGTGCTGCATTTAGCACGGCTCACGAAATGTATCGTCAAAACGAAAATGTTGCATGCAGTTGGGGCATGAAATACAAAAGCGTATTGATAGAAGGAAAAGTAGATTTTGTCGAAACCAACGAAGAAAAAATCGAAATACTCAACAGGGTGATGCTAAAATATTCAGGCAGAGGTGATTTCAAATACAATAATCCAGCAATCAATAATGTTGTAGTGTATAAAATAAAAATTGAAAAGATAACAGGAAAAAAAAGAGGTTATTAGAGTTACACATGATTCTTATTTTGGTGAAAACACCAATAATTATAGCCTAATATCCATACAAAAATCATCATTGTCCGATAAAATAAGAAAGTAATGTTTTGGCGTAAATTGCTTCTATCAGTTTTTCCCTCAATCCTAAAGGATGAATTGATTTTCAGCAATTTACACCCTTTATGGATGTGAAATAAATTGCGGAAAAGCAATATTTTTTAAAAAAAACCAAAACCAAGCCTGTCTTTTTTATTTTATACATATTTGCTTCTTATGCAGCGTTTTATACCGTTACGGTTTCTATAATAGTCCAATTCAATAAATATTTTTTGTACTCTAACAGAAACTCTATCGGCATAAACCATACTAAATTTCAAACTATCCGTTGGACTAATTTGAAATAAGTATTGGTATTACATAAGATAATCAGATTTTTATCGGACAACAGTGTACAAAAATAATACATTAAGGATATTTGTAGTGTAATTTTGCTTTTTTTTGTTTTACAAATTCAGCAACTCCAAATATTTGGTATTATACAAAAGTGCTAGTCCACAAAAGGCAAGTGAGATAGTTATCCTGAAAATTCAATGTTTTGGCTGCTGATATAATGAATTGATATTAAGCTTAATGGCTCAGGATGCAAAAATATAAAAAGTACATTTCATTTTTTTCCTTGCTTATTGTAGACAAGCAGTTATACAAATTATAAATGTTTGATTTGCTATTTAAAGTATTTCTACACATTGATTTTTTGAAATCATTTTTCATCCTATCTGCTACATACGGAGCAAAAATTACGCCAAAACAAAAATTTACTTTATTTTTCTAATCTTAATCACCACTAAAAAAAGCAACAAAATATTAGAAAAAAGGGTCATATATATAAAAAAAAGGTAAATTTGTATTTTAATGGCAATAAAATGATAAAGAACATATGAAATATTTTACAATTGCTTTATTTATGATTTGTTTTTCCTACCTGTCATCTGCACAAATAATACCCACTTTTAAGGGTGATGAAACTTTTGTGAAAAACAAAGAGGGAATGGCGGCTTTAGATTCACTTATTTTTGATGGAATAAAAACAGCTTCAATCGACACATTTGAAGTTAAATTTGTACCTCCGCTTCAATTTATGAGAGTCAACAATCTCTCCTTTGTAAACTTTCAAACCTCTTCCTTTATACAGATTTCTGAAATAAAGAGAGTTGTTTACCTTTTAGCTGTCAAAAACATCACTCCAGAAGTTTTAGAACCACAAGGTGTAAAATTCATTCAATCGGAAGAGGTGATGACAACCAACAATCAGGCTGGAATTTTAATTTATTTATCCCTCCAAATTGAAGAAAAGGATTACGAGAGAATGATGCTTTTTACCGGAGATTACTTAAAAACTATTTGGATTTCAGCATCTTATCCTGTCGAACTTAAAAGCAGCTTACACGATATGCTAAAGAAAAGTTTATTAAGTATTACATTTTAAACCTTTGATATGTCTAAAATATTAAAAACATTTCTTGTTCATTTTGTATTATTTGTGGCTTTACTATTTACAAGCAATACTCTAAAAGCTCAGCAAATTGTCACCAATGAAATATTTTACAGAAGCTATCAACAAAACATGTGGGAAGAAGGCGATGCTTTTACGATTGACTTTAATTTTGATTTATTTCAAATAAACGAATCTGGACATAATAATTTAGGCTCCATTCAAGATATATTCGGGGCGCAGTTTGGTGCCATCATAAGCATTGACTGGTGGTTGCTTTTTGGCTCACACATTTCGTATAATGGGTTTAACGGGGGCGAAGTTGATGTTCAATATCCCATTGAAGTAACCCTAAAATTTCCTGAAGATCAACAGTTTAATCAGGGCGACATCGTGACCATCTATTCTGAATACGAAGTTCTCGACGATTGGCTCTTAAACACACGTTTTCCCGTTCAAGGAATATTTGAATTTGGAATTGATTTTGGCTTTGGCGTTGATGTTTCTGCCGAAATTTGCATGTTTGGGTGTATAGACATTGATATTATCGACTATCAAATCCCAGCAGAAACCATCAATATTATCGACATTAATACATTTACAGGCATTGCTCATTATCCTTGTTTAATTAATGGGCAGTTTCAAATATGCGAAACCCAAGTTTTGCCCATTGTGTTTGATAATTTAGGTGGAATAGGCCTTAGTGGGGTTGTTTCTATTCCATATGTAGAAACCACTTCCTACATAGATCCTGTTACAAAAACTTTGTACGCACACGGCGACAGCGCATATATGAATCTCGAGTTGGATATTATCCAGTTTTTAATGGCTATCTCTGGCCCTGGCTCTTCTGTTTATGAAATATTGGCTGCATTAGAAGATACGGTAGACTTAGGAGGCGGAATTTTATTGATTTATGACTTACTCGACATATCATTCCGGGTAAGGAATTATCTTGTTCAAGACATCAGCTTTGACCCAACAATCTGGACAAAAGTTAGCTTTCCTGTTGCTGTCGAATATACCGAAACAAATCCGTCAAACAATGATGAAACCGTCAGATCGGGTTTTGCAAGCACCATCTTTTTCGAAGTCGACAACCATCTGAATTTCAAATATCCATGCAATGGCTATCCAAATATGAATCTGGATTTAGCCCACATCATGACCAATAAGTTCACCAATAAAACATGGGATAGCGTCACTTTTGCGCTAATAATCGAAGCTATCACACTTACATTAGAACTTCCATCGTTTCCGTTTTCGACCCACGCTTATGTTCCCGAACTCTGTTTTGAAGTTCCAGTGGAAGGACAAATGCAGCAATTTTGCCAACCCGCCATTCAAATGCCAGAAATTGAAATTCCAGAAATTGATTTAAGTTTCACCATTGGTCCTTTGATTGATTTGACCATTCCTTTAGGGTATTTACCAATAACATGGTATAACAGAACATGGCAATTGGGGGGATTCCAACCGAACATTCCTGGAGATATTTTCCCACAATTGGCTGGCAACTTTGACACTCTTATCGACCCCATCGTAATCACGCCAAACCTCCCCATGGAATTGGTATTATCTGGAACCACTGTTTTCTGCTACGGAGACACAACCGGAGCGCTGATTGCAACCGCCATAAATGCAACTCCTCCCTTTACCTTTATTTGGTCTACGGGAGATACAAACATTACGATGAATAGTAGTGATACTTTATTCCTTGTTAGTGCTGGCGATTATGGAGTTACCGTTACCGATGCCAACGATTGCCTCGATTTTAAAGAAATTGATATTCCTCAAAATACAGAAATTATTATTACGCTTTCAAAAACAGATGTCTGGTGTGCTGGCGATCCATCGGGAGAAGCCATTGCTTTAGTTTGGGGAGGAACACCGGGATACAATTTCACATGGCTGCCTTATGGAAGCGATGGACCCGTAAACTCAAATATTTATGCTGGAACCTATACTATTGTAATCACAGATTTCTTGGGTTGTCAGAAACAAGATACCATCAGTATTTTTGAAATCAATCCCAAAGCACCAGTTGATATTACCTATACTCCAGATGCAGGATGTCAGCCATTAAGCGTTCAGTTTCAAAGCATTCATCCAACAGATGGCAACGAGTTTTTCTGGGATTTCGGTGATGGCGGACTTTCAACCGAACAAAATCCACAATATACTTTTGAAGAAGCCGGAAATCAAACCATTAGCTTTACCATTACAACGCCTGTTAATTGCGACAGCACAAGAGTTTACGAAAATTTAATCACCGTTCACCCGCTACCGGTTGCTAAATTTGATGCAAATCCTGAGATTGTGAAAAAAAGCGATGATCCAAGTTGGACCATTCAGTTTGACGATCAATCAGAAGGTAATGTTGTTGCTTGGAATTGGGATTTTGACGATCCAGCCTCTGGAAATAACAACACATCAGATTTGCCCTATGTTTCACATGCTTTTACTTCTGAAAATTCATATAATGTTGAACTTATTGTAAGCACCGAACATGGATGCCTTGATACTGCCTATAAAACAATATGGATTATTGATGATATTTTGCAATTCTCAAATGTTTTCACTCCCAATAATGATGGTGTCAACGACTATTTTGTTATTAAAAATATTGAAAAATATCCTGATAGCTTTTTGCAAATTTTCAACAGATGGGGCAATTTAGTCTATCAACAATATGGATATCGTAACGACTGGGACGGAAGAAATGCAGCCGATGGAACAAACTACTTCATCTTGAAATATGTTTTCAAAGGAGAAGAAAAAGAATACACCGGTACATTTACTATTATTCGGTAAGTTTATATAGCCTTTTGAATTGTCGTCCTTCGATTAGTAACAAGCTTAGATAATCGGAGGACGATTATTCAATGCACTTAATGCTAATACATCAGTTGCATCTTGTTTTTGTTCCGCCATCCTGCTTGACTAGAATATTTTACAAAGAAAATTTTCAAATCAGCTTGAGAGGAGTAATCCACAAAATAGATCTTTTTATCAGCCTGACTCGAATATTCAACAAAGAACCATTTGCCATCGTTTTGACCTGCTTGGCTCGAATATTCGACTTTGTAGACAAGCAAATCAGCCTGACTTTCATAATCGACCACAAAAACTTTTATATCGGCCTGACTTTCATAATCGACGGAAAACACTTTTTGACCGAACAAAAACCCAGCTGTCATAAAAAAAATAAAAGGAAATAATTTTCTCATAATCTAATATTTTAAACTCAAACAATTATGAATGAAATAACTATGCCAAAGATTTTGTAAAATTTGTCGTTTTTAAAGATCGATGGATGATTTGTTTTTATCCAACATAGCTTCGCGCCATTTACCTATGACAACATTGAAACCAAAATGAAGATAATAATTATTTATTTTGGTAGCATTATTGAACGAAAAAACATTTTCCGTACTAACAAAACCATGACAGGGACCGAACTTGACGGACATAGCAAGCCCCAACTTTGACCATTGTGCTTTGCTTACACCATAGGAGGCTCCAAGTTGCAGAATGCGACCAAAACTACGTTGATAAGAAAGCGTCAGTGAGGGAAGAATCATACCATTTACAAAATCAGTTCTAAGATATCCCCCAAATTTATTGTGTGTGTTTAAAACATAATACGCATCGAAACAAACCTTTGGATTTAACCAGGTGGTGTAGGCAGTTCGAGCAGTATCTGAAAAGATGAATTGGTCGGTCAATGTATCAGCTACTTCCTGAATAATGCCACTGTTAATTTGGTTTCCGGCAAAAAGATGGCTCAAATCAAAACCTCTAAAAGTAAATTCATCATTTACCATACTCGATGAATACTGCCGAGGACTCGTATTCCATCGAATGAACCCGATATCATGAACACTGGCACCAACCGCCATATCATCAGAAAAACGATAGACTCCTCCAAAGTCGAAAGCAAGTCCTCGGTTTTTAAATAAATCATTGCGGTTTAAATTTCCATCCTCGTCAAAAACAGACGCTGTATAAACATCAAACTCGCTTTTTGCAGTTAAAAAATAGTTTTCTGGATTGGTATGCAAATAGAAATAAGAGTTTTTTGTATTCACATTGGCAAATCCTTGCAAATATTTTGCCCGAATTCCAATATTGATATGGTTGGTTAAATTTCTTTGATACCCAATGGCTGATTCGGAAAAAACAGTCGCGTTAACCTTAAGTTTTTTCATTTCTAAAGCTCTATCTTCATCCAAAAAAGCAGTATTTCCATTAATTAGCAAGGCAAACATATCCTCAGGATAAGAGAAGTCGAAATTTCCTCTAATGCTTTGCGTAAAGGTGAAAAAATTATTTTTAACTCTGAACCCAAAATCCAAGACATTTTCTTTTAAATCGAGGGAAGTTATATTGTTTTTAGAGAACGTTTTTAAAAAAGATTGTGGGTCAATATATAAAGAATCATCCGAACGTCTTTTAACCACATCTCCATAAGCAAAGGGATTTTGAAAACTAACATTAACGGAGCTTAGACCCGGAATACCGATATAAAACTTGTATGGCACTGTAAAAGCGGGGTTGTTTTGATTCGCTTGTGGAACGCTATGCATATGCGTTAGCATTCGGTCTTGTGCATTCGTTGAATAAACAACAAAAAACAACAAAAAGATAGTAAATATATGTTTTTTCATACTTAATAGAAATCTAAAAATTAATATTCAGCTTTAATTTTCACTCTTGTTCCAACGGTAACATATAAGTACTGATTGGAATATAACTTCACAAAAGTACTTGGACTATCAAACGAACGAAGACGAGCATATACGACAAGCCATTTTGTGTTGGCTAATTTTGCTAATCTTGTTTTATCAACAACGATATCCAATGTTTTTATTCCAGGAGTTGATGTGTAATAATGAGGTGCAGGCCCTACTTGAGCAGACGGTATTAAACTTCGGTTTACCAAAAGCGAATCTAAAACAACATGAGCTGTATCCGTAAAATAAATTTGCATATCGGCATTTATAGGGAACGCATTTTCGACATAAACTCTAAAATTAGCAAACTCTATCTGATCAATACTTTCGAAGAAAAATTCTATCGTATCAACATAAGAGAAATAGTTAACATTGCCTTCCATTGGAAATTCCAACCTAGCATCAATGCTAAACTTGCTTTTATCGGTTACAAAATTACGAATTAAGGGATTATTTGCAGGGTTCAAAACACCAATTGCATCAAAAGCCATGTGCTTGGGTGATATTTCCAGCACATTGGGATTGAGGAAGGTTGAATCTGTTTTCATCACCGTTTGTCCAAACTGCTGAAAAGTTGGAAATGGTCCTTCTACTTGGTATCCTGGGGTCATAACTAAACGCTCTTCGCCACCAGTATAAATAGAAAAATTATTGACTGTAAACTGCAAAGGAGCTCCGAAGGAATTTTTCATCAACAAATGCGCTTTTACCTCTTTGAGCTGAATGCTGTTTTCAAAATGATGTTTAAACAACTTTATAGAAACGGTATCTGAAAGACGATCGGTTACTTGTCCAAAATAACCAAACATGCTCTTGAATTTCAGATCATTTATGTTAAAATTGGCATTGAAAGTATAGCTAGGAATATCAAAAGGCTGTCCATCAGCGTATACTTTTATATTGTAATTTGCTTGCAATTGATTTGGGTTTGAAAACTTTACATTATAATCCAACAAAGAGAAAGTAGCGGTTCCCGAAGCAGGATTTGCGTGTCCGCTGGATTGCATTGGAAAATATAAGCTTAAATTCTGATTGTTTGTCCTACTTTTTATTTCAGGAAATTCAATGGTCAATTCACAGTTGTGATTTATATTGGTGTTAATTATTGCCTGAATATATCCAGATTTTAAGTGAATTGAATCAATTTCATTCAAAGTCCCATAATTAAAATTAATCGGATTGCTAAAATTTAATTCATAATAATTCAGGGGCGCCGATGCAGGTGCTGGTACGGTAGCAGAATATGAATCCATTTGATCATTTAGAACGAATAAATCTTCGGCAGTGGCGGTCCACAAATCGCCAGTAAAATGAACAATGGTTAAAAAATGATTATTGTCGGAGACAATATGATTGCTGGAATCAACAATCATATCGGATAAAAAATATTTTTTATGGATAACAGGAATCGCCCATTCAGATTCATATTGGTTTTTTGCCATTTTGTCGAAATCGAAATCTTTTTCTTTATAGCACGAAGAGAAGAAAAGAAAAGAGACTATAACCGCAAGAAGCAACCATCTATTTGTGGTTTGGAAAAATATTTTCATAATATCAATTATTAGTAATTTACAAACAATAACAAAACTAATAAAAAAAAGGTTCATTGATGGAAAAAATCAATTTATTTATAATAAAAAGAGAAAATCACTAAAAAAACATAAAAAAATGAGTTCTTTAAAAGAGAGAAAACAAAATGAGTATACAAAAATATATAATAGGCTTTGAGGTTACAAAAAAACATGTAATTTTACCGACCAAACTATTTTGATAATTTTGATGAAAAAAAAGATAAATATAGACTTAAGCAACATCGAAGAGGTTATTCCGAATCATTTTTCGGAAGAAGAAAAAGCCCGATGTAAAACTTTGTTTTTGAAAAAGCTATCTGAGAAGGCGCATGAGTTTTATGGAGGCAAGATTCAAACACTTCCAAAGGCTCCTGTATGCGGATTTAACTGGTTTAATGTTTGGTATACACCTGGAGTTTCTTCAGTTTCGACAAGCATTCGTGACCACCAAGAATCTTCATATACGCTCAGCAACAGGGGCAATTTAGTAGCCGTCGTTTCCGATTCCACTCGCGTTTTGGGAGATGGCGACTGCACACCAGCCGGCGGATTGGGCGTGATGGAAGGAAAAGCCTATTTAATGAAATATCTTGGAGGTGTTGATGCAGTTGCTCTGTGTATTGACAGTAAAGATGAAACTGGGAAAAACAATCCTGACAAAATAATTGATTTTGTCAAAATGGTGCAACATAGCTTTGGAGCGATTAATTTGGAAGATATTTCACAACCCAATTGCTACAAAGTTTTAGACGTATTAAGAAACGAATGCGAAATTCCTGTGTGGCACGACGATGCCCAAGGAACTGCTTGCGTTACCTTAGCCGGAGTTATTAACTCTCTTAAACTTGCCCAAAAAAGCATTGAAGATGTAAAAATAGTTCTTTTCGGGGCAGGTGCTTCCAATACTACCATTGCTCGCTTGCTCTTTTTAGAAGGAGCAAAACCCGAAAATATGGTTGTTTTTGATAACAAAGGGACTCTTCATTCTGACAGAAAAGACATTGAAAACGATCCTCGTTTCTATTTAAAATGGGAATTGTGTCAAAAAACCAATCCTCAAAAACTCCAAACTCCCGAAGAGGCATTTAGCAAAGCAGATATTTTAATATCATTGTCTGCTCCAGGACCGGATATTATCAAACCCGAATGGATTGAGCGAATGAACTCAAAAGCAATTGTTTTTACTTGTGCGAACCCCATTCCAGAAATATATCCACACTCTGCCAAAGCAGCAGGAGCCTATATTGTTGCCACAGGTCGGGGCGATTTTCCCAATCAAGTAAATAATTCCATTGGATTTCCTGGAATATTAAAAGGCACACTGATTGTGAGGGCCAGCAAAATCACTGACAACATGGCTATTGCAGCAGCCCATTCGTTGGCAAAATTTGCAGAACAAAAAGGCATCCATCCCGAATACATCGTTCCAACGATGGACGAAGCCGATGTTTTTGCACATGAAGCAGCAGACGTTGCCATGCAAGCCATTGCCGATGGTGTAGCTCAAATTATTATGACCCGCGAAGAGGTTTACCAAATTGCAAAAAAAGAGATTGAACATGCACGAAGCATGACTCACGCTTTAATCGAAAATGGTTTTATAGAACAACCTCCCGCAGAAATGATTGAAAATGCATTTAAATGGGCATTAGAGAACATTCAAAACACAGAAAAATGATTGAATTTATTGAAGGATTAATTACAGAAAAAGCACCTACTCATATTGTTATCAATTGTAATGGTGTTGGATATATTGCACAAATATCGTTGTTTTCATACTCTCAATTTCCAGATGTTGGAAACAAAACCAAAGTATTGATGCACCAAGTCATTCGCGAAGATACGAATCTTTTGTACGGTTTTTTTACAGATGTTGAGCGCAGCGTTTTTCGTCAATTAATTACCGTTAATGGAATTGGGGTAAACACCGCTCGAATGATGCTTTCAGCTATGTCGCCAAGCGAATTGGTGGAAGCCATCACCAGTCAAAACTTATCATTGCTCCAATCCATAAAAGGAATCGGTATCAAAACTGCTCAACGAGTTGTAATTGAACTGAAAGACAAACTTGAAAAAAACATCGAAACTGGAAATATTTTGACTGTTATACACAATACTAATAAAGAACAAGCGTTAACAGCATTAGTTCATTTGGGATTTTCAAAACCAGCATCCAACTCGGCACTCAACAAAATTCTGAAAACCGACAGTAATTTAAGTGTTGAAAACTTAATAAAATTAGCCTTAAAGATGCTATAGTAGAGTAAAACGCAAAAAAAATTGACACCTTGGAAAAACTTTTTAAATATTTTCTTGCACCGATTATTTTATCTTACGCTCTTTCATTTGCATTCAAAATGCCGTCACAATTACAAAATGGCGTGCCTACATCCTATTTTCAAACCATCCCAAATCCTACCGATACGGGCAAAGGTTCTAATTTACAATTTCCTATTCAAGAAGGAGAAGAGGGTCACCCACTCTATTTAAACGACCCCTCAAATCAAACTACGGATGTTGAGTATGATGCTGTAAATAACCAATACATTATTCAAAAGAAAATTGGAGGTCGTCCATTCGGAACCCCTCAAGTAATGTCTTTTGACGAATATCGTCAATACGACATCGACCAAGGTCTGCAGAAATACTGGAATGAACGAGCCGAAATATCGAATCAAGGTGGTGGCGGCGGACTAATTCCTCAACTAAAAATTGGTGGAGAAGTTTTTGAAACAATTTTCGGCAGCAATGTTATCGACATTCGCCCCAGCGGTTCAGCAGAACTTATTTTTGGAGTGATTCACAATCGCAGAGACGATCCAGCCCTAGATATTCGTCAACGAAGAAATACAAACTTCAATTTTGATGAAAAAATTCAAATGAGCGTAATTGCAAAAGTGGGTGATAAAATTGAGTTTAAAACCAATTATAACACCGAAGCTACTTTTGAATTTGAGAATCGTTTGAAATTAAAATACGAAGGAAAAGAAGACGAAATTATCAAACTAATAGAAGCTGGGGATGTTACTTTGCCATTAAATTCTACCTTAATACAAGGAAGCCAAAGTCTTTTTGGGGTCAAAACCCAACTTCAGTTTGGAAAAACATTTGTTACTGCTGTTTTTTCGGAACAAAAAGGAGAATCTCAAAATATTACCGTTTCTGGAGGAGCTCAAACGAACGAGTTTAACTTCAAAGCCGACAATTATGAAGAGAATAAGCACTTTTTTATTGCTCAATATTTTAGGGATAATTACAACCGTTTTTTAGCGGACTTGCCTTTGGTTTCTTCTCCCATTAACATTACAAAAATCGAAGTTTGGCGTACCAATATTGGTGCGGCAACCCAAGAAAACAGAAATATTGTTGCTTTTACGGACATTGGCGAAGCCAAACCAAACAATCCGCTTATTATTGGCAATCCAATGGTTCCTGCTATTCCCAACAATTTAGTAAACAATTTGCTAACAAATCCTCAACTTGATACCACACGTCTGCGCAGCATTAATCACGTGGGCGAATATTTGCGAACCTATTTGGGAGGCATGGTTTCGGGTGTCGATTTTGAAAAGGTAGAAAGTGCCCGTAAACTTCAACCCAACGAATATACTTTTAACTCCCGACTTGGTTTTATCTCTCTAAACTCTACTCTCAGCCACGATCAAGTTTTGGCCGTAGCATTCCAGTATACAATTGTAGGAGATACTGGCGTATATCAAGTGGGAGAATTTTCGAACGAAGTGAATCCACCCAGCAACTTAATGGTAAAACTATTAAAAAGTTCCTCATTGAGTACACAAAGTCCGCTTTGGAATTTAATGATGAAAAACGTATATTCATTAAATGCTTTTCAGGTTAATTCTGAAGATTTTCGTTTAAACGTTTTATATGGAGGCGATGAAGGAGGTGTTTTGACTGGATTTTTCACCGAAGGACCTCAAAAAGGGATTCCATTAATTCGACTCATGGGGCTTGATAAAATCAACTTCCAAGGAGATCCATTTTCCGATGGTGTTTTTGACTTTATTGATAATGCTGCCACCATGGGTGGAACCATTCAGGCTTCCAACGGTCGCATCTTTTTTCCTGTTTTGGAACCTTTTGGAAAAGATTTAAAAATTGCAATGGGAGATACTTTATGGGCAAATCGATATGCCTTTGATTCATTGTACACTCTCACTAAACAGCAGGCTCAACAATATCCCGACAGAAACAAATTCTACATTGAGGGAATGTACAAATCTCAGTCTGGTTCCGAAATTTCACTCAATGCAATGAATGTTCCCCAAGGTTCGGTAAACGTTACCGCTGGTGGTATAAAGCTAACTGAAAATGTGGATTATACTGTTGATTACACCTTGGGTCGAGTAAAGATTATCAACGAAGGGATTTTAAATTCTGGAACTCCCATAAACATTTCGTTGGAAAGTCAGTCTATGTTTAATTTTCAAACCAAACGCATGATGGGAATGCACATTAATCATGTCGTAAACAAGGACTTCAATGTAGGTGCAACCATTTTAAATCTTCGGGAACGCCCCTTTACGCAAAAGATTAATTATGGAGATGAACCCATTAATAATACAATATGGGGAATGAATTTGTCCTACCGTACTCAATCTAGATTATTGACTAAAATCATAGATAAATTACCGTTTTATAGCACAAAAGCAGAATCACAAATCACATTTGATGGTGAATTTGCTCATTTTATTCCAGGACATTCTCGAGCCATTGGTAAATCTGGAACCACCTATATTGACGACTTTGAAGGTTCAAAATCATCCATCGATATTAAAAACATTGGTTCTTGGTTTTTAGCATCGACACCACAAGGGCAAACCGATCCACAACATTGGCCCGAAGCTGCACCAGGGACAGGCCTAAAGTATGGATTTAACAGAGCTAAATTTGCTTGGTATATAATTGATCCTATATTCTATCGCAACAATAGTGCTTCGCCTAGCAATATTACCAAAGAAGATTTATCGCATCCATACGCTCGTGAGGTTTTGGAAACAGAGGTTTTCCCAAACAAAGAAAATCCGACCAATCAAAATACCAACTTGGCAGTACTCAACTTGGCTTTTTATCCCAACGAGCGAGGACCCTATAATTACGATGTCGATCCCATTTCTGGAATTTCGTACGGACTGAATAGTGATGGTACATTAAACAATCCAGCAAGCCGTTGGGGCGGTATAATGAGACGAATTGAATCGACCGACTTTGATGCAACCAACATCGAATACATCGAGTTTTGGATGATGGATCCCTTTATTTTAAATCCAAATCACAATGGAGGAAAAATGTATATCCACCTGGGTGATGTTTCCGAAGACATTCTGAGAGATGGTCGAAAAAGTTTTGAAAATGGATTGCCCACAACGGCCGTCATGGAAAATGTAGACACTACTATTTGGGGAGTAGTTCCCACTTTACAAGCTTTGGTTAACGCCTTTGACAACAGCCCAGAATCGCGCCAATACCAAGACGTTGGGTATGATGGACTAAGCGATATCAACGAGCGTACTTTCTTTAAAGAAAGCTATCTGGATAAAATTTCAAACAGCCCAAATCTAGGTTCTTCATCTGTTGCCTATCAAAATGCAAACAATGACCCATCTGCTGATAACTATCACTATTTCAGAGGTTCAGATTACGATGCTAACAATATAAAAATATTAGATCGATACAAAAAGTTTAATAATCCTGAGGGGAACTCGCCTACCGATGCACAAAACCCTGAATCGTATCCAACTATGGCATCCACTTTGCCAAACGTAGAAGATATTAACCGCGACAATACCCTCAGCGAAGACGAAAGATATTATCAATATTTAATTGATTTAAATCCAGCCAAAATGAATATTGGCGAAAATTCAATTTCAGACATTTATACAACTACAGTTCGTTTGGCCGACGGCACAAGTACCGACGTAAAATGGTATCAATTTAAAGTTCCCATCAGAGAGCCACAAAAAACAGTAGGAAACATACAAGGTTTCAATTCCATTCGTTTTATGCGTATAGCCATGAAAGACTTTTCGGAACCCATTATCTGCCGTATGGCTACTTTTGAATTGGTTCGGGGAGATTGGAGAAAATATTATTCTGAATTGCTTTCCAACGGCGAATATATTCCGGGAGGCGATGAACAAACGTCTTTTAACGTTTCGACCGTAAATATTGAAGAAAACGGAAAACGAGTTCCCATTCCTTATGTCCTTCCTCCAGGAATCGACAGAGAGCAGGGCTACAGCAGTCAATATATGTATAAGCTTAATGAGCAATCTCTTTCCATGCGGGTTTCCAACTTATTAGACGGCGATGCAAGAGCCGTTTTCAAAACCACTAGCTTCGATTTTCGACGATTCAAATTCCTTCGTATGTTTATTCATGCTGAAAAATTATTGCAAAATGATATTGTAAAAGATGATGATTTAACCATATTTATCCGCTTGGGTTCCGACTTTACTGAGAATTTTTATGAATATGAAGTACCCTTGAAATTTACCGACTGGTATACAACGGCCGAAAACGACAATTTAATATGGCCCGAAGAGAATGAAATGAATATTGAATTGCAAAAATTGGTGGATGCCAAACAACAACGCAATATAAATTTACGTAATGGAATATCCTATTCAATAACATATCCCTATAGCGAATTTGATGGCAAAAACCGCATTGTTGTTGTTGGAACACCCAATATTAGCGATGTTCGAGTAATTATGATTGGAGTTCGTAATCCCAAGAAAAGAAGCTTGTCTGACGGCGACGATATGCTTCCTAAATCAGCAGAAGTATGGGTTAACGAGCTGCGTTTAACTGATTTTGACAATAAATCGGGCTGGGCTGCTACAGGAAGAATGAGAGCCACTCTGGCCGACTTAGGCGATTTTTCTATAGCAGGAATGACTTCCACCCCCGGTTTTGGTTCGATTGAGAAAAAAATCAACGAACGTCAACAAGAATTTATCAGCTCTTATGACGTGGCTACAAATATTGAAATTGGGAAATTCTTCCCCGAAAAATGGGGAGTTCGTCTTCCTATGCATATCGACTATTCT
>Ga0265295_1001751_pt1 | contig 37039 bp, 29 predicted proteins | sample Munlansysbiofilm_FD_192503 | JGI IMG/M metagenome (GOLD analysis project Ga0265295, IMG submission 192503) | Leachate microbial communities from a municipal landfill in Southern Ontario, Canada - Methane capture system biofilm | ecosystem: Engineered > Solid waste > Landfill > Unclassified ... | reverse complement strand
GAGATGATAAATAGTGTGATTGGTTGTTTGACCTTAGATAGAGTGTAAGAGGTGAGGACTTAAAATGTTCTCAAAGAACGTCAGTAACAATGAGTTGGAATTTACACCAACATTTGGGACTCAACTTATTCCCACTATCTTTTACAGAGCTTATATGTCAAGCTTGTCTTGAGGAGATTCCTGCTTATCCTATACATGAACATACATTCATATAGGAGTTTAGGATGATAGATAAATGTTTATGTAAGCTCATCTCTGAAGAAGAGATAGATAAGATACTGGGCCAATTGCCTACAGATGATACGATAGCTAAGTTGGCGGAATTCTTCAAGGTATTCGGAGATCCGTCACGCTTGAAGCTCTTGTATTTCCTGTCGCGTTCCGAACTTTGCGTAGCGGATCTGGCCAGCTTGGCCAAGATGGGACAATCGGCAGTTTCCCATCAGCTCAAGACCTTAAGACTCAGCCGCTTTGTCAAGACCAGAAAGGAAGGTACAGTGGTATATTACTCTCTGGAAGATATGCATATACAGAGTTTGTTCGACGTGGCTTTGGAACACATCGGGGAGGAAGTATGACCATCCGCGAATATGATGTACACAATCTGGATTGTGCGAATTGCAGTGCCAAGATCGAAAGGGAGATTGCCAATCTCGCCGAAGTAAGCCAGGTGAATCTGGACTTTATGAATAGACGCCTGATCGTACAATATGAGAATCCTGCCGAAAACGTGTTGGACCGGCTGAATCAGATTGCTTCGGGTATCGAGCCCGGGGTCAAAATCGCGGTCGCGGGCTCTGAACACGAGCATAAAAGGAGCAATTACGTCTGGTTTATCTATGCCGGCCTCCTGATCTGGCTGCTGAATACGCTTCTGCCCTTGGGCCAGCTGCTCTTTGTCTCCCTGTCTTTTGTGGCCTATCTTTTGGTCTCGGGAAGAGTCCTGCATGGCGCTTTTAAGGAAGTAACTTCCAAACAGCTCATGGCAGAGCATTTCCTGATGAGCATCGCCAGTATAGGCGCTATGTATCTGGGTGAATATACGGAAGCCATCGCGGTGATGGCGCTTTACGAGCTGGGTCAGTATCTGGAATCAAAAGCCATAGCAGGCAGTCGCAAAGCCGTGAGTTCCCTAGTCTCCCTGAAGCCGGAAAAAGCGCATGTAAAAGATGCCAACGGACTGAGGGACTTGAAGCTATCCCAGGTCAAGCCCTCAGATATCATCCTGGTCTATCCCGGAGAGCGCATTCCCCTGGATGGAAGAATCCTGAAAGGTGAGAGCACCCTGGATACTTCCAGTGTAAGCGGGGAATCCGAGCCCCTGCTCGTGGAACCCGGAGCTGAGATCTTTGCCGGATGCCTGAACCAAAGCGGACTCCTGGAGATCGAGGTGCTAAAAAGCGAAGGCGAAAGCATGGTGGCCAGGATTATGGCTATGATCGACAACGCCAGCGCCCGAAAATCCAGTCAGGAACGCTTTATTACCAGATTTGCCCGGATCTACACACCGGTGGTCGTAGGCTTGGCCGTACTGGTTTTCCTCGTCCCTGTAATCTTTGGCTTTCCGGCGGATGTATGGTTCAAACGCGCCTTGGTCTTCCTCATCGTGAGCTGTCCTTGCGCCCTGGTAATCTCCATCCCACTAACCTATTACATAGGCATCGGTCTGGCCGCTCGCAAAGGGATCATCTTCAAAGGCTCAGTATTCCTGGATTCTCTGCGGCAGATAAAGAGCATTGTCTTTGATAAAACCGGAACCATCACCACCGGCAAGCTGAGCCTGACGGAGCTTTTGCCCACTGCAGAAAGCGGTGAAGAAGAGCTCAAACAGGCCCTGTGGCTCTGTGAATACTCATCGAATCATCCCTTTGCCCTGGCAGTGAAATCAGCCCTGTCCTATGATTTTGATCACGCCCTGCTGGAGTATCACAAGGAATATCCCGGAAAAGGCATTAAGCTGAGCTATGCTGGAAAAACCTATCTGGCTGGCAATCTGGAGTTTATCAGTTCCTTTGGCATCGATGCCCATTTGGATACCACAGCTATGAGCGCGGTGCATGTAGCCGCTAACTCCCGCTATCTGGGCGCTGCCACTTTCAGCGATGAAATCAAAGACGATATGATAGAGAGCTTGGCAAAACTCAGGGCATTTGGTGTAAAGAAACTGTATATGCTTTCCGGAGATCGCAATGCCAAAGCGGAAAATGTGGCGCAGGAGCTGAAGCTGGACGGATTCAAGGCCGAACTCTTGCCCAATGAGAAATTACATGCCCTGGAAGAGATAATGGCAGAGCAAGGCGGATTGGTGGCCTATAGCGGAGATGGCATGAACGACGCTCCAGTGCTAGCCCGGGCTGATATCGGAATCGCCATGGGAGCCATAGGAGCCCAGGCTTCGATCGAGAGCGCGGATATCGTGCTGCTGAATGACAAACCCGAACAGCTCGTGCAGGCCTTTGAACTCTCCCGCCGCACCAACAACACAGTATGGCAAAACATCATCCTGGCACTCGGCATCAAAGTCATCGTTATGGTCCTGGGAGTCACCGGAATCAGCGGACTCTGGGAAGCGATTATCGCGGATGTGGGAGTAACTCTGCTGGTGATCTTCAATAGCCTCAGGATGATCCGTAGCAAATAGTATAGAAAGTGAGGCAGGTAGGATTCCCTTTTTCTCGACCAGTCTCACTTCCTGAGCATAGGTCTGAAGCGATTTACCTTGTATTTGGATGACTTCATGTCGCAAACACCCTTGCTTTTGAATGACTTCATACCCAAAACACCCTTGTATCTGAATGACTTCGTGCTGAGAACTACCTTAATTACCCTATCTATCTCATTTGTCCGGTAACAGTTATGGGATGGATGGATCGCAACACGATACAACAGAAAGAATCCACGCTAGGAATCTGCATCCGAAAGAGCACGCTTGACAAGATTCTGCCCTTCTGGATTAGTGTAAGAAACTCTAAAATAATGGAGATGATATGTCTATAGTCATTAGCCTTCCGGATGGAAGCAAAAAAGAATATCCAGCCGCGATAAGCGCTCTGGATATCGCAAAAGAGATAAGCCCGCGCCTGGCTGATGCAGCCGTGGCCGCAGAAATAAATGGTAAATTGATGGATATCGGCACCATGATCGAAAGTGACGCCGATCTAGTAATTCATACCTTCAAGACTGAGGCCGGTAAAGAGCTCTATTGGCATAGCACCGCGCATCTCATGGCGCAGGCGGTGAAACAGCTTTGGCCAGAGGTGCAGGTAACCATCGGTCCGTCCATCGAGCAAGGTTTTTATTACGATTTTGATCGCGAAGAATCCTTCACAGAAGAGGACCTCGCCAAAATCGAAGCACGTATGAAAGAACTCATCGCCCAAGATCTCCCCTACCAACGCAAAGAACTCAGTAAACAGGAAGCCGTGGAGATCTTCAGCAAGATGGGCGAAAACTATAAGATTGAGTTACTTAGCGAGATTCCCGATACCGATGTGATCAGCACCTACACTCAGGGCGATTTCATCGATCTTTGCCGCGGACCGCATATCCCTTCCACAGGCAAGATCAAAGTGATCAAGCTGCTCAGAAGCTCCGGTGCCTATTGGCGCGGCGATGAAAAGAACAAGATGCTCAAACGCATCTACGGCATCAGCTTCCCCTCGAACAAAGAACTGAACGCCTATCTGCTCTTCCTGGAAGAAGCCGCCAAACGCGACCATCGCAAACTGGGCAAGGATCTGGACCTCTTCTCTATCAACGATGAAGTGGGTGCAGGCCTCGTGCTCTGGCACCCCAATGGTTCCATGATCCGGCATCAGATCGAGAGCTATTGGAAAGATCAGCATCTCAAAAACGGCTATAAACTGGTCAATTCTCCGCATTTGGGCCGCAGCAAACTCTGGGAGACCAGCGGACACCTCAGTTTTTACAAAGAAGACATGTATTCCGCCGTGAAAGTGGATGATCAGGAATACTACATCAAACCCATGAATTGCCCCTTCCACCTCAGCATCTACAATGCAAATCACCACAGCTACCGTGAATTGCCCATCCGCCTGGCCGAATTGGGTACGGTGTATCGCTATGAGCGTTCTGGCGTGCTGCATGGACTGATGCGCGTGCGTGGTTTCACTCAGGATGATGCCCATATTATCTGCACTCCGGAGCAGGTGGATAGCGAAGTGGAGAAGCTGATTGTTTTTTCATTAGACATGCTGCGCCACTTTGGGTTTAAGGACTTCATGATCTATCTTTCCACCAAGCCCGAGGCCTCTGTGGGCCGAGATGAAGATTGGCAGATGGCCACCGAAAGCCTGAAAGCTTCTCTCACCAAGCTCGATTTGCCCTTCAACGTGGATGAAGGTGGCGGCGCTTTTTACGGCCCCAAGATCGATATCAAGATCAAGGACGCCATCGGTAGAGCCTGGCAATGCACCACTATCCAATTTGACTTCAATCTACCGGAACGCTTTGATATGCAATACATAGGTGCCGATAACACCGCACATCGTCCTTACATGATCCATCGAGCTATTTTTGGCTCGCTGGAACGTTTCTTTGCCACCTTACTGGAGCATCATGGCGGCAATTTGCCGCTTTGGCTGGCTCCCACGCAGATGATGATGCTTCCCATTACCGATGCGCAGTTGGACTATTGTAAAGATCTTCAGGAGAAATTCCTGGCCGAGGGTCTGCGTTGTGAGATCGATCCCCGTAGCGAAAAGATTGGCTACAAGATCCGCGAAGCTGAGCTGAAGAAGATTCCCTTTATGTGCATCATCGGCGCCAAAGAAGCAGAGCAGAACAGACTCTCCCTGCGCCGCCATACCAAGGGCGATCTGGGCTCTATGACTTATGATGAGGCATTGGCCGCCATCAAAGATGACCATGAGCAGAATTGAAGATATACGCGCTGAACTATTAAAAGAGGCTTCCGCCATCGCTACGGTGGCGGAAAACCTCGATCAAGAGCAGTTGGACAAAGCCTTTGCTTATCTGTCCAATTGTCAAGGCAAGGTAGTAGTTTGCGGCATCGGTAAGTCCGGAATCATCGCCCGCAAAATCTCCGCGACCCTTGCCAGCACAGGCACTTCCTCGATCTTCTTGCACGCGGCAGAGGGTAATCACGGAGATCTGGGCATGCTCGCCAAACAGGATGTGGTGCTGGCCATCTCAAATAGCGGTAATGTCCACGAAATGCTGGCTATCATCCCCTTTATCAAGTTTATGGGTGTGCCCCTCATCAGCCTTACCGGCAATCTGGATTCACAACTGGCCAAAGCTTCCGACGCAGTGCTCTGCACCAAGGTGGATCCCGATCTGGAACCCCTCGGCCTGGTGCCCACTGCCAGTACCACAGTAGCCTTGGCTTTGGGGGATGCCCTGGCCATCGCTCTGCTCAAAGACAAGCATTTTTCGCTCACCGATTTTGCCCGCTTTCATCCCGGAGGCGCGATCGGCAAAAGACTGCTGCTCAAGGTGAATGACCTGATGCACAGCGGCAAAGAGCTACCCCGGGTGCAGACAGATACCTCCATGAGTGACGCCATTTTGGAAATGACCACTAAAAAGCTGGGCTGCACGATAGTGGAAGATGCTGGTGGACAGATGCGCGGAATCATCACCGATGGCGATCTGCGCCGGCAATTGCAAAAGAAAGGCGATGCACTGCTGAAACACGTGGCCCAGGACTGCATGACCGTGGATCCCAAACACACCCTGGCAGACGAACTGGCCGTAAGCGCTTTGAAATATATGGAGCAACACTCGATCACGATGCTGCCTGTGCTTGATTCCCAAGGAAAAGCTGCCGGCATCTTGCACATGCACGATTTGATCAGAGCTGGAGTGGTTTAGTTTAGTTTTCCTGATCCTGAGCGACAGCATAATGTCTTATTCAGATTTGGCCCCAAAGCTTGCATATGTCTCTCATCAACCGAAATAGTTTCCTCGTCTGGAACGGGTATTGCATGTTGTTTTGAAAGATAATCTATTTTCTGGGAGGAATTATGCGTCAGCTTACTTTTACTGCACTAATACTCTTTTTCGTCCTTGGACTATCTGCCCAGATGCGCCCTATAGTCATTGAAGATTTTGATGATGGTGAGCTCACCCTTACATCCTGGGCTGATGAAGATCTTGAGCCTACTGCCTGGTATCTTGATTCCGTAAATACCCACGCTGCTTCAGCATATTCTCTTTGTTTGAGCGGAAACACCTGGAAAGAGCAAAGCGTCTCCCCCATTCCCACCGATATCAATACAGTGATCTCAATGGCAGCCTACAGCCAGAGTGGCGCCAATGTGCAAGGTATGGGCTTTTCCGATGGAGAAAATCAGCTCTTTTACAGCATTTCCGGTACCTTGATCCTGGATCTGGAAGCGTGGATTCCTGTGTATCAGGGCGCATTCCCCTCTTATAGTTGGCAAGAATACCGACTGCCCGTGGGCGCAGATTGGGAGTCCTTCTTTGGTTACTATCCCACGCTCACATCCCTGATCTATGTCTCTGATCTGGATAATACTTACCCCCGCTCTGTCTGGTTTGACAGCATCATGAATGTTACTTCCGATCTACCGGTGCCTCCTCAGGTGAGCATCTCGGCAACGAGCCCGGTCCGGATCAATCAACGCCAGGTAAGTCTGCAATTTGAAGCGCTCATCAACGATCCTGATAGCGATACTTTCAGCTATTTTTGGAGCTTTGGAGATGGGCAGACCAGCACAGAAGCAGCCCCCTTTCATATCTACCAAGCCACCGATGCGCATCAATATACAGTCACCCTGCGCCTTACCGACGAGAGCGGAATGCTAGGCCTGGCCTCCACCCAAGTCAATATAAGCCCCGGACCCAGCTCGTTGCCGCTCACCATGAATTTCGTAGGGGATGTGATGCTGGCCCGGCGCTATGAAAACCAGATCATCCCGCAATATGGTGTAAATTCAATCTTTGCCCCTACTTTCTCTATGCTGGGTGGTGCTGCCGATGTCACTTCTGCCAATCTCGAAGTGGTTTTGGCAAATACCGGCATTCGGCATCCTACAAAATCCGTGACCTATCGGGGCAATCCAGCCAATGTGAGCGGTTTGGTCTTTGCCGGAATCGATATCGTGGGTCTGGCCAACAATCATACCCTGGATTACGGCTTGCCCGCTTTGCAGCAAACCCAAACTCTGCTGGATGCCAATGGAATCTTATACAGCGGAGCCGGGGCCAATGCCTACGAAGCCAATCTGCCTGCCTTTATCAATCGTAAAGGTCTCAGCATCGCCTTTCTCAGAAGCAGCGACCGCACCGGCCAATACAACAACGCTCAGCCCTTTCTACATGCCGGTTTTGACAAATTTGGTTTTGCCTATATGACTCCTTACTATATCCAGAAACAGATCGATGCGGTGGAGGGTGTGGCAGATCTCAAAATCGTGGAATTACACGCTGGCAGTGAGTATTCGCTGGAGCCCGGCACGGATTATGGCAAGAACAATCCTTATCTGGGAGATACTCAGGATGAGGATTACCAATACCGCTCCGATATCCCTCATCAGTGGGATCGGCAGATTCGGCAGACTGCTATCGATAGCGGCGCAGACCTAGTAGTGGTGCATCACCCCCACATCATCCATGGCCTGGAGCTCTATAATGGCAAGGTAATCGCTCATTCTCTGGGCAATTTCGTCTTTGATCTGGACTATCCGGAGTGCATGAATACCATGATCCTCTATGCGGATGCCTATGCAGATGGCTTTCGTAATCATCACGTAAGACCCGTCTATATTGATGCTTACATCCCGAAGCCTGCCACTGGGCAATTGGGAATCTATATTCTGGATTATATAGCCATGAAATCACGCGAATTGGATACCATGGTGGTAGTGGACAAGCAGGATCTTTCGGCTTGGGTGCCCTTGGAGCCTGAAAATGTGCCGTCCCAAGAGTCTGTTTTCGAGACAAATACCACTTTTGATGCCCTTGAAGAGGGCTGGCAAATCAGCAGACCCATCAAGCTGCCCCGCTATGGCAGCATCAGTTCTGTGAATGAGATTCAGCCCGCGCAGGATGCGGAACTGAGGCTGGGTTCGGAATTGATCTGGTATGGCAATTTTGAAGATGAAGGCTGCTCCTTGTGGGCAGTTCCAGAGTTTTCTGCCAATGCTGTAGATGGTGAGCGCGCTGCACAGCTAAGTGCAAATCCCTATGGAAGCGCCACAGCCACGATCTCAAAAAAGATCAAGCTCTATGACAATGATAAAACCTACACCCTGCATGGCTGGATACGAAGCGAAAACGCTGCTGCAGCCAATATACAGGTCAGATTCTACAATTCACGCATTTCCAATACCCCCATGGTAAGCTATAACATTACGGAAGATCTGATCGGCACCAATCCCTGGACCTGGTACTATCAAGAGCTCTCCCTGCCTGCCAATGCCTGGTATTTTGATATTCAACTCAGTGTGGCAGGAGGCAACACGGGAGACGCGCAGGCCTGGTTTGACAATGTTGGCTTGATCGAATGGACACCCTACAGTCCAGCAACCGCACTCAGTGAAGTAATGCATCCCAATAATTACTATTGGTTTCAATTGCGCACTGCCGAAGGGGTGAAATCCCTGAGCTGCCGCATCACGGAAACTGATTATCTGCAGCAGACCCAGCGGCTGCAACGCACACCGCCCGTAGCGCAGATTCCGCTGAATATCTATCCCAATCCCTTCAATCCGGATACTACGATCGATTTTGATTTGCCGCAAAACGCTCATACCAGCCTGAAGATTTACAATGTAAAAGGGCAATTACTGCGCACTTTGGTGGATGAAACGCTGCCTATCGGACACTATCGCTATAGCTGGGATGGACGTGACCAACGGGGCGGAAAGGTCTCCTCCGGTCTGCACTTTATCAAAATCCACTGCGGGGACAAAAGTGCCATCCGCAAAGCCATCCTCTTGAAATAAGGCTCTCTGCCTGCTGGCAAAGAGCCTTGTATTATCATTGTCTAATTAGTTTACAGTTTGTATAGCTGCGAGCGCTTAATAAAACAGATCCCGCTTGCCGCCCTTCATCTCTTCTAATTTTGCCGTTACGGATTTCTTCATCGCAGGATCCTCAATGCGGCTGACTTCAAAATCAACAAGTTTCAAACCAGCCTTGAGGGTACGCTCGCTGGAATAATCATGCAGATATTCTGAGAAAGTGAGCAGCGCATTGGGAGTGCAGAATTGCTTCACAAAACCGGGAATAGCAAATTCCATGAAGTGCTCTCCGGTGCGTCCGGCGCGATAGCAAGAGGTGCAGAAAGAGGGAATGTATCCACCCTGGGCCAGTTCATAAATCACGTCGTCCAGAGACCTGGTATCGCCCAAAACAAATTGGGATTTCTTGCGGGATTCTTCATCTTTATGGGAATAGTCACCCACTCCGATAGAGCTACCAGCGTCGATCTGGGATACGCCAAAGCGCAGGACTTCGTTGCGGACATCCACAGGTTCGCGAGCGGTGAGAATCAAGCCTGTATAGGGCACGCTGAGTCGCAGAATGGCGACCAAGAGCTTAAAGTCTTCATCGGAGACTTTATCTGGCGGAGCATCGGTAAAAGATGTCCCGATTGCGGGTTCGATGCGCGGGAAGGAGATGGTATGCGGGCCTACTCCGAAGGTATCTTCCAGATGGATAGTGTGATACAAGAGACCCATCACTTCAAAACGCCAGTCATGCAGCCCCATCAGCGCCCCGATGCCCAGATCATCAATTCCGGCCTTCATAGCGCGATCCAATCCATGCAGTCTCCACAAGAAACTGCTCTTGGGGCCACTGGGATGTAGCTGTTCGTAAGTCTTTTGATGATAAGATTCCTGGAAGATCTGGTAAGTGCCGATTCCCGCAGCTTTGACCACGCGGAAGCCTTCGATATCCATGGGCGCAGCGTTGATATTCACACGCCGAATCTCACCGTTATTGTGTTTGGTAGCATAGACAGTCTGCACTGTTTCCGCTATGTATTCAGGAGAGTACATCGGGTGCTCGCCATAGACCATGATCAGGCGTTTGTGACCTACATCCACCAGTGCTTTGGCTTCTTCTACCAATTCAGGATGAGTGAGGGTCTTGCGATCGCAGTCCTTATTCGAGATGCGAAAGCCGCAGTAAACGCAGTCGTTGATACATTCATTACCCACATACAGAGGGGCAAAAAGCACGATGCGATTGCCATAAATGCGTTCTTTGAGTGTATGAGCGCCTTCCATGATCATCGCTTTAAGTTCGGGGTCTTTTACGCCGATCAGAGCCGCAGTTTCCGCGGAATCCAATCTGTTCTTATCCAGTGATTTTTGGATGATGTCACGGATTCTGCTGGCGGGAGCGTTAGCTTCACTTTCCAGCAGAGATTCGATGGTGGCATCCGGAATAAAGGATTTGAGTCCTTCGATGTTAAACTTCATTATTATCTCCTTGTTCAATTCTCAGTGTTTGGGTCTTCACTTTTAGGCCTGGGATCATGCCCAGTTTTCCGGAAAAAGCACCCATCTCCGGAGTAGTCATTTCCATCACCAAAAAGATGACTGAAGCCCCCCAATCCCGCATCGGGTAACCCACTCTCAATAAAATATATGAGGCATGGTTATGCAAGAGATCACTCACGGGCTGAAAGGCTGATCCGATATCGTCGATTACGATCGTAACTACGTGTCTTTTTATGGGCATTTTGTCTTCCTTAGGCAGGCGAAAATTGATACAGTGGAGGCATTGGTGGGAGGAGCTATCCACCCTTGATGCCAGAACGTATCTCTCATCGCAGGTTATTTACACCATAAAAGCAGATGCCCGATTTTTGGCAAGAGAAATAATTGCAGACATCCTCCCAAGAACGCGGTATCAGGTTTATAATGAGCTATATCGATATAACTTTAGCTACTATGGATGCCTGAGTATTTCATTCTCAGAGGGTGTATCTTTAGTATAAGGTCTCAGAGCTTGGAGCAAATTGGCTGTCATGATGTTACGATTTTCTAGAGACATCCTTATATCCTCTGCCCAGACTATCCTACCCCATTTGTTGTCGTGGAGATGACGTGGAGATAGCAGGAAAAAATCCTCTTATCTCCACGGCATCTTTAGCGGATGCTATGCAGAGAGGCTACTGCAATTGACGAGATGGGAAGGCCTGATAAAAGATTATTATTGACAGATTCCTGTAGCCTTGCACTTTGGTATCTTGCTTCATAATTTGATGATAGCATGTAACTTAATAGAGAATATGCCCATGAAAAGAATGAATATTACTATCAGCTTTATGCTGTTTGCCCTATGCACCCATGCCATAGGATTCAGTTGGTTTTCACAAACCGACGCTCGCTGGAATTCAGAGCAGCTGGGCCGGAGTACGTCTATCGGCCGGAGCGGCTGCGTGCTATCCTGCCTCTCAATGCTCCTGAATGCCGAAGCCTCGAACCCCTATATCACTCCGGACAAACTCAATGAGTGGCTGCAAGCGAATGGCGGCTATTCCGGCAACAACATGCGCTGGCAAATCCCCGGTCTCATCGATGGAGATGGCCTGGGCATAGAGCTGCAAGCGCAAAGTACCCGCTATAATGACTGGGAATTCCTTTCCAGTGAACTTGAGCAAGGCAACAAAGTGATCGTAAAAGTGGCCGGAAGACGCTCACATTGGGTTTTGGTGGTCAAACAAGATGGTCCCGCCAATCAAGCTTCTTCCTATCTGGTAAACGATCCCGGCATGAAAGAATATGAAAACAGAACCCTGGCTTTCTGGGGCGGTTTCCGTTCTGCCAGAAGCTATAGCGGAAATTGGCTGGATGAGGATGCCTTTAGCCTCAGCAGCGAGATCTATGTGGTTCCCATTCCGGACGAAGAATGCTTTCTTTATGATATGAGCAATCTCCCTGTGCCCGCAGATGTCTTTGTAAGCTTGCAAAACAGTCTGGATGTAGAGATTAATGGTTTCTTCATCCTGGGTCTTTTTGATAATCATGATGAACTCATGTACACTGTAGATTATCAATATGCCGAGCTGGAGCCTTCCGGTAAGCTTGATCTGCTCTTCGAAATGCAGGATTTTAGCCCTTTGGAAGATGAATCGAATACACTCAAGATTATATATAGCAAATACTTTTCAGCTATGCCATCCCGCTTTGACACGCTCGATCTTGAGCACAGCGGCCTGCGCAATCTCACTATCATGGAAGACAAATAACCCCCTTTGGCCTTATGCGAATAAAACACTGTCATTAAAACAAATACGAAAGAGCTTGGGGTCTATTTTTAGTTTTTTCTTGAATCATTAGGGCGAAACACAGATTTTCTCTCGTCTTGGCTTTAATCTTGCTTTATAATATAGATATAGGTGAGCAGTGTTCGCCTGTGAAGTTTAATAATGTGAATAAATATAGGAGATAACATGAAAAAGCATCTCATAATGCTCGTTCTAATGGCTATGGCAGTAGTGCTTATGGCCCAAAGCGGAACCATACGCTTGCAAAATAACACCGCTACGTCAGAGATTTTACAAAGCAGTCCCGACGGACTCAAGGTTCGTTTTGCGATAGACAAACTTGACTTCTTCGAAGTTCAAAGCAGCCAGGGAGTCTGGACCGCAATTTCTGCAAAAGACTATAGCAGTACAAATAAAGTAGGGGAACCTAAATTGCCCTTACTGAGGAAAATCATTAGCGTGCCTTTGGGAGCACAGGTTCAATTCCGCCTGAGTAATACCCAAACCAGCACCGTCTTTTTGGCAGAGAAAGGGATAAACTATCCCATCCTGCCTGCACAGGAGAGTGTTTCGAAAAGCGCCAAACCTGAAGACATCCCCTTTGTGGTAAATAGAGACTTTTATAATGGTCAGCTTGCTACCGATGAATCTGTAATTCAGATCAGCGAACTGGGAATGATGCGCGGTGAAAGGCTTTTTGCCCTTGATTTTGTGCCCATGAATTACAATCCCGCCAGCAAAAGCCTGGATGTAGTGCTGAGCACAGAGCTTGAAATCAGCTTTGTAGGCGCAGATCATGCTGCCACAGCCGAGCTCAAAGCCAAGACCTATTCCCCTGCCTTTGAAGGCGCTTTTGCCTCCACTATTTGGAATCACCAAGCTACCCGCACCAGCCTCTTGAGACATCCGATGGGATACGTCATCGTGCTTCCGGCAAACTTTGTGGATGCTATGCAGCCCTTTATCGATTGGAAGACACGTGAAGGCTATGATGTCACAATCGCCACCACCCAAGCTATTGGCAGTACTACCAGCCAGATCAAAAGCTATATGCAGGGTCTATGGGATAATGCCACAGCGCAAAATCCCGCACCCAGCTACCTGCTCATCGTGGGAGATGTCGCCCAAGTTCCTGCCTTTAGCTCTACCACCGGCGGCTCGCATCCCTCCGATCTTCAATATGTGAGGCTCCAGGGCTCAGATTACATGCCAGAGCTGTATTTTGGCAGATTCTCCGCCACCACTGTAGCCCAGGTGACGAATCAAGTAAACAAGACCCTCATGCATGAAGAGTACACCATGCCAAGCGATGATTATCTGGCCAAGACAGTGCTCATCGCAGGACATGACAGCTACTGGGCTCAAACCCACGGCAATGGCCAAATAGCCTATGCTACAACTAACTATTTCAATACCGCCCATGGCATCAATAGCAACAACTATTTATATCCAGACTCTCAAAACTCAGCCGCCGCTATAGTGGCCAATGTGTCTGAGGGCAGAGGATATGTAAACTACACTGCCCACGGCGATCTCTATGAGTGGTACAGCCCCAAGTTTTCCATCAGCAACATCAACAACCTCCAAAATCAGAATGAATACTCATTTGTGGTAGGAAACTGCTGTCTGACCAGCAAGTTTGATGAAGGAACATGCTTTGCAGAAGCTTGGCTGAGAGCGGAAAACAAGGGTGGTGTCATCTATATCGGCGGCACCAATAGCACCTATTGGGACGAAGACTATTGGTGGGGAGTAGGCGCCAAAGGCAACGCCACCGGCACTGCTCCAGCCTATAATCCAAATACTCTGGGCATATATGATGCACTTTTCCATGAGCACAATGAAGCCATAAGCGACTGGGCCGGCAGTGCTGGCGCCATGGTCGTGATGGGCAATCTGGCTGTAGCTCAGGGCAATAGCACCCGCATTAATTACTATTGGGAGATCTATTCCATCATGGGAGATCCCTCCCTGGTGCCATATCTGGGAATTCCCGCTGCCAATGCCATTACTCTTCCCGAGACTATCTTCCTGGGTTTGGGCTCTCAAGAGATAATAGCCGATCCTTACACCCATGTAGCCATCTCTATGAATGGAGTGTTACATGGAGTGGGCATGACTGATGCCAGCGGATACTTAAACCTGAGTTACACCCCCTTTGACGAACCCGGCACCGCAGAGATCGTGGCTACCCGCTCCATGCGCAAGCCTATGATCGCCAATATCTCCGTGATCCCCAATGAGGGAGCGTACGTCACTGTAAGCCAAATCACTTTGGTGGATAATAATGGCATCGCTGAAGCCGGCGAAACCATCGGTATGGAACTCACTTTCACGAATGTGGGCGTCATGCCTGCACAGAATCTCACCGTTTCTATACAGACTGAAAGCCCCTGGGTTTATTTCAACGAAACCGAAGCTACTATCGCTGATATCAGCCCCAGTGGGCAAATCACGATACCCTCTATCTTTCAGGCTCATATAGATCAAGGAACTCCGGATCAACATCTTGCCGAATTCCTGATTACAGTCACCGATGGTGCAAATACCTGGTCCACTACGCGCATGCTTACCATATACGCACCGGATGTGATCATCAGCTCGGTCAATTTCTTTGATCCCAATAACAATGGTATCTTTGAAGCAGGTGAGACTATCAACGTCACCCTCAATATTACAAATGTTGGACATATGCCTGTGGTCAGCGGACGCCTCGAACTGATCTTGAATAGCCCCCTGGCTACTCTTCCCCTCAGCGCCTTTATGATTCCCGGCATCAGTGTCGGACTCAATATTCCCCTCAGCTTTGATATCATCCTCTCCCAGAATATTCAAGATGGAGTGGTGATTCCTCTGGGTGTGGCCTTGGATATGGGCGCACAAATGATCAATCACAGTGTGCTGATCCCCATCGGAGCCGTGATGGAAGGTTTTGAAAGTGGCAACTTTAGCACCTTCCCCTGGGTAAATACCAGCAACCAGCCCTGGACGATAGAAAACACTCAGGTGCATAGTGGTTCTCATTCTGCCCGTAGCGGTGTCATTGGCAATAATGCCTCTACCAACCTGCAGGTTACCATCGATGTGGGAATGGCAGGCGACATCAGCTTTTGGCGCATGGTATCCTCCGAAGCCAGATACGACTTTCTGTTATTCTATATAGACGGAGTGGAAGTGGGTTCCTGGTCCGGTAATCTGCCTTGGGCTCAAGTCAGCTTTCCAGTCAGTCCCGGAACTCATACCTTCAAATGGACATATAAGAAGGACATCAGCTCTAGCTCTGGTAGTGATGCCGCTTGGATAGATGACATTAGATTCCCCTCTACCAGCAGCTCTAATGTGCCGATGGCTTATACGAATACCACACAAGTCAATTTCAACCAGGTGTCTCCGAATACCACCACGGACGAGACTTTTGTCCTGCGTAATCTCGGCACTGGAAACCTGGTAGGGACCATCACCATTCCTGCCCAGTTCAATCTTTCCTATATGGGCGAAGCTCTTCTCAATGATCACGTCTATGAGATTGCCTCCGGCGTTACCAATGTCTATACCATCAGCTATGTGGCTGGTGACGTTGTGCAAAACATCAGCGATGAGATCACGATCATGACCAATGATAATGATCTGCCTGTGATCACCATCCCCATCATCCTCGATGCCGTAGCCAATTCAGACTTGATCAATCCGGCAATTACCGCTCTTAATAGTAATTTCCCCAATCCCTTCAATCCCACCACCTCGATTCGCTTCTCTCTGAAGGAAGCAGGCCCGGTGAAACTCAATATATACAATCTCAAGGGACAATTAGTCAAGAGCTTGCTGGATTCCGACATGTCTGCCGGAAATCACCAAATCGTATGGAATGGTAAGGATGAACGCGGAGCAGCAGTCTCCAGCGGAATCTATCTCTACCGTATGGAAAGCAACAATTTCAAAGCTACAAACAAGATGATGCTCATGAAATAGAGCGCTATTGGGCACCCCTCTCATAGGGGTGCCCGCCTTTGATTTTTGGCTTTTTATAGTGTATGAAATCGAGGAAGCAAAGCAATCAAGTATTATATGATTTTAGATAAAATGGAGGATATAGTGAAAAGACTCATTATATTACTAAGCCTGATTCTGGCTTTTGGCATCACGCTAAGCGCTGAACAGGTTATTATAGGCGATTATCCCAATGATATTAGCCTACTGCAAGATAGCCCCGGTGGGATTCAATTGGAAATGACCCTGGGCGATTTTGAGCGTGAAGCGATCGTGATAGATGGCAATACCTACTATCAACCGAGCTTGAAAAAGAGCGGACTCACCCTGCAAAAAGGCCTGCCTCAGCTTCCCATTTTGGCAGCCAGTGTGATCATCCCTGCTACGTCAAAGATGCAGATGCAGATCATCGACAGCGAGTACATCGATCTGCCCATGCCCATCGCTCCTTCCAAAGGTAGCCTTACCAGAGATATAGACCCCGCCTCGGTGCCCTTCACCTTTGCGGATTTTTATCAGAGCGACAGCCACTATCCAGAGGCTTTCGCAGAGCTGAGCTCACCCTTTATTATCAGAGATTTCCGGGGCATCACGGTGCATTTTTACCCCTTCGTATATTACCCCGAAACCGGTATGACCAGAGTCTATACCAGACTTAAGGTTCAGCTCACTGAAGATGGTCTTGATACAAACAATACTCTCACCAGCTCCAGGAACGGCTTTGCCAAGGAATTTGCCAGCATTTACCAAGGTATGTTCCTGAATTTCTCTCCTGCCAAATACCCATCTTTGGGTGAGCAGGGACGCATCTTGGTGATCAACCATTCCATGTTTGAAACCGCCATCCAACCCTGGGTGGATTGGAAACGCCAGATCGGATTTGACGTCTCTGTGGTAGATGTACAGACCATCGGCACCACGGGCGCACAAATCAAGACCTATATCCAAAATCAGTATAATCAAAACGACGGTCTGATGTTTGTTCAGCTCATGGGAGATGCCCCTCAAATACCTACCCTATCTGTTGCTGGCGGCGGTAGCGATCCTTCCATGACCCTTCTGGCTGGAAATGATAACTATCCCGACATCTATATTGGACGTTTTTCGGCGCAAACTGTGGCTGAAATGCAGACCCAGGTCGAGCGCAGTATATACTATGAAAGAGATATCCAAACTGGTGCTACCTGGCTGGAAAACGCCATGGGCATTGCCTCCAATGAAGGAGGAGGATACCAGGGTGATAACGGTGAAAGTGACCAACAGCACATGGAACTCATCCGCACCAAACTTTTGAATTACGGCTACGACACGGTGGATCAGATGTATCAAGCCTTTGGCTCCACAGCTACTAATGTAGCCACGAACCTCAATCTCGGCCGCAGCTTGATAAACTATGTGGGACACGGATCAAACACCTCTTGGAGCGCCACAGGTTTTAATAACTCCAATGTCAACAGCCTGACCAATGATAACAAGCTCCCCTTTATCGTCTCTGTGGCTTGCGTAAATGGAAACTTTGTGAGCATGACCTGCTTTGCAGAAGCCTGGATGAGAGCCACAAACAATTCTACCGGAGCTCCTACTGGCTCCATCGGCATATATGCCTCCTCCATCAATCAGCCCTGGAACGAGCCTATGGCTGGCCAGGATGAAAGCGTTGAGCTCTTGATTGCCGAAACGAAACAGAGCCTTGGTGGCCTTTTCTTCAATGGCTCCTCCCGCATGATCGAGAAATACCCCTCCGGTGGCCCAGAAGTCTTTAAGACCTGGAACATCTTTGGCGATGCATCTCTCATGATCAGAACCAAAAACCCCACAGAGCTGTTTGCAGATTACAATCCCATGCTATTGATCGGTATGGACAGCTTTTCCCTCACCACAGAACCCGGGGCCAGGATCACGCTTAGCAATAATGGCGAGATCTACGGCAGGGCTGTCGCAGGGCTTTCCGGTGCAGCTGTGGTCAATCTGGACACCTTGCCTGTTCAACCCATGGAGCTTACGCTCACCATCACCGCCTTCAACAAAGTGACCCACCTGGAAACTATCGAAGTATTGCCCGCAAATGGTCCTTATATCATCGTGACTGGTGTTCAGGTAACCGATGATGAAGGCGATGCCCCCGAATTTGGCGAAATTGTAACTGTGCAAGTACAGATGGAAAACGTAGGCAATTTCCCCGCAGAAAGCGTGCATGTATCTATCAGCAGCGATGACCCCTATATCAATATCATCGGCGAACCAGAACTCATTGACGATATCGATGCCAACAGTAGCGGCTCTACCGTGCTGGGAATCGATGTCCAGATCTCAGAATTTGTGTTCGACCAACATGTAGCTGCATTTACTATCGTAATCGGAGCAGAAGATACTGAAGATTTTGTCTATGATTATACCATGACTATCAATGCACCCAAGCTCGAATTCTCACACTTCCAGATAGATGATCCTGATGGCAACGACAATGGCCGGATTGATCCCGGCGAAACCTTTATCATCAGCCTGCCCTTTACCAATATAGGTCATGCCGCCAGTCCGTCGGTACAGACCACACTGATCATCAATGGCGGTGAAACTATTATCACCCCGGTTTTGACCAATTTCGATCCCGTCTCCGTGGGTTCTGAAGCCACCTCGATGTATTCCGTGACCCTGTCTTCCCAAGTGCAGCCTGGCTCTACCATTCAGATTACAGCCATGGCCACCTATGGCGGATATACTGAGATTAAACTCTTTAATGTGGCGGTCGGAATCCTCGTCGATAGCTTTGAAAATGGCTTTGCAGATTTCCCCTGGAGTTTTGAAGGGGGAACCTGGACAGCGGACACTCAGGCCTATCAGGGTAGTTTATCTGCCCGTAGCCCAAGTATCTCTCACAATCAAAGCACTTCGCTGAGTGTAACCATGAGCAGTCCCGTCGATGGCGGCTACATCTCTTTCTGGAAGAAAATCTCTTCCGAAGAGGGCCATGATTTCCTGAAGTTCTATGTAAATGGCCAGCTCAAAACCCAATGGAGTGGCGATCAACCTTGGGAACAGGCGAGCTTTAGGGTTCGATCTGGAACCAATACCTATCGCTGGGAATATATCAAAGACGGCTCTGTCTCCAGTGGTACAGACTGCGTGTGGCTGGACGAAGTGATCTTCCCCGCAGAAGCCATCAATACCGGCACACCCACCATCCAGATTGATACAGTTTCCCTGGATTTTGGCAATCACGAAGTCGGCAGCCAAAGCACCATGCCCATCACCATTACCAATATAGGCGATGCCACCATGCTGGGTTCACTACAAGTGCCCCGGCCCTATACCCTGGATCCCGCTAACGATGCCTTTGTCGGCAATATGAGCTACGTTTTAGCTGCCGGTGAAGCTCTGGAACTCAGCATCGGCTTCCGCCCCATAGCTGAGGGAGAATATCCCGCTTATCTCATCATCTATAGCGACGATTCCACTGCCCTGGTTACAAACGTATCCTTGACGGGTTCCTCTTCTCCTGTCTCCAATGCAGACGGCATCAGCCCCCTCATCACGGAGCTGGGAGCGAACTACCCCAATCCCTTCAATCCCACCACCACTATCAGCTTCTCTCTAAAAAAGAGCGGCCCGGTAAATATCGATATCTACAATATCCTGGGACAGAAAGTGAAGACCCTGCACTCTGGTGAAACACCAGCCGGTATCTACAATCTGACCTGGAATGGCAAAGACGATAACCATCAAAACGTCGCCAGCGGCATGTATTTCTACAAAATGCAATCCCGCGAATATACGAATACCAGAAAGATGATCCTGATGAAATAGTGTCATCTGACTATAGGATATAAATCACGAAAGCCCCGGCTGTAATGGCTCGGGGCTTTTTTTGTGGGATGCAGGTATTTAGCTAATTTTGATCGTTGAGTGTAGTAAGGCTAAAGAGCAAGTCTTTGCCTTGGTAGCTCTATCAAGTGGCTTGGCTTGGCGTTATTGTGCTCTGCTTTTCAACAGATTCCACCCCGCTAAACCAAGGGCTCTTGCTCCATACTTGAACTCAATTTCAATACGTCTTCGACAAGTCAGAAGCAAGTTCAGCAACCAAGGAAGCCTCGCTGTGGAGGCTTTGGTGCGGCTGCACATGAATACTATGGATGAGTGCTATTCCGCTCTCAATAGCGCTGTAGATTGCGTTTGGAGGTGCGACAGCTTGGCACTTGATATTGGTACAGTAGCACAATGAACATTCTTTTCTGGATGCACCACTATAAGAATGGCTGGGCAATTCCGGCGGAACAGGAGTCCGCCCCTGCATAAAAAACTATAGATTGGCCCTGCAGACCCGGAAGCCGATGTAGTTTTTCTTATTGACCGGGTCGTAGGTAATCCGAAACGCAACCCGGCAGAAATTGGCATTAATTTCCCAAAAGCCGCCCCTTAGTACACGGTAAGATCCGCTATTGGGGCCTGTAGGATTGTCGCTGGGGCTATCACTGTAATAGTTGGCGTCCCACCAATCCCAACACCATTCATAGAGGTTACCGCTCATGTCGTAAAGACCAAGCATATTGGGAGCTTTGGTTCCAACCGGTTTTGTTCCCCTGGGGCTATTATTATCAGCATACCAACCCACAGTATCGAGATCCTCAGAGCCACTATACAAGTAATCCGGATTATTAATAGTACCCCGAGCCGCATATTCCCATTCCGCCTCGGTGGGTAAACGGTAGCCATTGGCAGTCCAGTCGCAAATAGCTGCGTTCCAGGTAGAATTATTATCAGTTGGCACATCTCCCCAGATAGCAGGATTGGTGGAACCACTGATAGTGTAAACAGGGGTCAAGCCCTCATTCAGGCTACGCAAATTGCAGTACGTTATGGCTGAATACCAATTTACAAAATACACGGGATAGTTTGGCCCAACTCCATAGTTACGAGCCGGATTGGAGCCCACGATGTCCTGATACTCTGCTTGAGTCACCAGGTATTTGCTCAGATAAAAAGAATTCAGGGTAACGCTGTGAGTGGGCAATTCTTCGCTGTAGCCCCCGCCTCTGGTATCGCCCATGATGAATGTGCCGCCAGGGACATAGGCAAAACCAGCAGGTGCCTGTCCCTCATCGGCAATCACTTTTGCCACATAATTCCCCACTTCCATGCCATCAGCATTAGGGATCCAGATAATCTCTTTGCCAGCTCCAGTGCTGATATCGGCTCCAATATCGCCAGTAACGGCTGTAGGATAAATATCGTAATTTCCGATAGTGTACTCTTGTTCATCAAGATAGGTGATTTCAGCAATCTCCAGACTGACTACACAATCATTATCGGCAGTGAGATCATAAGTGATTTTCACTTGCCCCGGACTGGGTATAACTATTACATTGGTCACGATGGGTGCAAAAGCGAAGATCGCCAGTGCGATCAAGCTAAGTACGATCGTTAAGACTTGCTTTTTCATTTGTTCCCTCCCTTACTTTATCAGAGTGAACTTGGCTTGAGAGCTTTTACCCTCAACCGTGAGTCTTAAGAGGTAGATGCCGCTGCCACAGGTCTGGCCACTATCGCTTAAACCATTCCAGAGCAGGCTATGGGTCCCGGCATTTTTGGCCGATGAATCAAGCTGGCGAATCAATTCACCTTTCAGATTATAGATATCCATCTGCACATTCGAAGCTTTGCTGAGTTCTATGGTGATGGTAATGGTGGTGGCAGGGGTGAAAGGATTGGGATAAATAGATTTTATAGCGCTGATGACAGCGGGTAAAGACAACTGCTCTACAGGCAAAGTCTCCTCAGAAATTGCAAAGGGCTCCGATACCCCAAAACCGATAAGGTTATTAACAAGGGCATTAGAATTGCCTAACAAAGGCATAAGCAGCAGAAACAGGAAACACCTTTTCATCTTGTACTCCTTTTCTCACAAAAACATAAATTAAGGTGTACGCCTGCACACGCGGAAACCGATATCACCGCTGCTATAAGCCGCTTTGATCTTGTAGCGAGAGGAAATTGTGCAACTGCCGTCACTGCTGTACCAGCTACCGCCACGAGACACACGGTAAAGCCCACTATATATATCCCAGCACCATTCATGCACATTACCGCTCATGTCGTAGATACCAAGCTCATTGGCAGTTAGCTGGCCTACAAGATGGTCTGAATAGGCGCTGTTGTCTCTATACCAACCAACTTCGCTGAGGTTATCGCTCCCACTGTAAGTATAGACCTGTGCCTGCAAGCCGCCCTGGGCCGCATATTCCCACTCTGCCTCTGTAAGCAGGCGGTAACCTGTGGCAGAAAAATCGCAGCTTAGGTTCACATGATTCGCATTAGAAGTATCCCAACCTGATGGCCAGTTGTCGGGATTCGTTCCATAGTTAATGTAGCTGTAACAGGGTGTCAAACCTTCCTGAAGACTGCGGAGATTGCAATACTCTATGGCATTGAACCAACTGACATAGATCTTGGGATAGGCATCTCCAGCGCCACTGCCCATCACGGCATTCCACTCTGCATTGGTAAGCTGATATTTGTCCAGATAGAAGTCTGAAACAGTGATCCCGGCTACACTACCGCCTTCTATAAAGACGAAATTATCCGGCATGGGTGGGGACGCTTGAAGCGCGGTAACGTAGAAGAATCCCAGATTTATATATTCCGCCTCTGTAGGATAAAAAGAGTATTCCGAGCTATCTTCCGGCAAAGTGGCCCAAAGCTCCCAGGGCGCTTCTCCCAGCCTGGGAGCTGGATAGGCGCTGTGATAAATATTGTAGCCGATAGCATCAGCAATGTCATCCCAGTTTATACGTATCTGTCCATCTGGCTTCAGTTCGATTTGGAGATTATACTCAGGTGCTGCAGATTCCCTGTTTACATTTCCAGACTGATTAACCAGTCTGGCGCCGCCATCCGCAATTTCCTCCGCTTGACTCTTCCGGTGATCTGATAAAGAAAATGAATAATCCCCGTCTTTCTCTGCTATGATATTTGATGCATCAGAATTGTTGAAAGCCAACAACCCAAAGGCAAGCATCAATAGAATGCTAATCAATAATATCCTGTTCATCTGTTCCTCCCTGAGTTCATTCGTTGTTTATAAATATTTAGTAGGTGACTGCACAGCAATCACCTGTTTTGAACACTTTATAATATACATCTATCAAACAATATATCGAAGATCGATATTCTTGTCGACACCGATTTCTCTTCTTTTACGTTTTCTTGGGAGCATCTGTTGATTATTATCCACAAACGCCAAATTAATTGTATGGGCTACGTGTCCTACAGATCTCTATATCAAGGTATTACGCTTTTTTAGCTTTGTTAGAATGGCAGCAGTATTCTTGCTTTACCAGCTCAAACGCAATCGCAAACTTACCTTGCTCAGATTCTCACCGACCGGATGGTGCCCTGATTCAGTTTTAGGGCTGGCTCACCGTGGATCATCATAATGATCCCGATCTCCTTTTGGCATTCTGGACAGACAGGACGGCTATGGGTTTCCACCTTGCTCAGGCCGACGTTATCCTCGCTGAGGCGGGAGATCAGAACCTTGATCAGGCGCCCTTTGCCGGCCTTGAAATAGCGGAACAGCAGGTAACCGCATTTGCAGTGAATCTCGATGATCTTTCCGGTGCGCATGGCTTGCTTCTGTATTCTTTTATCGGGCTTAAGTAGGTGAGACTGACAAACGTGCCAAGGTCTCTTCTTTGCCCAAAATGGCTATAATGGTGGGAAGATCAGGGCCATGAGGCTGGCCTATCAAAGCCAGACGCAGGGGCATATAATAGTCCTTACCCTTAATGCCCAACTCTTTGATTCCGGCTTTGGTGATGGCATCGATCGCGGCGGCATCATCTGCCTGCACAGTGGAAATCTGCTCATGATACCAGCTCAGGACTTTTTGAGACGTTTCGCTGGTAAAGATACTTAGGTCTTGCTCGCTCAAAGCGGCGGGCTCAAAGAAGATCCTGGCATATTCAGCCAGCTCTGGCAAGAGGGTGCAGCGTTCTCTGGCTGCGGCGATGACCAAAAGATACTGTTCATTGTCCTCAGCCCACTTTTCCGGGAACCATTGCCGGGCCCGGTCTGCTATGGTTTGCAAGGGCAGCGAGCGCATATATTGGCCGTTCATCCAATCCAATTTGGTGAGATCAAAGATGGCTCCGGCTTTGCTTACCCGCTCCAGAGTGAATTCCTCGCAGAGCTCTTCCAGAGTGTAAAGCTCGCGATCATCGGCGGAATGCCAACCCAATAGAGCCACGAAATTCAGCAGGGCCTCTTTGAGATAGCCCTTTTCGATGTAGCTTTCCACGGAGACGTCGTTCATTCTTTTACTGAGTTTGGAGCGGTCTGTATTCAGGATCAAGGGGAGGTGCACCCACTTGGGAGGCTGCCAGCCCAGGCATTCATAGAGCCAGAGGTGTTTGGGAGTGGAGGAAAGCCATTCCTCGCCCCGGATTACGTGCGAGATCTGCATATAGTGATCATCCACCGTGGCGGCCAGATGGTAGGTGGGAAAGCCGTCCGACTTGATCAAAACCTGATCGTCGGATTGCGAGCTTTCCATTTCCACGTGTCCACGCACTTCATCATCGAAGGCAAAGCGGTGGTCATCAGGCATTCTGAGGCGAATCACGTAGGTCTCGCCCGCCTTGAGTTTTGCATCTATTTCTTCCTGTGAGAGCATCAGGCAGCTGCGATCGTATTTCACGAATTCACCTTTGGCCTGCTGTTCCTCGCGCATTTGTGATAAGGTTTCTGTGCTGCAAAAGCAGTAATAGGCATGGCCATTTTGCAGCAGCTCATTGGCATGTTTGCGGTATAGCTCCAGGCGCTGAGATTGGATGTAGGGACCGTATTCTCCCCCCGCCTGAGGGCTTTCGTCAAAATCTATACCAAGGCTATGCAGGGTAGAGACCAAGCTGTCCGCCGCACCTTGGACCTCACGGCTTTGATCTGTATCCTCGATGCGTAATATACATTTGCCTTGTGTGTTGCGGGCAAAAAGGTAATCGTAAAGCGCGGTTCTGAGGCCGCCAATATGCAAGTATCCTGTGGGACTGGGGGCAAATCTGACTCTGGTTTCTGTCATTTGTTGAACTCCATAAATATCTGATAGTGTTTAGTAAGATTCATATTTACCAGCCGGTAATGAGGCTGGTAATGCTGATGAAAAGTCTGTGAATGTGAGGGCAGCTTTCCTGCTTCTACCAGGCAATCTGCTCTCTGCCAGGTTTCAGTGCTGGCTGGAAGTGCACTTTGCAATAGGTGGCGGTAAAGTTTCCACTGCCTCTGAAAGTCGCTGCTGACATCCGGCAAGACTACGCTGGAATCCAGTAGCCAATCTGCCAAAGCTGCGATCTTGCTCTGCTTGAGCTGGGGTTCATCTCCCCTATCGATATAGGCCAGACTCACTCTACTGTAGCAGGGGCCAAGCTTTTGATAGGCAGGCTCGTAGCGTGAACTTGAAAGCTCTACCTCGGCCTGAATAGCCCGGCAGACCTGCTCGTAATCCTGAACTATGTGAAAGGGACCGTAGAGCGCCTGATAAAGGAGCTTGTACAGATCCACAGGCTCCAGCTGGGGATGGTATTTCAGTTCATCCTTCACCATTTGAGCAACGATATCAGCGCTTAGTTTACAGATTCCCATAGAGCAGCTTTCCTGCTTTGATGGTGGCCACCACCTTGTTATCCGCACCGGGTTTCTTGAGATCATAGTTCATCACGGTAAAATCTGCCATCATGTCTGGCAGCAATTGCCCTTTGACGTCTTCATCATGCGAAAGCCAGGCTGCGTTTTTGGTATAAATATCTATCGCCTGGGCTGCTGTGAGAGCTTCGGCAGGATTGTGATGATTCATAGCTGCGGCAAGGGACGCTACTATATTCAGCTCGGTGATATACCAGTCTGAGGAACCGGTGATTTTGATGCCCCGCGAGAGCATGGTGGCAAAGCGGTTCATGTGCTTTGCTCTCTCCTGGCCCAAGACTTTGGCATAAAAGCCACTCTCACCGCCCCAGAGCCTGTCAAACATGGGTTGCATCACAGGCACCGCGCCCGAGGCCTTGATGTGATTGATGAGGGCATCGTCGGTAAGCTCGCAGTGAATCAATTGATGGCGCAGGTCCTTAAAATCTGAATTTGCCAATGCCATATAGACGTTATTGATCTGAGTAATGGCTCTGTCGCCGATGCAGTGCACGCCCACTTGCAGGTTGTTTTGATGAGCGCGGGTGATGAAATCATACCAGTAGGCATCGGTCTGATAAAGGTTTCCATTGATGGAATGCCCCCGGTAGGGCTCATATAAAGCAGCGCTGTAGCTACCCAAAGAGCCATCGGCGAGAATGCAGCCGCCAATGCGCTGGGCTCCCACTTCTAAGGCTGCTTCGATATTGAAAGATTGCGGATACAAGACGAAATCCACCCCAAAATCAGCCAAATGCTCCTGAAGCAGGCTGTAATGCCCGATGGACATATTCGCATCGCCCACCATGGTATGGATGGTGGAAAATCCACCCTTCAGCGCAATCTGAGACGCGGCATGATAGGCTTTTAAGATGAGTTCAGGCTCGATGTTGTTATGAAACCAATGCACCGCCCGGTCGTTATCAAAGCCTCTGAAAACTTCATCTGCAGAAAGGATATTGCCTGTCTGGCTCAAGATATTGGAACAGGCAAAGCTATTGATCAGGCAGGAATGCCCGTCTATCCTGCGCAGGACAAGATTCTTATCACTTACAATGGAATCCAGTTCTGCCCGGGTGGGAAAGCGTCCTTCGGCAATCTTCAGCTCGTCAAAGTTCCAGGCAAAGATGAATTTGCCCTTATCCCGCTTGCCTTCAGCGATCAGATCGAAGACATCCTGAAGGCTTCGGGCTCCCCCAAGATCGATCATCAGCGAATAGAGCCCGCCCTCAAAACTGTGGGTATGAGTATCGATGAAGCCGGGATAGACATAGTTTCCCTTCAGATCTACAAAGTCATAGTCCTGAGTGGATTCCGGCAATTCTGTGAGTAGTGCCACGATCTTGCCATCATGGGTAAGGATGGCTTTGACATCGTTTTCAAAAGTAGAGTTATGCCAAAATCTGGCATTGTGAAAAACCTTCATAGCATCCCCTTACTGATCATGTCCCGGGCTATCTCATAGAAGCGTCGGATAGGAAAACCCATCACATTGAAGTAACAGCCCTCGACCCGGGCGATAAATTGACTGCCAAAGCCCTGAATGCCATAAGCTCCGGCTTTGTCCATGGGCTCATTCGTGCGGATATAATCCCGGATCTCGTCATCAGTCAAGGGGGCAAAGCTCACCTCCGTTTTCTCATAGCCGCATCTTTGGCCTTTTCCACTCATTACGCAGATGCCAGAGACCACGGTGTGGGTGTTTGCGCTCAAGGCGGCAAGATAGCTATGGGCCTGTTCAACGCTCTCGGGCTTACCCAAAATCCGGCTTTCCAGGACCACGATGGTGTCCGCCGAAACGATCACGCTGTGCCCGTCGCTTTTGGCAAAAACGCTTTCCGCCTTGTTTTTGGCATTGCGCATGGCCTGCAAACCATGGTCTTCCCCATTCACCGGTTCTGCGATATCACTGCTCTGAATCTCATATCGGAGCCCCAACATATCAAAAATCTCCCGGCGTCTGGGAGATTGTGAAGCCAGAATTATCTGGTAGTCATTTAACATCTTATCTAACATAGATTTAATCCTTTGAACCAGACTGCCTAATCGCCCGATTACGTCAATGAAATTCTAAGAACAAAAGAAATAGCTTGCCTGAAAGAATGCCTTTCAAAATCCTTGCACTAAAGTACAAAAATATATCCAGGAGGATCCAAATGGAACGCGTACACAATTTCAACGCGGGTCCCGCAGTGCTTCCAGAAGAAGTTCTTCGCGAAGCGCAAGCGGATTTGTTCAACTACAAAGGAATGGGACTTTCCGTAATGGAAATGAGCCACCGTAGCAAAGAATACCAAGCTATTATTGATGAAACCCACGCAGCTGTAAAGCGCATTTACAATCTGGGTGACGATTATGATGTGCTCTTCTTACAAGGTGGAGCCAGCATGCAATTTCTCATGGTGCCGATGAACTTTGCCCATGAAGGAAAGATTGCGAACATCATTCACACCGGTGTGTGGTCCAAAAAAGCCATTGGCGAAATCAAAAAGCTGGGCTTACCCCTGCATCTGGCCGCATCCAGTGAAGACAAAAACCACAGCTACATCCCCAAGACACACACTCTCTCAGAGAACCCTGCCTATCTGCACATCACTACAAACAATACCATTTACGGTACAGAATGGCATCACGACCCGATCGTCAAAGCCGGAGTGCCTTTAATCGCAGATATGAGCTCAAACTTTATGAGCAAGCCCATCGATGTCCAGAAGTATTCCATGATCTACGCCGGTGCCCAGAAGAACGTGGGTCCCGCCGGAGTCGTGGTCGTAATCATCAAAAAAGACTTCCTCGCTACAGCCAAACAAGGCCTGCCTTCGATGATGGATTACAACGTAGCCGCCAGCAATGGTAGCATGTTCAATACTCCCCCCACCTTCACCATCTACATGGTCGGTTTGGTTCTGAAATGGATCGAAGCAATGGGTGGTTTGGACAAGGTCGCGCTCAATAATCAAGCCAAAGCCAAGTACATCTATGATGCTATCGATTCCTCTAATGGTTTCTATAAAGGCAACGTAGAGAAAGAAGACCGTTCACTGATGAACATCACCTTCCGCTTGGCTACCGAAGACATGGAAGCCCTCTTCATCAGCGAAGCCAAGAAAGCCGGCATGATCGGCCTCAAAGGCCACCGTCTGTCTGGTGGATGCAGAGCCAGTACTTATAATTCCCTGCCTTTGCCTGCTGCGCACGCGCTTGCTCAGTTCATGGGCGAATTCATGAAGAAAAACGGATAAAACAAGACAAAGATAATCTCTGCCCTTCTTTGAGTTGATTTATCCGCGAGAGGAAGGGCAGCCTTTTAGCTCAATAAAAAAAGCGAGGTACCATGTCCATACTAGATTTACTCCTCAGGGGTGGGATTCTAATGTACGTGCTGCTGTTAATCTCGGTGGCTGTGATCGGTATCGTAATCGAAAAATACCGCCAGTTCTCCAAGGTTAATAGGGCAAATCAGAATTTGATGGCTGCGCTGCAGGGACAAAACACGCTGGCACAGCTGCGTAGTGCCTTGGCAGAGAACCTCCAAGGCTCTCCTTTGGGCATGATGCTGGACAAACTCTTCAATGCCCAGACTGATGATCATGATTTGATCTCGCAGAGCATGGAATCCACCGCCAATCTGGAATTACAGCGTCTGGAAAAAGGCATGGGCTGGCTCAGCACCTTTGCTGCGACAGCTCCCCTGATCGGTTTTTTGGGCACAGTAACCGGTATGGTGCGGGTGTTTATGAGCATCCAGGCCCATAGCAGTGCCGGTGTAGATATCAGCATTCTGGCCGGAGGCATCTGGGAAGCGCTGCTCACCACCATTGGTGGCCTGATAGTGGGCATTGTCGCCATCATCTTTTACAACGACCTCATCCAGAAGCTGGAAAACCTGCTCAAAGACATGCAGGAAGGCGGCATCCAATACACCATCAGGATGCGTAAGCTCTCATGAAACTCAAGCTTTCCAAGCAGAGAATAAGCACCACCATGCTCATCTCCATGACGGACGTGATCTTTCTGCTCATCATCTTTCTGCTCATTGTGTCAAACTTTACCAGCCAGAGCGGCTTGCCGATCCGTCTGCCAGGCTCCAGATCTGCTGCCCGGCATTCCCTGCAAAACATCCACATCAGCTATTTGGGTGATGATCAGCTTTTCTACAACGGAGAACCGGTGGATTTTTCTGGCCTCACCCAGCATTTAACTGCAGATTTTACCGATCCGGAGCAGGTGGTCAGGTTTTCCGCCATGGAAGATACTCCCTTGCAGAAAGTGATTTCAGTGATGGATATCATCCGCGGAGCCGGATTTGAAAAGATCTTCGTTGCCACCGAGGTCATTGAGGAAGAGCAAAGGTGAAAACCACCCTGCCAACCCAAGACAAATACTCTTATCTGATTTCACTGGGGCTGCATGCGGTGATTATACTGATTTTTGCCCTGATCTCGCTCAAGGTGAAGCCTCAAACCAAGTGGCAGCAGTTTGATTGGATCATGGATTCAGAGCCGGTGGGGGCAGACAGTCCTTTTCTCAGGGCAAACGCCGGAGCGCCCAAAGCCGCAGGTGAAAAGGCCACACCTGCTGAAGCAGTTCCTGCACAGGAAAGCCACAGCCTTCACGATATTGAAAGTCCCCTGCTGGAGATTCCCACGGAGACTAAAACCAGGATTCAGACCACGCCATCGCGTGATTCTCGCTTTACCCAGGCATTGAGCCCTGCCCAAAGCACAGGCAGCGGTGAAGCAGATGGCACAGGCTTTTCCTTTAGCCTGATCGATGGCGGTTCAGATGCCTATTTCATCCATGAAACGAAGCCCAAGATTACCCCTTTGGAAGATGATGTCGTGATCGTGGAATTCTCGCTTTCTGCTGCAGGCCGGGTCAAAATGAACGATCTAAACGTAATCAGCTATCGCCGTGCAGCACATTGGGATGCTTTAAAGGAAGAAATGCGCTCCTGGCGCTTTGGTTTCACAGGTGCCTACAAGCCGGAAAAGCGTTACCGCATCCGCTGTAATTTCACATTGAGGTAGCCCAGGTGAGTATCAAAAATAGTATCCAGCGCTTTCAGATTCCCCAGATCATGGGCGTACTCAATCTCACCGAAGATTCCTTTTCTGATGGCGGGTCTTTTCTGGCCCCTTCAGCCGCAGTGGCTCATGCTATGGCGATGATCGAAGCCGGGGCCGAGCTCCTGGACATCGGCGCAGAATCCACCCGTCCCGGCGCCAGCGGAGTGCCGGCAGAGCTCGAATGGCAGCGCATCCAGCCAGTTTTGGCAGAGCTCAGGGCCAAAGCTCCCAAGGTCTTGCTTTCCATCGACACTCAAAAGGCTGAAGTCGCCGAACGAGCCATTGCTCTGGGGGCAGACATTATCAATGACGTTTCCGCTTTGCAATTTGATCCCGATATGCTGAAAGTCATAGCTGCGCATCCTGGAATCAGAGTGATCTTGATGCACATGCAAGGCAGACCCCAGACTATGCAAGTGAGCCCCCATTATGATGATGTGCAGGCTGAAGTCATAGATTTTCTTCAGCAGCGCGCAGAATACGCCATATCCCAGGGTGTCGCCAAAGAGCAGATCATCTTGGATCCAGGCATCGGCTTCGGTAAAAAGCTAAAGCACAATCTCACGCTTTTGGCAGAGCTGGACAGCCTGAGTGAGCTCGGCTATCCGGTGCTTCTGGGTGCCTCACGTAAAGGTTTTATCGCCACCATTTCCCCTTCATCGGCAGACCAGCGCATTGGTGGCAGCCTGGCCACCACCATGTTGGCCTGCCTGAATCAGGTTAGTATCATCCGCGTGCACGACGTTCAGGCTCACCGCCAGTTTTTGGATGTATTTGCTGCCATTATGGATGCTGGAGCGTAAAAGATGGAATTTCTGATTCCCAAATTCAAAGACATTATCGATATCCTGATCATTGCTTTTTTGATCTACCAGTCTCTACTCATTATTCGCAAATCCGGCGGCTATCAGGTGCTTTGGGGCTTGCTCTTTCTGCTTATTTTATACTTTTTGGCCAGCATATTTGAGCTTCAGATTTTGACGGCTCTGCTCAGCGGAATCAGAACTTATTGGATATTGGCCATCGTGATCCTCTTCCAGCCAGAACTGAGGACCATTCTCACCAAATTGAATCTGGCCAAAGAGCTCAAATCTGTTTTTGGCAAGGAGGAGAAATCTTCCATTTACACGCCTTTGATCGACGCTGTCTCTTCCATGAGTTTTCGCAAGACCGGCGCGCTGATCGTGCTGGAAAACAAGACCAAGCTTACCGAATATATCCAGAAAGGTGAGCCGATCGATGCCAATATCTCCATGCGCCTGATTGTAACTATCTTCAATACCAAAAGCGTCTTGCATGATGGGGCGATCATCATTCGCGGCAATCGGATCGTGTCCGCCAAGGTGGTCTTGCCTCTATCGCAAAAAGCTGAATATGCCCGCAAATTTGGCACACGGCATCTGGCCGGCATCGGCATCACCGAAGCTACCGATGCCATCGCAGTCATCGTGTCCGAACAATCCGGACAGGTTTCCGTGGCCCAGGGTGGACAGATTACCACCAATATCGCCTTTGAAGAACTGATGCAGATCATCACCGATGCCACAAAGTAAGCCCCTATCAATCGCCATCACCGGCAATATCGGCAGCGGGAAAAGCAGCTTTTGTAACTATCTGAGGCATGAGGGCCAAAGGGTTTTATCTGCCGATGAGATCGCCAATGAAATCTTGATTGAGCTGGCAGAGCTCTGGCGCAAAAGATGGGGAGACAAGGTGTTTTGTGATGGCATTGTGGATAGAAGGGCAATCTCTGATATCGTCTTTCACGATCAAAAGGAGCTGGACTATCTGAATTCTGAAATCCATCCGAGGGTCATGCAACGCTTTACTGAAGAGCTGGCAAAGTCCGATGAAGACGCGCTATATTTTGAAATCCCCTTGCTCTTTGAAGCGCATCTGGAAGGATATTTTGACTATCTGGTTTTGGTCACCGCTCCCAGGTCCGTAGTGCTAAAGCGTCTAGAGCAGCGCAATCCCGGACAGCTTGAAAACCTGAAATTGCGCCTGGACAGACAGATGCCGGACGCCGAAAAGGCTGCCAAGGTTGACCTCGTGATCGATAATAGCTACGATCTGCCCCATCTCAAAAATGAGGCTAAAAAGCTGATAGAGAGCATCCCAAACATCATGTAGAGCTGGGCTTTGCAAGGCCCGTATCTGAGCTTTGGATTCCAGAAATAAAACGCTGTTTGATAACAGATGTTGATTGTAGGCGCTACCCAGAGCGCCACTTCTATTCACCAATTATCTTGATCAGCACTCTTTTACGTCGTTTACCATCATATTCTCCATAAAATATCTGTTCCCAGGGGCCCAAATCCAGTTTGCCTTCTGTGATGGCAACCACCACTTCCCGGCCCATAATCTGTCTTTTGAGATGGGCATCGGCGTTATCTTCAAAGCCATTGTGGCGGTATTGACTATGAGGTTTTTCAGGAGCCAGGCCTTCCAGCCACTTCTCAAAATCCTCGTGCAAACCGCCCTCATCATCGTTGATAAATACTGAGGCGGTAATGTGCATGGCATTTACCAGGATCAGGCCTTCTGAGATACCAGATTCGCTGAGTGCAGCCCGCACCTGAGAGGTGATGTTGACGTACTCTCGCCTGTGTGTGGTATTGAACCACAACTCTTTACGATAGCTCTTCATGGATTTATATGATAGGCTGCGCTTCCAGATAGCTGGCAAATTCGGTAGGCGTATCAAAGATCAGGTCTGCTCCCGCTTCTTTGAGTGCCTTTCTGCCAGAAAATCCCCAAGCTGCTCCCACGGCAATCATACCGGCCCGCTTTGCGGTTTCGATATCTACTGGCATATCTCCTATAAAGGCGATGTTTTCCGGAGCCACTTTCAGCTTTACAGCCAGCTCCAAGGCCAGGGTGGGATCGGGCTTGGTAGGTTTGTCAAGCTGCTCACCACTATAGATTCCAAAGGGGTTTTTGGTGTGCTTGATCATGGCACCTCTGAAAAAATGACGAATCATCTTTTTGGTGAAGTATTGCGCTTTGTTAGACAAAATGGCGAGCTTGATCTTTCTGGCAACCGCCAGCTGGATCATGTACAAGATACCCGGGAACGGTTTGGTAGTCATATACCATTCGAAATCATAAAAATCCCAAAACTTTTTGGACATGTTCTCGATGTTTTTAGCACTACGTTGATTTTCAGGCAGAGCTCGTCTCACCAGCTCTGTCTGTCCATGGCCCACAAAATCGCTGAAAGCCTCCAGAGGATGCTGGGGGTATCCCATATCCTTCAAAGCTTTGTTCACAGCTTCGGCAATATCCTTAATGCTATCCAGCAGCGTGCCGTCAAGATCAAAGATAACAGCTTTAATTAAGTGTTTTTTTTGACTCATGTCTTATACTTCCTTTTCTTGCATTATTTCTTTTGTCATTTCTTGTTGTTTAATGGGCTCTGAGGCCTCTTTAGAGTACAGTGACACATGTGGAAAGGGAATCTCAATGCCTTCCTGATTAAAGCGATCTATGACCGCAAAAATGAGCTCGTTTTTCATGTTGAAAACATTTGAAGTGGCTGTCCAAACGCCAAAATTGATATTGATACTGGAGTCTCCAAAGCCATCCAAAAGCAGCATGGGAGCTGGTTCTTTGAGGGCTCCAGGGGCAGTATCCGCGATATCTTTGAGAATAGCCATCACCTTGCGCAGGTCTGATTTGAAGGCTACACCAATTTTGATCTGCGCCCTGCGAATCTCAAAACGAGTGAGGTTGATCACATCATTTTTGATCATGGCCTCATTGGGAACCCGGACAAAACGCCCGTCGAAGGTTTTGAGCTTGATGGATAGCAAATCGATGGATTGGACTGTCCCCACTTTGTCATTGACTTCTATTGAGTCTCCAATCAAAAATGGCTTTTCAGAAATCAGGAATATCCCACTAATGATGTTTGAAATACTGGTCTGTGAGGCAAAACCGATGGCCACACCGAAAATACCAGCGGCTCCTAAGATCGCTGAAATCTTGAAACCAAATTCATTTAGGATCATCATCAGCAACAGGAGAACCAGGGTGTACTTCACCGAGCGAAGAATCATGACCTCAGATTGCCTTGTGAGCTTGTCGCTGAGCAGACGGTTCACCACCTTTTTGATGAGTCCAATTAATGGGATACCTATCAACAGCATCAACCCTACTCTAATGAGCAGAGAGATACGCTCTGGTGTAATAAAATCGGCTACAATACCCATCGTAGTTAGTTCAAACATGTTTTTTCTTACCTCGTTGTATTTTACACATAATGTAAATATTAATTTATTAATTAACCTGTCAATCTAATTCTAAGTGATTTAGATCGAATTTTATCTTTATCTGTGGATAATTTTCCACTATAAGCTAAAACTAATGTCATATCAATAGATTCCGTGTTGAAGTGTTGACAAAAAAAAGGACTAATAATGTAGAAATACCATTACAATAAGACTCTATATCCAAAAACTAAAAATCATTCCTGGCCAAACACCTATCTTTTGGGTGACAGCGCCATAATTAAAGTATAATTGCAAGCTTTAGTAAATGCAAGCATTAATATACGACATAAAGATATTACCTTGCGAAGCTTGGCTTTTTACGGTGCCCGATCAGCAGCACAGCCATATCACCATTCACTTGATTTATAGCCAGCCACAAAAGCAGCAGCTGTCAATAAGTTTTCCTTGACCTGAGAAAGACCTTATGGTTCTTGTCGCATAGCAAATAAGAGGAGCCATAATGAGAAAGATAGACTTCCATAGTGAGATCAAAAAGATCTCCGCTTTCCTAAAAGATTATCTTTTGGCCAGCGGACATCAGAAATACATCATCGGGATTTCTGGAGGGATAGACAGCGCTCTATCTGCTGCTTTGGCAGCTCGCGCCATCGGAAAAGGCCAGGTAATCGGAGTCTTTATGCCTTATCGGGGCAGTAGTCCCGCCAGTCAGAAGGACGCAGAATTGCTCTGCAAACATTTGGATATAGAATGCCTGACCATCGACATCAGCCCCATGGTGGATGCTTATTTTGATGTGCATGAGCAGGATGCCGATACTCTGCGCAGGGGCAATTGGATGGCCAGAGTCCGCATGTGCGTGCTGTTTGATCTCTCGGTAAAACATCGTGCTTTGGTCTTGGGAACCACCAATCAAAGTGAGTTTATGACCGGATATTTTACGCAGCATGGCGATGCGGCAGCAGCCGTGGAGCCCATTGCCCAGCTTTATAAGGCAGAGGTTTGGGAGATGTCCAGAGCCTTGGGCTTGCCCGAAAAGATTATCAATAAAGTGCCCACGGCCGATCTTTGGGAAGATCAATCCGACGAACAGGAGATCGGCATCTCTTACCCGGAATTGGACAAGATTCTTTGGGCCATACGCAATATGGATGATCTGGAGAGCTTTGATCAAGGCCATGTAAACAATGTTTACAAGCTGATTGCCCGCAGCGCTTACAAACGCATTCCCACCCCCATGCCGGAGGAACCGTGTTCTCTTTGAACCGCAAAGACCGCTGTAAAAAATGCCACAGTGAACGGGCGCTCAGGCTTTGCCCCAGGATCAATAAAGGCTTGTGCTGGCGCTGCTGCAATGAATTGCGCATCGATCTAAACTGTCCGGAAAGCTGCCCTTACGCTCCCAAAATTGAGACAGGCAGCCCCTTCCCCGCTTTTAAGGCAGACAACAATCACGAAGCGATGCATGCCACAAAAACTTATATAGATATCTGGATCAACAAGAATAGCAGCATCTTTGCCGGTAAGAGCCCGCGCGAGCTGGCCACAGAAGACAAAAAGAAAGCCTTGGAAATCCTCTCCGAATTTCAATACCCGGGGAATTTCCCGGTCGATTATCTGATGCAAAAGCTGGATCTCCCCTACCAAAAAGTAGCGAGAAAAGACAGCGCAGAAGATGTCGCAGGCCAGTATCTGGATCACATCATCGCCCTGGAATATGGCGAACTGCAAGAACTCACCCTGAATACCTCTTCACTCCCGGATTTGGACGGTCTTTATGCCGATCTCATCCGCAATAATCCGTTTTTGAAGAAGCTCAAAAACTATAGCTTTATCCACAGCGGCTT